>Ga0183097_10305_pt1 | contig 120626 bp, 98 predicted proteins | sample BioMet8_FD_128883 | JGI IMG/M metagenome (GOLD analysis project Ga0183097, IMG submission 128883) | Microbial communities from bioreactor (seeded with sewage sludge) at Lawrence Berkeley National Lab, California, USA - Biofuel... | ecosystem: Engineered > Bioreactor > Anaerobic > Unclassified ... | reverse complement strand
CGAGCATAAAGAAGTGTTTGCATATTCGATAGAAACGGCCTGTGACAGGCATGGATGGATACTGGGCTATACGGCACATCCCGGGAACGAGCACGACAGCAGAACATTTCCTTTCATATATGAAAAGATGCAGAAGTTCGATCCCAAAACACTGGTCATGGATGCGGGATACAAGACACCGGCAATAGCAAAGCTGCTGATAGATAACGGACAGACACCGGTCTTCCCGTACAAGCGTCCGATGACAAAGAAAGGCTTCTTTAAGAAAAACGAATATGCATATGATGAATATTATGACTGCTGCATATGCCCCGGGGATCAGATAATCAACTACAGCACGACAAACAGAGAAGGCTACAGAGAATACAAGAGCAATGGCCATGTGTGCGCGGACTGCCCGATGCTGGATAGGTGTACCGGCAGCATGAACCATGTGAAAGTACTGACCAGGCACATCTGGGAAGACTACATGGAAATATGCGAGGATATCCGGCATACGAAAACAATGAAAGATATCTATGATATGCGTAAAGAGACTATCGAAAGGATATTCGGAACAGCCAAGGAACATCATGGTATGAGATATGCGGTAAGCAGAGGGCATGATCAAATAATGATGAAGGTCGGGCTTACTTTTGCCTGCATGAACATCAAGAAACTGGTAAACATATTGAGTAAAGCGGATGACAAGTATGGGCCTTCGGGAGACCGTCAGGGAAGATCTGCACTTTTGCTTGAAAAATTGAAGTATCATCTTACGAGAAAAGCCCAGACGAACTCATCGTTCGCTTGGGCTTTGTCTACAGTCTGTCCACCTGCATAGCAGGTGGTTTTTTATTCCTCACCTATTCGGCTCGGAATCACCGCTAAAGCTACAAAAAGACCGCTTCCGAATTCGTTTTCGGAAGCGGCCGCATCTGCTTATTGGGAATTAAAGAAAAGTCTCCGGTTCCGCTCTTCTTGCATAGCCGAGTTCGAGTTCTTCTTTATGATAAAGATACTTCGGATCATCGAAATACTTTGCGCCCGCCGGGCATTTCTTCACACATGCGCAGCATTTCATGCATATCCCGGAAATCACCGATACATCTTCCATATCTATTGATCCCATGGGGCATACCTGCACACATGTCATGCATCCGGTACATTTCTCCATATCTGTCTTTGGTTTCACTTTGAGAATATTGATCGGATTTCCGGCTCTGTCCCGCGGAGTATAATACGGTCTCACCGGATCTGCTCCTTTTACGGTGACCGGCGCTCCCGGTTTTTCCAGGCCGGCTGTTTTTTCTGCTGCTCGGTCCGCAAATTTCAGAGCTTCCACAATATCATTTTCATCGGGCCTGCCCGCTCCGAGAATAGCCGAGAATGAATGCTCGCCGATGAAAGCTGCTCCTGCAATTGTATGGAATCCGTCTTTTTCCAGAATGTTCCTCAGTTCTATCAGAGCATCGTCATAATTTCTGTTTCCGTACAGCACGACCGGAACAGCGAGTGCGCCGCAGCCTCTCACTGTGTCAAGGTACTTCAGGAGAACGTTCGGAACTCTTCCGGCTATTACCGGCGTGCCGAATATCACGAGGTCATTTTCCCCGAATACAGGATCGTCTCCGTGTGAACCGAATCCGCCGTCTCTCGCACCAGGCAGAGTGAAGTCAAAAGACCCGCATTCCGCGCCGAGCCTGTCTGCAGCCTCACGCGCTATAACGGTCACTGTTTTTTCTGTGGTATATGTCGCGCTGAAATACATCGCGGTCACCCTGTTGATCTTCATTACAGCACCTTGCTCAGAAAGTTCTTTGTCCTTTCATTTTTCGGGCTGCCGAATATTTCCTCCGGCGTTCCCTGCTCGCAGACAATGCCTTCGTCTATGAACAGGATCCTGTCGGCCACTTCACGCGCAAAGCCCATCTCGTGTGTTACTATCGCCATTGTCATACCCTGTTCGGCCAGTTCGCGCATTACTTCGAGAACTTCGCCTACCATCTCAGGGTCGAGCGCCGATGTCGGTTCGTCAAAAAGCATTACTTCAGGTTCCATCGCCAGTGCTCTCGCTATTGCGACACGCTGTGCCTGTCCGCCCGAAAGCGATGCAGGGTAGACATCTGATTTGTCGTCCAGTCCGACTCTCTGCAGAAGCTCGTGCGCGAGCTTCTCGGCATCGGCTTTGGAAACGCCCTTTGTTTTCATAGGAGCAAGCGTGACATTTTCCAGGGTCGTCATATTCTGAAACAGATTGAAACTCTGGAAAACCATACCGAGTTTCTGTCTTATCTTATTGATATCCGAGTCTTTCGAATTGATCTGCTGCCCGTCGAGCAGGACCTTTCCGGTCGTCGGCTCTTCCAGCAGATTGAGGCAGCGCAGGAATGTGCTCTTGCCCGATCCCGACGGTCCGATGATGCATACGACTTCTCCGTCCTTGATCGTTTCTGTAATTCCCTTGAGGACCTGCAGATCCCCGAATGATTTAGTTAATTCAATTACTTCTATCACTGACTGCCATCCTCCTTTCCATATAAAGCACGAGTCTTGAAAGAGGTATCGTGAGCGAGAGATAGACTATCGCCACGCCGAGATACGCAGGCCATGCTTCAAATGTCTGTGAAGCCCACAGCATGCCGACACGGGTGACTTCTACTATCGCTATTACCGACAGCACAGCCGTCTCTTTGATCAGTGTGATAAACTCGTTGCCGAGCGCCGGCAGAATGATCCTGAACGCCTGCGGGATAACGATGTATCTCTTCGTCATTGCATTCGTCATGCCAAGCGAACGCGCCGCCTCGATCTGGCCGTTGTCGACCGCCTGCAGTCCGGCTCTTATTATCTCAGCGACATATGCCGCACTGTTCAGTCCGCACGCCAGCATGCCGCAGAGCGGTTCAATGCCTCTCCATGTGAAAAATATACCGTTCGCCTGCAGAAGGCCCGGCAGTCCTCCGTAGAGAATGAGTGCCTGGACCAGAAGCGGCGTGCCTCTGATGATCTCGACATATACGGAAGCTATCACTCTCAGGATTTTGTGCTTTGACAGCTTTCCGAGCGCAACGAGAAGACCGAGACCGACGCCGATGATAACAGCCACCGCCGTTATCTCGAGGGTCATCAGAAGTCCGGTATATGCGACTCCTATTCCTTTCAAATAAATCATTTTGTACCTTCCATGTTATAGAATATTTTATCTCAAAAACCTTTATTGCCCCGGGCGATAACGCACGGGGCTAAAGGAATTGATTTCGTTTATCAGTCTGTTCCGAGCTTCCATTCTTTCATGATCTTGTCGAATGTGCCGTCGTCCTTGATGTTCTTGAGTCCTTTGTTGATCTTATCGCAGAGTTCAGTATTGTCTTTCTTGACTGCGAAGGCAAAATGCTCAGCATCCAGAGTATCTCCTACGATCTTGATCGTGTTAGGCTTCTTGGCAATGTAGTTTTCTGTAACAGGCTTGTCGTTTACAAGCGCGTCGATAGTGCCGTTCGTCAGATCCGTAACAGCTTCGTTGAGTCCGTTGTATATTTTAGCCTGCTTGATCTTGCCCTTCTTGGCGAGAGCCTGTATCATGTCGGAACTTGTCGTTCCCGTCTGAGCGCCGATGATCATATCTTTTGTGAAATCGTCCTTGCCCTTGATCGTGTTGTTGTCTTCCTTGACCGCAACTACGAGACCGCTGTCATAATATGTATCTGAGAAAAGGACTTCTTTTTCTCTGTCCTTTGTATCAGCCATACCTGAGGCGATAATATCTATGTTGCCCGATTTAACTGCCGGAATAAGTCCGTCAAATGACATGTTCTTCCACTCGAGCTTGAAGCCCTGATCCTTGGCGATCGCTTCCATCATATCGTAATCCGCTCCTGCCAGCTGCTTGGAATCTTTTTCATCCGTCGTATCAAACGGCGGGAATGTAGGCTCCATAGCAACTACATATGTAGGCCATGTCGAGCTGTTGCCCTGCGCTCCGCTTCCGCATGCCGACAGCGATAATACCGTCGCAACCGCCAGTGCCGCTACCAGCAATATTTTCAACTGCTTTTTCATTCTTCTCTCCTCCTAAATAACATTATTCATAATCATTTTAATTTTGAATAGGCTTTTATAATAATACAGCAGAGTTAATATAAATGCAATACTATTGTCTATTTCAGACAATATCTACTTTTAGTACAATAAATAGTGTGGTATAAATAATCCGGAGGAAAATGATTTGGGAAAATACAGCATAAAAGATATAAATAAATTTCTGATCACAGACGACGATGCCGGCCTGACATATCTCGGCGGAAACCAGGAATGGTACGGAAAATTTTTCAGGCGGCTCGCCGGATGCGGTCCGACTGCGGCTGCCAATATTTTCAAATATCTCGGAGCTGATAAACTGCCTGCGGGTTCAGTGCGGGAGACCGATACGCTGAGGCAGTATAAAACTCTGATGAATGAAATGTGGGAACATGTCACACCGACCTCACGCGGAGTTTACTGCACCGAAATATTTTACGACGGATGTCTGAGTTTTGCCGGGGCCAGAGGCATTAATATCACTTACAGTTCTCTTGATATTGCGGATATTGCTGATGTGGATAAAGGGAAGGCCCGGCGCCCTGCATTATGCGATGTTATAGATTTCGTGAAAAGCGGACTGGAACGCGATCTTCCGGTGGCGTTTCTGAGTCTCGACAGCGGAAGTGAACGATCGATCGACAGGTGGCACTGGATCACAGTAATATCTATTGATATCCGCGGCGCCGGAAATGCGTCGGTCGATTTTCTCGATGCAGGCGTTATCAAACACGCCGATCTTGCAAACTGGTACCGCACAACAAAAGAAGGCGGAGGTTTCGTGATAATATCTCCGGCCTGTGATACAATATAATCCTGAAGGGAAACAATGTTATGACTCATACTATAGATATGATCGACTTTATTCTGACGGCTGCTGCCGTATGGATAGTCTTCTGTGTTATCAGATACATGCTCCTGAAAAAAAACGGGAGCACTGATATGAAAAAGCTGCTGCATCTGACAACAGCTTATTTCTATTTTGTTATTCTGATTTCCATTATGCTTCTCCCGGTCGTTCTTTCGGCTCCTTACCGGGGAATGTTTTCACCGTCGTTTATCATGACGATATCGGCATCGGAATTTTCGGGCAGCGCTTTTATATATAAATTAGGCGATCTGCTCCTTTTTATCCCACTCCCTGTCTGTCTTTATATCTGCGGCATGAAACGCATGTCGGAGGTCAGATATGCCCTGGCGGCAGGCATCATCTTTTCACTCGGAATAGAAATACTGCAGCTTGCGGAAGGTCTGGCCGGAATTGCCTACAGGTACACTGGCCTCACGGATGTCCTCCTCGGCACAGCAGGAGCGCTGGCAGGCTGGAACATGATCCGCACGCACAGAAAGAGGTGATCTTATGTCATTTTTAAAAGAGATAAGCATAAAAACATCAGAACATACGCAGATGATCGACATTACTGCGCAGGTCGCCGCGGCAGTCAGAGAAAGCGGAGTACGGGACGGAGTGTGTATTGTATTCTCCAACCATACGACTGCTGCTGTCACGATCAACGAAAACGCCGACCCTGATGTTCAGAGTGATTTCATCAGGGAGATCAATAAAATAGTCCCGTGGGATGACGGTTACCGCCACCGGGAAGGCAACTCCGCAGCACATCTCAAAGCGAGCATGACCGGCGCATCGGAAACGGTCATCATATCCGGCGGGAGACTTTATCTCGGCACATGGCAGGGAATTTATTTTCTCGAATATGACGGGCCGAGGAACCGGCATGTCTCCGTCAAAATCATTGCAGGATGACATTGAATATTACAGCATCTTCTCCGCTTCACGGCGGAGAATTTCTTTTTCATTCGGTATTTTTTCATCTATGACCCCGGAAAACAGTGCCTTCAGTATTCTCCCCACCTCCGGTCCCTGGGGAACGCCCAGTTCAAGAATGTCCCTGCCGTCAATGGCCATATCCCGCATCGAAAAACATTTCTGCTGTTCCAGGATATCCGCTGTGATCCCGCGGAATTTTTCGATATTTGCAATACGCTCTTCAGCGCAGGACGGCGCCTGGCTCGATACATCGGCAATTTCCAGTTCTGTCAGCATATCGAGTTTTTCCGCACCGAATTTATTGAGCATATGTTTTGCATGTTTTTCTGTCTGTTGAAATACTATCCCGTGGTACCAGATCAGTTCTTTCACCAGGGCAGTCGTTTTATTATCGAACTTCAGTCTCTTCATTACCGACTCCGCCATCTCCGCGCTCATATGCTCGTGGCCGTAGAAATGCCCCCATCCGTCTTCAGTCAAGGTCATGCAGGGCGGTTTGCCTATATCGTGGAAGAAGGCGGCCAGCTTAAGCGGCACCGTGTTAATTACATAATGGACCACATGAAGCGTATGCTGCCACACATCATAACAGTGATAATCGTTTTTCTGGTCAAGTCCGAACATCGGGACTGCTTCCGGGATTATTTCATCGATCACTTTCCGGCAGCGGTCGAGCGACTGCAGCGAGCCTATTCCGGTCAGCGTCTTGACGAATTCCTCCCTTATCCTCTCTTCAGAAATATTATGGAGAAGATAAGCGTATTTATTCATCGCTTCGTAAGTGTTTGTTTCTATCGAAAAACTGAGCTGCGCGCTGAACCGCATAGCTCTCATAATTCTCAGCGCATCCTCGAGATACCGCTCCGCCGGATTCCCCACGCACCTGATTATACCGTTCTGCAGATCTTCCTGCCCTCCGAACAAATCGATCAGTCCGCGCTTTTTATTGTATGCCATGGCGTTCACGGTAAAATCGCGCCGCGCAAGATCGTCTTCTATTGAACGCGAAAAACGGACTGAATCCGGGTGTCTGTTGTCGGCATAATTTCCGTCGACCCTGTACGTTGTCACTTCGTAAAGCTTGTCGTTTATAAGGATACCGACCGTACCGTGCCTGGCTCCGGTATCGAATATCCGCCAGCCGCTGTAATATTCTCCGTCTTTTTCGCTTTTCTTTTCCGGTTTCCCGAAAATGGCAAACATCTCCCGCGGAGATGCATCTGTGCACATGTCCCAGTCTGCCGGTTCTGCCCCGCGCAGAACATCTCTCACACATCCGCCCACTATAAAAGCTTCATGTCCCGACTCTTCGAGAGCATCCATTATTTCCCCGACAGCATCGGGTAATTTCAAACCGTTGATCTTCTTCATTCTTAGATTATAACACTTTAAAGAAGAGGTATATAGTTCTGAAGGACTACTATCCACAGGAATATCGTAATGATGGAGAATACCGAAGCATATGCCACCAGCTGCGCGGCCAGACTGTCATCGCCGCCCATCTGCTGGGAAATGGTGTAAGTATTGACTGCTGTCGGCGCGCACATAGCCGCAAAGACAACAATGATTTCATAATTGTTGAAACCCAGAAGGATCGCGACAGGTACCATTACTGCCGGAACAAGCACCAGCCTGGCCAGACACGTCCAGAAGATCTGTTTTTTGTACGCCTCTGATGCAGAGAATGAAAATCCTGCGCCCAGCATGATGAGCATTACCGGTGTCGCGACCTGGCTCATTGATTTTATTACGCCTAAAGCCATATCAGGTATCGGAATATGCAGACAGGTAAAAAGCACACCTGCCGCGGCGCCGTGGATAAGCGGATTCAGGGCTATCCCTTTCATGATCTTTTTAAAATCGGGCTTTCCCTTTCTTAAGGCTTCAAATACCACTACCGAACCGATATTATATACTATGATCGTCAGGGTGATAGCCAGCGCCATCAGGCCGAGATACTTCTTCCCCGCGACAGCTTCCATGACCGGCATCCCGACGTAGATGAGATTGCCCCTGAATATGGCCTGCACGATGACTGCCTGCTTGCTGTTGTCTTTCTCCAGTTTCGGCACAATGAAAAACGAGGCGATGATCACCACTATTACTGCAGCAGGAATATAAACGATCAGCCGCATATCCATGAACCCTGTAAAATCGTTCGAATAGAGGTTATAGAAAATCATCACAGGCAAAAACAAATGAAAAATGACCCTGTTGATCGTGTTGATCCCGTCAATATCGATAAAGTTGATCTTTCTGCATATATATCCAATTGTCATAAGCACCATAAACGGGAATACCGCCTCAAATGCAATTTTAAATACTGTCATAACATTGCCAGTATACCACAAATCCGGCCGCATCCGACAACAAGTAATAAATCAGGAGATGCGAATATCCAATATACTTTGCACTATTAGATGAGGTCTGCAGTCCAGATATCCGCTCAATAGGGTATACATTTTCACTGATCATGAAATGTCCCCATAGTTATGGGCAGGTATGAATTTGGAGAATCGTTATTCCAGACAATAAAAAGTTGCTTCCCTGTATACCGGACACACTTCAGATCAAGGTCCCCTTTTCTCTGACAGTGATAAAACGTATCTGTCAATTAAAAAGGCCGCGCCTCAGAGGGTACCCTTAATAAAATGGTGTTTTGCCTCTTAAGACCGCAGCCTGTTATTTTGTGATCATTTAATTTTGATAAAGTGTAATTGATGTCTTTTTCGAACCTTTTCACTCGATAAAGTTACTGTCCCCAGCCGGGCATCCAGGCTCGAAAATTCGTTTCGCCGTTTTTAGCCGAACAGCGGAGTGCTGAAATATCTCTCCGCCGTATCCGGCAGAAGTGTAACTACTGTTTTATCCGGTCCGAGCTCCTTCGCCAGCGCCAGCGCCGTGACTACATTCGTGCCGCTCGAGATCCCGCACATTAGTCCTTCCTTCGAGGCCAGCTCACGCGACATGGCGATCGCTTCTTCGTCTTTGACGATGAAAGTTTTTTCGAAGATGTCCTGATCGAGTATGTCAGGCACGACCCCGTCGCCTATGCCCATCTGCATATGCGTTCCGACTTTTCCACCGGAAAACAACGCCGCCTTTTCCGGCTCCGCCGCCCATATACGAATATCAGGATTTGCATTTCTGAGTGCTTTGCCTATACCTGTGATCGTTCCTCCCGTTCCTATTCCGGAACAGAATCCGTCTATCTTTATGCCTGCCTGTTCTATGATCTCACGTCCGGTATTTTCAAAATGAGCCGCAGTATTTGCCTCGTTCTCGAACTGCTGAGGCACATATACCCGTGGATCCTGTTTCATCATTTCCAGTGTTGTTTCCAGACATTCCTGTATACAGTCTCCGATGTTGCCTGCGTCGTGGACAAGTATAACTGTTGCTCCGTAAAGCTCCACGAGTTTTCTGCGTTCTTCGCTGACAGAATCCGGCATTACAATGACCGTCTCATATCCCTTGACTGCGCCAACGAGCGCCAGGCCTATCCCCTGATTTCCGCTGGTAGGTTCAACTATGATAGTGTCTTTATTGATCAGGCCTTTTTTCTCAGCTTCGCAGATCATATTGTATGCTGTTCTTGTTTTTACCGAGCCGCCGACGTTGACCGCCTCATATTTCACCAGAATCTGCGCCGAGTCAGCCCCGCCGATCTTGTTGAGTCTTATGAGCGGTGTACCGCCAATAGCCTCCAATACATTACTGCAAATCATTTCTTCCTCCTGTTAATAATAATGTGTCTTTATTACCCGCGTGAAGCAATTCTAACCATAAATTTGGCAAAAATAATGTCTATGTTACAAAAAACAATAATTCCTTTGTGATTTTGTACAATTTTTTTCTCGAAAAAATATTGACAACCGCAAAAAACAGGTGTACTTTAAGTCCATAAAAAAGAATATCGTTAAAACGTTGAAGGAGACAAGTACTTCGGAATACCTGCTGAGTGAAGCGGAGTGAACCGGTGACAGTGAGAAACCGGGAGTAAGGAACCGAACGAATAACACTCCCGAGTACGAACTGAACGAGCATATGCTTCAGTAGGAGAGTCGGGGTCGGCCCGTTACAGCCGATACAGCTGTTGGGCTGGAAAAAGAGGGACCTGCAGAAATGCAGTCCAAGATAGGTGGCACCGCGGATATGTGGCTATTCGTCCTATAAGTTATGGGATAATAGCCACTTTTTAATTGACCGGGAACTATACCCGGCCGCGCACGGGAGGTGCCGACAATGTGCTCAATAATGGGAAGTACAGTAAAAATCGATATGACCGTATATTACAGTTTTTTTAAAAAGACAAAATCCAGAGGCCCGGATATGAGCAGAGTACGCGAAACAAAATCAGGTATCATGGGATTTCACAGGCTTTCAATAATGGACCTCGATGAGACAGGCATGCAGCCGTTCGTCTCCGGCGAAGATGTCTGTGTATGCAACGGGGAACTTTACGGATTCCGTGAAGTCAGAAAATATCTTGCATCAATAGGATATAGATTCACATCCGACAGTGACTGTGAGATCATTCTTCCGCTCTGGAAAGAATACGGAACTAAAATGTTCAATATGCTTGATGCCGAATTTGCGATGATCATCTACGATGCAAGGGAAGACCGTTATATAGCGGCCCGCGACCCTATCGGGATCCGTCCTCTTTATTATGGCTATGTCAGGCAGAAATATATCGATGACGCTTCGACATTCGGTCTTGCCAAAGGATCAGGAAAAGACAGAGGCATCGTGTTTGCCAGCGAACCGAAAAACCTGGCCGGTCTCGTAAAGGAAATCTATCCTTTTCCTCCGGGATATTACTACATGGACGGCGAGTTCGTATGCTATGATGATATTTCTTCTCTCAGGGGAAACAAATATGCCGATCAGGCGCACGGATACTGCAGCGACGATCTCACAACAATATTCCGCGGCATCCACGACAGGCTGATCGCCGGTGTAAAGAAAAGGCTCGACGCTGACGCGCCTGTCGGCTTCCTTCTCAGCGGAGGCCTCGACAGTTCGCTGGTCTGCTCGATTGCGCAGCGGCTCATGCCTGACAAGTCGATCAAAACCTTTGCGGTCGGTATGGACAAAGATGCTATTGATCTTAAATATGCGCGCGAAGTCGCAGACTTTATCGGCTCCGACCATACAGAGATAATTATCACACGTGATGACGTCATAGATTCAATCGACGAAGTAATAAAGGCTCTGGCAACATATGACATCACTACCATACGCGCAAGCATGGGAATGTATCTCATGTGCAAAAGCATAAGCCGGATCAGCGATATTAAAGTACTGCTTACAGGTGAAATATCAGATGAACTTTTCGGATACAAATATACTGATTTCGCGCCTGATGCACAGGCTTTCCAGCAGGAAGCATCAAAACGCATACATGAACTGCATATGTATGATGTGCTCCGCGCGGACAGATGCATCAGCGTAAACGGCATAGAAGGAAGAGTCCCGTTCGGAGATCTTGATTTCGTCAGATACGTCATGGCGATCGATCCGTCAAAGAAACTCAACAAATACGGCAAAGGAAAATATCTGCTGCGCAGAGCCTTCGACCATGAATTCGGCGATTATCTTCCTGACGATATCCTCTGGCGTGAAAAAGCGGCGTTCAGCGATGCGGTCGGACACTCGATGGTAGACGATATCAAGGAATATGCAGACACGCTCTATACAGATACAGAGGCGAGATTTCTTTATAAAAAATATTCGTATCACGCCGAGCCTTTCACCAAGGAATCGCTTATGTACCGCGAGATATTCGAAAAATATTACAGCGGGCAGGCCGGTATGGTTACAGATTTCTGGATGCCGAACAAATCGTGGGAAGGCTGCGATGTGGACGACCCGAGCGCAAGAGTTCTTTCGAATTACGGCGCATCCGGTATTTAATATAGCTATAAATTGATTGGGATAAAGCTGCTGAAGCAAAAGGAGATTAAAATGAGCAGGATCACAGACATTTTCGGTACTATGGTTTTTGACGAAGAAGTAATGAAAGACAAACTTCCGCGCGAAGTCTTCGCCAAATTCAAAAAACATCTGGAAGACGGAAGCGAACTTCCTCTTGAAGTTGCAGATGTTATTGCAACAACTGTAAAAGACTGGGCGGAACAGAAAGGCGCTACGCACTTCACGCACTGGTTCCAGCCGATGACCGGCGTTACCGCCGAGAAACACGACAGTCTGATGAATTTTTCCGGCAAAAGTCTTATAAAAGGCGAACCGGATGCATCCAGTTTCCCTTCCGGCGGTATGAGAGCCACCTTTGAAGCCAGAGGATATACTTCATGGGACACCAGCTCGCCGATGTTCATTAAAGAAGATACATTATATATACCTACTGCGTTCATGTCATACTCCGGCGATGCGCTCGACAAAAAAACGCCGCTGCTGCGTTCGAACGAGGCCGTTGACCGGGAAGCGAAACGTGTGCTCGCCGCACTCGGCATCAAAACGAAGAAAGTCATCCCGCAGATCGGACCGGAGCAGGAATATTTCATCATTCCGAAGTCTCTCTATTCCGCGAGGAAAGACTTGGTGTACACCGGACGCACACTCGTCGGCGCCGCACCTCCGAAAAGTCAGGAACTCGACGATCATTACTTTGGTCAGCTGAAGCCTTCTATCAAGGCATATATGGCCGATCTTGATGAAGAGCTCTGGAAACTCGGGATCAGAGCGACGACAGAGCATAATGAAGTCGCTCCGTCGCAGCATGAACTGGCGCCGATCTATTCTGAATGCAACATCGCATCAGACCACAACCAGCTGACAATGGAAATGATGAAGAAGGTCGCAGACAGACACGGCATGCGCTGCCTGCTTCATGAAAAGCCATTTGAAGGGATCAACGGTTCCGGGAAACACATCAACTGGTCGCTCAGCACTGATACCGGTCTCAATGTTTTCAAACCGGGCGCCGATCCTCTCGGCAATACGGTATTCCTGCTGTTCGTCACAGCTGTTATCAAAGCCGTCGATGAATATCAGGATATGCTGAGGATATCCGTCGCCAGCGCCAGCAACGATCACAGACTCGGCGGCAACGAAGCTCCGCCGGCGATCATCTCCATGTTCCTCGGAGACGATGTAACAGCAGTGCTCGACGCGCTTGAAGCCGGCCGCACAGAAGTCGCCGCCTCCGACCGTGACATGACAACAGGCGTACAGGTCCTTACTGATTTCAAGAAAGACACCACTGACAGAAACAGAACTTCTCCTTTTGCCTTCACAGGCAACAGATTTGAGTTCAGAATGGTCGGTTCACTGACATCAGTATCATGTCCGACTTACATGATCAATACAATGATGGCATCTGTTCTCAGTGAATTCGCCGACATTCTCGAAAAATCCGGCGACGCCGAAAAATGCGCGAGAGAACTCGCCGCTAAGTCATATACTGACCATAAACGCATCGTTTTCAACGGGAACAATTATACTGATGAATGGGTAGAGGAAGCAGAAAAACGCGGACTCTGCAACTACAAGACAACTGCTGAATGCATGCCGGAATGGACATCGGAGAAAAACGTCAAGCTGTTCACTTCCATGGGCGTCCTTACCGAGAAAGAACTGTATGCGCGCCAGGAAATCTTATTTGAAGAATACTGCAAGGAACTGAATATCGAGGCCCTCACTCTGATCGATATGATCGCCAAAGACATTCTTCCGTCAGTAAGAGAATACACCGCATCCCTTGCCGAAAGCATTGAAGTCAAAGAGTCAGTACTGGGAAAAGATGTATGCTCATCCGATATCAGATCTCTTAAAGAGATTATGGAACTCAGCGAAAAGCTTGCCTGTAAAACAGCTGATCTGCGGGCGATTTCCGCAACAGAACCTTCATATAAGACAGGAGACCCTGTCTCCGCAATGTTCTGCAGTGATATCATCGCGGCAATGAGCGATATCAGGGAGTACGCCGATAAGCTCGAACTCATGATGCCGAGGGACTACTGGCCGATACCTACATACGGAGACCTTCTGTTCACGCAGAAATACGAATAATATAATGACCTCATTATCTTAAACTATATGAGCCGGACCGTCGCTGCGGGGAATATTTTTCCTGTGAGGCGGTCCGGTTTATGGTATAATAATGCCGCTTAAATGTTGAAAGAGGGAAAATGATATTGAGTATTACAGCTGCATTCATAATTTTTATCGCATCTATGCTGACGTGCCTCGTCACGGGTAAAACCATGCTCTTCGCACTTGTCATTGGCTTTTTCTGCTTTTTCAGCGCAGCCTGCAAACTCGGAAATACTCCGCGTGAAGTCGGCAGGATGGCTTTCGACGGCGCAAAAGAAACCGTCGTCGTTCTCGAAATATTACTGCTGATAGGCATGATCACGGGTATGTGGCGGGCTTCGGGCATCATTACATTCTTCGTTTATTACGGCATAAAAATCATCACGCCTCACCTGTTCATCCTTGTCGCATTCCTGCTCTCGGCGCTGCTGTCGTATGCGCTCGGGACATCTTTCGGTGTTGCCGGGACGCTCGGAGTAATATTCATCACACTCGCGAAAAGCGGCGATGTCAATCTGGCAATTGCCGGAGGTGCGATACTTTCAGGCATATATTTCGGCGACAGAGGATCCCCGGTGTCGTCATCCGCTGCGCTGACCGCCGCGATCACTCATACGGATCTGGCGAAAAACGTGCGCGAAATGATGCATTCGGCCATTCTGCCGATGGCGATATGCACTGCCGCATACGGCGTCCTGTCGTATATGAATCCGATCAGGCATGTCGATAATGCAGTAATGAGTCTGCTTTCGTCGCAGTTCACTCTTTCGTGGTGGCTGCTGCTGCCGGCCGCGCTGGTGATCGTCCTTCCGCTGTGCAGAGTCAATATCAAACTGGTCATGGTTATTACAATAATAGCCAGCTTTGTGCTGGCTATCGTTATTCAGCATATCGATTTTGTGACATGCCTGCGCTATATGGTTTTCGGATATGTGTGTCCTGATGCCGAACTTGGAAAGATACTGAACGGAGGCGGCATGACATCCATGGTGCTGGTATGCGCCATCCTGGCCCTGTCCTGTTCATATTCCGGTATCTTCCGGACTACGAGAATGCTCAACCGCGTCCAGCATCTTGTCATCCGCCTGATGCACCGGATCGGCCGTTTCCCGGCGACACTCGTCACCTCGGCCGCAATGGTAATACTGTTCTGCAATCAGACTATTGCCGCTGTCATGACTGTAAATATGGTCGAACGCGCATATACTATGTGCGGCAGAACACGCACCGAACTGGCGATCGATATTGAAAACTCAGCAATCGTTGTCGCAGGCATCATTCCCTGGTCACTCGCCGCAGCAGTATGTTATCAGGTCATGAACGTCGGCGCATATATCATCCCGTTCGCATTCTATCTATTCCTGATACCGCTGTGCTGGATATTCACGAAAAAGTTCAGATTCAAATAGAAGCCGCGTATTGTTCGATCCTTGATTTCACACGCTCCTCACCGAGTATCTGCTGTATCTGCCAGATATCCGGCGACTGACTGCGCCCTACGACCGCCAGCCTTATTACTTCGCTGACATGTCCCACGTGACCCTTGTATTTTTCAGGTTCGTTCTTGAAATCCTTAGGCCTTTCCGCATAACCGAGCTTCCCGGCAATTTCTCTTATTTTATCGAACCAGACTCCGTTATCATCCGCATGATCATATCCCCGGAGATATTCCCCGAGAATCTTTTTCGCGTCCTCCGCCGGGACTTCCTGCGGCAGGCTGTCCTCGACCCGGAAATATTCATCGAAGAAATAGCTTATAAATTCAAACATCTGCGGAGCATTGACAAAATCCTTACGCGGTTTCTTTCCCTCACGGCCGAGATCCAGTATCGGCAGCAGATATTCTTTCCGTCCCGCAAGGACCGGTACGATCTCCTCACGATATTCCTGCGCCCATTCCAGCATGAAAGCATACAGATCTTCCGCGCTGATCCTCACCAGCACATCTTTGGAAATGTCGTTGAGCTTGTTCAGATCGAACAGAGCGCCCGATGTACTCATTTTTTTCGTTGTGAAAGCAAAATCCTCCACCGGCGAATCAGGATGCGCCATCCTCCATTCCTCATAATTGGAATTCAGTATCGTCAGCAGATATTCGCGGACCGCCGCCGGGTGATAACCCATTTCCTTATAATAGCCCAGCCTCAGTTCAGGGTCTTTTCTCTTGGAAAGCTTGCGCTTGTTGCCGTTCTCATCCAGCTTCATCAGCTGTGCGGTATGGCAGTAAAGAGGCCATCTCCACCCCATCTTTTTGAACAGCTCTACATGTATCGGCAGCGACGAAAGCCATTCCTCACCTCTGACCACATGAGTCGTTCTCATGAAATGATCGTCGACTACATGAGCGAAATGATATGTAGGTATCCCCGTCGCCTTCAGAATCACAGTATCCTGGCAGTTCTCAGGCATTGTCAGCGTACCGCGTATGCCGTCCCTGACTTTTATTTCCCCGGGATCATCTATATTACCGCCTGATCTCAGACGCAGCACATACGGTTTGCCCTCAGCAATATTTGCCTCGACTTCTTCATATGAAAGATCGCGGCAGGCTGCGTATCTGCCGTATATCCCCGGCATCTCCTTATTTGCTTCCTGCTTTTCTCTTATCGCGCTTATTTCTTCCTCCGTCAGGAAACACGGATATGCCATTCCTTCGCTGACCAGATGCCTGGCCATGCACTGGTAGATTTCTTTTCTCTCGCTCTGAGTGTATGGTCCGTATTCTCCGGTGTCTCCATTCCGGCCCGCGCCTTCATCAAACTCTATGCCGAAGAAATCGAGCGAATCGATAATGACATCGACAGCTCCTTCTACATATCTCTTGTCGTCAGTATCTTCTATCCGCAGATAAAATACTCCGCCGCTCTGATGCGCCAGACGTTCGTCCACGAACGCGCCGTAAAGGTTCCCGAGATGCATGAAACCAGTCGGGCTCGGCCCCAGCCTTGTGACCTTCGCTCCTTCAGGCAGATCTCTCTGCGGATAAATCGTTTCATAATCTTCCGGCGTTTTTGTGATCTCCGGAAAAAGCAGCTCTGCCAGCTTTTCGTAATCCATCATTTTCTCGTATTATCTCCTTTACTAACCATCATATTCTTCTCTGCCGCCGACTATCGCCTCTATTGCGATCCTGTTTCTCGGAGGGCATCCCTCTGCCCATCTGAGGCCGTATCTGTCGGCAAATTTTTTCGCGCACGCTCCGATGCAGACTGTTTTTTCCGGCACCATGTCCCGGACATCTATCATGCTGTCATCGGCCCGGCCGGCTATCACCGTCAAACCCTCAGTATATTTCAGAAGCCCGGCCTCCTTCATATCGATCAGCACACTGACGACTGTATTTCGGCAGCCGGTGCAGGCGCTTTCATCGAGGACCATCCTGAAAGAATCAGCCACGCCGTCTATCTTTGTCTCGCATGATCTTACGAATCTGCTCGCGACATCTGCGATTTTTTCTCCCGCAATATCTATTTCCGACAGATCCATAGTTCCGAGTCCTCTCGCTGCCGCGGCGGCGGTTATCGGCACCTCAGCCGGTTCATATCCCATGATCTTTCCCGTTACTGCTTCACAGGCAACGATATCTTTGGAGCCTATTATGAGATCCATTTCCTTCGTTTCTCCGAAAACCGGGCCTGTCCCTTCAGCTGCGAAGGTCCCGTCCACGATCTCCAGGCAGGGTTTCAGCGCCGCATTCAGATCGACGACGCTCTCGATCAGTCCGTCTCTGTGGAATTTCTTCTTCGAATCATCCGCCAGCAAACCTTTAAGGTTTTTCATCCCCAGTGTTATCTCAGTCTGATCGTGCGTCTTCATCACCGGTACAGTAATGACCGCATCCGCGTCTCTCACCAGTTCCCAGGTGATTATCCCGTGCGCGATCTCCGCATCATCTATGACCAGGCGGCATTTCTCGCCGCCCTGTTTGTCTTTTGATTTAAGATCGACAACAGGCACGCCGTTTTCCCGGAGCCTGTTATATCCGCACATCAGAATTACATCCTCAGTATCCGCGCCGACCGAAGCGGATTCAGCTATGACAGGAGTTCCTCCCGCAAACTTAACAGCCTCATATATCGCCAGGCAGACCTCCCATCTGGTGACAGCGCCCGAAAGTCTGGACATCGGCACGGCGACCATGTTCGGCTTGATGATAACTCTGTCTCCCGGACTGATAATATCTTCGAGGCCTCCGAGATCTTCGACGACCCTGTCTACCGCTTCTCTGATATCCTCGAAATCATTACCGCACGTTTTTCTAATCGATACTGTTGAATTCATTTGTTTTCCTCCAGCCATCTCAGCGCGTAATCCGCCGCAAATTCAGCACCCGGCAGTAATATACTTTCATCGATGTCGAACCTGCTGTTGTGCTGCGGGAAGTCTGTGTGTTTTTCCGCATCGGCGATCCCGATCATTGCAAAAATGCCCGGCTTCAGCTTCAGATACTCCGCGAAGTCGTCCCCGCACATCGTGCCTTTATAATCATACTCCGCGTCTTCTCCGAATGAACCCGCAAGAGCCTGTTTCGCGACATCATAACAGTCCGCATCGTTTATTACTACATCTGAACCGCTCTCCCACGATGCCGATGCTTCGGCACCGAACGCCGCTGCTGTTTCATGCGCAATATCCGCTACCATTTCTTTGAGCTTTTTCCGCAGACCGCTGTCGAAACATCTTATCGTTCCCTGCATCACAGCAGTATCGGGGATAATATTCCAGCCGGTACCGGCTTCGATCCTGCATACGCTCACTACTGCCGCTTCCAGCGGATCCAGCTTTCTCGCGACTATCTGCTGCAGCGCAGTGATTATTTGCGCCGCCGCCAGGATAGGATCTGTGCCCGTATCAGGCATAGCCCCGTGACAGCCCTTCCCCTTCACCGTTATTGTGAACGCATCCGAAGACGCCATGACTGCTCCCGGCCTTATGCATACCTTCCCGGACGGGATATCGCTCCAGAGGTGCGCTCCGTAAACAGCATCGACACCGTTCATGACTCCATCCGCAATTGCGAGTTCCGAACCGGAGCCGGTCTCTTCTCCGGGATAAAAAATTAATTTTACACTGCCGGTGATTTCTTCCCGGACAGCGCACAGTTTTTTCGCCGCGCCGAGCACCATGGCCATATGTCCGTCATGCCCGCACGCGTGCATCCTGCCTTCAAAGCGCGACGCAAACGGAAGCCCGGTTTCTTCTTTTACAGCCAGAGCATCCGTATCGCTTATCAGCGCGACCGTCTTTCCGGCCTTCCTGCCGCAGATCACGGCGCTTACTCCGGTCTCTGCGAACACTTCGGGATCCAGTCCCATTGCGCGCAGTGCTGCCACGAGATGGTCTCTCGTCTCATATTCCGCATAGGCGGTTTCCGGGATCTGATGCAGCTCACGTCTCTGCTCTGTTATATATTTTTCAAGTTCTTTCATATCCATAATGATACCATGGCTGTGATCATTCCGACAAAAATTCTTCTGTTACTCTTCCCAGAATTTTCAGGCCTCTGTCGGATTCTTCATCAGTTGTATTCGAGAAATTCAGTCTCAGTTCATTGTGCACATCCGCATTCGGATAAAACGATGTCCCCGGTATGAACGCCACTCCGGCATCGCAGGCTTTTTTGTAAAGTATCCTGGCATCCTTTCCTTCAGGCAGAGACAGCCAGATGAATATCCCTCCTTCAGGTTTTCTGAAAGTGACTTCCCCGGGGAGATATTTCTTTATGCCATCCGCCATCACATCGCATCTGTGCGAGTACAGCGATGTTATTCCCTCAATATGCTTTTCAATATCATTGTGTTTCAGGAAATCCGCGATCTCCCATTGTGAGATCGTCGAACTGGAAAGGTCCGCCGCGCTCTTTATTACAAGATATTTCTCCATTATCCGGTTCCTCGCGCACAGCCAGGCCACACGCATCCCCGGGCAGAATATCTTCGAGAAAGTGCCGACGTATATTACCTGACCCTTTTTGTCGTAATACGCAAGCGGCTTCTGCGGCACTTCATTGAATGCCAGTTCGCCGTAAGCCGCATCTTCGAGTACGGGAATATCATACTCCGAAATGAACTCCATAAAGTCACGTCTTCTGTTATCCGACCAGCTGCGGCCCGTCGGATTCTGGAAGTCCGGATTCACGTAAATCAGTCTGACCTTGTCGCCGTACTTCTCCAGAGCTTCACGCACTCCCTCGATCGTCAGTCCCTCTTCATCTGTCGGTACACCCACAAGCGACGCCTGATAACTGTGCAGAGCGCTCACCGCGCCCAGATAAGACGGAGACTCGAAAAGCACAACATCTCCCGGATCGATGAACGCCATGCCGCTCATATCGAGTCCCTGCTGCGACCCGCTCGTCATAATGATCTCATCCGTTCCGTATTCGATCCCGAACTTATTTTTCATTCTCTCACTCATTATCTCGCGGAGGCCCAGATAACCCAGCGTCGAACAATACGAAAGCGCCTGCTTCCCGTGTTCGATGATGACTCTGTCAAATGATTCTCTGATCCTGTCCAGCGGATATGTTTCCGCAGACGGTATGCCGGCCGCGAACGATATCATTCCCGGCATATCCTGATGGTCGAATGCTTCCACCATAGACGTGTCTTCAAGCCAGCGTACCCTTTTTGCAAATTCCATTTTATACTCCTTACGATTATATTTCCCAGCTGTTTAAATACTTTTCCTGCTCCTCCGTGAGCTCGTCGATTTCCGTGCCCCAGGCGGCCAGTTTCCTGCGCGCGATGACATCGTCGATTTCCGCCGAAACATCGACCACTCCATTCGGAAGCTCGCTGTGATGCTCCTTTATATACATAGCGGACATCGCCTGTACTGCAAACGAAAGATCCATTATTTCCGCAGGATGTCCGTCGGCAGCGGCAATATTTGCCAGCCTGCCCTCTCCTATCACATGCACCCATCGGCCGTTCGACAGTTTATATCCCATGATGTTTTGACGGCTTTCTTTTCTTTCTTCTGCTTTTTCTTCAAGTTCCGCCATATCTATTTCGCAGTTGAAGTGTCCAGCATTGGCCAGGATCGCTCCGTCCTTCATTTTCAGCATGTGATCAACGGTGATGGTCCGGCAGCATCCGGTTGCAGTAATAAAAAAGTCTCCTTTTTCCGCCGCGTCTCTCATAGGCATTACATCATAACCGTCCATTCTAGCCTCGATTGCTTTCACCGGGTCGATTTCTGTGACTATGACTCTCGCTCCCAGCGCATCGGCTCTCATGGCTATTCCGCGTGAACACCATCCGTACCCGACAACCACAGCAGTTTTGCCCGCAACAATGAGATTAGTGTTCCTCATTATGCTGTCCCAGACCGACTGCCCCGTTCCATATCTGTTGTCGAAAAGATGCTTGCAGTCCGCGTCGTTCACGGCTATCATCGGAAACTTCAGCACTCCGCTGCGTTCCATCGCCTTCAGTCTGATAATACCGGTAGTCGTCTCTTCGCATCCGCCCCAGACTTCTTCCGCCAGATCTCTGCGGCTGCCGTGAAGCATGCCTACCAGATCTCCGCCGTCGTCTATGACGATGTTCGGCTTATGCTCAAGACACATTTCGATATGCTTTCTGTACTCTTCTTCTGTGGCTCCGTGAAAGGCATATACATGCACCCCCGAATCAGCGAGCGCTGCCGCGACATCATCCTGTGTCGACAGGACATTACTGCCGGTTGCGCAGAGTTCGGCGCCCCCCGCCGCCAGCACGAGACAAAGATATGCCGTCTTGGCCTCCATATGTATCGAAAGCGATATCTTTATGCCCTTAAAAGGCATCGTGCGGGTGTATTCCTTCTCGAGACCGTTCAGCAGCGGCATATTATGCCTCACCCATTCTATTTTCTCATGCCCCGAAGGCGCCAGACTGATATCTCTGACATCATAATCTTTCATTTTCTGTTTCCTCCAAAATCAATAATCGAGGCGCCCCTTGCGGACGCCTCTGGGTTTTGACTTTTATTCTACAGTTACCGACTTTGCGAGATTCTTCGGCTTGTCGATATTGCATCCTCTGAACTTCGCCACATAATATGCAAACATCTGCAGCGGCACTACTGTCAGCAGCGGCGTGACTTCATCCGCACACTGCGGAATAAAGATGCAGTTGTCCGCCAGATCCGCAATGAGACGGCTTCCTTCTTTGGCAACCGCGATCACATATGCGCCTCTCGCTTTGATCTCCTCGATGTTCGAACCCATCTTTTCGTCCAGCCCGTCCTGAGTCGCCAGAGCAAAAAATACCGTTCCGTTTTCAACAAGTGCGATCGTTCCATGCTTCAGTTCCCCGGCGGCAATAGCGAAGGAATTGATATATGATATTTCCTTCAGCTTCAGCGATCCTTCAAGCGACACCGCCGAATCAACTCCTCTGCCGATAAAGAACATTTCGTTCTGCCTGTGGAACTGCTCGGCGATTTTCTCTATTTCCTTTTCCTGCGAGAAAACCATATTGAGTTTCTCCGGAATGCCTTTGAGTTCATTGATGATCATTCTGTAATACGAATCATCAATAGTGCCCTTAGCTTTCGCCATATACAGCGCTATCAGGTACATGCATACGAGCTGTGTGGTATATGCCTTCGTTGATGCTACCGCGATTTCCGGACCTGCCCAGGTGTAGAACACGTCGTCTGATTCACGCGCGACCGAACTCCCGATCACGTTGACCACCGAAAGGACTCTCGCGCCCCTGGATCTCGCAAGCCTCAGGGCCTGCAGCGTATCCTGTGTTTCTCCCGACTGACTGATCGCAATGAAAAGCGTATTTTCGTCCACCAGCGGATCTCTGTATCTGAACTCCGAGGCCACATCCACTTCCACTGAGATTTTAGCCATCTTTTCTATGGCATATTTGCCCACCAGTCCGGCATGATATGCCGTCCCGCAGGCCACGATATATATCTTGTCGAACTTGTCGATTTCTTCCTTCGTCATATTGATGCCGTCGAGATTTATGATGCCGTCATCGTCCAGTCTCCTCGTAAGAGTTTCTTCGATGCCGGCCGGCTGCTCGTGAATTTCCTTGAGCATAAAATGTTCATAGCCGCCTTTTTCAGCCGCATCGACATCCCATGTGACATGGAACACATCGCGGTGTATCTCATTTCTTTCTGTATCGAATATCCTGATATCATCTTTTGTAATGACTACAAGTTCTCCGTTCTCGATAAAATAAACCTGCCCGGAATATTTCAGGAAAGCGGGAATATCCGACGCCAGAAAATTACAGCCTTTTCCGAGCCCGGCTACCAGCGGTGTATCTTTCCTGACGCCGATGATCTTGTCCGGCTCTCTGGATGACATGGCTACGATGGTATATGTCCCCCGTATGCGCTTCGTCGCTCTGGCAACCGCATCCTGCAGATTTCCGCATTCATCAAAATAAACTCCCAGAAGATGCGCAATGACTTCAGAATCCGTCTCTGATTTGAAAGTTATGGCATGCTCTCTGACGAGCTGCTCTTTTATTTCCATATAATTCTCGATTATGCCGTTATGCACTATCGACAATGTTTCATCGCTGTTGCAGTGAGGATGCGCATTCAGATCAGAAGGTACACCGTGCGTCGCCCATCTGGTGTGGCCGATGCCTATGTTACTGTCGAAAGAAGCATCCCCGATTATTTTTTCCAGATTGCTTATCTCACCCACCTTTTTCCTTACCTCGATTTTTCCGTTGCAGATCAAGGCAATGCCGGCTGAATCATATCCCCTGTATTCGAGACTCTTCAGTCCTCCCAAAATAATATCCTTTGCGCCGGTCTCATTTCCGACGTAACCTACAATGCCGCACATGTTAAATCCTCCTTAGTGATCAGCCGAGCTTTCTTGTTATCATATCTGCAAGTCCCCTTGCCATGATAGCTATGCTGTCTTCATTTTCGCCCTCGAGCATTACCCTCACCAGCGGTTCTGTTCCGGACGGTCTTATCAGTATCCTGCCTTTTCCGTCCATCTTCTTTTCCAGAGCGCTGATTGCTCTGCATATTTCCTCATCATCTTTATATGCTTCTTTATTGTCATTCTTAACTTTCGCATTTACAAGCACCTGCGGATAGATCGTGACCGAAGATGCCAGTTCCGACGGACTGACCCCGCTCTTCAGCACTGCTTTTATCAGCTGCAGCGAAGACAGTATTCCGTCTCCCGTAGTCGTATGACCGCGGAAAATAATATGGCCCGACTGTTCTCCCCCGAGAACACATCCGGTCTGTTTCATCCGCTCAAGCACATAGCGGTCGCCGACCCCGGTAATGTCCGCGGTGCAGCCTATTTCGTCCAGATATTTATGCAGTCCGAGGTTGCTCATGACCGTGACAGTAACCTTGTCATCGGTAAGCTCGCCCTCTTCTTTCAGCATCTTGGCACAGATGCATATTATCCGGTCTCCGTCTATGACTTCGCCCTTTTCATCCACTGCGATCAGTCTGTCCGCATCTCCGTCAAATGCCATGCCGATGAAGGCGCCGTTTTCGACGACCGCCCTCTGCAGAGCCTCCGGATGTGTGGACCCCACGCCGTCATTTATATTGGTACCGTTCGGATCATCACCGATAGTAATGACTTTCGCACCGAGCGCTGAATAAACTCTCGCTGCTATCTTGTATGCCGCACCGTTCGCGCAGTCAAGCACGATACGCTTTCCCTTCAGGTCTACGTCAGTCGAATTGATCAGAAATCTTGAATACACTTCCTGTCCATCCGATTCCGCCGTCAGCATCTTGCCGAGCATATCCCCGGTCGCAATAAGTTCGAGATCAAGATTCCTCATCAGGATATTCTCGATTTCATCTTCAATGGAATCATCGAGCTTATAGCCCTCGCCGTTGAAAAACTTGATTCCGTTATATTCAAATGGATTATGCGACGCGGAAATAACGACTCCCGCAGTCGCGTGGAAATACCTGACAAGATATGCGACAGCAGGCGTCGGGATGATTCCCGCATCAATGACATTGCCGCCTATCGCAAGAACTCCGGCCGTGAGGGATGCCTTGAGCATGTCGCCCGAGATCCTTGTATCCGTGCCTATCAGAATAACAGGCTTGGCGGTGTCTCTGCTGAGAACATACGCGCCTGCTTTTCCAAGTTTGAATGCGAAACTCGGTGTCAGCTCTGTATTCGCGATCCCGCGAACGCCGTCCGTACCGAATAATCTACCCATATATCTACTCCATTCCGGTAATTATCAATTTTCACTTAATGTCACTGTTGCTTTCGCAGGCGACACCGTAACCGATACGACTTTAGCAACAGCCGCATCGATCTTAACCTTATGTTTTCCTTTTTCCAGACCGCTGCAGTCCACTGTCAGCTTGATATCGCCGGAAGTAATATCCGCGAGGATATCTTCAGAGGCGCTGACCGTGACCTTGAAAGATCCGCTGCTGATTTTAGCATCAAGACCGTCCCCGATATTGCTCGCAGTAATATCGGTTTCATCCATCGTGAAAGTACCGCTCTTGAGCGCATTGAGAGTTATCCTGATCCCTATATCGGCATCCGAATCCGCCAGACTCACTCCCGCAGGAAGATCGATCGATAGCCTGATCGTCCTCGAGCTTGTCACATTGTCCAGACTTACATCTGCGGCAGTAACGCTGTCTATCTTGTTCAGCACCGACTTGCGTCCCTTGATCTTGACAGAAGTCGGGACATCCCTGGACTTGATCTCGTACCCGTCAGGCACGGAACCGGTCACATTGACCTTGAGGCTGACAGTCTTGGTGCTCTCCAGAGTCGCAGTAATATCAGCCGTATTCTGCGACAGTTTAACATAATTCACTTCGTTCCCGTCCGCATCGACCGCAGTCAGATCCGCGGAAACCGTTGTTTCCTTTTCCTTGATCTCAGAACGCTTCACCGAAGCTTTCACGTAACTGACCTTGCTGACCTGCGCTTCTGTTCCCGAAACCTCCACAGTCTTTGGATCCGCCGTGACTTCTCCCACTTCAGTGCCGTCTGTCTTTTTGCCCGTAAATTTAGCCTTTACGGTTTTAGTCCTGCTCACAAGATCCGCCACCCTGACATCAATTGTATCTCTGCTGACCTTTGACACACTTATGCCTGAAGGGACCGTGACTTTCACGTCCACAGTATTATCGCCCTTGCTGAGCTCTGCGGCATCTATCGATACCCTGATATCCGATTTGTCAACTTTTTTTACGGCTCTTCTCGTGCCGCTGATAGTCACATCAACCGTCATGTCCCCCGGGTCCTCGATTGCGAGTCCCTGATTGCGGAGAACATTTTCATTCTTGATCTGTACAGTTATGCTCTCGTATTTCTGCTGTGTTTCCGGATTGACCTGCCCCACAACATACGCCCACAATATTATCGCGACCAGAACAGAGATCACCATGTTGACTTTGTTGTTTCTAAACATCGCCGTCACCTCTGTTTTTTCTGCCCGCAGCCTTCTTCTTCTTTTTGTTTTCCTCGCTCTGGTTCAGATAGATCGAAAGCAGTGTTTTTTCAACTGCTTTTTCGTCGAGATATCTTTCCAGTCTGCCGTCTCTTGCTATCGAAATGATGCCTGTCTCTTCAGATACAATAAGCGTGAGGCAGTCTGATTTCTCAGTAATGCCTATGCCCGCTCTGTGCCTTGTTCCGAGTTCGCTCGGAAGATCCATATTCGCTGTCAGCGGCAATACACAGCCGGCGGCATGTATACGGTCCCCTCTGATCACCACGGCTCCGTCGTGAAGCGGCGATCCTTCATAGAAAAGATTCCCCAGCAGATTAGCCGAAACCTCGGCATCGATGATCGTGCCTGTTTCGCAGATATCCGAAAGAGATGTCTGTCTCTCAATAATAATGAGGGCTCCGACCTTCTTCGACGAAAATTCTTCGATTGCTTTAACGAATTCATGTGTGACATGCATGGATTTTTCTTTGTTCATCTTGCCGAACTGCGACGGCCTCATGATCTTGCCGCGTCCCATCTGCTCCAGCCCGCGCCGCAGTTCCGGCTGGAACACGACTATCAGGGCCAGTATGCCTACTGTCAGCAGTGACTTGAGCAGCCAGTTTATTGTATAAAGATGGACTACCCCCGAAAGCCATGTTGCAAGCACCAGAATGAGCAGGCCCTGAACAAGCTGCTCGGCCCTGCTCTCCCGGATAAATCCAAGTACTTTATATATGACGAAGGCAACGAGTGCGATATCGATGATATCGTTGACGCCGATGCCTGCGACCAGATTATAAAAGGTGTCACTCATTATTATTTCTTTCTATCCACCTTTGATCAATATGCTGTTTCAAGAAGTCCGTAATTAGCGTCCTCTCTCTTATATACTACATTTACACTGTCTGTTTCCATGTTCAGAAATACATAAAAATTATGCTCGAGCATTTCCATCTGGATGATCGCTTCATCGACAGTCATAGGCTCAAGTTCAAATCTCTTCTTACGTACGATTTTGATTTCTTCTTCCTCTTCAGGTTCAGGCCAGTCCTGGAAATTAAATTCCTTGTAGTCCTTGTGCTTCCTCTGCAGTTTGCCCTTGAATCTGGACATCTGCGAAGCCAGCTTGTCAACAACGTTGTCGATGCCGTCGAAGAAATCTTCAGATTTATCTTCTGCGCGGAAAATCATTCCGCGAACTTTGATCGTTGCTTCCATCTTGTCAAGATTTCTTTCCTGTGAAAGCATAACATTTGCTACTATATCATCCGAGAAATATTTACTTAATTTCCCCATCTTCTTTTCGATTGTGTCTTTTAAATGGTCATCTGTGTCCACATTTTTACTCGTAATTATTATTTTCATACCATAGACCTCCTTAGTAATATTTTTGCTAACTTAATTATAACAATTCCGACGTTTTTATACAATAGCCGTTTGGCTGACCTGGTCTTTGCCCCCACACCTGCCTTGACCCGGATTACCGGAGGACTTACTTCTAAGATACGCCATGATCGCCGCGCATCTCCGGCGCGGTTTACGTGGGACCTTTTGCCCGTATCTGGCATGGCCTTTCAACCACAGACCCAGACGGCTATTATATACGAATTGACCCGACTATTATACAACATTACAGCACATATATCATGCATATGTTTTATTTACTTTTTGTCACCGTATCTGGCAAAACACTCAGCTGCGTAATATAATATTGAGCATAAAAGGAAAGAGGGGGAAAAAATGAAAACAAACCTTAATGCCGTCAACATGCAGATGGCTCTCCGCATCTCCGTCGGGATCATTGCCGCCGTAATCACAGCAGAAAATCTCGGCATTGAATTTGCAGCCTCGACGTGCATAGTCACACTTCTCGGGATCCAGTCCACAAAAAAAGAAACCTGGATCACTGCCGGGAAAAGAGTCGTCTCTCTGGCGTATACTCTGTGTATTGTCATAGTAATGTACGAGCTCCTCGGCATCAGTCTCCGTGCTTTCTGTGCGGCCATAATTCTGCTGACATTCCTTACATATGCGATCGGCTGGGGCACAACACTTTCGATCAATGTTGTCGTCCTCGTACATATCTTTATCCAGCAGGTCCCGTTTTCCGGCGAACTCATTTTCAATGAGATCATCCGGGTCACTATCGGCATGCTGATTGCACTCGCCATCAACTGGAAACTTCCTACCATGGAAAAACAGATGCGCCGTGATATCGTTTACATCGAAAATGATATCAGCGATATCCTGCATACATTCGCCGAAATACTGCGTGGCCGGGAAAAAGCTACTGCTGAAACCGCCGGCCGCCTGACCGGACTGCGGCAGCATCTCATCAGCGGAAAAGAAAATGCCTGCAAATTTGAAAACAACAATCTTCTGCCCCACGCAAAATACTATGTAAATTACATATCTATGCGGCAGACTGAAGGTCTTATCATATATAACATATATAAATACATTCAAAAAATAAAAAAGCTCGATGAAAGCACTTACAGCCTGGCCGACTACATAGATGCGATCGGCCACGGCATCGCCATGGAACATGAAATGGACGAAATAAAGGAAAGATCCGCAGCCGCCGGCATAACACTCAGCAATACTCGTCTGCCCGCAACCAGCGACGAGCTGTACGAGATCGCCCTGAAATACTTTATCATGGGCAGTCTCGAAGAAATGACAGAAGCCAAAGAACGATTCATCGCCACACTGACACCTGAAGAAACCGCCCGTTACTGGACCGACGAGCATCGCTGAACATGCCCTGTCATGTTTCCTCCGGCATTATCAGATTGCCGCCGGCGGCGAACGTGAGCACGTATACTTTTTTCGCTCCGCTCTTTTTAAGTGCTGCGGCACAGCTGTCAGCTGTACTCCCCGTCGTATAAATATCATCAACCAGAAGGATGTCCCGGCCTTTCGCCGCCGAGACAGCATCCGGTTTTGCAGCAAATGCATCTTTGACATTTTCCATACGCTCATAGACACCGAGCATCTTCATTGCTTCTGTATGCTTCTCCCTGACAAGCAGTTCCGCATACGGTTTCCCGGTTTTTTTCGCAAATAATCCGGCAACTAGCGCAGCCTGATTGAAACCGCGCTTTTTCAGACGCGAAGAATGCACGGGTACGGATGTGACGATGTCATATTCCAGATCCTCATGTTCCATACGGTCGAACATTATTTCAGCTATTTCCCGTCCGATAAATGATTTCAGCCGGTATTTGTATTCCGTCACGACGGTCTTTTCATACAACCCGTACTGCACACATGTAAATCCTCTGTCAAAAATATGGTTTACATTCCTGCAGTCGGTGCAGAGTTCATGGCGCCAGTTGTCATCAAGGATCTTTCCGCATTTTGCGCAGGTCCTGCCGACTGCCCATCTCATCCGTTCGATGCATTTATCGCAAAGACCGTAAGTCCTGGTTTTATCTATTACGCTTCCGCAGCATATGCAGTATATCCTCTGCGGAAAAATTATATCTGTCATCAGATTCATGCCTGCCTCCGTTTGTAGTGCTGATCGTTCCGGTTCGTTTCCATATTTTACCATTATATCATAAGCTCCGATCAGACGCATGCTCTATACAATAATATGCGAGAAAATAAAAAACTCACTCTGTGTCTGTTCAGCCACAGTTTTCTCCGCGGCCGGCTCTCAGTAATACATGAATTCTTTTCACTTTATTCTTAAAAAAGATGAATTGTACCATTTGCACTGCAAAGAGTATAATGTACATAAGATAAAACTGCGTAAATCTTAAGGAGATGTATTTATCATGAAAACAGAAAGAGTGGAACGGATCCGTCAAAACTACTTGAATGAGAAACCGCATATTTCAATCGAACGTGCAAAGATATGGACAGAATCTTTTAAGGAAACTGAAGGCCAGCCGATGGAGCTCAGATCTGCGCGTGCTTTTTATGATGCCTGCTGCAGACTTCCGGTAACTATCTTCGATGATGAACTCATTGTCGGAACAAGCGGAGAGTACCGCAGAACAGGCATCATCACTCCGGAATTCGGCTGGAAATGGGTCGATGATGAAATGGAAAATTTCAGCAGCCGCGAGCAGGATCCATATCAGATGGATGAAGCGCAGATCAGATATTGCCGTGAAGAGATCTTCCCTTACTGGAAAGGCAAATCGGCGGAAGATATTTTTCTTACGCGTATTCCGGAGGCGGCGCGCAGGATAGGAGTAGATACCGGATTTATCGACACAGACTCGAAGTGGCGCAACGGCATAGGAGAAATTTCTCCGGACTATACGGATCAGCTCCTTCCAAAAGGGTTCCGCGGGATCATGAAGGAAGCAGAAGAAAGAATGGCTGAACTCGACGAAACTGTCCCTGAGGATTTTGAAAAAATCGCATTTTATAAATCAATGCTCCTCGTATGCAGCGGCATGGTCACGCTTGCAGAGCGTTACAGCGACAAGGCGGCAGAAATGGCTGCGTCTGAAAGCGACCCGGTGCGGAAAGCAGAACTTGAAGAAATCAGCGAGGTGTGCCGCCGAGTACCGGCCCATCCGCCTGAATCATTCCGCGAAGCTCTCCAGTTCACATGGTTCGTCCAGCTTGCCGGCATTATTTCGGAAAATCCGCTGGCACTGAATGTCGGGCGTTTCGATCAGTTCATCTATCCTTACTACAAGGCTGATCTTGATGCGGGAATAACAGATCACGACAGCGCGCTCGAACTTATCGAGCTGCTCTGGTTCAAATACTCTGAATGGGTGTGGGTCATCTCGTCGAATACGGCCGGATTTTTTGCCGGATACACCAATTTTGAGAATCTTACTATCGGCGGCAGAAAAGTCGACGGCAGCGACGGCACAAATGATGTTTCGTATCTCTGTATAGAAGCCACAAAGGAAATAAAGACTCATCAGCCGACTCTCAGCTGCCGGATCGCCCCTGACTGTCCGGAAGAATTCCTGGCAGCTGTAACGGATCTCGTTTCTACAGGAATGGGATTTCCTGCGATCCACAGTGACCGCGAAGGCTATCAGATGCTCAGGAATCTCGGATACAGCGCTGATGATGCAAACGACTGGAATAACTGCGGATGCGTTGTCCCTCACTCCAGAAAGACTTTCGAGTGGACATCCTCGTGCAATATAAGCTTCACAGCCGCGCTCGAGTTTGCTCTCAATGAAGGACGGAGCCGTCTCACCGGCGACCAGGTTTCTCTTTCTGAAAAAGATCCGAAGACTTTCGAATCGTATGATGAAATCATCGAAGCATGGTGCAGACAGTTCAGATATATGGTAAGACAGGGAGTCGTCAGTCTCAACCTTGCACAGCAGATCCACCATGAAAACAGACCGCGGCCTTTCCTTTCATCGTGCAATGAATACTGCCTCAAAAACGGTAAAGATCTTGTTGACGGAGGCGCGAAATACAACATCGGTCCGGTCTTCACAGGATGCGGATTATCTGTTACTGCAAACTGCCTGGCCGTAATAAAGAAATTGGTGTTCGAAGATAAGACTGTCACTATGAGTGAACTTATCGATGCGCTCAATGCGGACTGGAACGGCTTTGATAAACTGCGCGCGATGGCGCAGGCCTGCCCGAAATACGGCAATGATGACGATTATGCGGACAGTATCGCCAAGGAACTCGCAGACTTCTACTATGATGATGTCACATCATACAAGGATTTCTACGGACATCACTACGTTACTGCATTCATGGGCATTTCGAATTACCTTCCGACCGGAAAAGTTCTCGGCGCCACGCCTGACGGCCGAAAAGCGAGAGAACCTATAAGTGAAGGTGTTTCACCTTATACCGGAACAGATATGAGCACTTGCCTGGCAGCTATGAAATCCGCTTCCAAGATAAATCATGACATTCACTCCGGCGGCATACTGCTGAATCAGCGTCTCAATCACGACCTTGTTGCTACGAAGCGGGGCCAGGCTAATCTCGGCGCAATGCTGCAGACATATTTCGGACTTGGAGGCTTCCATGTCCAGTTCAACACAGTATCTAATAAAACACTGAGAGACGCGCAGGCTCATCCTGACAATTACAAGGATCTGCTCGTACGAGTTGCCGGCTACAGCGCTCAGTGGATAAACTTGTCGGAAAGCATGCAGGAATCGATTATTGCCAGAAATGCGCACACTGAATTTTAGAAAGGACTGATCATGATCCGCGGCTATGTAATGCAGGAACAGCCTTTTTCGGTCAACGACGGAGAAGGAATACGGACAACGATATTCCTTGCGGGCTGTCCGATGAGATGCCGGTGGTGCTCGAATCCGGAAGGATTCGGGCAGAAACCGCTGGTCGGATATTATGTGAAACAATGTATCGGATGCGGCAGATGTGCCGAAGTATGTCCTCAGGGCATCGGTATCGATCTGAACGATCCGGCAATGCGGAAAAAATGTACAGGCTGCGGCAAATGCGCCGCGGCCTGTCCAAAATCGGCCCGAAGACAGCTCGTTTCTGTCCGGGATGCTGATGAAATCATTGCGGCGGCGAAGAAGTTCAGTATGTTCTACCGTGCATCAGGAGGCGGCATTACTTTTTCCGGAGGTGAAGCGACTTTTCAGCCGGAACTTCTCAATTATCTGTCTGAACAACTGTACGATATGGGCTTCAGCCTCGATCTGGAGACATGCGGGCAGTTTGATTTCGATGAAGTCAGGCCGGCGCTGAACCGTATGGATCTTATTTTCATCGATATCAAACACATGGACGACAAAGTCCACAGAAAATATACGGGGATGTCGAATAAAACCGTCCTCGAAAATATTTGCCGGCTCAATGAACTCAGCGCTGAGATCGCAGTCCGCGTCCCTGTGATCGGCGGCGTAAATGACAGCGATGACAACATACTGGCCACTGCTTCTTTTGTCAGGGAAAATCTCCCGCGGGCAAAGATGGAGCTCCTTCCGTATCACGAGCTGGGAGCAGCTAAATATGAAGCTCTCGGCATGGATCTGCCCGATGCGTCGTTTTATACGCCCGCTCCGGAAAAGATGGAACATCTGAAACACATCATCAGTCAGGCAGGTGTCGAACTGATCAGCTTCAGATAAAAACAAGATGCTGCTTATTTTATGCTGTCGGCATTCTTTTCTTTCAGCCAGTCAAGTATATGCCGCACGAGCGCCGTCGTTGCCGGGGAAAGTGTCCTGCGCTTCTGAGTGATCATGACTATCCTGCGGTATTCTTCCGGCTCAAACGGCCAGATACTGACATTGAACGCTATCCTCTTCAGAGTAAGTTCCGGCAGGATACTTATTCCCATGCCGCTCTCGATCATGGCATATATGGACTGATCATCATCACACTGATAATGTGACTGATATGACGGTCCGAAATTTTTATTGAGAAATTCTTCAAGATCGCGGTTATAACCTTTTCTTCTCAGTATCATATTCTGTTTCCTGATCTCACCTATCGTAAGATAATTCCCGTTCTCCGGGCGGAAACCGGGAGGCGTCACACACAGAAGTCTGTCCTGAAATATCGGGATCTCATTAAATATGCCGCCGCTCAGCGGAGTAGAAAAGCCGATCTCGGCCTCACCTGACTGGATCCAGTACTGCACATCATCATAATCTCCCTGCAGCACATCGATCTCAATGCCGGGATATTTCGCGCTGAAATCTCTGATCATCCCGGGCAGCCAGTTCACAATGATACTGCTGAAAGTCCCGATCGTTACTTTACCTCTTGTAAGACCGTTTATCTGTGAGGCTTCCTCATGCATCAATTCCTCGCTGCGAAGTATTTCGCATACATGTTCCAGCATCTGTCTGCCTTCTTTTGTGATCGAAACACCGGCCCTGCCTCTGATAAACAAAGAAAATCCGAGTTCCGCTTCCAGTGAAGCAATAGAATGACTGACCGCGGACGGCGTCAGATTCAGCACTTCTGCCGCGCGCAGAAAACTGTTCTGTCTGGCTACTTCATAAAAAATCTCATATGAAACATATGCCATGCCGGCTCCTTTCGATCGTTCAGGTTTAACTTTTAGCTGCTTTACAGAATTACATGTTTTACTATTACTGATTATAGTAGATTCGCGGGCATAAGAAAAGAATGTATTTACAGCAGACTCCGGGGATGTTATACTACGCCTGCAAAGATGGTATTCTGAAAAGAAACGATACTTTTGAACTTATACGAACGGCGCAGCCTGACAAGGCGCGCACTGTCCCGCCGGACTAATCAGAACGGAGGGATGCTTATGAACATTGGTTTTATCGGCGCGGGAAAAGTCGGTTTCTCTATGGGGAAATACATGACAGGACGCGGAATAGAAGTCACCGGTTATTACAGCAGGAACCCGGAGTCTTCACTCGAAGCAGCAAATTTCACAGATACTAAACAATTTCTGGATTTGGAGCAGCTGGTCGGGGACAGCGACGCGATCTTTCTCACAGTACCGGACGGAGAAATATCCTCCGTATGGGAACAATTGAAAGAACTGCCGATTCAAGGTAAGATCATAAGTCATTTCAGCGGAGCGCAGAGCTCTGATATCTTTTCGGAAAGAAGGCGGATCCCCGCCTATGGATATTCCATCCATCCATTATTTGCATTTAACGACAAATACAGTTCGTACAAAGATGCGGACAAAGCTTTTTATGCCATCGAAGGAGACCGTGAAAAAATCAGCGAAATCTTCGGGCTGCTCGAAACCATGGGCAACGATTATACTGTGATCTCAGCGTCTGATAAGATACGCTACCATGCTGCAGCAGCCATAGTAAGCAATCTATACGTGGGCCTTGCGTCCATGGCGGAACAGATCCTTACTGAATGCGGTTTTACCCCTGATGATGCGCACAGGGCTTTTTCGCCTCTGATCATGAACAATGCCGGCAATATCGTTTCATACGGTACCTCAGGTGCATTGACGGGTCCTGTTGAACGCAGCGATACCGCCACAGTTGCCGGGCATATCGGCAGTTTGTCGCCAGACCAGTCGGAAGTATACAGAATGCTTTCGAAAGAAGTATTGAAAGTCGCGAAACGCAAACATCCGGATCGCGATTATGCAGAAATGGAGAAAATATTATGAGCAATACTGTATCAACATTCATGAAACAAAAATCAGACAAAGATAAGATCACAATGGTGACATGCTATGATTATTCAATGGCAAAGCTTATGGATGAAGCAGGAATGAATATTCTGCTCGTCGGCGATTCACTGGGGCAGGTAATGCTCGGTCTGCCTGACACTATCTCTGTGACTATGGAAGACATGATCCATCATACGCTGGCTGTCAGCCGCGGGGCCGGAGAAGCATTTGTTCTCGGCGATATGCCTTTCATGAGTTATCAGACATCGGTTTACGATGCCGTCGTAAATGCAGGCCGCCTTATGAAAGAAGGAAGAGCAAACGGAGTCAAACTTGAAGGCGGAGCCGCAGTATGCCCGCAGATAGAAGCAATTGTAAAAGCTTCCATTCCTGTGTGCGCACATATTGGTCTCACTCCTCAGTCAGTAAATGCTTTCGGCGGATACAAAGTACAGGGAAAGAGCCTTGAAAAGGCGCAGCAGATGCTCGACGACGCCAGAGCGGTCGAGTCGGCGGGTGCTTCTTTAGTTGTTCTGGAATGCGTTCCGGCCAGACTCGCCGCAGTAATATCAGAGAAAATCTCTATCCCGACTATCGGGATAGGCGCGGGTGCCGGATGCGACGGACAGGTACTTGTTTATCAGGACATGCTGGCAATGTTCTCCGATTACACCCCGAAATTTGTCAAACATTTCGCTGATATAGGAAGCATTATGAAGCAGGCTTTCGCCGATTATGCCTCGGAAGTCAAATCCGGAGCATTCCCCGCGGAAGAGCACACTTTTGCGATATCCGACGAAATCATCGCCGGACTGAAATAATTATTACTGCTGCAGAAAGAAGGAAAAACATGCAAATCATTAAAACTATAAAGGAAGTCAGAGAAATAACCGGCGCCTGGGAAAAAGAAGGATACTCGGTTGGTCTGGTGCCTACGATGGGATTTCTTCATGAAGGTCACGGAAGCCTTATCAGCAGAGCCGTAAGCGAGAATGATAAAACAGTCGTCAGCATATTTGTTAATCCGATCCAGTTCGGCCCTTCCGAAGATCTTGAAAGTTACCCGCGGGACATCGGTAAGGACAGTGCGTTCTGTGAAAGTCTCGGCGCAGATCTCATTTTCAACCCGGAGCCGGCCGAAATGTATCACGAGGGTTTTTCGACATACGTGGATATGGACATACTCACGCAGGAACTCTGCGGCATCACGAGACCGATACACTTCCGCGGCGTCTGCACTGTCGTCAGCAAACTGTTCCACATAGTGCAGCCTGACCGTGCCTATTTCGGACAGAAGGATGCACAGCAGCTGGCGATCATCAGACATATGGTCGATGACCTGAACATGGATATCGAGGTCAAAGGCTGCCCTATTGTCCGTGAAGCCGACGGTCTCGCCAGGAGTTCCAGAAACACATATCTCTCAGCCGGGGAACGGAAAGCGGCGCTCTGCCTCAGCAGAGCCGTACAGCGCGGCAGCGAAATGGTGAAAAACGGAGAAACGGACTCCGCCGAAGTTGTGGGGGCCATGAAAGCAATCATCGAAGCTGAACCTCTGTCAACAATAGATTATGTAAAAGCAGTCGACGGTCTGACTATGCAGCAGACAGACCGTATCGAAGCGCCGGCGCTCGTAGCCATGGCGGTATATATAGGCAAAACGAGGCTGATCGATAATTTTACAGTGGAATAACAGGAGAATCAAATGACTATACAGATGTTAAAAGGGAAGATACACAGAGCGACCGTAGTTCAGGCCGCGCTGGATTATGTGGGCAGCATCACTGTTGACGAGGAACTGCTCGAAGCGGCGGATATTCTGGAATACGAAAAAGTCCAGATCGTCGACGTCGATAACGGCGAACGCTTCTGGACCTATACTATCGCCGGCGAACGCGGTACCGGCATGATATGTCTGAACGGCGCGGCAGCGAGATGCTGCTCGGTCGGAGATAAAATAATCATCATGTCATACGCTGATATGACCCGCGAAGAGGCCGCCTCGCACAGTCCATCAGTCGTATTCGTGGATGAAGGCAATATGATATCGCGCGTCACGAATTACGAGAAATACGGCAGACTGTTCGAGGAAGAAAAGGCAGAGATCAAAGCGGTATGACATCTTTCACATCAGACTGACAAATCCATACGTTATGCAGGCCACGATCAGCCCGGCGATGCAGACGCCTGCAAAAATGGAAAGCAGCGATTTTTTAAAATCCATATCGAGGACCGCCGCAATAAGCGCTCCGGTCCAGGCCCCTGTACCCGGGAGAGGAACGGCTACGAAAAGCATCAGCCCCAGGCTGCCGTAACGGGTCATTTTCTTTCCTTTGAGATGACCTTTTTCTTCGAGTTTTCGAGCCCACTCTCCCGGCTTTTCATAACTTTTCAGCCATGTCAGGATGCGCCTCATAAACAGCAGCAGAAACGGTATGGGGATCATGTTGCCCAGCACGGCGGCCAAAAGGGCATCGTACACTGTAAGCCCCAGGCCCACGCCGACCGGCAGACCGCCCCGCAGCTCCGAAACCGGCATCATCGATGCGGCTATTGTTACCGCGATCTCATGCCAGAAATCTGCTGTGGATAACATTTCCATTCTTTACCCCCTTTCCCCGGTTCTTCAGTTGCTGCTGTAATATGTTTTGTAGCGTGCGTACGCTTTCGCCCACGCCGCCTTCTGCTTCGCGTCGTTATGCTTTGTGAAGCTGTAATGTTCCGTGAGATATTTGGCAAATACACTTGTGAATTTCACGGCTCCCCGCTGATTCATGTGGTGCGGATTTCTGTAATCTGTCGTAAAATCTATGCCCATCCCGGCGTAATGGTCATTCGCGTCATAGATCTTGCATCCCCTGCTCTTTATCAGCTGCACGGCCGCGGCGAGTCTCGCCGAATCCGCAGCGCTGAAGTGCATAGGCGGTATCAGGAACAGTACATTGAGATTATTTTGTCTGATATATGCCAGAAGATCGTTTAAGCATCTGACATTCTCCGCCGGCAGCGTTCCTGTCGGCGAGTGGTACCACCCCATCTTCTGATCTGCCACAGAAAGCGAAACCTTCTGCAGATGATCCAGGCTGTATCCTTTCAATGTGGATGCTGTTCTGAGATTGGCAGCGCTCATGTGTTTCCACATCGAATGGTAATACATAAAACTGAAGTAATAATCTCTGTTTCCGTTCGATGTCTTTATGCCGGCGTAATCCAGCGCGGCATCAATGGCGTTAATGCGGTTCAGAGAGAATTTCATATTGTCCGTGACCTTGCGTATGTCGCCTGCGCTGACGCGTGATTTTCCGGGAAGAGACATTGATCTCATATCTATTACGAACAGATCCGGCGACTGTGTTTTCTGCGCTTCGATCATCAGATATTTTATCAGCGGCATGGGCTGCCCGCTCGAGCAGAGAGCATAGTAGTTGTAACCTGTCTCCTTCCACGCTTCCAGCGATATCCAGTCTCTTTTTATATTGCTCGTCCCTATGAGCACCACATTGGCCGTGTCCTTCCGCTCGGAATAAAAATCCCGATATGAACCGTCTCCGTAAGGCACCCAGAGTACCGTAAAGACCATGCCGGACAGAATCAAAGCAATTATTATGAACAATGCGGCTCTGATGCATCTTTTCAGTGTTATATTCACTCTATTTCATCCCCTAAAATTTACCGTATATAAATGAGGAGGCATTATATGTGCTGCCGTACTGTCCGAAGATGATCACAACGAAAATCAGCGCCAGGAGCAGTCCCCACCGTATTACTATATTTTGTTCCGCCAGCGTATCGCGTACGGATCTCTTATGTCCGATAACGTCGACGATCCACAGGATCGCCAGCGAAACGGCCAGCACTGCGATGTCATATCGATCCAGCCCCAGTCTGCATATTGAACCGTCGAAAAAAATCCCCGGATTCCATACTGAGAGGGCATAACCCCACCTCTTCAGACCGCAGATCAGTCCGTCATAAGACCTGAAGAACGACAGACCTGCTGTAAATATCAGAAATGTTCTGATGCGCTGAAAGGCGATCCATCCGCGCGACGAGCTGTTTATGCCGAGGCGTTCATTGACGCGCAGAAGCGCAGGCCCGCACATTTCCCCGAGAATTATTAATATCCCGTAGTATATGCCGCATCCCCAGATGTAATTCCAGCCTCCGCCATGCCAGAAGCCTATCAGGAACCAGGTGATCAGCAGCCCGGCAAACAGCGGAGCCTGCTTGCCCCACTTTTTCCCGTATTTCCTTTTGGCAGTTTTCCCGAGCTCACGAAATCTTTTTGATTTCAGAAGCGGATAAAGGACGTAGTCCTTCAGCCACAGTCCGAGCGTCATATGCCATCTTCTCCAGAACTCGCTTATGCTCAATGAATAGAACGGCGAATCGAAGTTCTCCGGCATCTCGATCCCGAATATCTGTGAAATCCCGATTATGATATCTATGCATCCCGAAAAGTTTGTATAAAGCTGCAGAACAAACGAAACGAATGCCAGAAATTCATACGCGCCGGGATAACCGGCCGGATCAGCATATATCGTGCCGACTAACACTCCCAGCCTGTTCGATATCACCAGTGACTTGAAGAGCCCCCAGAGTATCCTCTGCAGTCCGTATGTCATGCTGTGATACGTTATGCTGTTTCCCGCATAAAGAGATTCGCTGATGTCCCTGTATCTGATAAACGGCCCCGATGTGAGTATCGGAAAGAATGCGGCGAAAAGGATCATCTTTCCCGGATTTCTCTCAGCCTGCGAAACACCCCAGTATACATCCAGGATGTAGGCTATGAATATCAGCGAATAATATGAAAGTCCCGCCGGAGCATTCCAGTGTATAAACGGAATACTCACTCCCGCGCCGGCGGTCCGTAATATCAGGCGCACCGGATAAAGGAAGAAATTGATCTCTTTGAATAATATCATGACTGCAGCGTTGAATGACACCGCCGCGGCCATGATATGTTTTTTCTGCAAAGTCGTCAGCCCGCCGTTCCGGTCCTCCATCAGACAGGCGGCCGCATAAGTCACGGTTATCTGCACCGCCATTACAGCAGTAAGCATCAGATCCTGCGCCAGCAGCACATATATCACATCAGCAGCCGTAAGAACCGTCCACCGCATCCTTTTCGGAAATATCTGATACACTGCCGCCGCGGCGCACATCAGGACTATAAATTGTAACGATAATATATTCATGACTATTTGATCTTGTCCATTATTTTATCCGCCATTGCCCCTACGTTCTTCATTGTAGTGACTTCGCCGATATTGAACGATATACCAAACTCGTCTTCTATCGCCATTATAAGGTTTATGTGTTCCAGGCTGTCCCAGCCGTCGATATCCTTCGATGTCGTTTCTTCGTTTACGATGATCTCATCATCGTCGAAAACATCCCTGAATACCGCATTTAATTTCTCAAATAATTCTTCTCTTGTCATCTCTGCCTCTCTTCTGTTCTGTTATACTGCTTCTGTTACATTGATCACGTCGTTCTTCGCACGGTACTGCCCGTCCAGGCGGCATGACCATACCGACTTCCCGGTATCGTCACACGACTCCATCGAGAAGCCCTGTTGTTGGTAAAATTCTTTTACCATTTTGTTTTTTGCAGTCGGAAGGTAATATCCGATGATCTTTCTGACTCCCGCCGCCCTGGCTTTTTTCACCAGCGAATCCATCATCGCGCATTCCATCTTGCGTTTCAGGACTCTGCAGCTCATCAGCCAGAGTATTATGTGCAGCGTATCGTTTTCTCTTTTGCCCACGACGAGCGATACGACTCCATTATCGCCGAATTTATCTTTCAGCTTTCCGTACATGGTAATGTAATCATGCGAGTCTGTGATTTTTTCGATATCGGCGCTGCTGTATCTTTTTGTCGTCAGATTGAACTGATTGCTCTTGTTCGTGAGCTGCGCGATCCTCTGAAAATACACCGGTTCAAAATTGTCTATTACTGCGGTCATATCCAGTGATCTGAGATAATCATCGTAGTTTTCGAACGATGCTTTGATCTTTTCACGCCTGGCATTTGCCTTGTACATTTCATTTCTGTGCATGTCGTCTTCCGAAAGACTCGTGACTTCGAAAAATCCTCCGCGGTCTATCATTTCTATGTACTTTTCCGGACATGGCATTGCCGGCGCTCTGGCTCCCGGGATCTGCCTTTTCACTATTTCTCTTTCCGCAGGATTGTCATCGACGAATACCATGCTGTCCGGCATGATATTCAGCTCATCAGCAATGTCGATAAAGTTTTTGCTTTTCGGCTCCCAGTTCGCTTTGATCGAAATGAAATCGTCCGGCGACAGCACGCAGTCGCGGTGTTTCAGCCCGGCGAGCGCATTCTCCTCATCATTTTTCGAGTCTACATTCAGAATAATGCCTGTGTCTTTCAGTTCCTTAAGATAATTCTGGAATGCGCCGAATGCCTCTCCCGCTGCACTTTCCGGCCCCATTTCCAGATTTTCAGCGCCGTCATCTCCGACGATCCCGCCCCATAATGTATTGTCCAGATCCAGGACCAGAGCTTTCTTGTTTTTCCCGTATACAGCTTTGATGATATTTGCCAGATCATATGCCAGCATCGGTATCGCCCTGAGAGAAACAGCATATTTATACAAATACCATTCCGCAGCGTCGTACCAGATATCCATCCCGCATTCTGACTGGAGATACTGGATATCCTGTATGTAAAAATTGTCGTGCCCGGCCGCATACTTGCCGAAGAAGCTGTTCAGTCTGTTAATGTAATTGATTTTGCCGTGGACATCATAGTTCTCCATATTCCCCAGTATCCTGTATGAAGGATAATCGAAATTGTTCTGTATCACCGGGCACTTATATTCTTCCGCCAGATGATCCCACATGGCTGTGTATTTTGCTTCCTCTTCTCCGAGCATATTTTCTATTTTTCCCTCATTTTCAGTAAGTGAAGGATAAACAGATATGTTCTTATGTGTTGTGTGAATATAGATCATATCCGGTGCAAACTTTTTCAGTTCGTCGTTCGGGAACATAGCTTCTTCATAATACTGGTTATATTCCGACTCGTAGAATTCCGGCATGATGCCGTTGTCCAGCAGGAACAGCTCCAGGATCTGTTTCACATCGTCGGTGGTCGATCCTCCAAGTATGGCGATACGCTTCTTCAGCCAGTTCACATCGCAGTTTATCAGTTCTTTTTTGATTTGCCTTTTTTTCGCTATTATTCTGCATCCGTCAAACGGATACTCCAGAATTTCCAATCTTTTCCCCTTCTTTCTATATTTCTTTCTACATCTCGTGTCCGCAGTTGCCGCAGAACTTGTCGCTTACCAGCACTCTGCCGCCGCAGTTTTTGCAGTTCAGTTCAAGCGCCGCACCGCACGACCGGCAATACAGCGACCCTTTTTTCGCTATCTTCCCGCACGACGGGCATCTGATCATAAAGCTTCTGTAAATAAAATAGCCGATGACCGCTGCGACGTTGAAAAACAATGTCAGTATCCCGAACAGCATAGTGTTTGCTCCGTCTTTCCGCGTCTGCTTTATCATGCATTCCAGAACGATAACCCAATAGATGATGCCGAACACTCCGGCCGCCGCCGCGACAGATGCAATTGTGATCCTTCCGCTCAGAGGAAGCAGCTCAACCCAGTCATGATGATGCGTTACAGCCGTCCCTGTTCCGATCACGGTATATAAGACCGCCGCCGCTGCTACAGCTGCAATGACTGCTGCGACAGCATACCATATCCATACTTTTTTAAAATTTCGTTTGTCGATTTTTTCCAACATAGTAATACCTCCTTAGTTCTCTATATCATGTTGACATCTTTATGATATTGCTCTTTTCTAAAGAACCCTTAAACCGATTATTAACAGATTATTAAGAGAATCTAAAATGTCTAAACCGTCACCCGCTCATACTTCATCAGGCGCCTCCTCAAACAGCGGGCAGTCCCGGCTGTGTCCGCACCGGTCTTTTTCACTGCACTCAAACGACTGCTTCGCCAGGCATAAGCCGTCAGCCGTTTTTTTATACTTTATGGTTATTGCCGTAAATTTTGCTGTAAATACACACATCCCCATATGATAATCAATAATGCTATCCATTTTTACCGCCTTTGCCGTTCTTCAGTGATCAACGAGCTATTTCAGAATAATATTGAAGTATTATCATTTTCTAAATCAGCAATTAAATAATCCTAAATAAAGTGCAGAACAGAACCGGATCCATGCTGCTTCCTTTTCTGCATATACTTATTTCAGCATGCCAGTATTAACATCGGAATGTTAAAAACCATGACGGAGTCATGTTAACTTCAGGTAAAAAAAGAAGGCATCATAGTTATGATAATTATCTTTCATTTCCATGATGCATTCTTTGCGAATATTATTTATTATTAGTATTCATATTTTTCTATTTTGCATTTTCCATATAAGTTTCCACCTGGCATCCACACACTACTTACAGCTGTTTTCATATATGTCCACAAACGAGGAGACGAATGCCGCCTGCTCTTTTGCTGAACTTGTACCTGATGAAACCGCAGCATCATAATCTTTATACTTATCATACGATTTGCGGAAAAAAGACAATGCTGACAGCCCGTTTTCCTCACGGATCTGTTTGATGCCTTCGCCGTAATCCGATATTACTTTATTCATGGCCGCCTGCGGATCTTTGAATACCGCATATCCATTTTTGTTTGCCCCGATATCAAAAGCTTCTCCCTTATCCGAAAAGTACTTCACATCAACATCACCTTTGACATTATTACTGCCGGCGACGTATTCATGGGTGTATTTAAGATTCGGATCAATGCTGAAATCGATTCTATAACATACAGTAATACCAGATACCACGAGTACCGCAGCAATAATTATTACTATAGCTTTCTTCTTCATATCGTTATCCTCCCGCTTATTAATATCTCTTTATATTCATACTATGGCCCGTCATTCCATTTGTCAATAACTATTTAGTTTATCTATGTATTGCATTTTAAAAGTAATTGTATATAATATGATTTAGATATGAAAAAGAACACGAAATACAATTTCAAAAAAGGATCCGTCGAAATGCTCCTTCTGCATATTCTCAAAGAAGAAGGTGATTGTTACGGGTATCAATTATCTCAGATGATTTCTTCTCTTTCTGACGGAATTCTGCTTATTCCGGAAGGGTCCTTATATCCGGCTCTGTATAAATTATTGGACAATGACTATATTTCAGAAGAAAAAAGGCTCGTAGGCAAGCGCCTCACTCGAGTATATTATCACATCAAGCCAAGTGGAGAAGATCGATTGAACCAGTTAGTCCAGGAATATTACGATGCAAATAATGCAATACAAAAAATTCTCAGCTATACAAAAGGTGATACAAAATGATAGAACGTGATAAAAAACAATATATAAAAGAAATACGATCCATGTTCCCTTTTTATGGTAAATACGAAAAACGATTTATTGCAGATTTAGAATGCGATATCGTGAATTTTATCAACGAACATTCTTCGTGTAACATTGACGATATCAGAGAATATTTTGGAGAGCCTAATGAAATTATCAAGACCTATCTGTCTAACATAGATTCTGATGACCTTTATCGAAAAATCTCAAAGTCCAAACATATCAAGATATGTATTTCTCTTTGTGTATGTGCATTTATCATCACTTGTACTATTGCGGTTTCATTTTTATATCAGTCATACATGGAAGGTAAAGCCGCATATATTGATCGTGAAGTGACCACAATACAGGAGAAGTAAGCTATTTCTTTCCCACGCAAAACCCATAGTCTCTCAAGCCAAGCAAAAGCAGAATTTTACTTCTCAAAATATTCGACTTAAGTAATATTTTGAATAGCGATCCGAAATCGCGTATTGCATGATCAATATCAAGGTCCCTACTACTGCTGTGCATATGAAAGCGTATCTGCCTGTGGCCGCAAGCCTCAATAATCCACATACATAAGTTCCGCCAAGTATTACCGCCAAAACTGCGGGCCATACCATCATGGTTTTCACATCTTGTCTAAGGATCTGTTGTATCTCTATAAAAGAATATCCCACCTTCCACATACCCATATACTTTCTTTTATCCGAATCCAGGCCTGACATCAGCTTGAAATGTATCATCATCATGTTGAGCAGGAACAACAATAAATTCATTATCGTTATCACAAATAAAAGAAAATGATTTGACTGTACAGCCTTATGCTGATCCACATACTTTGCTGAAATGTATTGACTGTCCAAATGATATTTCTGTTCCAGGTGTTTGCATAGTTGTTCTGACTGTATTATGTTGCTGCATTGTATGATACGAATGTTCCCACCGTCATTTTTTGTGCTCTGCTTCATCAGCATATTAAAATCACTGTTATTAATAACTGCGCAGTAATCGGTTTCCAGTGCTGTGCTGTTTATGATTACCTCATTTCGGATTTTCTTTACTTTGTATTGGCTGTCAACATCTTTGCCTGCAATAGATACTGGACTCGAATCAGGTTTTTCATAGTGCGGATATCCATCATCTGTGCGATACTGAGATATCTTGATACATTCTCCGCGAGGCACAATACATTCCCTGCCGGAAAGCCGATGCAGTTCGGCTGTTGAAATAACTGTATATCTTTGATTGCCGGATAATCCTACCAGATACTTTAATTCAATGTTCTTTGTAACATCGACTCCACAGTCAGATGCTGTTCTATCTATCTGAGCCGTTGATGGATATGCTTCATCATTGAATTCCATATATGCAATATGATATGGCGAATATGTATTTGCATTTTTTTGTGTCATCTGCGTTACTCCAAAAGCGAAGACCTGGAAAAAAATGATGAACCCCATAAGAGCAATGGTAAAGCAGAACATCTTCTTGTTGCTGCTGAACTTATATCTAATATTGCTGTAATGTATCATATTCCTGTAATAGCGGCACGGATTTCTGCGCTTTATGGTATTGATAATTGAAATAGAATTTAACACAATCAGCACTACTCCCAGCACGCTCAGAGGGAAACAGATCATAAGGGCATTACTGTCATTTTGATTGTAGAAAACAAACAAATATACGGCTGTTGCGATAAGTATTACAGCTCCTATAATCAGTGCTGAAATATTGGATGTCATTCCTTCCTTAATTTTTCTTTCATCACTTAGGAGTTGTTTCACTGTCATCTTTGATGTTCTGAAAGCAATAACAAGGATTGAAAGTGTATCAACAGCCACTGTTATTATTATCGTAACTTTAAAGCTTTCCCAGTTTAATGTTGTTTCCAGACCGTTGATATCAAATGCATGAATTATCACACCATAAAACAACGCTGAAAAAGCAGTGCCGATAATAAGCCCTGCCAGCAGAGCGAGCACGGCAACAATTGTATTTTCCAATATCACCAGATTCCTTATGCTGATATTATCTATCCCTATTGTCTCAAGTATTCCATAGTCCTTCTCCTTCTGCGCAGTAAAAGCAAAATGCGCATATAGGATGAAGAATATTGAAAATCCGAATGTTACACATGTCGGAAGCAGGATATTCGAAGATATTATGGGATCCAGGACGTTCATATTCATAAAACTTTTGTTGAAGGCTATGCTCGCAAAGAACTGACACACAGAAATCAAAAATGTTATACATAAAAACAGCAGTGCATATTTCTTGTAATTATTTTTGAACATTTTAAGATACAGATCATTATGCGTCATCTAATTATCTCCCTGTCTGTCCAGTTCCGCCAATATTCGTTTATAAAAGATTTCACGCGATCCTGCTCTACTGATTCTGTTGGTTATCATCCCGTCTTTAAAAAAAATAACCTCATTGCTGTAACTTGCCGATACTGCATCGTGTGTTACCATAATTATTGTGCTGTCCCTTTCACGGTTCAGTTTTACAAACGATTCCATAACAGCGCATGCCGCTTTTGAATCAAGATTACCCGTTGGTTCATCAGCCAGCAAAAGGCCCGGATTATTAATTACAGCCCTACAGATAGCAGTCCTCTGACGCTCACCGCCAGATATCTCATACACTTGCTTATTGAGCAACTTCCGGATTCCTAAAACGTCGGCAACCTTTTCAGCAGTCTCATTTATCTCATCAGGAGATAATTCTTCCAAATGCATTGGCAGAATGATATTTTCTTTTACGTCAAGACTGTCTATCAGATTGAAATCCTGATAAACTACCCCAATATGATCTCTCCTGAACAGAGCTATTTCATTTTTTGAAATATTGGTGATATCAGTGCCGCCAATGATAATTCTGCCTTTGCTTGCGTTGTCTATTCCTGCAATCAAATTCAACAGCGTTGTCTTTCCGCTCCCTGATGGACCCATTATTGCACAAAATTTTCCATCTTCAATTGAAAAAGTTATATTACCAATGACTTCATTTGATATTCCTTTTGTTATATATGTTTTGTTTAAGTTATTGACTTCCAAGGCTTTCATGCCAGTACCCCTTCTCACTATGCCATCAAAATACAACAAATAATACGATAATATGAATGATTATTTCTCACATTGCTTTGGATACCACTAAGAATAAATCCTTTGATTATTATAACTCGATACAAACACGCCTATGCGTAGATAATCATCCTCTCACACAAGAGATAAACCTTTTATTAATAGTGTAGCATTTATATGTGCCGACTGCGATTACACAATGGTCACATACAAAATAACGTACATTCTTGAACTACTAAATGATTAGCCCCCAGTGAGCAGAGAACTAATATCCGATCTTGCGAACCACAGCCTTTTCAGCGCCAATGTGACAGAGTCACAGACGCGTCATCTTTCGACAGCTATAATGAACCCACAAAACAACACATTACACGCTGCAAATGAAAAGGAGAAAAAAATGAAAAGTATAGAGATAACAAAAGAAAATTTCGACAGAGAAGTCACCTCCGCTGAAGGAACGGTACTGCTCGATTTCTGGGCATGGTGGTGCATCCCATGCAGGATGCTTTCGCCGACGATTGAAAAGATCGCCGAAGAACACCCGGACATCAAAGTCGGTAAAATAAATGTCGATAAGCAGCGCGAACTTGCCGGACGTTTCAACATCATGAGCATCCCGACTCTCGTAGTAATGAAGAACGGCAAGATCGTAGAGCAGTCTGTCGGTGTACAGCCGAAACAGGCGATCACGAAAATAATCACCGCATATTAGTTTGATTCCGGCATTATCAGCGCCGCGAGCCGTTCTTTCAGTCCCGAGCAGCGCTCCGTAATCATATTGTTGTCGACCATCGCTTCCAGCCGCTTCTCCGATCCCACGAGCACGACGGCCTGCTTGCCCCTTGTCACTGCGGTGTAGAGCAGGTTCCTCGTCGCCAGCATCGGCGGAAAAGCCGAAACCGGCATTACTACGATCGGGAACTCACTGCCCTGACTCTTGTGGACGGTAATGGCATATGCCAGCTCCAGCTCGTCGAGCTGCGAGAAATCATATGTCACATACTTCACATCCTCATAGATAACGATCATTCTCTTGTCGTCATTGTCTATTTTTTCTATGAACCCGACATCTCCGTTGAAGACGCCTTCGCCCTCGCTGAAATCGTCCGACCGCCTCCATTTGAGATCATAGTTATTCCGCATCTGCATGACCTTGTCGCCTTCACGGAACGTCCTGTCGCCGAACTTCTTTTCCTGTTTTACGTTCTGCGGCGGATTCAGCACAGCCTGCAGCCTGGAGTTGATATTTTCCGTGCCGATGATCTGTTTTTTGACAGGCGTCAGTACCTGAATGTCCCTTATCGGGATCATTTCGCTGTAATGCTCAGGCAGTCTCTTCGCGCAGAGTTCCGTCACTGTGTCAAGTATGTCCTGCTGCTTATTGTGCCTCAGCAGAAAAAAGTCCGTGCCTTCCCCGTTGTATTCAGGATAGCGCCCGGAATTGATCAGATGCGCGTTCACAACGATCATGCTTTCCTGCGCCTGTCTGAATATCTCGTGCAGCTTCACGCTCGCGATATATTCACTGTCGATCATATCACCCAGAACATTTCCTGCCCCGACCGGCGGCAGCTGATCGGCATCCCCGACGAGTATCAGCCTCGTGCCCGGCGTCAGCGCTTTCAGAAGCGCGTCCATCAGGAACAGATCTATCATGGACGCTTCATCGACTATTACTGCCTTTGCATCCAGCGGATTCTCCTGATTACGTCCGAACCTCATCGAACTGCTGCTTTCATCATAGTAATACTCCAGGAGTCTGTGTATCGTTTTTGCCTCGAACCCAGACGTCTCCGTGATTCTTTTGGCAGCTCTTCCGGTCGGTGCTGATATGCTCGTTTCAAATTCACTCTTGTCGAGTATGCGCACTATCGCATTGATGATCGTGGTTTTCCCTGTGCCCGGGCCGCCCGTGATGACTGATACGCTGTTCTTCAGAGAATGCTCTATGGCGTTCTTCTGCTCCTCGCTGTACTCTATGCCGGTCTCTTTTTCCGCAGTTTTTATCAGTGATTTCATATCGGCGTTTATCGGCGCCGGATCGCTCTCGCTCAGCATCCTCAGGTTCCCGGTCACGCGCTTCTCCGCATCGTAGAAAGAGGTCAGATATATTACTTTCACCCCTTCGATAACGTCCGTCATGACACTGCCTTCGAACGTCATCATCGTTACTGCATCGTCGACCTGCTCTCTGCCTGCTTCTAGAAGATCAGCCGCATATGTATACATATTTTCCTCAGGTACATATGTGTCGCCGCGGTTCGACTGGTTCGCAATAATGTATCTGATCCCGCAGGCGATCCTCTCCTCGTCGTCTTTCGCAATGCCGAGGCTCATGGCTATGGCATCCGCTTTTCTGAACCCGATGCCGTCAATGTCATCCGCCAGCGCGTAAGGATTATTCTCGACTATTTCCATGGTCGCAACGCCGTATGACTGATAGAGCTTGAGCGCGAAAGCCGGCGAGATGCCGTACTTCTGCAGGCCCACCTCGATGGCGGCAAATTCCCTGTAGGTGACAAACGCGGCGTTGATCTGACCCGCCTTCGACTCAGAAACGCCTTTCACGGCAGTGAGTTTATCCGGATCCTTTTCTATAATATCGAAAGTATCTTTGCCGAATTTCCTGACTATCGCCTCGGCTGTTTTCGGACCTATGCCTTTCACAAGATCCGAGGCCAGGAATGCGGCCATGCCCGATTCGGTATCCGAAAGCACTTCTTCGCCTTCCTCGAACTTGAACTGCTCCCCGTAAACCGGATGTACTATAATATCGCCCGTAAGTTTATACGTGCGTCCGCTGTGACATGAAAGAAGAGTGCCCGTCACACGCATTTTACCGTCATCTGTTCTGATGTCGGCGACAGTCCACCCATTCCCTTCATTTCTGAAAACTATATTGCTTATGACACCCTGGATCTCAATCATCCGTTCTGCTTATCCGTATCCTTTCGTCTGTATAATCTTCTGTTCTCCAGCGTCCATACACGGTCACTGAATTCTCCCGGCTCGGTTTTGCTGAGAGCCTCTTCAAAATCATAAAGCCTCGCGTCAATGATATCGAGGTAATGCAGCATTTCCGCTTCCGGGAACAGCGGTCTTTTCGGACTGCCGTAATCCGGTTCGTAATGATGCGACAACACCATGTGCTCGACCATTACTTTCTTTTCCTCCGGGAACCCCAGCTTCGTCATCTCGACTGCCAGCTCTCTGACTCCCATGGTTATATGTCCGAGCATCTGCCCTTCGAAAGTGTAACCGTCCGAAATGCCGTACTCGTTCGACTGTATTTCTCTTATCTTCTCCAGGTCGTGCAGCAGGACTCCGGCCATCAGCAGGTCTCTGTCCAGCATCGTATATACTTCACACGCGCGCTCACCGAGCATTGCCATGCGCTTCTCATGCCAGAGCAGGCCCGCCATCTCGGCCCCGTGATTTTTGCTCGCGGCAGGATAATACAGAAGCTTCTCTCTGTTCTCCTCGAACCTCTGCACGCAGAGAGTCCGCAGATCGCTGTCACTTATTTCCTGCGCCTTCTGCAGAAGATATTCATACATGTCCTCCGCCGGTTCCGGTGCAGTCCTGATATAGTTCGACAGATCTGTTCCGTCTTCCTTCTGCCCCCGGCGGATCTTCGTGATCCGGAACTGCTTCATGCCGTTCCATTCCGTGACCGACGCCGCGATCTTCGCAATATTTCCGACCTCGATCGTGCTGAGTTTCTCCAGCTCCTCGTCAACGAGATCCCATTTCTTCCCCGATATTTCACCGGTCTTGTCAGCCAGCAGAACGTCAAGATACTGCTTCCTGTTCGAACCCACCTTGACCGCTATCGACTTGACCATATAAAAATCCACCAGTTCTTCATTTGTGTGAAGCTGTGCTATATATTTATGTTCCATTCTCATTTACTCCTGTCCTGATTTTTAAGCATGTTACAATTATATACTAATTCCCTGATTATTAGTATAACACTTTTGGACGCACTATTTCCATATTTTCCCTATTTCTTTTGTTTTAGACTATCTGCGAACATAAATTCATAAGAATATAATATATGAAATCGATAAATCCAAATACGGTACCAATATTGATTTTTTCAGCGAAACGGTACCCTAAGCAATGGATTTATCGCGGCTAGCCTCGTCTAACTCATCGGAATTATAGTCATTTTACAGTATGGGCAATTGCTCAATCGCTGCAGCCCATTGGATACGGTACCAATATTGTTTCTTCCGTACAAATGGTACCTTATTTTGAGTTTCATCATTTTTAATCTCTGACAGCCAACAATCAGCGGCGGATCATCGACAGTCATCCGCGCTCTTCAAGCGGCCGCCTCCCGAAAAACGGATATCCGTAAGTCAGCGGCGGAAAGTCTAAACACAGCGGCGGATCCATGATACTTGCCGCCGCTATAGTCTTTGCAGCAATACGTCAGCCGGCCACTATCCGGCACACACCCCGCGGCAGTTCCCGCAATTGCACCTCCGAATCCGATAGTATATAATGAAAATGCGTTTATCCACGCACATAAAATGTCGATCATCGATCGAAAGGAGCACGACATGACGAAAGACATGGGTCTGATCAGAGTAGGCGCTGCAGTGCCTCTGCTGAAAATCGCGGACCCCGCTGAAAATGCAAAAGAAATAATCAAACTGATAAACAGGGCCAACCGGGACAAGGCCGGCATTGTGGTCTTCCCGGAATTATGCGTAACAGGATATACCTGCGGAGATCTCTTCTTCCAGGATACTCTTTACGATGCGCAGATCGAAGCTCTGGCAAAGATAGCAAAAGCCACCGCCAATAAAAAAATCGTTGTCATCCTCGGCATCTATTTCAAGGTCGAAGGCAGCCTCTACAACTGCGCCGCTGTAATACAGAAAGGACAGATCATCGGCATTGTGCCGAAGACTTTCATACCGAACGGAGAAGAATTCTACGAGGCCAGATGGTTCGCCTCGGCTCTCGATTTCGGCAGCACATCTGAACTCGTGGATGTCAAAGGACTCGATGACCTCTGCTTCTTCGGTCCGCAGGTGTTCGACGACACGGAAACAGGCCTTTCCATAGGCGTTGAAATATGCGAAGACCTCTGGCTTCCTATATCCCCGGGAGAACAGCTCGCCATGAACGGAGCGCAGCTCATTTTCAACTGCTCAGCCAGCAACGAAACGATCGGCAAAGCCGATTACCGCAGAAATATGATCAAGGCGGAAAGCGGACGCAGCGGGTGCGCGTATATTTACGCCAGCGCCGGCTGCACAGAATCGACATCGGATCTCGTTTTCGGCGGACAGACGATCATTGCCGAGAACGGACTCATTCTCGCGGAGGGAGAAAGATTCGCACGTGAAAGCACCATTACTTACAGCGAAGTGGATTTCCGCAGGATAGATTTCGAACGCACCCACAACCACAATCTGCCGGTTTGCAGGAAAGCCTTTGCGCCGCGCAATAAAGTTGAGCACATGTACCTCGAACCTGTCAGACTGGTTGAGGAAAATGAAAAACTCTTCCGTCAGTATGCGAAAAATCCTTTCGTTCCTGACGAGAACCGCGAAGTCGACGCAAGATGCGAAGAAATATTCAGCATTCAGAGCACAGGTCTGGCGAACAGAATGACAGCGGCGCATTCGGCCAAAACTGTTGTCGGCATTTCCGGCGGCCTCGATTCGACGCTGGCCCTGCTGGTATCCGCAGCCGCGCAGAAACTCCTCGGCCGTCCTTCAAAAAACACGATCGCAGTCACGATGCCGGGATTCGGTACCACGGATCATACATATAACAACGCGCTCGAGATAATGAAACTTCTCGGCACAGATGTGCGCGAGATACCGATTGGCGAAGCAGTAATGAAACATTTCAGCGACATCGGTCAGGACCCTGCGAATCACGACATCACATACGAAAATTCCCAGGCGCGTGAACGCACCCAGATCCTTATGGATGTTGCCAACAAGGAAAATGCACTCGTTGTCGGCACAGGCGACCTTTCGGAACTGGCGCTCGGCTGGTGCACGTACAACGGCGACCATATGTCGATGTACGGCGTGAATGCCGGCATACCGAAAACTCTGGTGCGTTTCGTCATCAGATGGGTCATGGAGCACAGACTGGCCGGCCCGAACGAGGACAAGAAATTCTCGAAGAACAACAGGAAACTCGCAGAAACGCTGCAGGCGATACTCGACACGCCTATTTCACCGGAGCTCCTGCCTCCTGACGAAGCCGGCAAGATTTCCCAGAAGACAGAGGACAAAGTCGGCCCGTACGAACTGCACGACTTCTATCTGTATTATACACTGCGTTACGGCATGGCTCCCGCCAAGCTGTTCACGATCACCAAAGCTGCCTGGGGTGACAAGTACAGCGACGATGTCATACTCAAATGGCAGACGACGTTCTACCGCAGATTCTTCTCCCAGCAGTTCAAACGAGACTGCATGCCCGACGGTCCGAAAGTCGGCTCCGTCTCACTTTCGCCGAGAGGCGACTGGCGCATGCCGAGCGATGCGGACGTCAGCGCGTGGCTGGACGGCCTGAACTGATATTACCGCCTGAAAATCACAAAAAAGCGACATGCCGCATCACGCGGCATGTCTTTTTATACATTCTTATTTATCTATGGAACGTTCTGAATTGATCCAGTTTGAATCTTTGTTTATCAGATAATCGTACGGCGCCTCCTGGTAAACGTAATAGTTCAGCCAGTTTGTAAAGAGAAGATTGCCGTGTGAACGCCATTTGAGTTTGATTTCTCCCTCGGGATCGTCATTCTCGAAATAATTCACAGGTATCCTCACATCTCCGCCCGTTCCGTTCTTCGTATCGCGCCAGTATTCCTCGGCAAGTGTCGTGCGGCCGTATTCATTATGGCCCAGCATGAAGATCTGTCTGCCGTTCTCTGTGGAAATGAGCGCAGGACCTGTCTCCTCGTTTTCAGCAAGTATCCTCAGCTCCGGATGCTCAAGCACCTCGTCCTTTCTCACATAACAGGCACGGGAAACAGGTGACCAGAAATACTCATCAAACCCCCTGACCAGAGGATTATGCCTGCGCGTAACGTGATGTTCGTATATCCCGAAAAGTTTTCTTCTGCCTTCAGTGATCGTCTTGTGTATCCCGTAGTAATAGTACAGCGCGGCGAACGCGCCCCAGCACAGATAAAAGTTCGTGTAAATGTTGTCATGCGACCAGTCGAGGATCCTGACGATCTCGTCCCAGTAGTCGACATCCTCGAAATCCACGAAATCGAGCGGTGCGCCGGTAAGGATCATTCCGTCGAATCTGCGGTCCTTTACCTCGTCAAAAGTCTTGTAGAACATGTCCATATGACGCTGTGAAACGTGCGACTGTTCGTGGGTCGCCATCTGCAGTAATGTCAGCCTCACCTGTATCGGTGAGTTCGCAAGCATCCTCGCAAGCTGCGTTTCTGTGGCGATCTTCGTCGGCATGAGATTTACTATCAGTATCTCCAGCGGACGGATATCCTGTGTTCCGGCTCTGCCCTCGCTCATCGTGAAAATGTTTTCACGCTGAAGGGTCTGGGCAGCCGGAAGTTCGTTTGGTATTATTATCGGCATATGGCACCTCCTATTTTACAGCTGCATTGAGTGCCTGATCGAAATCTGCTTTGATATCTTCTATATTTTCCAGTCCTACCGAAGCTCTTATTAATTCCGGCGGTATCCCCGCTGCGATCTGCTCTTCTTCTGTCAGCTGTCTGTGTGTCGTGCTCGCAGGATGGAGTACGCAGGTATGTATGTCGCCCACGTGGACCACTATGCTTGTGAGTTTTAAGTTTTCCAGGAATCTTTCACCGGCTTCACGCCCGCCCTTTACTCCGAAGGTCAGAACGCCGCCTGCTCCGTCCGGCAGGTATTTCTGCGCCAGTTCATAAGTATCATTGCTTTTGAGTCCGGGATAAATGACCCAGTCCACCTTTGGATGCGCTTCCAGGAACTCAGCGAGCGCCTGTGCATTTTCCGTATGTCTCTGCATCCTGACCGGCAGGTGCTGCAGGCCCTGGAATGTAAGCCATGAATTCATCGGCGATATGCAGCAGCCGAAATCTCTCAGACTGCATACTCTGAGCTTCATAGAGAAAGCAGCAGGTCCGAATGCTTCGTAGAATTTCGTCCCGTGGTAACTTTCGTCCGGATCGGTGATCTCAGGATATTTATTATCCTTTGCCCAGTCGAATTTTCCGCTCTCGACAACTATGCCGCCCATCGACGTCGCCTGTCCGTCCGCCCACTTGGTCGTGGCATGGATGACTATGTCGGCTCCGTGTTCGATCGGTCTGCAGAGATATGGCGTAGCAAGAGTATTGTCCACGATAAGCGGAACATTGAGCTGTCTGGCCGCTGCGGAAAACTTTTCAAAATCCATTACCGTAAGCGCAGGATTTGCAAGAGATTCCCCGAAAATCAGCCTTGTTCTCGGTTTAGCCGCCGCCACTATTTCCTCAATGCCGGCATTCTGATCAATAAATGTACAGTCTATCCCGAACTTCTTCAGTGTCACTCCGAAAAGATTGAACGTCCCCCCGTAAACACTCGATGATGAAATTATATGATCACCGGCGCTGCACAGAGTGCTTACCGCCAGAAAAATCGCCGCCATGCCGGATGACGCTGCAACAGCTGCAGACCCGCCTTCGAGTTCAGCCATTTTCTTTTCGAGCGCATCCTCGTCCGGATGCCCTATCCTCGAATACATGAATGTGTCGCTCTCCAGATCGAACATGGCCGCCACATCCTTTGCATTGTAATATCTGTAAGTCGTGTTCTGAACGATAGGAAGTACCTGAGGTTCTCCGCTTTCGGCCTTGTAGCCTGCATGAACGCAGTTCGTATTGAATCCGTAGTTTGACATTGTGCATCATCTCCTTGATTTGCTATTGCCTTTTGTTATCTATTTTATAGATAACCAGCTATATGTTTTCCCAATAAGTTACGAGCGTTATTCTAACACCATATTGTCCTTAACGCAACATATTTTCCAAAAAAAATTAACAAAATAAAAAAAGGAGATTCTTTCGAATCTCCCTCATGCGATCTATCTGAAAATCCTGTGCGCTTTTTCTTTATCAAGCACCTTGACATCTTCCTTATTTGGGAAAACACTTTTTCCGATAGCATAGACAGAATACTCCTTGACCTCTTCGAGGCTGCCGTCATCCATCTCGATAATGGCATTGTTTCTGCCGGCCCATTCATGTTTGCAGCCTTTTTTATCGAGGAGCATCAGATACATATAATCATCTTCCAGCTTGACTACCTGCATCTCGCCGTATGCCCAGCTGTAATATATCTTGTCGAGCTCCGCTTCGCCCTGCTCCTGCGACCAGTCTCTCGTAGGTCTGTCCGGCGTCGTCTCATCCTCGATAAGTCCCGTCGCCTCCATCTCGCCTACACCGTGCTGTCTGAGTTTTCTCTTTCTGTCTGTTATCTTCTTATCGACTCTTTCGATGCCTTCTTCAAGCGAGCCCTTGCTCCTTTTGATTTCTTTCCAGTCGAGCTTCATCCACTTGTTTTCTTCAAGCGAATCCGCGATCTTATCGCCAAGCTCATTCATCTTCTCCTTGTTGTCCGGGTTCTTCTTGTCCTTGAGTCTCTGATACTTTGTCATGTTGACTTTCAGCCCTGACAAAAGCTTATTTTCATTTTCCCACTTACCTATATTTTTAAGTGTTTTTTCATCCATTATATGTAACCTCCCGCGGTAATGATCTTTTTTCCCGTCATTACATTATATACGTTCGGCCGTTAACCTGTCAATTACTCATTTTGCGCCGCGTTACGCCCCGAACACCTGATTTGCCGCCGCCACGGATCTCATCGCGTCGGCACAGTAAAAATCAGCCCCTATTTCATGCGCGTATTCTTCGGTGAGCACTGCTCCTCCGACCATGACTCTGCACTCCGGGTCTGTTGCCTTGACCTCTTCGATAGTCTCCTTCATGCTGCCGAGAGTTGTCGTCATCAGTGCAGAAAGACCTACGAGCTTTACGTTTTTTTCCTTGACAACTTCGACAATAGCGGAAGGATCAACATCACGCCCCATGTCGATGATATTGTATCCGTAATTTTCCATGATCGTCCTGACGATATTTTTCCCGATATCGTGAATATCGCCTTTTACTGTAGCCACGACTATATCGCCCCGGGAAACTCTCTCTTTTCCGGAACCGGCAAGTCTTTTCTTTATCACCTCGAATCCGGCCTGAGCCGCTACGGCCGCCTGCATCATCTGAGGTAGATAAAGCGTGCCGGCTTCAAATGCTTTTCCGATCCTGTCGAGTGCCGGCACGAGATAATCATTTATAACCGTTATCTCGTCGTTTGTTTCAAGAAGCGCCTTGACATTGGCTTCAGTCTCGGCGCCGAGCCCGCGTTTGAGCGAACTGAACACGCCTTCGAGCGTCCCGGCGTCGTCCGCCGCGCTGCCGGCAGACAGATTTTTTTTCTCTTCTGCTGCTGTACACTGATAAGCATCGATGTATTCTTCGGCATTTTTGTCTTTCGCCGCCAGCAGCTCATAAGCAAGGACCGCTCCCTTCATGCCCTCGTCACCCGGATCCATGATCGCGGAATCGAGTCCGCTGGTAAGCGCCATTGTCAGAAATGTCCTGTTTACAAGATGCCTGTTCGGAAGTCCGAAGCTTATATTAGATACACCGAGCACAGTTCTGAGCCGCAGCCTTTCTTTTACCATGCTGATCGCATGCAGAGTCTCTCCGGCCGCTTCCTGCTCCGCCGACACAGTAAGTGTCAGGCAGTCTGCTATCAGATCACAAGGCTTTATCCCGGCTTTTCCGGCTCTTTCAACGATTTTTTCCGCTACAGCAAATCTTCCCTCGGCTGTTGGCGGTATGCCGCTGTCATCGAGCGTCAGAGCCACTGCAGCGGCTCCATAATGCTTAACTATCGGGAGGATAGCCGCAAGCGATTTTTCAGTACCATTTACCGAGTTCACTATTGCTTTTCCGTTATATACCCTGAGTGCGGCTTTTATCGCCTCCGGATTTCCGGAATCTATCTGCAGCGGAACATCCGTCACACTCTGTATCTTTCTGATAAGCTCAGGCAGCACTTTCGCTTCGTCTATTCCCGGGATGCCGGCGTTTACATCCAGTATGTCAGCCCCCTGCTCCGCCTGAAGCACGGCAAGTTTCATCACATAGCCGTAATCCTGATTCAGTATTGCTTCTTTAAGACGCGGTTTCCCGGTAGGATTGAGACGCTCGCCGATTATCACAGTTCTGTCGAATGTGACGCTCCTCGTGGCCGAGCACACAATTGTCTGCGGTTCCGGAGCGATCCTCTCCGCGGGGATTTTCCCTTCGAGCATCATCTTCATATTCTTCGTGTATTCCGGAGATGTCCCACAGCATCCGCCGATCATCGAAACTCCGAGTGCAATATATTTTTCCATCGAATCCGCAAACTCTTTCGCATTTATTGCATATACCCCGGTCTGCGGATCAGGCAGTCCGGCGTTCGGTTTGATGAATACCGGAAGTACAGTTCCCGCGCAAAGTTTTTCCGCGAGCGGGAAAATCTCGTCCGGGCCCAGCGAACAGTTGATCCCTATCGCATCAACAGCAAGCCCCTCCAGAAGAGCAGTCATTTCCTCGATCCCGCAGCCCGTGAATGTCCTGCCGTCCTCGCTGAAAGTCATCGATACAATTACCGGCAGAGAAGTATTTTCCTTCACGGCCAGGACCGCTGCCTTGACCTCATAAAGATCCGTCATCGTTTCTATTACTGCCAGATCCGCTCCTGACTTCTCACCCTGCACCGCGACTTCAGCAAAACAGCTGTAGGCATCTTCGAACGACAGAGTACCCATCGGTTCCAGGAGCTGCCCTGTCGGACCGATATCTATCGCAGCAAATGTATCCGCGCCGCACGCCTTCCTGGCCGCTCTGACCGCGGCCTCCACAGCCTGTTCGACAGTATACCCGGTACCTTCCATCTTATATCTGTTTACACCGAACGTATTCGTATATATGATTTCCGCTCCCGCTTCGACATATTCTCTGTGTATCGCAGTTATGAGCTCCGGCTGCTCTATTGAAAGCACTTCCGGGATCACATCAGACCCTGCGCCGTGTTTCTGCAGCATCGTACCCATGCCGCCGTCGAGCAGCATAACTTTATTCCTGTTTATTTCAAATGACATTTGTTCTCCTTTTCACCCGCATATACGTCCGGTTTTCCTCAGTTCACATTTGTCCCTGAGCGCACATTCCGAGCATACTGCCAGATATCCGCTCACCGGTTTGTCGGATATCCCTATGATCGCAGTAATAGATTTTCTCGGTATCATGAGGTGCGTTTTGCTGATCGTCAGTCCTATTCTGCGCTGTGCGTCTATACGCGCCGCCAGATCATCCTGTATCCCTATCGGCAGATCTCCGTATCCCGGGCTGTAACGACCCGTCATATACGGCATGTCCGCCGGCAGTTCATTTTTCAGTTTTTCTGTAAAAATATCCGCAGCCTGCTCGATAAGGATCGAAGCACCGCTGTCCAGAAACAGTGAATACGCCATATCCACCGCTGCCGCAGACCTGATCGCGGCATCAACTCCCGGCCCGAGTGTTACCCCCATCAGTATCATTTTTCTGCAGTCTGCAAGATGCTTCTTTATCGCCGTTCCCGGCATTTCGTATATATCAGAAAACGTGAAAGTGCCTCTTGGTCCTGAAGCGCGCAGAAGCTCAGCTTCCGCTTTTTCAAGACGGCCGCCGAGCCCTTCGTAATCCCGGGCGCCCAGGCGTCCGAGCCATGCATCTCTGTCAATTTCTGTCGGAAGTTCTATAATCATTGACCCTCCTTACTGCAGCAGATCACTGATGCCGTCATAGACTGCATCCGCCACCTCCGGGGTATTCATCGTATAGAGATGGATCCCGTCGACGCCGTGCTTTATCAGATCACGGATCTGTTTTACTGCATATTCAACACCTGCTTCAAAAAGACCGTCCGGATCGTTTTCGTATTTTGCTATCATCTTTGTAAATTCCTCCGGCATGCTGGCGCTGCTCAGTTCCACTGTCCTCTTTATCTGAGATGATTTTGTTATCGGCATAACACCTGCGGAAATAGGCACGTCTATGCCGGCTCTGCGGACCTTATCCACATATCTGTAGAAAGACCGATTGTCAAAAAACAGCTGCGTTATCAGCGCTTCCACTCCCGCTCCTATCTTATATTTCAAATTCTGGATGTCGGCATCCAGACTATCACTCTCATAATGTCCTTCCGGATAGCATGCTCCGAGCATTTCCATTCCGCCGATTTTCTGTATCTCTATAGCGAGTTCATTCGCATGTCTGAAATCGCGCTCCCCTTCTATCTCGGGAACTATATCGCCTCTCAGCACAAGAACGTTCTCAATGTCCTTTTCTTTCATTTCTTCTATCATGTGCCGCACTTCTTTTCTGGAAGAATTGATGCACGTCATATGAGCAACAGCCTCAATGCCGTAATCTTTCTTTATTTTGCCGGCTATGTCTGAAGTGATGCTTCCCTTTGTTCCGCCTGCCGCGCCGTAAGTCACGCTGATGAAATCAGGATCGAGATCCACGAGCTTTCCTACTGTATCGTAAATACTGTCGAGATTTGTTTCCTTCTTCGGAGGAAATATCTCGAGTGAAAAAACAGGTTTTTTATTTTCATATATATGCTTTATCATTCATCATACCACCCTTTTGTAACATTTACCCAGGAATCGAAATTCTGGGAGTATTTTTCCAGTTCAGCGCAGGTCAGCTCTATCGCGCTGTTCCCGCTCCCGCATGCCGGGAATACTGTGTCGAATCTCTGCATTGATTCGTCGAGATAAACCTTTATTCCTTCATTTATCGCGAACGGACATACGCCCCCTGCCGCGTGACCGACTACTCCTTCCACTTCATCGAAAGGTATCATCTTCGCCTTCTGATGGAACTGATCTTTATACTTGCGGTTGTCGACCTTTGCGTCGCCCGCCATTACTACTATTACTGCACCGTCATCCACCAGGAATGACATCGATTTCGCGATCCTTCTCGGTTCGGTCCCGAGAGCCTGGGCTGCAAGTTCTACCGTCGCACTGCTTTCCTCCGGCTCCATGATCTTGTCTTCCATATTATATTGTCTGAAATATTCTCTTACTTTTTCGATTGCCATGTTATCACCCGCTGTTTCTTTTGTTGATTTGTTACACACTATTTAATTATTTTAATCAATTTTTCAAATGCATGCGGTCAGTGCCTTTCAGGCTCTTTAACTGCGTGCGCTCCACTCATTTTAACGCATATGAATTATAAGTCAAGAGATTAATTCGATAGCTGATTATCTAATTTATCGATATCAAATTATGTTTACACTACACCCCGGGGGAGTATAATATACAGCAGAACGGCATTGCAATGCCGGAAAGGCAGGTATCAGCACTATGGTAGCAGACAGCAAACAGGTAACTCGTCTCCTGAAAACTGCACGCGGACAGATCGACGGCATACTGAAAATGGTCGAGGACGACCGTTACTGCATCGATATTTCCCAGCAGCTTATGGCGACGGAAGCGCTTCTGAACAAAGTGAACCGCGAAGTTCTCGCAGCTCACCTGAAAGGATGTGTCAGGAACGCCGAAACTGAAGAAGAAAAGGAGCAGAAGATCGACGAGCTCGTCGCTATGCTCGGAAAGATAATGAAATGACAAAGCAGAAATTTGATGTGACAGGCATGAGCTGCGCAGCTTGCTCAGCCAGAGTCGAAAAAACTGTCGCAGGTCTCGGCGGTGTGAAAGATGTGACCGTCAACCTTCTTACCAACAGCATGCAGGTGGATTATGACGACACGGTCCTGAGTTCAGGCAGCATTTCGCAGGCTGTGGAAAAAGCGGGCTACGGCGCTTTGCCTCATGAAGATGCCGCAGCAGGCGCTGCGCGCGGAGCTGCCGCAGATGTGACGGACATCCAGGCGGAGCAGACCGCGGATCTGAAACACAGACTGAAAGTATCGGTCGGTTTTCTCATCCCGCTCATGTATATCGCCATGGGACATATGGCGGGTCTCCCGCTGCCGGCTTTCATGACAGGATCGTCCGGTTCGATCGCCTTTGCTTTTACACAGCTTCTTCTTTGTGTACCTATTATATATGTGAACCGCTCATATTATTCGCGCGGATTCAGTGCGCTCGCCCGCCGGGCCCCGAATATGGACAGCCTTATTGCGATTGGCTCTTCTGCCGCGCTCGTCTACGGTATATTCGCTATCTACCGCATGGGATACGGTCTCGGTACCGGAGACATGGCTCTTGTTGAAAAGTATCACATGAGTCTTTACTTCGAATCAGGCGCCATGATCCTTGCGCTCATCACGATAGGCAAATATCTTGAAGCAAGATCCAAGGGAAAAACAAGCCGGGCCATTACCAGACTGGTGGACATGACACCTAAAACGGCATTAGCTATACGCGAAGGCATCGAAGAAGAAATACCTGTCGAAGATGTAATGCCCGGTGATATTCTTCGTGTAAAACCGGGCAGCGCGATCCCTGTCGACGGTGTAGTAACTGAAGGCATGAGTTCAGTAGATGTTTCAGCGCTTACCGGCGAAAGCATCCCCGAGGAAATATCGGCAGGCGATCACGTCTCAGCCGCCTCTGTCAATATGACCGGTTCTTTTATGATGCGTGCTGAAAAAGTCGGCCGGGACACGGCATTCGCGCAGATAATCAGGCTGGTCGAAGAAGCCGGCGCCAGCAAAGCGCCTATCGCCAGACTTGCCGACAGGATCGCAGGTGTGTTCGTACCTGCAGTAATAGGGATCGCTCTTTTTTCAGCAGTTGTCTGGCTGATCGCCGGCGCCGATTTCGAGTTTGCTCTGACGACGGCAATTTCGGTGCTGGTGATCGCCTGTCCGTGCGCCCTGGGACTCGCGACTCCTGTGGCAATAATGGTCGGGACCGGCAAAGGCGCCGAGAACGGTGTACTGATCAAATCCGGCGATGCTCTGGAAACAGTCCACAGTATCGATACGGTCGTTCTTGACAAGACCGGCACCCTAACTGAAGGCCGACCGCGCGTCACCGATATCGAAGTACTAGCTCCGGAAGACGGTTTCGCTGAAAAAGCGTGGCTCCTCGACATCGCCGCTGCACTTGAACGCGGCAGCGAACACCCGCTCGCAGAAGCCATTACTGCATATGCCGATGAAACCGGCGCCGCCGTATCCGCTGCCGAAAACTTCATTTCCTTCCCGGGCATGGGAGTACGCGCGGAAATAAACGGCACGGAATATCTTGTCGGGAACAGAAAGCTGCTGGAAGAGAACGGCATACCGCTCGGCAGCGCCGAACAGATGCTTGCCTCCTTTGCAGACGAGGGAAAAACTCCGCTTCTTTTCGCTGACTCCGAAAGTGTGATCGGCATTATCGCCGCAGCTGACGTGGAAAAACCGACAAGCAGCAGCGCAGTGGCGGAATTTGAAAAAATGGGCATCGAAGTAATAATGCTGACAGGCGACAACGCACGCACTGCCGAGGCGATGAGGAAAAAACTAGGCATCGGCAAAGTCATTGCGGAAGTCCTCCCGCAGGATAAGGAACGAGTGATATCGGACCTGCAGAAGGAAGGACGTAAAGTCGCAATGATCGGCGACGGCGTAAACGACGCGCCCGCGCTGGCCAGAGCAGATGTCGGCATGGCTATAGGCGCCGGGACAGATGTGGCGATCGAAAGCGCCGACATCGTGCTCGTCAAAAACGATCTGCTTGATGCAGTCACCGCAGTGAAACTGTCAAAAGCAGTCATAAAAAATATAAAACAAAATTTGTTCTGGGCGTTCTTCTACAACGCGCTCGGGATCCCGCTGGCCGCCGGAGTATTCTACGGCTGGCTGGGCTGGCAGCTCAGCCCGATGGTCGGAGCCGCCTGCATGGGACTATCCAGCGTATTTGTTGTAACAAACGCGCTGAGGCTCAGAAAATTCAAGCCGGAACAGACGGCTGCCGCGGCAGATGCCGCAGCTTCGCCGGATGCCGGGATCAATCTTGCAACTGAAACAGGAAAGGAAAGTATCAAAATGGAAAAGAAAATCAATATCGACGGAATGATGTGCAAACATTGCGAAGCTGCTGTCAGCAAAGCCCTTAACTCGATCGACGGTCTCGAAGCAAAAGTAGTCCTCGAAGACAACGCGGCATATGTCACCGGTGAAGCGTCTGATGAGGAAATGACGCAGGCGGTCGAAAAGCTGGGCTATGAAGTTACAGGCATCGAATAATCAAAACAGGCACTTTATCTGCAGATCTCGTCCGAATCGAGGATCACTGTGAACGGTCCGTCATTTACGAGGCTGACGTACATAAGCGCGCCGAATTCGCCCTTCTCAACTACGGGAACGGACTCTTCCGCCTTCTCGATAATGTATTCATACATTTCGTTTGCGAAATCCGGCGCGCCGGCATTTGTAAATCCCGGCCGGTTGCCTTTTCTGCAGTCTGCATATAAAGTGAACTGCGAGATCAGGAGCAGTGAACCGCCGACATCGGCCAGCGAAAGATTGGTTTTCCCGTCTGCGTCGTCGAAGATCCTCAGCTTGACCATTTTAGACACGAGCTTATCTGCCATCTCTCTGGTATCGCCGTCTGCAATGCCGATCAGCACCATGAAGCCCTTGCCGATCTTTCCTATTACCTTTTCATCTACTGTGACGGAGGACTCCGTCACTCTCTGTATAACAAATCTCATTATTACTGCCTCCCCGAGTATTTTACTGTCGAATAATGTGTACATATTATAATGCCATATCGCCGGATGCTTTTCAAGTTCACCGTCTTGACATCGTCGGCGGCCGGTTATATTATTGAGCCCGAAAGAAATCAGGACAGGAGATAACATGCAGGAAACATCCGGAAAAACATTTATCATAAAACTAATCGCAGTGCTGTTTTTCAGCATCGTCGTCCTTGCTTTTGTTTCGCACGATTACTCAATGTATTCCACAAGCATCGCGAAGATAACGGATATCAGCACGGAAAAGGCCGGGACCGTCCAGGGGCTGAAAGGCCTGAATGAACAATACACGATCCAGCACATTACCGCCAGGATCATGAACGGCGGCTATGACGGCAGCAATGTCTCTATCACGAATAAATACGGAAAATCTCAGGTCTACTCCGAAAAATACAAAACCGGTGACGAGGTGTTCGTCACCGTACACGGCGCAGGCGGCAGTTACACGGCGGACATATCCGGCATGAAACGCGACACGATGGTCGTCTTCGTGCTGCTGGTGCTTCTGGCACTGCTGGTCCTTGTCGGCGGCAGACAGGGACTCTTCACTGTGCTGTCGCTGTTCATCAATGTCATATTGTTTTACGTGATGCTGAAGATGTATAACGGCGGCACGAATCTGCTGATCCTCGCGATCGCCATGTCGATCATATTTTCTTCGATCGTGCTCGTCCTCATCAACGGCTGGAACCGGCGCACACTCATGTCGCTCACGGCCACCCTGGCGGCAGTCGCAGTCATAGGCCTCATTTCCTCGGCGCTGATACTGCTCGGACCGGATCTCAACTATGCATTCCTGGACTACATCCCGGAACCGTACACGCAGACAGAGGCAGACCTTATTTTCATCTCAGAAATACTCATGGGCGGACTCGGCGTCATCATGGACATCGCCGTGACTATTACTGCGACATCATCTGAACTCATCGGGAAGAACCCCGGGATCTCCAGAAAATCGCTCCTCGAATCATGCCGGCAGGTCGGTGACGACATCACCGGCGCCATGATCAACGTGGTCTTCTTCACGAATGTCGCATCTGTCATGCCGCTTTTCATCCTTTCGATGAGAAACGACATCAGTTTCGTGACCGTCATAAAAAACAATACCTTCTTCGAAACAGCCAGGTTCCTGACCGGCGCGATCGGCATAATCATTACCATACCGCTTTCGATTCTCGCGGCGTCATTCTTCATCAGACACGGAAAGAGAGGTGAACAGGCATGATCATGATATCAGCGCTCATCATCATCTACATCCTCGCCTCACTCGTTATCGGCGGCGAAAAAACGGCGAAATCTCTCGTAACGCTGGCGACAAACGCAGTAATACTTTTTGCTGTCATCCTTCTTACCGAAATGGGGTTCCCTGCGCTCGCGGTGACTGCGGCGGGGTGTGTATGCGTCAGTCTCGTAACGCTCTTTTTCCAGAATGAGATCACGGTCAAAACGAAGGCCGCGCTGCTTTCGGTGTTCATCGTGATCGCAGTAATGTTCGGTTTTCTTTTCTTCGTCGAAGCGCGCGCGAATATCCAGGGGTTCCCTGTCGGGCAGTTTGAATTCCGCGAATCCAACGGTTATTCGGCAGAGATCGATTTCAATATGACAATGCTCGAGATCTCCGTCATGCTGATGGTCCTCATCGGCGCTGTCATTGACACCGCTCTCTCCGTCACATCAGGACTTTACGAAGTTTATCTGAATAATAAAAACCTGAGCAGAAACGAACTGTTCCGTTCAGGTTTGAGCATAGGCAAAAATATTCTCAGTTCAACAGTAAATACACTTTTCTTCATATTCATTGCTGAGTATTTTACGCTGTTTATTCAGTTCATCCAGTATTACACTTTCGCGCAGATGCTTAACTCCAAGGAGTTCTGTCAGCAGGTGATTTCCATCTCCGTCAGCGCGATCGGCTGCGTGCTCATTATTCCTGTAGTATCAGCAATAGCCTCGGCAAAGTTCAAGGATCAGAGCTTTTTCTCCATCAGGAAATAATCTTCTCCGCGCCAGACGGCCTCTCCCACTACATTATAATTTTTGTGCAGATACAGATTGACCGACGGCAGGTTCTTTTCGTGTGCGTCAAGTTTGATGACCGATTTCCCGTCTGCCGCGGCCCGGGCTTCGACATAATCAACGATCGCTTTGCCGATCCCCCTGTGCTGACAATCAACGTTCACACACAATCTGTGCAGCACCGTGTAAGGTGCATCAGGGTATTTCCAGTCGCCGTTCGCATATTCAGGAAGAATATCCTGCGTCAGCACAAACGACGCGGCGATCCCGCCCGGCGCGCTTTTGTCATCCACAACGAACAGTTCTTCTTTCCTGATATCCTCTCCCAGCGAGGTTTTATCAGGATAACTTTCATCCCACATATATATTCCTTCGCTCCTCAGTTTTTCAGCGGCCATGCCGTACATCAGAACGAGCTTTTCCAGATCATCAAAATCAGCAAGTCTTATATTCATTTTTCTGCCTCCTTCATGTCTGTATTCTATCATGCATCAGCGGATTTTGAAATAAATGACTGAGGCGAAATAATGGAAAAAAGACTGCAGTGCAGACAAATGCTTTGTTGTGTCTATATATAAATATTTATTATGTAAAATAGTAAAATATAACTATTTTCAATATATATGATATGTGCTATATTCAGGCTGAGAATAACAGAAATATACCTGGCTGTATTCATTAAGTCATTAAAAGGGGAAGGAGAAATCACTATGACAGACAGTAAAAAACAATTTCGCACAGAACATGATTCGATCGGCACACGGGAAGTTCCTGCAGACGCATATTACGGCATTCAGACTCTCCGCGCATATGATAATTTTCGGATAACCGGTCTTGCCGCTGAACCTGAAATGATCAAAAGCATTGCTGAGATCAAAAAAGCGGCAGCGCTTGTAAACAACGAAGTGGGGCGGCTGGATCCCGGGACAGCTGATGCGATCTGCAAAGCCTGTGATGAGATCATCGGGGGAAAACTGCGTGACCAGTTTATCTTAGACCCGATACAGGGAGGCGCAGGGACTTCTTTCAATATGAATGCCAATGAGGTCATTGCCAATCGCGCTATCGAACTTCTTGGCGGTGAAAAAGGTGATTATTCGATCGTCCACCCTAACGATCATGTGAATTTCGGCCAGTCAACTAACGATGTTTATCCATCAAGCGGCCGCATGGCTGCGCTTTCTCTTCTTAAAGACGCCAAAAATGAGATGTTTCGTCTGGCTCAGACGCTTGATGATAAATCGCGCGAGTTCGATGATGTAATAAAAATGGGCCGCACACAGCTTCAGGATGCAGTTCCTATCCGGCTCGGTCAGGAATTTTCCGCCTGGGCGCGCACCATACGCCGCGATATGCGCCGGTTCGATCTGGCTGAACGCGAACTCCGGATCATCAATCTCGGCGGTACAGCTATCGGGACAGGCATCAATGCCGACCGCAGCTACGTATATAACATCGTGGAAAAAGCCGCGCTTATTTCCGATCTTGATCTGACACAGGCCAAAGATCTTGTCGATGCCACGCAGGATCTGGACGCCTGCGCAATGGTTTCGGGCATCATGAAAACCTGCGCCGTCAGTCTCTCGAAAATGTGCAACGATTTACGTCTTATGTCTTCCGGTCCCCGCTGCGGACTTAACGAGATCAATCTGCCCGCCAGGCAGAACGGATCATCTATCATGCCGGGGAAAATCAATCCTGTCATTCCGGAAGTCGTCAATCAGGTAGCTTTCAATATCATAGGCAACGATGCCACTATTGCTATTGCTGTAGAAGCCGGGCAGCTCGAGCTCAACGCTTTTGAGCCGGTTCTGTTTTTCAATCTGTTTATGTCGATACGTACACTTACGGGTGCCGTCAGGACATTGACTGACAACTGCATCTCCGGGATCACAGTCAACCGTGAACACTGCGGGGAGCTTGTGAAAAACAGTATCGGTATCGTTACAGCCTTTGTGCCGTATCTGGGATATGAGCAGACCGCAGCTGTTGCCAAAGAAGCTCTGAAGACCGGTTCTTCTGTCAGAGAACTCATCCTGAAAAAGAAACTTATGAGTGAAAAGGAAATAACCGGGATCCTGGATGCATATAGAATGACCGAACCCGGGATCAGAAAATGATTTTCAAAAAAGAGAGAGGGGCCTCCCTTTCGGGAGGCCCGCATTGATGATTTAAGGAGCATTTTCCTTTACTTATATGTTTGCTTCCGGCAGCCACGATCCTTCGAAAGCGACTTCTCCGGCGCCTTCTTCTGCAGGCAGGATCTCAGGCTTTCTGTCCATAAATGTTCCTGCATAATTGCCGAAGCCCACACTTTCATATAATGGCATAGCGTCCTTTGTGATAAGGACACCGCGCAGTTCCCTGAGTTCCTCGCAGTTTATCATTGTTTCCATAAGCTGCTTCGCAGCGCCGTTGCCGCGGTATTCAGGGTCCGTTACTACATCAGTCACATAGTAGCATGTGGCATAATCAGTAACGGCTCTTGCATAACCGATCTGTTTATGGTCGAGCAGTGAATAGATTCCAAAGCACATGGAATTTTCCATAGCCTTTTCCACCTGCCCGCGTGAACGGTCTTTGCCGAGTTTTGTAAATTTCATAAGATGCATCACATCATCTATATTCATATTGGCCGCGCCTGTCAATACTACGTAAGCGTCGTTTCCGTGCACTTCGTACTGCGGTCTGGCTTTTTCTTTCTTCATCCGGAATTTTCCGGTGTTGATCCCCAGGAAGATTTTCCTTCCTAAATCTGCTGTCTGCCTTCTCATATCTCTTTTTGCTGTCATGAGATCACCTCCTATGTGCCGCACTGTCCGCGACAATTTCTTACTACTTTTTGTACTGTGATTCTATTATACATATTGATTGACGTTTGTCAATAGTTGATTTAAATCATTTATTGACTTTGATAAATTATTACAGTATAGTAATAATAGACTCAGTAATTTCAACGATTTTTACAGAGAGGACAAAAATGGAAAAGTGCGGAGTGCAGGACACTCAAAATACAAGCAATATCGATCAGACGAATTTGATCATTTCGTTTCTGAGCATGATCCCCAAGTATAACAGTTATTTCTACGGTCTCATTGATTTTAAGACCTTCAGGATAACAAAGACGCAGCTTCGAGCACTATTTGTAGTCCATACATATCCCGGCATTACTATGTCGGAACTGGCAGATGAAATCGCGACATCAAGAGAACAGGCCACGAGAGCAGTCTCGCCTCTTGTCAGACGTAAACTGCTCGTACGCACTACCGACCGCGACAACCGCCGACAGCTTAAAATAGATCTGACCGAACAGGGCCGGGAACTCATGGTCGCAATCGTCAATCAATTTCTTGACAACGCCGGCAAGCCGTTCCAGTCGCTTACGGACCGGGAGCTCGAAGACTTTCACAAGGCTATTATTACGATCTCACGGACTATGAATGTAATAGATCCTGTAAAATAAATCATGTACCACCGCCCGGAAGGACACCTTTCGGGTTTTTCATTAGCGAAAGGATGGCTGAGATGAGCATCAAAAAATCAACAGCTGTTAAGATTGCCGCAGGAACTATTGCCGCTGGTGCCGCCTGTGGTCATATTGCAGGCCGGCATTTTTACAACATGGCAATAGATGCGGAGAGTACATATAAACCAGATCTTGGAAATCATCACCGCCGTGATGAGAATGAATCTGCAGAAGGTTATCGAAGCACAGCAGATCTTCTCGCCGCGCTCGGCGGCGAAGACATATGGGAACTCAGCAATGACGGCAAAGCGCTTAAGCTGCATGCTTTGAAAATTATCAACAATACTGAAAATGCCAGCGGCATGTGGGTGATCGCCTTCCACGGCCATGCATCCGACTGCAGCATGATGGGGCAGTTCGCAGATGTATTCTATAATATGGGATTCAATATACTGCTTCCTGATGCAAGAGGCTGCGGCAGGAGTGAAGGATATTACCACGGCATGGGATGGGATGACCGTCTGGACTGCCTGGCATGGATCGACCGCATCAGCAGAGATTTTGACGATCCTTCCATCGTTCTGTTCGGCGTATCTATGGGCGCATCAACTGTTATGCTTGCCGAAGGAGAAAAACTGCCGGATAACGTAAAAGCAGCTATTGAAGACTGCGGATACACATCTATCCGCGATCAGCTGACATATTCGATCGGTCATATTTTCCATATACCTGCTTTCCCTGTCCTGCAGCTTACCAGCGCTGTCACGAAACGGCGCGCAGGATACAGTCTGCTGCACGACGGCTCCTGCGTCGACGCCGTCCGCCGCTCCGCAACACCTACCCTCTTCATTCACGGAGACAGCGATACTTTTATCCCGCCCGCGAATATGGAAAAACTTTTCAGCGCAGCTGCATGCCCTAAAGAAAAACTGACCATCCACGGCGCCGGCCATGGACAGTCAGCGATGACTGACCCCGATATGTACTGGTCTGCAATATACAAATTCCTCTGGAAATATACCGGCGGCACTGTACACAGCTATCAATGATTACCTAAGATCCCGATGATCTCATCGGGATCGTCTATTATTGCCGGAACTTCCCGGCCGTTTTCTCTGCAATAATCAGTCATGCGCTCTCTTCCTCTGAACCCCCATGATACAATTATTACCTCGAGTCCGGCATTATCTGCGGCCTGGATATCCACTTCGGAATCCCCGACATAATAAGCGTCTTCTTTCCGGGAACCGAGCTTTTCCAGGGCGGCGGTTATCGTATCCGGAGCCGGTTTCCTGCGGACTCCCCGGCATTCCCCGGTCGAAGTCATTATCAGATCCCCGAAATAATATTTCACGAGTTTCTGGACCGACGCATCGTTCTTGTTGGAAACGACACCCGTTTTTATCCCCTTTTCTTTCAGCTTTTCAAGCATGGCGGCAATATCCGGATACGGCCTTGTTTTCATCCTGCAGTTCGCTGTATAATACTCCGCGAAATCAGCAAGTATCGCCTCAAAATCCGGATCTTCTTTTCCTTTTTCGAGAGATCTGCCAATAAGATTGCCTATTCCGTTTCCCACGCTCTTTCTGATCTGATCGATTGTTCGCAGAGGTCTTCCGAATCTTTCCAGCTCATGATTGACCGCATCGGCCAGATCTTCCAGCGTGTCAAGCAGCGTACCGTCAAGATCGAATATTACTGTATCTTTCATGTCTTTCTCCTAATGCGCCAGGATCTCATATCCGTCTTCTGTCACGACCACCTGCACTTCCGCCTGAGCTGATGGTTTTCCGTCAGTTGTATAGATCGTCCAGTCGTTGGCGGAATCGACAAAAATATCCGGCCCGCCGGCGTTGATCATCGGCTCAACTGTGAATACCATTCCCGGCACCATGAGCATTTCCTCGCCTTTGTTCGAAACATAGCTCACCCACGGATCTTCATGGAATTCGAGCCCTACGCCGTGTCCGCCTACTTCTTCAACAACAGAGAAGCCGCACGATTTCGCATAGTCGTTTATTGCCTGTCCCATATCGCCGAGGCAGTGCCACGGTCTGACCTGCTCAAGCCCCAGCCTGATCGCTTCATACACACAGTCGACCAGGCGCCTTTTTTCATCATCGATCTCACCCATGCAGAACATGCGCGAGGAGTCGGAAAAATATCCGTCAAGTATCGTGGAAACATCTACATTGATGATATCCCCCGCTTTCAGCGTCACGGTTTCTGTCGGTATCCCGTGGCACACCTGATCGTTCACGGAAGTGCACACGCTTTTCGGAAATCCCTCAAAATCCAGCGGAGCCGGTATCCCGCCGAGTTCCGTCGTCTTCGTGAAAACCAGCCTGTCTATCTCTTCCGTCGTCATTCCGATATCTATATGTTCCGCAACATAATCGAGCACGGCAATATTTGCCTGTCCGCTCTTCCTGATGCCTTCGATCTGCTCCGGTGTTTTTATCATATCACGCGTCGGGACCTCGATCCCGCGATCACGGAACGAATCGATTTTTCTGTCAAAATCATAATGGCAGTTTTTGTATTTTTCTCCGCTTCCGCACCAGCACGGTTCATTGCGCCCGATTTTTTTCTCTGTAATAATGGTCATTTCCTTCATTCCCCCGTTTCTGAGTTTTACGTTGCTATTATACCGCAAACTGCAATTATTATAAAGTTCGGCAGAATTTCTGCCCGATTTGCGCAAATCTTCATCGAACCTTAACAAAACATAGTGACATTTTTGTTATCATTATAAACGGTCGTCCTGATAAACGGCCTCACAGTGAATTGGAAGGAAGCTCAGAAATTTATGATAAAAAAATTAGCGGCAGTAATGCTCGCGGCAGTAATGTTATGCGGCACGGCGGTACCTGTTTCGGCGGCAGAGGCGCCGGCAGCCGGTACGGACAACGTGAACGCGTCAGAGGTCTCAGTCACAGAAACAGCGGCAGACACTCAGGCGTCACTGCCGTTTGCCGAGCGCAGCGCAGTCACTTCAGTAACAATGAAAAAAAGCAAAGCGATACTTACCTGGCAGCCGGTCACCGGTGCTGCGGGATATGAAATATATCAGAAAAGCAGCGGCTCAGACTGGACATACGCCGCAGAAGTGAGCTCGGACACTCTGGGATATACAGCATCCGGCCTCAGCGTATATAAAAAATATTCATTCAAAGTCAGAGCCTACGCCGGCAGCAGCACTTCTTCCAAGACAACTGCCTCGTCATCATCAGCGGCAGCATCCGCTGCAGCGGCCGACAACAATTATTCGGATTTCTCGGACGTTGTTTCCGGTTATGTGATCACAGACAGCTGGTCATACGGAAAACTGGCATGGCCTATCCCGGCAAGACACCACGTATCGAGCTATTTCGGCAGACGCACGGCGCCTACATACGGGGCCTCGACATACCATGAAGGCATAGACATCGGAATATCATCCGGCACCAGAGTCATCTGCGCCGCAGACGGCGTGGTCGCCGCAGTCGGCAGTTCCGGCGCAAGAGGAAGATACGTACTGGTAAGACATGCTAACGGACTCACGACCAGATACCAGCACCTGAGCAAATCACTCGTCAAAAGAGGACAGCGAGTATTAAGAGGACAGACGATAGCGAGATCCGGAAACACCGGCATCTCCACAGGTCCGCATCTGCACTTCGAGGTGCTGAAAAACGGCAGAGCAGTAAATCCGCTGAAATACTTCAGCAGATAAGCATCCGCCCGGACGGACGGACTATAAACATAAAAAATGGTGGTGCATATTTCAGGTTTCCTGGGATCTGCACCACCATTTTCAACGGCTGAGGGCTCTCGGCGGCAACGCGGAGGTGAATTCACCTGTTGAACATGCGCTCAGTCGCTGCAGCCCCGTAAAACGTGGTGCAGTCTATTGGAAAAGAGAAAAATGCACCACGAAATAATGATTCAAGTCCAAAAAAACCAGCCCCGCGTATAACGCGGGGTTTTCATTTGGCGGGCATAGCCCATGCTCCTCGCAGGACGCGTCAAACGCGTAAATATCGGTCTGCCAGTTGCGTTGCTATGTAATTTACTTTTTCTTTTTGCTAAAGTGATCCGCTTCGCTGATACTCAGCTGTTCTCCTAATTTGTCTTCGTCCAGCTGTTTTTTGATATACTCCGCAATTCGGTTCTTGTTCTTTCCTACTGTATCGACATAGTAACCGGTACACCAGAAAGAACGGTTTCGATATTTGTATTTTAATTCACCGAATTGCTCATATATCATCGTACTGCTTTTCCCTTTGAGATAACCCATGAACTTGGATACTGCCATTTTAGGCGGTATTTCGACCAGCATATGCACATGATCCGGACACAATTCTGCTTCCAAAATCGTTACTCCTTTCCATTCGCACAACTGCCTCAATATCTTTCCCACAGCAATCCTTTTTTCTCCATAAAATACTTTTCGTCTATACTTTGGAGCAAACACTATATGGTATTTGCAATTCCATTTTGAATGAGATAGACTGTGAATGTCATCAAGACTCATGTAATCCTCCTCCTTCGATGTTTTGCAGTTGGCAGACCGCAGTAACATCTTATGCGATGGAGGATTCTTGGTCAAACGCATAGCGTTCACGGAACCCTGCGTCTAACGCAGGGTTTTCTTATAACAAAAAGACCCGCGCATCAGCGCGGGTCCTGCATTTTGTCTTATTACTTTCTGAGTCCGAGACGTGCAACGAGTGCTCTGTACTCTTCGAGGTTGTTGTCTCTGAGATAGTTGAGAAGGTTTCTTCTCTTTCCTACCATCTTAAGAAGTCCTCTTCTCGAATGATGGTCGTGCTTATGCACTTTGAGATGCTCATTGAGGTCGTTGATCCTGTATGTGAGGATAGCGATCTGTACTTCCGGGGATCCTGTATCCCCTTCTTTTCTTCCGTACTCTTTGATAATTTCTGCTTTCTTTGCCTGATCTATCATTTTCTTTCTCCTTTTCTTCTATTCGCTTTCTGCCGGGCCGCCGCCGGAGTGTCGATCGGCTAAGCTGAAAGTAAATTAGTCAGCTTTGATATAATATCAATAATATCGGGCAAAGTCAAGGGTTTTACTCTTCATTGAGCATATGGAACATTTTCTTGTTCGTCTTGTACAGCTCTCTGAAAACAGGATACATTCTATTATATACAGGTGCAGTTTCTTTCCTCGGATCGTACTTTGCCGCGACGGTGATGAGAGTCTTCACGTCCCTGACACTGTTCACGAAACCGAGCCCCACGGCCATTACTGCCGCAGCGCCCAGCGCGCCTACGTTCTGAGGATCGTTTACGGTCTCCACGGACCTTCCCAGCACATCGGCCAGGATCTGACAGGTCAGCGGCGACAGCGCGCCTCCTCCGACGAATCTCACCGGATCCGAAGTCTTCGCTTTCTTGGACATTTCCTCCAGCATCCATCTGTAATGGAATGCCGTGCCTTCGATCACCGCATGTATCATCTCGCGCGAGGTCGTCTCCATGCCGATGTTGAAGAACACGCCTCTTGAATAGACGTCCTCGAACGGACATCTGTTGCCCTGCAGCCAAGGAGTGAACAGCACACCGCCGCTGCCGGCAGATACATCTTTTATCTCGTCCATGATATAGCTGTATATGTTTTTCTGTGCACTTTCGCTGTCTTCATATTTATATCTGTGCTCTGCGAAGATATCCAGATCGTCGAGACCGATATGGTCCCTCGCCCATTCAAGGCATTTCCCGGCCGTTTCAAGTTCCGCATAGTAATTGAAAGAAGTCGGGTCGACTCCCGGGATCGCTCCGATCATTGCATTAATGTCCAGCTCCTGCTTTTCTATGACACTGGAGACCCATCCGGAGGTTCCCGTGTATATGTGGGTGTCTCCCGGTTCTACTGCGCCCGCGCCGACTCCTGTCAGAGAAACATCTCCTCCTCCGGAGAATACCGGCGTCCCCGCCTGCAGTCCCATCTCCAGAGCGGCTTTTTCCGTGAGCGCGCCAACAATGTCTGTCGACTGTACGAGCGGCGGAAGGTGACTGAAGTCAACTCCGACCATATCACAGATCTCTTTGCTCCAGCATTTTTTATCAGGTCTGGTATCATAAAGGAATGCCGCAAACGCACTGTCCGGCGAAGCGGAATAATTGCCGGTCATGCGCATCGCGAGATAATCTTTCGCGTCGAGCCATTTGTACGTCCGCGCCATGATCTCGGGTTCGTTTTCCTTGACCCAGTTGTACTTCCACGGAGGATCTTTGACGCTTCCTGCAACGCACTTGGCGATTTTCAGCCACTTTCTGAGGCGGTTCGCATTCATGCCTGCGATCTTCGTACCGAACGCAATGCCTTCTTTAAACTGCTTTGTGGCTCTCGCATCAAGATAATTCATAGACGGACGCAGGACTTTGCCGTCTTTGTCGACAAGTATCAGGCACTGCATCTGTCCGCAGAACGATATCCCTTTTATCATTTCCGGAGGGATGCCGTTCTTGTGCATCATTGCATTAGTCGAGGTGCAGATAGCATCCCACCATTCATCCGGGTCCTGTTCAGCGCCGCCGTTGTCGAGAAGATACAGGTGATAATCGGTAAGATGACCATCGATATACTTGATTTTCTCCTCTTCGGAAATACTGAACAGGCAGGATTTGACCCCTGTCGTCCCGATATCGTAAGCAACCACATAAATAGCCATAATTCCACGCCCTTTCACATTTAGACAGAATTATTTTTGCTGCTTTCCCTGCATTTTTGAATACTTTGTTACATAAAAACGTCTCATGAATACAGCGTCTCTGGTACTTAGCTTTCTGGCTTTGCCCAGAGAAGCCGCCGCAAAATATGCTATGCAGTTTTTGCGGACAAGCATAGACACTGCTGTCGCATCTCCGTTTACGCCTGTACAGAGCACACCTTCTCCGTCAATAAGCACGGCCGGCGCTTTTTTAAGCGCTGCGCGAACAGCTTCTTCATGATTTGAAACAAACTTCGCCCTGGGACCTATCATCTGTGCGAAGTCATCCAGATATGCCGGCATATCCATATCCATGCCCAGATAATCCATGACGACTTTATCTTTGTTCAGCACAGCTTCGTATCCCTGCATTTTTTCTTCGTCTGTAAGATATATACTGCCGTCTTCGGTTCCGTATTCGTCAAGATCGCGCTTCAGCATAGGACTGACGGTCTCAATATAATTTCCGCAGGCCTCCTCAAGATTATGAGCTATACGAAAAACTTCTTCGTATGTCCTGCCGTAACACACCGCACCATGACGCTTCATTATTACTGCACCGCCAAGTGCAGCCGCGACGGAATCGCCGACATTTTTGCACAGGGCCTGTGTCCCCGGCAGCGCATATTTCGCACAGAGCACACCGGGTCCGATACCTTCGTATTCTCTGTCGAACCATACGTGATCCAGCCCCATGGCGCTTACCGCCGAAGCATAGTCCTGATGAGTATGAAGTATGAAATCGACCTCAGGTCTGACCTGATAGATACGACGGTGCAGTTTCTTCTCAGAAGAAGGTTTGACCCTGCCCTTGTATGTCAGATCAGACATGCTGACTTCCACGACGTCATTTTCCGTGAGGTCTTCATACGGTATACCGCTTGCGGTAATAACAAAAGTATAAGGACTCACTCTGGCGCCGACATTGCCCCAGGTCCTGGCTATAAGGCCGGAATCGGAAAGTTCCCTTCCGGCCCTGATAACTAATTTCTTCGCTTCGTTTCTTTCGATCATTTCTTTGTAGGTATTTCCTCCACATCCGCAAATATGCGGTCAAATCTGTCCAGAATATCCTGAAGCATCTCATCCTCATATGCTGCGCTCGTGTACAGTCTGTTGCCCGCAAGAGTAACAAGCCCGTTTGCCATATATGCGCATCCCATATGCTCCATCTCTTCTTTTCTTATCGTCGTCTGCTTCAGCACTTCCGGAATCGTCCACGGTTTTGACCAGTCTATCATAAAATGCATCGTTCCGGTAGTCTCAACGTGACATATCGATCCCTGATTATATGCCAGGAAAGGAAGAGCGTATTTATCTATGAGATCGCTGATGCCCTTGATGAGCTTGTCTCCGAACTCTCCCGCTTTCCTGCAGGCGTGTGTTTTTTCTATCTCACACAATGTGTAATATCCGGCCACACAGCTGAGAGGTGTAGCAGCCATCGTTCCTCCGACAAGCGCCTTCGGATGATGCGCGGCTCCGCCTATTCCAGCCGACAAATACTTCATGTATTCTTTCTTGCCGCCGAGACCGCCCGCTCCCGGATAACCTCCTGCGATAATCTTGCCGAATACTGTCAGGTCAGGCGATACATCGAAATAGCCCTGGGCGCCGGCCATGCCTATCCTGAATCCGGTAACGACTTCATCAAACACTAGCAGCGCGCCATATTTTCTGCAGAGTCTCTCCACTCCGTTGCAGAAATACTTGTCAACAGGCCAGGTCCCGCTTTCAGGTCCCACAGGCTCAACAAATACTGCCGCCGTGCCTCCGAACTTCTGATTCAGTTTGAGCTTCGCCTCGAGATCATCAAGATCATTCGGCAGAAAATCATTCGTATGTTTGAAAATGTATCTCGGAATGCCCTTGGCCTGTGTCCACTTCGATCCCGGTATGCGGATACCCCAGGCAAGCTGATCAGACCATCCGTGATAAGCACCGCCCATTTTCAGTATATTTTTCTTCTTGGTGGCCAGTCTTGCCACTCTGACAGCAGCCATATCCGCCTCTGTGCCCGAGCCGAACATTCTGAACATGTCGACTGAAGGAACACTGTCAGAAATTTTCTTTGCCAGTTTATATTCGTATTCGTGGAACAGGCCCGTCGAAGGTCCGCCGTTCTGAAGCAGCTCTATGACCTTATCTCTGATTTCAGGCGGATTGCTCCCGAGCATAGTCGGGCCGCCGGCCTGCAGAAAATCGTAATATTTATTGCCGTCCACATCATACAGATATGCTCCCTCCGCCTTGTCGAATGCCAGAGGGAAAGGATAGTTGAAAGCTAAATTGTGCTGGACACCTCCCGGGATCACGTTTTTCGCTTCCTCGATCATGAATTTTGACTTCTGACACTTCTTATCGAAATATTCATCTTCATATTCTTTAAGCGCAGAAGGTTTGATCGAATAAACCGGAAGTTTGATCATCTCATCCAGCTTCCTGTTGATTTCAGTCGCATTCAAATATTCTGAAATACCAAATTCACGTTCCATATCATTTCACCTCGCTGTTCTGACGATGGAAAGCTTTCACCTGTATGCAGTCCTGTGTGATCTGCTTTTTGAGCGCCTCGATGCTCTCGAATTTTCTTTCATCGCGGGTCTTCTTCAGGAACTCAACTCTTATCTGCTTTCCGTATAATTCCTTATCGAAATTAAAAATATGTGTCTCTACATTCTTATTATACTCCCCAATTGTCGGTTTGACACCAACATTTGTTATACTTGGGTATATTTTTTTATTGTAGATGCAATAAGTCACATATACGCCGTTCGGCGGTGTTACCATGCTCTCGTCAATAACAAGATTAGATGTTGGAAAACCAATGGTCCTGCCCAGTTTGTTTCCTACAACGACCTGCCCGCCGATCGAATATCTCCGGCCGAGATATTTTATACACTCGTCTACTTTTCCATCCGCGATCAGTTTTCTTATCAGTGTTGAACTGACGATATTGCCGTCCACTCTGAACGGCGGAATAATGTGCAGACCGAACTCGCATTTGATGGCTGCTTCCAGCAGAAGCTTGAGATCGCCCGCCGCCATGTAGCCGAATCTGTAATTGAAGCCGCAGCAGAGCTCCTTCATTTTAAATTTATCGATCAGAAGATCACTTACAAAATCATAAGCTCCCAGCTGACATATTTCCTGCGTAAAAGGAATATTGAAAAGATAATCAACGCCAAGCTCCTCGATGATTCTCGCCTTATCTTCTTTATATAAAATGCTCTTGACCTTTGTCTCACCCGCCATCACATTTTTCGGAAGCTCCGAAAAAGTAAAGACAGCACTCTTGTGCCCCGAAATACCTGCAGTTTTTACTGTATTTTCGATGAGCGCACGGTGCCCCCTGTGAACGCCGTCGAAGTTTCCCACTGCCACGGCCGTATTATCTATATCTTTGATTTCATCAAGCGAATTGAATACTATCATTGTAATTATCCCCCGATCATATACATACTGTAAATACTTTATGCGGTTTATACTGCCGGTCTATGTCGCTGTAATGTGCGGTCCCTATGAATTTCCCCGCATAGTACATGCAGAACATCCCGCTGTAGCTTGATATCCGCGTCATGATGGCTCTTTCGTCATCGATCAGTTTCCCGCAAATAAAATCTTCCGCCGCATCGCGCCCTATCTCGACATGTCCGAAATGAGTAAGCGGGTAATCCGGCTCTTTCATCGAGGCAAAGATCTCGTCCGGTCTCATCTGTTCCAGCTCTTCGAGCGTCAGAGAATCTCTGATATCGAACACTCCGCTTCTGAGCCTCGTCAGCGAAGCCATCGCTCCTCCGCATCCGAGAGCATCGCCGATATCTCTGCAGATGCTGCGGATGTATGTTCCCTTTGAACATTCGACAGTAAATGTGATCTCATTGTTCTCTATCTCTTCGACCGTCAGATCATTGATGATGATCTTTCTCGGTTTGACTGCTATCTCCTGTCCCTCTCTTGCATATTTATACAGACGCTTACCGTCGACCTTCAGCGCCGAATACATAGGCGGTACCTGCTGTATCTCACCGCTGAAACCGCTTACTGCCCGGGCAACATCCTCTGCACTAAAACAAGGCTCATGCTCTGCCGTCGTTTCTCCCCAAATGTCGAGAGTATCCGTCTCAATACCGAGCCTTACTGTACATCTGTATTTCTTCATGTCTCCGCTGAGATATTCCATGATCCTGGTCGCACTGCCGATACAAATCGGCAATACGCCTTCAGCCATTGGATCCAGCGTACCTGTATGTCCTATTTTCTTTATACCTGTAAGCCTTCTCATCACCGATACGCAGTCATGTGATGTGTAATTCTGCGGCTTGTTCAGGTTTATTATTCCACTTGGTCTGTGATCATTTATATGAGCGTTATTAATACCCGAGCTCTTCAAGAGCATCCTCCCTTATTATTTTTTCCGCGTTATCCAGAGTATCATGAATGGTACATCCTGCCGCTTTTGTATGGCCGCCTCCATCATGCTTCATCGCAATAGCTGCGACATCCGCATATGTTTTGGAACGCATAGTAGCTTTTATGAGATCATTACGATTTTCCTTAAGGATTATCGCTATCTCAACTCCTTTAACAGATCTGAGATTTCCAACTGTCCCTTCGCTGTCCTCCATGCGGCATCCGCACTCCTTCAGCATTTTCTGAGAAACATAAGAAACAGCAAGCTTTCCGTCTGCATAAAATTCCGTCGCCCCCATGATCATAGTCTGAAGCTTTATTTTCTCCGGCTTTACGCATTCGTAAAGCTCAATGCTCACGCTGCGGAAATCCATTCCTGCATCATAGAGAGCTGCCGTTATCTCATGGCTTTGCTTAGTTGTATTGGCATACTGGAAATTTCCGGTGTCTGTAGTAATGCCCGCAAAAATCGATCCGGCTATTTCTCGTGTTATTTTCATGTTGCCTGCGCGCAGCAGTTTATACACCATTTCCGCTGTTGCCGCTTCATGCGGATCTATATGATTCAGGTCGCAAAAAGGATCGGTGGTCGCATGATGATCCACACAGATCAGCGTCTTTCCCGTTCTGAATTTATCGGCCCGCCCGGCAAATCTTCCCGTATCTCCGGCGTCAAGACATATGCAGACATCAGGTTCTTCAATGATATCCTGATCATATGTGCAGAAGCCCCTGTCCAGGAATTGCATGTCATCAGGGATCTTGTCCTCGAGAAGGATATAAGCAGTCTTCCCTTCGTTTCTGAGCGCCTCACACAGCGCTGCCGATGAACCGAGAGCATCTCCGTCCATCAGCACATGCGTGACGATCAGAACAGTATCCGCTTCCAGAAGCTTTTCCGCAATTTCGCTGAAAGTATTATTTTCCATTTTTCGCATCTTTCTTCATGACTTCGTCCAGCACATCGTCGATATGTCTTCCATATTCAAACGATGTATCCATCCTGAAGACGAGCTCCGGTATCTTGCGCAGTTTTATCTTGCTGTTTATTTCTCTCTTAATGAGGCCTTTCGCACTCTCCATGCCGGAAAGCACATTCTCCTTCATGAGTTTCTCTTCCTCTTCAGTCATATCTTTCTGATCTGTCGAGAATACTGTCAGAAAGACATTTGCATAGCTGCTGTCAGGCGACATGTCGACAGCAGTTACGCTTACCATACCGTTCAGTCTCGGATCCTTGAGTTCACGGAGAAGCATATTGCTTATGATCTTCTTGATCTCCTCGCCGAGTCTTCCGGGTCTGTATGAATTGCCCATCTATCTTATTTCCTTTCGATTTCCTGCATTTCGAAGCACTCGATAACATCGTTTTCCTTGAGGTCGTTGTAATTCTCGATACCTATCCCGCATTCATAACCCTGCGCGACCTCTCTGGCATCATCCTTGAACCTCTTCAGTGAACTTATCTTGCCTTCATGTATCACGATGCCGTCGCGGACAAGTCTGATCTCAGCGTTCCTGACGATCTTGCCGTTCGTGACATACGCCCCCGCAACAACTCCGACATTCGGTACCTTAAATGTATCCCTGACCTGACATTCTCCGAGAACGACCTCTTTGAACTCCGGATCGAGCATACCTGTGATAGCGTTTTCAACATCATCGATAATATTGTAGATGACCGTATATGTCCTGATCTGGACATTTTCACGCTCAGCCGCCGACTGCACCGCAGCACTCGGTCTAACATTGAATCCGATGATGATAGCTTCCGATGTGCTGGCAAGTATTACATCCGACTCGGTGATCGCACCAACGCTCGAATGAATGATCTTGACCTTTACTTCATCGTTTGAAAGTTTTTCGAGCGATGAGGTGACCGCACCAACAGAACCCATAACATCAGCTTTGACAATGAGATTGAGTTCCTTCGCTTCTCCATGTTGTATTCTTTCAAAAAGTTCTTCCAGCGTACTCGACGAATTCCTCGCCATCACTTCTTCTCTCTGCTTCATTTTTCTGTGTTCCGCGATTTCCTTTGCCTTCTTGTCCTCACTGACCGCATTGAACGTATCTCCTGACATCGGAACATCACTGAGTCCGAGAACTTCTACCGCTGTAGCAGGTCCCGCTTTTCTGATAGTCTTGCCCTTATAATCCGTCATCAGCCTTATTCTGCCGGAGCACGTGCCTGCAACGATAGACTGTCCTGCCTTTAACGTTCCGTTCATGACGAGCAGCGATGCAACAGGTCCCTTAGCCTTGTCGAGTCTTGCTTCGATGACATTTCCCATCGCGAGTCTGTCAGGGTTAGCCTTCAGTTCAAGGACTTCCGCCTGCAGCAATATCATTTCAAGAAGGTTCTTGATGCCTTCTCCGGTCTTGGCCGAAACAGGCACAGCGATCGTTTCGCCGCCCCATTCCTCTACAAGGACTCCGTGATCAGCGAGATCCTGCTTGACCTTATCAGGATTTGCTCCCGGCTTGTCTATCTTGTTTATGGCAACGATTATCGGAACTCCTGCAGCCTTTGCGTGACTGATCGATTCAACAGTCTGAGGCTTGACACTGTCGTCCGCGGCAACAACGAGCACCGCGATATCCGTAATGTCCGCTCCGCGCGCTCTCATGGCCGTGAAAGCTTCATGTCCCGGCGTATCGAGGAATACGATCTTCTGACCGTTTATTACTACTTCAGATGCGCCGATATGCTGCGTGATGCCGCCGAATTCCTTGTCCGTCACGTTCGTATCTCTGATCGCGTCGAGGAGCGACGTCTTACCGTGGTCTACATGTCCCATTACAGTAATGATCGGTGATCTCGGCTTGAGGTCTTTTTCACGGTCCTCGAATATTTCGATTCCCTCTTCTTCTTCCTCTTCCTCGACCTGTCCGATAACAACATTGATCCCGAGTTCATCTGCCAGTGTCGCCACTGTAACATCATCAATATTCTGGTTCTGGTTCGCGATAATGCCCATGCCGAGCAGCGTCATGATGACCTTAGGGATCGTCACGCCCACCTGCTCGCAGAATCCGGCAATAGTGATCGGAACATTGACTACCTTTGTTCCTGCCGGCAGTACTTCTTCTTCGACCTCAGGAACATCCTCGACCTGTGTCTTTTTAATGTGCTTGTTCCTGGTTCTTTTTTCAAGAGATCTGCCTCTTGTCCTGCTTTCGCGTTTCTCATCTATCTTGCTGAGCTTATCAAATTCCTTATCTTTCTTTTTCTTTTTCTTGTGACTGCCTTCACGGTTCTCCGTTTCCGAAGACGATGCTGCAGGCGCACTCGAATCAGCAGGTCTCCTTTTCTTCGGCCTGTCACCTTCCGCTTTCTTAGCTTCCGCTTTTGCTTCTGCTCTCTTCTTCTCGGCTGCTGCTCTCTTTTCACGCGCAGCCTTCTCCTCAGCCTGCACCTGCTGTGCAGTCTTGATGATCTTTATCTTTTGCGGGGCTATGCCGTTTCTTCTGAGCCCGGAATTCTTCTTGTCATGCTCCTTCTTCTCCGTCTTTTCCGTTCTTGCTGCACCGGCATCCGCTGCGGCCTTCGCGCCTTTGTCGCTGTTTCCGGCATTTCCCGTCCTGACAGTCTGAGCCGCCTTTTCAGGCTGAACTGATTTTGCCCGGCTTTCCGCCGCTTCATGTTTTCCGGCCGCCGGTTTTTCGTCTGCCGCCTCGGCCTTCACAGCAGTCTTCGGAGCTTCTCCGATTTTTACCGCTGCCTTTTCCGGTGCTTTTTCAGCAGTTTCTGCCGGCGTGTTTTCAGCAGCCTGCACGGCCGCTTTCTCTGCAGCTCTTTCGGCTTCCTTCGCCTCTGCCTTTCTGGCCACTTCCGCCATCTTCGGCTGCGGCTTGACTTCCTCTTCCTCTGTTTTCGGTTTCACGGAACGTTTAGGCAGCGGCGTTCCTATCGGCGGTCTGTGATTGGCGGCTTCTTCCTTCGGAAGAGGTCTGCCTATCGGCGGCTTGCGCGTCACCGGTTTATCGTCATCCGACGCCTTTCGGGCCGGTGCGCTTTTTTTCTTTGGTAATACTTCTTTGACTTTTGCCGCCTTGAGCGTTACCTTCGACGCATCCGTATCATCTTCATCAGTCTTCTTCGGCGCCTTTACGATTTTAGTTTCCGCTCCTTTGGCTCTTTTGGCCAATATTGCGTTCTTCAGCGCTTTCCCGTCTATTTCCGACAATGTGCTGCTTACTGTTTTTGCCTCCAGCCCCATTGCTTTCGCTTTTTCAACCAGCTCTTTCGCTGTTATGTTGAGTTCTTCTGCAAGATCCTTTATTTTGATCGTCATCAGAACACCTCCTTATTCTTAGCTTGCTCTGTATCTAAAGTAATATCTATTTCTTTCATTATCGAATCCGCAAATCCGCGGTCCGTTATTCCGAAGACACTTCGTCCCGAAGTGCCGGTAATATGCGACAGATCGTCGCTCTTTCCGTATATCCTATAGGGGATACCTCCTGACTCAGCCAGCCGTATCATCTTTTCACGGCTGCCCTCGGCGATATCTTCAGCTACTATCAGCAATCTGAGTTTTCCCTTCTTGGCATTTATCTCACAAGTGTTCGAACCGGAAACGAGGCTTTTAGATCTGGCTGCAAAACCCATCAGGCTCTCAGGTTTTCCCATTATCTTCTACCTCCTTCAGCAATTCTTCCAGCTTCCCGGCATCGATCGCGATCCCGAAACTGCGCTGCAGTGCATTCTTTTTCTTCGCTTTTTTCACACACGAAGCATCAGGGCAAAGATACACTCCTCTTCCCGGAGCTTTCCCGTCTCTGTCGACAAACACCCTGCCGTCCGCACATGCAAGACGTATCAGTTCTTTCTGCGGCCTGGACACATTACAGCCCACGCACTTTCTCATAGGATCTCTTTTTTCTTTCAACTATTTCTCTTCCTCTTCAGTATCTTCCGCGCCGCTCTCTTCTTCCGGCACAGTTTCTTCTGCTTCCTCCGCTTCAGTCTCGACATCTTCCACAGTTTCAGTGTCGACATCTTCTTCAGCTTCAGTTTCTGCAGCATCTTCAGTCTCTGCATCCTCTTCAGCTTCGGATTCCTCCCCGGCTTCGGCATCTTCTGTCTCTTCGCCTTCAGCCTCTTCATACTCGTCTTCAGTTTCTTCCGTCGTCTCCTCTGCGGCATCGGCAGCTTCTTCCGAATACTCGTCATCATATTCGTCTTCGTATTCGTCCTCCGCTGCGCCTTCCTCCATCTGAGTATGGCTCTTGATGTCTATCTTCCAGCCGCAGAGTTTTGCGGCCAGCCTTACGTTCTGTCCGGATTTTCCTATGGCCAGCGAAAGCTGGTAGTCGGGAACTACGACCGTTGCGATTTTTTCTTCCTCATTGATAGCAACACTTTCGACCTTTGCCGGCGAAAGGACATTACTAATTAGTTCGTGCGGGTCGTCGCTCCAGTTTATGATGTCGATCTTCTCGTTGAAAAGCTCATCGACTATGCTCTGCACCCTCGATCCTCTTGTTCCTACGCATGCACCGACCGGATCAATGTTTTCATCCTCTGTATATACTGCCATTTTTGTCCTTGAACCGGCTTCTCTGGCAATGCTCTTTATCTCTACGATCCCGTCTTCGATTTCAGGGACTTCCTGCTCGAACAGTCTCTTCACAAGTCCCGGATGTGATCTCGACAGAAATACCTGAGGTCCTTTTGTCGTCTTTTTTACATCCATGATGTATACTTTGATCCTGTCGTTGACATTGAAATTCTCACCAGGCACCTGCTCCTTGACCGGCAGTATTCCCTCTGTCCTTCCCATGTTGACAAAGATCGTTTCATTGCTCTTTCTCTGTACGGTTCCTGTAACGACTTCTCCTGTTTTCTCGATATAGTTGTCAAAGATCATGCCTCTCTCGGCTTCTCTGATCCTCTGAACCACTACCTGCTTTGCAGTCTGCGCCGCGATCCTGCCGAAGTCTTCAGGTTTGACCTGGTACTCCACAACATCACCGACTTCGTATGCAGGGTCAATCTCTTTCGCATCTTCCACGGATATCTGCATGCTTTCGTCTTCGACTTCATCCACGACATCCATCCTCATATATACATTGATATCACCCTGTTCTCTGTCCATCTCCACTCCTACATTGCCATTGGCTCCGTAGTTCTTCTTATACGCAGATATCAGAGCCGATTCGATGGCTTCAAAAAGCATTTCCTTGGAAATTCCCTTCTCTTTTTCGAGCGCATCTATCGCCTCAATAAAATCCTTATTCATCGAAAATATTCCTCCTGTATCTTTTCGCTTCTAAAAAATCACTGCCAGTTTCGTCTTTGCCACTGTATCTTTCGGCAGTGTCCATATTTTGTCGTTCTCATCTTTCACGAGGATCCCTGCATCTCCGATACCGAGCAGCTCCCCGTTCACAGTTTTGGCCCCGTCTATTGCTTTATACAGCTTCACCTCTACCCTGCGGCCGGTGAATCTATGGTAATGAGCATCCGTTATAAGCTCTCTGTCCATCCCGGGCGAACTGACTTCCAGATAATACTTCTGTTCGATTATATTATCATCGTCCAGTTTTTCGCTGAGGTACCGGCTTACTTTCTCACAATCATCCGTGCCGACATACTGCTCTTCCCCGGAAGGATCCTGAATCTTGTCGATATAGACCCTGAGGAACCAGTCTTTTGCCTCTTTGATGAACTCAACGTTATACAGTTCAAGTCCTTCGTTCGCAAGAAACTCTTCCAGTATATCCGAGACGGCGTCTTTTATTTTTACTTTCGCCATGTCTAACTCCATAAATATAGGAGTGCTCCATGAGCACTCCTGTCTTACAATACTAGTATGATTACATTATTATATTACCATGATACAGCGGTTATTGCAAGGAAACACGCATTTTCTGACAAATGTTTATTTCACCGCGCCGTGCCGGCCTTATCGCGTATCCGCCGCACGCGAATATTACCCGCACCTGCGCACGCAAAACCATTGCCGCACTTCATGTAATGGTTGATTTTCCTCTCCCGGCACGTTAAAATATCCATAATATAGTGTATTGTGAGCCGCATGCCGCGGCGCAGAGGAAGAAGGAAAAAATGTTAAAAGGAAAATGTGTCGTTCTCGGAATAACGGGAAGCATTGCAGCATATAAGGCGGCTTATCTTGCGAGCGCTCTCAAAAAGCAGGAGGCCGACGTCCAGGTGATCATGACGAAAAACGCAGCTGAGTTCATCGCTCCGCTCACGTTCGAATCGCTCACCGGGAACAGATGCATCACAGACACCTTCGAACGTGATTTCAAATATGATATCACACATATTTCTATTGCTAAAAAGGCTGACCTCATCATGATCGCTCCTGCATCCGCAGATGTTATCGCCAAACTGGCAGCGGGCATCGCTGACGACATGCTTACGACCGTAACTCTTGCGGCTACATGCAAAAAGATCGTTGCCCCTGCCATGAACACAAACATGTACGAAAATCCTATTACGCAGGACAATCTCAAGAAACTCGCCCATTACGGCTTCGAGATCATTGATCCGGCATACGGCCTTCTCGCCTGCAACGATGTCGGCGCCGGCAAGATGCCTGAACCTTCCGATCTTCTCGAATACATTCTCCGCGACCTGGCTGCTGAAAAAGATATGGCCGGCATGAATGTCCTGGTCACAGCCGGCCCTACTCAGGAGTCTATGGATCCTGTCCGATTCATTACCAACCACTCGACGGGAAAAATGGGTTATGCTATAGCGAAAGTCTGCATGCTCAGAGGCGCCGATGTTACGCTTGTAACCGGCGAAACTTCTATCGATCCGCCTCGTTTCGTGGAAATCGTAAAGGTCAGATCGACGCAGGACATGTATGACGAAGTAACTTCGCGCGCTGAACACGCGGATTTCGTTTTCAAAGCCGCTGCTGTAGCCGACTACACTCCCGCCGTCAAATATGATGACAAAGTCAAGAAAAAAGACGGTGATCTGAAAATAGAGCTCGAGCGCACCAAGGACATCCTGATGGAACTCGGCAGCCGCAAAAAGCCAGGCCAGATACTCTGCGGATTTTCAATGGAAACGCAGAACATGCTCGAAAATTCCCGAAAAAAACTCACCAGGAAAAATGTCGACATGATCGTCGCGAATAACCTCAAAGTCGAAGGCGCCGGATTCGGCACAGACACGAATGTCTGCACAATTATTACTGCAAACAGCGAAATACAACTTGAGAAACTCTCCAAGTTTGACGTCGCCTCCGCAATCGTAGACGAAGCCATCCGCCTAAAAAACGCGAAATAAAGTGAACATTACAGGACCTGCTGCGCATCTGCACGGCAGGCCTTTTTCATTGCTGCAGGTTCCTTATCGTTTCTTCAGCTTCCCGGGCTGTGAACGGTTCTTCCCGGGTTTCCTGTGTCATGATCAGATTCAGACCACAGTAATATCCGGATGCCGCGTAGTCGCGGAGCTTTTGAATTGTTTTAGCATGATACTCTGCGTCATCCATCTTTCCGAAATGCTCCCACAGAATTATGCGTCTGTCACGCTTCCGCAGAATCATAAAATCGGGATAATAAGTACACAAAAGGCACCTCGTATGTATTTTCAATCCGCACTCGTAACGGAACCAGATCCCTGCTTCGTGCAGTTCGTCGTATATTATCGACTCCGATTTCGACCTGGTGAGCTCACCCTGCTTCGTTTCGTATTTCAGCTGCTCAGGATGCGATAGATTTTTTTCATAATCCTCCCGGAGCCATTTCTGCGGATCTATGTCATCCTTAATAAAAGCCCTGGAAAATCCACATTCGCTGTACATTTTCCCCATCGATCTGTGAATTGCCGCCGGATCATAAACTCCATATCCCTCAAGAAGGTTCTCAAGACGCCTGATATTTTCTGCAATGATTTTTCTGCCGATAACCAGTATCCGGCGCGAAGTTACCTCATCAAGGAAATCACTGCAGCCATCCCATGCCGGATTGATGCATGTAAAGCCATTCCCCGACCCGGTTGCCTGAACCATATATTTGACGCCATTCACTAACTGCTGCCTTTTCAGCCTTCCGTCAAACAGTTCGAACAAAAGTTTATCCGCTTCTTTAAGCATTTCTTTATTTCCGGCTAATTCCCTTGCGGCCACTTCAATAAACGCCATCTCCCTGAACATAAATAATCCTCTCATTAAACATAAAACTATCTTTTACCGATTTATCCGCCCGTCCCGTCTGACTGTACCGTGATTCGTTCCCTGTCACCAGATGTCTGCTCGTTATTTCCATTATATGGTAATTATCATGCTCCGTCAACCCGGTCCGTTCCATAATAGTCATCGGTATTCCCCGTACTTCGAAATAAGATACCAAATAAAGATTTTTTGCTGTTTTGGTACCTTAATATGTGTGCTGCAGCGATCAGTCATCGAAAAAAACAGATAAATAATGTGATTTCATAGTCTGATCCATTGCTCAATCGTTGTACCCCATTGGATAAGGTACCAATCCCCGATTTTTCAGCGAGTTGGTACCTTATTTCGATTCCTCCCTTTTTCACAGCTGTTTCGTTCATTTTTTCAGCAGTTTGCTCAAATTGCCAACATCCGCGGCAGTAATATTTTCAAGCGTTGTGCCGCACTATCCACGTCAGTAATCTCATTTGCCGAAGTCATCTGCCTGCCGACGATTTGCCCGCTTTTTCTTTTTGATTTGAAAAAACAGCTTTTCAAGCCGGACGGCCTGAAAAGCTGTTTTTGGAATATTGTTGTGTGTGATGAGAATATTATATTCGCGGCATTATTGCCGCTTTAATATAATATTCGGATGTTATCCGTGAAAAAACGGGGTCGCCGCGAAAAAATTCTTCGTTTGTCCGATTCTCAGCCGAAGAAGCTCATCTGATCTGATTCCGGCATGCCGTCAAGCAGACCGAATGACCGCATGACTTCAATTACTGTCTTGTTGGCCTTTACTCTGTCCTGCATGTCTTCGATCGTAGCGAAAGGTCTGTCTTCCTGCGCCTCCATAATGGATCTGGCGATGGTATCTCCGACGCCGTTGAGCCCGGAAATCGGAACAACTACCCTGCCTTCTTTGACACTGAAGCGTGCAGCTTCAGAGTATTTGAGCGAAGGCGGCATGAATTCATATCCTCTGGCGAACATTTCATACACTATTTCAAGCACTGTCAGTTCGTCGTTCTCCTTGGCAGTGGCATTATTGCCTTTGATGGTAATGGCTTCCATTCTGTTGATGACCGCCTGCTTGCCGCAGCTGATGACTTCCCAGTTGAAGTCGGCGATCTTCGTTGTGAGATAGACCGCGTAGAACTCCGCCGGGTAATGCACCTTGTAGTACGCGATACGGAATGACATCATTACATATGCAACCGCATGAGCGCGCGGGAACATATATGATATCTTACGGCACGAATCGAGATACCACTGCGGAACGCCGTGAGCCATCATTACTTCGGCATACTCGTCCGATACGCCCTTGCCCTTACGGACCTTTTCCATTATCCCGAATGCATCGGCATTCGGCACTCCTTTGCCGATCAGATAGTTCATGATGTCGTCTCGAGTAGAAATGGCGTTATCCATAGTTGCCTCACCGCTGCGAATATAATCCTGGGCATTATTAAGCCATACATTCGTACCATGCGAAAAACCGGAGATCCTGATCAGATCCGCAAACTTCTTCGGTTTAGTATCGTCCAGCATCTGCCTTACGAATTTGGTGCCGAACTCGGGGATCCCGTATGTTCCGTGATTGAAACGGTAATCACTGTCGATAATATTCAGCCCTTCGATGCCGGTGAATATCTCCATGGTTTCCTTGTCATCCAGCGGGACCTCCAGCGGATCCTGGCCCGTCATGTCCTGAAGATGTCTGATCATCGACGGGACATCATGTCCCAGTATATCGAGCTTCAGGAGGTTATGATCTATCTTATGATAATCGAAATGCGTTGTTATTATATCCGTGGAAGTATCATTCGCAGGTCTCTGCACAGGACAGAACTCATAAATCGAATGACCGCGCGGAACTATTACTATACCGCCCGGATGCTGACCGGTCGTTCTCTTGACTCCCGTGCACCCTTCAGTCAGACGCTCAACTTCGTACCGGTTCACCGGTATGCCGCGCTCCTCGTAATACTTCATTACAAAGCCGTATGCCGTCTTGGACGCAAGCGTACCCACAGTTCCGGCCTTGAAAACATTCTCCTCGCCGAAAATCGCACCGACATACCTGTGGGCAGTCGACTGATACTCACCGGCGAAATTCAGATCGATATCCGGCTCTTTGTTTCCTGTAAATCCGAGGAATGTCTCGAACGGAATGTTGAAACCGTCTTTATTCATCTTCGTACCGCAGTCAGGGCAGTCCATATCCGGCATATCAACACCGGTCTGATACATTTCCAGATCGCCCCAGATCAGCTTCTTGCAGTTCGGACAGATATAGTGCGGTGCCAGCGGATTTACTTCTGTTATCCCCGACATCGTCGCAGCAAAAGAAGACCCGACCGACCCTCTCGAACCTACCAGATAACCATCCGAATTCGATTTTTCGACCAGCATCTTCGCAGACACATACATCACCGAATACCCGTTGCCTATAATGGCGTTCAGTTCTTTGTCGAGTCTCTCGCGGATAGGATCCGGAAGAGGCGAACCGTATATTTCCGCAGCCTTTTTCTCACATGATTCACGTAGTATATTATCCGAATCAGGGATCGTCGGCGGATATTTCTCCTCCGGCACAGGCCTTACATCTGCGATCATATCGGCGATCAGATTTGTATTGTCTATCACGACCTCGCGGGCAAGATCCTCTCCCAGATACGAAAACTCCTCGAGCATTTCCTCTGTCGTCCTCACATAAAGCCCGTCGTTCGAATCTTTGAACCCCTGCCCCGAAAGAAGGATATTACGGTAGAGAGCCTCCTCCGGACCGCCGAAATGCGCATCTGTCGTTGCGACAGTCGGTTTCCCCATCCTTTTTCCGATCTCGATTATTTTCCTGTTGTGCTCACGGAGTTCCTCCCGGTCTTCAGCCTTGCCGTTATTGACCAGGAACTGATTGTTGCAGAGCGGTTGTATTTCCAGGTAATCATAATAAGCGGCGATCTTCATGATCTCCTCATCCGGCAGATGCTGCTCCACCGCGCGATAAAGCTCTCCAGCTTCACATGCGGATCCGATGATCAGTCCCTCGCGATTCTCCTCCAGAAGCGACCGCGGTATGCGCGGACGTTTATAGAAGTAATGCAGGTGCGACTCCGAAACCAGTTTGTACAGATTGCGAAGGCCCTTCTGCGTCTGCGCCAGAATGATAATATGATACGTTCCCTTTTTCTTGTAATCTATCGAACCGTCGGGATTGTGACTGTCCGCGTCATCATAAAGATACCCCTCGACACCCATGATTATTTTCATTGCACCCTTAGCCGCGGAATACGCTTCCGGCAGCGCCTGGCAGACGCCATGGTCTGTGATCGCAAGGGCAGTATGCCCCCAGCCTTTCACCTCATTTACCAGTGCCGTTATGTCGTTCAGTCCGTCCATCGCACTCATCTTGGTGTGGCAGTGCAGCTCGACGCGCTTCTTCTCCGCATGGTCTTCTCTGACCGTTTTTTCGATCTTCTCGATGCTTTTCGCCATGATGACAAGCTGCTGCGTAAACTGATCCATCTCAGCTGAACCGCCGACCCTGATCCTGTCTCCCTTGTTGAGCGCCTCCGCAATGCTTTCCCAGTTCTCGGCCTTAGTAAAGAACTTCGCCGCCATAGATGTCTTGTAATCTGTAAACAAAACAGCAGCCAGCACCCGGCCGCTTTTCACGACACGGGAATCGATGCTGAAGACGTCGCCTATGCAGACGACATCTCCGCTGGCAGCGTTTAATGATGCCAGCGGTACCGGCGTGCCGGATGCCGGACGTCCGAGTATTCTGCTGCCAAGTTTTTTCACTCCGGACTTCTTTGCCGGCATCTTTTTTTGAGGAGGTTCCGGCTCCTCGGCCATGCATTTCTGTATTTCCGCCCTGGTCCTGGCAAGTTTTTCATCGTGGTTGGCAAATCTCACCACAGTATTGAGTCCGAAATTATCTCTGAGTATCCTGGAAAATTTCCCGGATAAATTGTCGTTAAGAACCTGTTCAGCAGTCAGTCCGACCACATATTCAGTAAGGCAGCCGTCTTCAAGGTCGTATTCTCCGACCAGTGACTGAGCCATAACTCCTCCCGATCTTTCGGTCAGGCTTCGCAGATACGGAATGTATTCTTTTATAATACTTTCCTCGTCCTGCACCATATCACGGTAATGGAATATTATTCTCACATCCGAGACCCCTTCGATCCGGCTGCGGAGTTCTTCTTTGAGTTCCGGCAGAGCCTTGAAAGGCACTACAAAATTGACCCCTACTTCCGCCGTCAGCACTGCTGACTTCGACAGCACGGCTTTCTCAATTTTGTACTCATATCCCTCTTTCAAATATTTATCGAGAAGTCTTTCCATATCTTAATCAAGTTTAGAGACCATATCAACAAGAGCATCCGCTATTTCATCAGCAGGCACTGTCCTTATGCTTTCTCCGTGCGCAAACAGCAGCCCCTTGTTCTCGCCGCAGGCAACGCCGGCGTCAGCCTGAGAAGCCTCTCCCGGTCCGTTCACCTCGCAGCCCATCACCGCCACAGTGATCGGTCTCTTTCCGTCTTCCTTTCTTTGTTTTGCTATATCAGAAAGTCTCTTCTCGACTTCCTCCGCTATCTTTGCCAGATCTACCTTTGTTCTGCCGCATGTAGGACAGGAAACAAAATTTATCGCCTTCTGTCTGGCTCCTGCCGCTTCAAGGATCTGTATGGCCGCTGACGGCTCCTGCGCCGGATCACCTGTTATGGAAACACGCATGGTGTCGCCTATGCCGCTCATAATAAGACCTCCGAGTCCTACCGCCGACTTCATCAGCGCCTCTTCATACGTTCCCGCCTCGGTCACGCCGATATGAAGCGGATGATCGGTCATGGCCGCAACTTTTTTATACGCATCGAAAGTCATCTGGACGTCGGAACACTTCACGGATATTACTATATCATCGAAATCCATCTTCTCGACAAGCTCGACATTTCTCATTGCGCTTTCCGCAAGAGCGTCAGCCGTCATGCCCATGGAATCAAGTATATCTTTTTCCAGAGATCCGGAATTAACGCCGATCCTGAGAGGAATTCCCCGACGTCTGGCGGCCCATACTACGGCTCTCACCCTGCTTTCGCTCCCGATATTTCCCGGGTTGATCCTGACGGCATCAGCGCCGTTATCTATTGCCGCTATCGCAAGTTCATAATCAAAATGTATATCCGCCACGATCGGGACATCCGGAAGCTGCTTTTTTATCTCACCGAATGCCAGTGCCGCATCCTTATCGGGCACCGCTATTCTCATAATGTCGCATCCGAGATCCATCAGCTGCTTCGTCTGCCTGACGGCAGCCTTGATATTGTGCGTGTCAACATTTGTCATGGACTGGACCGAGATCGGCGCACCTCCTCCGATCTGCACGCCTCCGCACATGACACTTTTCTTACTGCTCATATTATCACTTCCTGTTTATTTAAATGCCGGTACAATAAACCTCAGCACATCATTGAACGTCACATATATCATCAGCGCAAACAACAACATCAGACCGACGAAATTTATCTTGTTCTCAGTAGAATCAGAAATCAGTTTCCCGGTAAATCGTCTTATTATTATCAGAAGCAGCCGTCCGCCGTCGAGTGCAGGCAGAGGCAGCATATTCACTATCGCCAGGTTCAGACTTATGAGCGCCGTCAGATAAACCACATAAATGAATCCCTGATGCGCTGACTCGCCGACCATGTAAAATATCCCGACCGGCCCGGAAAGCTCCTTGGTGGAAACCTGACCTGAAAACAGCTGTACAATAACTTTGTACATGGACTTTGTCATGTTCCACGTTGAAACGAAACCGTTCGCGACGCACTTCACAGGATTTCTGACCATTTTAGGGTGAATACCTATGATATATGAGCCGCTGTTGTTCATAAGCGTCGATGTGACAGAAACATTTTTCCCGTCTCTTTTGACAGTGACCGTCACTTTGTCACTGCTGCCGACACCTGAAAGCGCTTTGCTGACATCTTCCCAGTCATTGATCTTTTTGTCATCGACCTGTACGATCTTATCGCCGACCCGGAGTCCCGCCTTTTGAAAATTGCTGTTGCTCAGGAAAGAACCGATCGTCGTCGAAGCCGTTCCTATGACAAAGCAAACGATGATCATCAGCACTATGCACGTTACCAGATTCATGAACGCGCCGGCGCAGACAATGAGTCCTTTCCTCGGTGCGCTCTTTTTATTGAACGCCCTGTCATCATCACTGTCCTCGTCCTCGCCTTCCATCGCGCAGAAACCGCCTATCGGCAGCGCGCGGAACGAATATTTCGTCTCGCCCTTCTGTCTGCTCCATATCTGCGGGCCCATCCCGAGCGAAAACTCGTTGACTTTGACTCCGCATGCCTTGGCCGTAATGAAATGCCCGAACTCATGGACGAGTATCAGCAGACAGAACATTATTATTCCTATGATTATGGTAATCGCTAAATTCATTTATTCTCCAATTCCAAAGAGCGACAAAGCTACTCTTCTGACTTCCTTATCGACTGCCAGGATAGTTTCAAGATCAGCGCCGTACTGCGGCACATGGCTGTCCAGTATCCTTTCCAGCGTTTCAGGTATCTGTGTAAACTTGATCTTCCCCTCAAGAAACAGTTGTACGAGCACTTCATTCGCCCCGTTGAGAGCGATCGTGTAGCTTCCGCCCGCCTTCGCGGCCTCATATGCCAGCTTCAGACACTTAAATTTTTCAATATCCGGCTTTTCAAAAGTCAGTTCCGCGCCTTCTTTGCAAAAATCCAGCTTCGGAAAATCGTCAGTTATCCTTGCGGGATATGTCAGCGCATATTTTATCGGCAAACGCATATCAGGCACGCCCAGCTGCGCGATCACAGCTCCGTCTTCAAACTCGACCGCCGAATGAAGAATGCTCTGACGATGCACCAGCACTTCAACACGGTCCAGATCGACCCCGAAAAGCCATTTTGCTTCTATGACCTCAAATCCCTTGTTCATCATAGTCGCGGAATCTATCGTAATCTTGTTCCCCATCGACCAGTTAGGGTGCGCCAGTGCCTGCTCTACAGTCACTTCCGAAAGTTCAGACTCCGGCATATCGAAGAAAGGTCCGCCCGATGCGGTCAGCAATATTCTTCTTATCTTATTCCCTGCGCTGCCCTGAAGGCACTGAAAAATCGCACTGTGTTCGCTGTCCACAGGGAGCATCGATACACCCCTCTCAGCAACCGTTTTCATGATCAGTTCTCCGCCGGCCACAAGCGTTTCCTTATTCGCAAGAGCGATATCGTTTCCCGCAAGTATCGCATTATATGTCGGCTCGAGTCCTCTTATGCCGACCAGAGAATTGAGCACTACGTCGCAGTCGGACGAGGCTGCAGTAATAAGTCCGCGGCCGCCCCAGACGATTTCGGTTCTCCTGTACTTTTTCGCCAGCTCCTTCGCGTCGTTCTCTTCTGCAACGCAAACCATGTCGGGTCGGAATTCCGCGATCTGCTTTTCCAGATCCCCGATCCTTGCCGCGCAGGACAGCACCGAAGCCCTGAACAAATCAGGGTTGTTCCTTATGACATCGAGAGCCTGAGTTCCTATGGAACCAGTACTCCCGAGTATTGCAATCTTTTTCATAGCCTTATTATATCTTTTCATCCTTAAAGAATCACAAACGTGATGTAAAAATACACCATCGGCGCTGCGAACAGTACACTGTCGAATCTGTCCATGATCCCGCCGTGTCCCGGTATCAGCTTTCCGTAATCTTTGATGCCCATATGTCTTTTGAATATTGAGGCCGTAAGGTCTCCGAACTGTGTGATGACGCCGCCGAGCGCTCCGAGTATTATACAGTGCATGAGCATCGGTTTAATAAAGAAGAATCCGATAAGTCCGCACAGAAGCATCGCTCCCAGTATGCCGCACACCGATCCCTCTATGGTTTTCTTCGGACTGATCTTCGGACAGAGCTTGTGCTTTCCGAAAGCAACGCCGCCGAAGTAGGCGAATATGTCGGTCCCGAACGCCGAGAACAGCACGATCCACACCATGAGATGCGTCGAAGGTCCCGACTGATCAACGAGTACCATATTATACATGAAGAACACCACGTAGAAAATACCTGTTATGGTCGCCATCGCGTCTTCGAGCTTGCGCTCCTCTATCTTAAAGAGATAAAGCAGGCTTGCCAGTATCGTCAGGAAGAACCAAAGCATGAACCACCTTTCGTCTCCGCCCAAAAGATTCACACAGTAAAGCATTACTGCCGAACAGACCGCTATCGGATACGACGGATGAACATCCATGGAATGGAATCCCTTATAGAATTCGTAAACACCCATCAGACTGATAACGAAAATAAACGCCATCAGCCAATAGCCGCCCAGCAGTATGAATATAAAAAACGGTACCATCATCAGGCCTGATAAAATTCTTGTCTTCATTTAGTCTCTTTCCTTCCGCCGAATCTTCTGTCTCTGCTCTGGAATTCTTCAAGCGATTTTTCAAACTCTTCCGGAGTATAGTCCGGCCACAGTACAGGGGTGAATATCATCTCACTGTATGCGCACTGCCAGAGCAGGAAGTTCGAAAGTCTTTCTTCTCCGCTCGTCCTTATGATGACATCCGGATCCGGGACTCCTGCGAGTCCTGTGAAAAGATGCGCTGAAATAGTCTCTTCCGTAATGTCTTCACTTTTCAGCTCTCCATCTTTCACTTCGCGCGCGATCGCGCGGACAGCTTTCGTCATCTCGTCTCTGCTGCCGTAATCCAGGCAGATGTTGAATTCAAGTCCCGTGTTGTCTTTTGTGTCGCCGAGCGTTTTGTCGAGACGGTCTTTAACCGCTTCTCCCATGCCCTCATAATCACCGAAGATCCTGACCCTGACATTATTCCTGCAGAGTTCGTCAAGTTCAAGATCCACGTATTTAACCAATAGCTTAAAAATGCCGCTTACTTCCTCTTTCGAACGTTTCCAGTTCTCCGTTGAAAATGCGTAAACGGTAAGATACTTTATGCCGAGATCAGAAGCTCTTCTGACTATTTCCGTCATGGACTTCATACCGGCATTGTGCCCCATGACGCGGGGCAGTTTTCTCTTTTCGGCCCATCTCCCGTTGCCATCCATAATGATGGCAACGTGGACGGGCATTCTGTTTATATCAAGCATATATTACACTTCCATGATATCCCTGTCTTTTTTAGCTACGATCTCATCGATATCTTTAATGGCTTTTTCAACTGCTTTCTTGACTTCTTCTTCTGTCTCTTTTACATCATCTTCCGTATAGTCTCCGGCCTTTTCCAGTTTCTTGATATCTTCGTTGGCTGTCCTTCTGAGGTTCCTGACAGCCACCTTGGCTTCCTCGCCGAGTTTCTTTGCTTCCTTTGCGAGGTCTTTTCTTCTCTCTTCTGTCAGCTGAGGTATCGAAAGTCTTACTACTTTCCCGTCGTTGACAGGATTGATGCCGATATTAGCGGCAGCGATCGCATGCTCCACCGAACCTATCGATTTAGGATCGAAAGGTGTGACAGTCAGAGTTCTCGGATCCGATACAGCTATGTTTGCAAGCTGTTTGAGCGGTGTCGGAGAACCATAATAGTCAACCATGATTTTGTCGAGCAGTGCAGGATTTGCCCTTCCCGCTCTTACGCTGTTCAGATTTTCTTTAAGATTTGCCAGGCTCTTGTCAACTTTTTCTCCCAGCTTGTCCATGATCACGTCACTCATTTGTTTACCTCCGTTCAAACTATGATGTTATTATTGTACCGATCTGCTCGCCGTACACCGCTCTGAGGACATTTCCCTCTTCCGCGATGCCGAATACATGTATGTCTATATCATTGTCTCTGCAGAGTGAAGCCGCCGTGCTGTCCATGACCTTCAGATCTTTTTCAAGAACTTCCCAGTGCGTCAGCCTGTCATACTTCACCGCATCAGGATCCATGGCAGGATCCGCCGAATATACTGCATCGATGTTCTTCGCCAGAAGTATAACATCCGCATCTATTTCGGCTGCTCTCAGGGCCGCTGTCGTATCTGTCGAGAAGAAAGGATTTCCCGTACCGGCGCCGAAGATAACAACTTTGTGCTCCTCGAGCTGGTGGATAGCTCTTCTTCTTATGTACGGCTCTGCGACTTCCCTCATCTCGATGGCGGTCTGCACCCTCGTAGGCACACCTATCGCTTCCAGCGAAGCCTGCAGCGCCATTGCATTCATGACCGTGGCCAGCATACCTATGTAATCGGCTGTGCCCCTGTCCATATTCCTGCTGGTGCGGCCTCTCCAGAAATTTCCGCCTCCTACAACTATAGCGACTTCGACGCCGAGATCATTGACCTCCTTGACCTGCCTGGCGACCTTTTCGAGCATGTCTTCGTTTATGCCGAATCTGGTTTCGCCGGCAAGCGCCTCACCGCTTATTTTGAGTATCACTCGTTTGTATTTGGGTTCCATGATGTCTCCTTACACAATTGTTATTTTTAATGACCGTTGCCCGTTTTTGGCGGAAAACAGTCATTTTTATCTCAAACATTATATCACATACGCAGTCTCCTTTCACCTCTTTTTCTTGTATTCTACAAGTAAACTTGTTAATATATAGCAGAACTCTGTGAGTTCGAAAGGAGCAGATATTATGGCACTTATAAAATGTCCCCACTGCGGGCATGCAGTTGCGGACGTATCATACAAATGCCCGAACTGCGGCGCACCGCTGCGCAGAGTCGGGGATACGGATATATTCGGCAACTGGAAAGACAGCGATGAAGGATTAGGCACGCGGGCCGCAAGAGGCCGCCGGGCGAAAAAAATGGCTGAACGCGACACTTTCGTCGGAGAAGAAGCAGAACAATACACGGAAGAACAGCTCAGGCAGATGCAGGAGGACGCAAAAGTACGCGCACAGCATGAGCAGGCTATGAAAACAGACGGATTCGCAAAGGGCTATGGCGCAGCAGCCGGATATGAATACGGCCACGATGCCGAGCACGGTACGAAGAAATACGGCTACGACCAGAACGGCGACCCATACTATGACGACTCATACTATCATGCCGCCTACGAAGAACGGCCCCCGCAGGATGACAGCCGCGGCAAAAGAGGAAAGCGCGGTCACTCTTCTCACGGAGCGCCGAAAACAGTAAAAAAAGTCAAAGTCAAAAAGCAGAAGGGCCGCGGTCCTCTGATCGCAATAATCATTATTCTGATCATACTTCTTCTTGCAGGTGCGGCATTCGCATATTACGAAATCAAATGGAAGCCGGATCACGCAGCGGCGCAGACAGAACAGCAGGTAACAGACAACAGCGCTTCGCAGAGCGATACGGGCAGTTCGGACAGCTCCGGCAGTTCAGGCAACTCCGGCAGTTCATCAACTGATAAAAACAGCGAGGTCGACAACGGCAGCGGCACGCAGAGCAACAACAGCGATTCAACGACAACCGATTCAAACGGAGTCGATCAGGGCGGCACGGAAGACAACGGAGCCACCGGCGGCAATAACGTTACAAACGACAGCACATCTCAATAACACAAAAACGCACCGCGCGCCGGAGGACCAGATCCCGGGCGCGCGGCTTTTTATGCATGGAATTGTATTTTTCTATTTTGAGAAACGTACCAGCTGAGGCGTCATGTCTCTGTCCGACTTGTCCAGATATGACGTATCTTTAATATATCTCTTTGTTCCCGTTGCAGGGTCGAGAATGATGAAATTCTTTATCGTGACATTATCATAAGTCGTCCCGGCCGTATAGCCGATGACCGTCACATAATGGTTAGGTGACGATGTCGTGCAGACTGCCAGAACGCACGGCCTTCCCGCAGACACTTCAGAAAGGGCAAGCTGATTCGCCTTCAGCGATTTCATGTAATAAACGCTGTACGCATCTGCCCGGTCCCAATACGCATATGATCTTCCGTCGCAGTAATAATCAATTATCTTGCTCTGCTGGCTGCCCCATCCGTCGGCGTTGAAATATCCGTCTATGACCATACGTCCGTACGCCATCGCGTAACCGCCGCAAGGCCCCGAATAAGGCTGTTTGCCGATCTGACTGAACAGTGCGCTGTTATACGAAAGGATCTTTCCTCCGTTCGCAACTGTATAATAATCCTGCGAAGAATCATCTTCTGTCACTGTTGAAGCGGCAGACACCTTGAACGATTTATTAACGATATCTCTGCTAATTCCGTTTGCATCAGTAACACTTATTCTGTATTTATATGTCCCCTGTGGCAGCTTCCCGAATTTGACCTTGGAATCGACCCTGGCGATACTGTAAGTCTTCGCCTTCGGATCAGCCGAAGCATTCACGCCGCTCACCCAGTCTCCTTTTGAATTGACAGCTCCGATCCTGATCGATGTCATCTTGAACGCCGATGTGACTTTCCCGCTTATCGAATACGAAGAGCCCTGTGTCAGAGTCCCCGGTTTATTTACATCAGTCATCGTAAACTGTGAAACCGTAAACTTCTGATTTGCGAAAGTCTCGGAATTGCCCTTTTCATCCTGCACCCATACCCTGTAATAATACGTTCCGGCAGGCACTTTCGCGAAGTTTATCTTCGCTGCTTCAGTACTGACATCGAAAGAAGTCTTTTTGGGCGTCTTTGATATGTAATACGATTTCACATACTTGCCCTTCGTGGACGTCAGCCCCACCTTTACGGACTTCAGTTTGTACGCCGCAGTGATCCTGCCCTTCGCCGCGAACTTCGTGCCATAGTAATAATTCTGTGGCACGGTGCAGTCGGAAATGTACATCGTGACGACAGTGAATTTTGTATTCGTTATTGTCTGAGTCTTTTTCTTTGTATTTGTCGCGGTCACTTTGTAATAATAAGTGCCGTTGACCAGCGATCCGAATTTAATCTTGCTGTTGAGTTTTTTCAGGCTGTACGATTTTGCTTTTGGTGAAGCCACAGCCTTCTCGCCGTCTATCCAGGCGCCGTTTTCATCGGTGATCCCTGCTGTGACAGATTTGATTTTAACACCTGATTTTGTTGATTTTACAGTACCCTTTATACCAAAAGAACTTCCGGTAACCATCTGCTCCGCAGGAGTAGAGAGTCCGGATACACTAAAAAGAGATGCAGCTGCTTCAACCGGCCCGACATTAGATGGCATCATGAAAAAAACCATAATGAAAAAAGCCGAAAGTACTATGCTCAAACCTCTATTTTTCATCAGCATAAATCCTTTCACTTGGACCAGTAAGATTATTTTACCATTAACTGTCAGCGTTTGCAAGCATTTGTTACTTGAACGTCACATTTAAGCTGACAATTTCACTATTTGTTCCAACCCTTATGCACGGTCCGAAAACGCCTGTCCCGGACGTTACGACCGAAGTCATAGAATCTTTTTTCAGTACGCCGCAGGGATTTTCCCACATCATGCCCTGCGTCATATTGAGCGGAAAGAACTGCCCGTCGTGAGTATGGCCGGAAATGTCTAGATCTGCTCCCGCATCAGCCGCTCCCTGAAGATCCTTCGGCTCGTGATCAAGCAGGATTATCGGCTTGCTCTTGTCGAGCCCCGCGAGCAGCTGCCTGGCAGTCTTTCTTGCAGTAATGTCCCCGCCGGGTTTATGTGCATCCAGTCTGCCTGCGATATAAAATTTATCGTCGACCAGTGTCGTTTCATCCTCCAGTATTTTTATATCAGCCTTTTTCAGGAAGCTGTACATATCTTTTGTATGCTCAGCAGGATCCCTTTTTGAACTGAATGTAAATCCGAACATTATCGGCTCAGCCACATCATGATTGCCCCAGCAGGCATATGTTCCGTATCTGCTCTTCATGCCGGCCAGCGTTTTCGCCACTTTGTCGGGATCTTTGATCGCACTGTAGTTATTGTTGAAAATATCGCCTGCTACGCATATCAGATCCGGGTGCTGCGCGTTGACCAGCTTCACAACTTTCTGCATCTCTTTTTCCCCGGCGTCATATCCGAGATGAAGATCCGCGATCTCCACTATCTTCATTGTCTTAACTCCGCTGCACGCCTTGTCGACATTTGCGGAATATGTTGTCGTTATCGTATCCTTGCTGTGTACGAATCCATACACGCATACGGTTATTACTGCAATTATAATAAGCGAACCGGCTATCAATATATGCTTCCGGTTGTTTTTGGTATCGATATGCAGCGTGCGCGTCTTTTCCATAATGAATCTGACTACGATCAGAACGACGAGCGCCATGAAGAAATACATGAACACACCGAGCCAGAAGTCACTGAAAATCTGTACATCACGCTGCAGTGTGCTGTGTCTCCAGAATGCGCCGAAAAACGGCGTTCCTGAAATCAGAACGCCCATTATGATGAAACAGGTCCTGAATACTTTGTGTTCTGCGATCTTCGTGCAGGCCTGAAGCCAGCGAAGGATGTCACGGAACAGAATGAAACAGCCTGCAAGATATACAGGTGAAAAAATAATTGCTAACATGAGCTTATTATAGTACCGAACGGCGAAATAGTCCAACTGATTCGGCAGAATCAAGGAAGACTCCATCTTAGTTGTCATTACATATGTTATATGTTACATTTTGAAAAGTACTTTGCTGCGATCTTCGCTTTTGTTGATTTCACGGACTGAAATGCCGGGGATAGTATTTTTCAAAAATGGGGGGTGAAATCTGCAGCATTATTATCTTTTTCCCCAATCCAATGGGCTGCAGCAACTGAAAAAACTCTCAGACCGTGAACAAGGGCATTTGAATGTTGTTCAAATGCTGCAGCCCATTGTATCGGTGACCTTTTGACATATTTTCGTTTAAATATCCTCCCGTTTAGAAATATCAGTTTTATCACACACAATTCGCCAGAATTCAGGAAGACCGCAAACGTTATACGCCTGCGGTCTTCCCTTTGGGTATTAGGGTTTAAGGGTTGTTATCATTATTTATCGTCTTCTCTTCTTCTGCTTATGATCCCGATGACCAGTGCTCCGGCTGCTCCGATTGCAGCAAGCAGCATCCACCATGCATATGGGAATGCATCTCCGGTTTCAGCTGATTTGTCCACAGCCGGTTTAGACGCTGCAGGTGTTACTGCAGGCGTCTCCGGTGTCGGATTATCAGGTGTGATCACCGGCGGTTCGATAGGCTTTTCCGGCGGTTCTACCGGCGGCGTGATTATCGGAGTGTAGGTGTTGGTGATAACAAAAATGTTATCCCTGTTCTTCTCTACACTCGCCGTATATCCGCTCGGTACATTCACCTCGGCGACACTGTATGTGATTTCATTTCCGCCAGCGTCATACTTAGGAAGATCGTTCCATATCTTCATCCACTGATTATCAGCGCTGAGGTCAACGACATCGCCTCTGCTCGTTCCGTTTGCGTAAAGCTGTACTGAAACTTTTACAGGTCTGATATTTTCATATCCGCTGTCATTCCAGACCTTCATGGCACCGATATTGACAGTAGCAAATGTGTTTGTGATCGTAAATGTCGTTCCTTCTTCCGTGTATGCAGCCGTATATCCTGTCGGAACACTAACTTCCTTAACAGTGTAAGTAATGTCTTTTCCGGCCTTTTTCTGCGGCAGGTTTGTCCAGGTATATGTCCAGCCGCTGTTTGCATTATCGGTTCCGCCGCTCAGAGTGACCGGCTCTCCATATGCTTCATTGTCTGCATAAAGCTGTACCTGAACACTCCTTGTCCTTGCTTCATACGCATTATTATTGTCATTCCATACTTTTGTAACAGTTCTTTCTACAGTTGCCGGTGTATGGCTGTTTGTGATCGTAACAGCACCGTTTGCTGCAGTCGTCTGTGCCGAAGTATATCCGTCAGGCACATTGACTTCCCGAACTGTGTAATTGATCTGCTGGCCGTTATTGTACTTTGGCAGATTACTCCACGTATATGTCCAGCTATTTCCGGCATTTAATGTGACAGGATCTCCGACCGGTGCAGTACCGTTATAGAGCTGTACCTGTACGCCGGACGGACGGATCTCGTCCTGGTCATTATTGTCTGACCAGGCCTTTGTAACTGTCTTGCTGACAGTTGCCGGTGTATGGCTGTTTGTGATCGTAACAGCACCGTTTGCTGCAGTCGTCTGTGCCGAAGTATATCCGTCAGGCACACTGACTTCCCGAACTGTGTAATTGATCTGCTGGCCGTTATTGTACTTTGGCAGATTACTCCACGTATATGTCCAGCTATTTCCGGTATTTAATGTGACCGGTTCTCCGACTGCGGTAATGCCGTTATAGAGCTGTACCTGTACTCCGGACGGACGGATCCCATCCTGGTCATTATTGTCTGACCAGGCCTTGGTAACTGTCTTGCTGACAGTTGCCGGTGTATGGCTGTTTGTGATCGTAACATCACCGTTTGCTGCAATCTTCTGTGCCGAAGTGTATCCCGCAGGCACACTGACTTCGCGCACGGAATAAACTATGTCCGTTCCGTTACTGCTCTTTGGCAGATCGTTCCATGTATGTGTCCAATTGTTACCGGCATTTAATGTGACTGCTGTTCCGACTGCGGTAGTGCCGTTATAAAGCTGTACCTGTACTCCGTTCGTACGGAGTCCGTCCTGGTTGCCTCCGTCCGACCATTCCTTTGTAACAGTCTTACTGACAGTTGCCGGCGTATGGCTGTTCGTGATCGTAACGTCGCCGTTTGTCGCAGTCGTCTGTGCTGATGTGTACCCGTTAGGCACACTGACTTCTTCAACTGTGTATACTATCGCGCTGCCCTTGCTGTATTTCGGAAGATTCGTCCATTTGTAAGTCCAGGTATTCCCTGTACCGCTTACTGTAACAGGTCTCCCGTATATTGCGTCATTTGCGTAAAGCTGTACAGAAATCGACGACGGACGTGTTTTATCGAGATTGTCCCGGTCGTTCCATGTCTTTGTAACTGTCTTTTCAACAGTCTCTCCGGTCGGCTTATTGGTTACTGTGCTCCCCGATGTCGCTGCTGTTGCCTGTCCGTAATGCAGATGGCTCCACTTGCCGTCAGGGAAATTGATCATGAGATCTCCCTTGTCCGTCACAGATATTATTGCAGTCGTTGCGTATTGCTGTGTCCCGCCTGTAAATACCGCAAATGCCTTATTTACCATATCCGAGAGGAATGTATGGAATTCCCAGTCGAATTTATCCTGTCCGTTGCCGTCATTTGCCAGTACAGTCTGCCGTATCGCCTGCTGCTGTTCTGCAGTCAGTTGCTGCGCAGTCCAGAGTGAGAACTTCTGAGCCTGTTTGACTGCAACAAAGAAATCACTCAGATCAGCAGCGTTTCCGATCTTCACAGAATTGCCTCCGCTGTTTTCAATCTTATTACCATACACTATCGAAGCAGCATTATTATACGGCGTTATTACTGCAGTGTATCCCGCCACAGCATCCTCAGTAACGGAGTATGTAACAGCTGCACCTGCCGCATCTGTCTTTTCAAGATTTGTCCAGGTATATGTCCAGTTGTTATCGTCGTTCAGAATTGCTGTTTTGCCAGTAGGTTTTCCGTTGGCCAGCAGATTGATCGTAACACTATCCGGTCTGTCCGCAGTGCTGTTATTATCGTTCCATACCTTAGTAACGGTATATTGTATTGTTGATGCTTTCTGCCAGACCGCATAGAGATCAACCGAACTGTGCAGTACGAAAGTAGAATCTGCCGAATACTGCGCTTGCGTTGCACTCTTGTCCGTACTCCAGCCTGCGAACGAATAACCCGTTCTTGCTGTCAGCCCTGTTGCACCATATCCGCTCACATTATATGTATCACCCGTTTTATAATTAACTGAAGCCCCATTTACCTGATGTGCAGCATCTTTGTATGTCGCATCCGGATCGTAATTTGAATGATATGTGACCGCCACATCTACGTCTTTTACATACCCGTCAACATGCGGGTACGAATCGCCCTCCTGCTTGATCACATACCATACAACAGTCTTGCCGCTGCACTCAGGATACGCTGCTACAAATTCCGCCGGCAATGTCGTAAACGGCGCAGTATATAATTTGGAATCAACTCCGGATTCATTATATATAGCCGCAATGTTCTTTACCTGATGGTAAGCTGCAAGTGTAATACTGCCCATCAGTGAATGATATGCGTCACCCTGTGCAGGATAATAATTAGTCGCAGGCTGAGGTGATCCGTCTGTCGGCGTAGTATTGTTAGGCAGCAGAATGTAATAACAAGCCTTGACTGTATCACCTGTAACTGTGATATAGAAACTGGATGTACTATTTCCCTTCGTATAAGTAATGATCGCCAGCCCGACTGAATTTGCTTTCACTGTAGCTGTAGGGAATGTGCCTTTTGCAGTATTTTGCGCAGTAATGCTTACCACAGAACTGTCGCTAGTCGACCAGGAACCGCTTGACCGAAGATTATCTTCAATTAGTTTGGTTGTCCCGCCAACGATCATTTCATATGACGTTTTGCCATTTTCAGCTTTTGTGATGCTTCCGAGAACATATATTGAGAACGTCGATGCTTCAACAGTTGCCGCTGTTGTTGATTCGCTCCCCGAAAGTTTGCTTGCTTGCGTGTTGTCGGAATTCATATGATAAACTTCGATACCATCTCCGTCCATATCGAGTCCCGAGAACTGAACTGTGACCGGGATCTTCGGCTGTACCTTTTCGCCGCCGCAATAGAACGTAATATCTATTGCCTCCATATCTGCAAGATCTCCGTCTGCAGCTTCTTCGACAGCATCTTTTACTTCACTGTCAGGAACTGCACTTACTTCCATAGTAGTATTCTCAGGAAAAGCTCCCTCGTCAGCTACTACACTTACTGTTGTGCCGTCAACTTCTTTTGAGAAAGTCTGACGCGGATAAGCAGTCTCTGCTGACTTTTCCGCAGAATCTTTCTTTTCTGCTGCTGCCGGTACATCTGCATCTGATTCCTGATCTGCAGAATCTTTCATATCTGCAGATCCCGCTGCTGCAGGCGCTTCTGTTTCTGCTTCCGCTTCCGCAGCAGGCTCTGCTTCCGCAGCATCAGCTGTTTCCGAAAGCTCCTCTTCTCCGGCAACAGCGTCTCCGCCGACAGAAGTACTGTCTGTCGCGACCTGCTGAGTCACTTCCGATGTCTGCTCGCTTCCAGCAAATACATCAGAAAACGACACTATCGGGAATACCAACAGCATCAGCAGCGCCAGTACGACAGCAACACATCTGTCAAACGACCTGTGTTTTTGCATACCTCTCATAATTAACAACTCCTTCCGCGTGGGTTTTTTATTTGCTGAGAAACAAAAAACCGCCATTTGTTTCAACTTGTGAAGAAATGGCAGCTGGCTGTCTTAACCCTTTAAGACCCTGTAGTTTTGCGTCCCGAAATCACTTTCGGTTTGCCCTTTTCAGTTCCACACGGCAGATGATCGATGCGCTCCTGTGAAAAAAACCGCCATAAACAAAACTCTGTTTGCTCTGGCAGCTGGCAATTTAGTACAAAAACCGTATTCAATTCAAGCCCTATACTAAACCCTATAGCTTTGCGTGATATGCTCCTCCCCAGAAACATATCTTGCTTTTAAACATAAGCACATCCACTTATTATTATAGTCTAAGTTTACTGTATTTTCTGCTAATTGTCAATGTGAATGGGCGTAAAACAGTGCTCATTGCGCAAAGAAAAGCCGCAGACTTTTTTCGTCTGCGGCTCATCTTTGGGTATTAGGGTATTAGGGTATTAGGGTTGTTAAGAATATTTGAGTCATTTACTCGTTGTCATCTTCTCTTTTCCTGACAGCAAAGCCTGTTCCAACAGCGCCTGCTGCTCCGATCATTGCGAGAAGCATCCAGGTGATGAGACTGAATCCGTCGCCTGTATCAGCCGATTTATCGGACTGAGGCTTGTTCGCCGGTGTTGTCGGAGTCTTTGGATTCTGCGGCTCAGTTGAGGTCTTTTTATATACAACTGTGACCGTCAGATTCTGTCCCGGCATGCTTCCTGCAACTGTTGCCTGTGTGCTGTCGACCAGTTCATATCCCGTTATTATCGGCGAATCTACCGAATAAGGATCGTTCTGGTTAAATTGATTCGCATATGCGTCAGCAACTGTCTTTCCATTCTGATCCACATAATTGATCGTCAGAGAGTACTTGTCCGCTGCCGGCGGATTTGGTGTCGGTGTCTGAGCTGTTACCTCAAGCACACCGTTTATTTTCTCGATCTGATAATTATCAGTTACCTCTACCGGCTCATTGACAGCCATCATTCTTACTGCATAAGCAGGGGTCGGTGTCTCCATAATGTAAATATGTACATCAGGCACATTCGGTGCTGTTCCCGGATTTGTTATTGTACCGGATGCCGAATATACCGCATATTGATTATCCGCGAGCGTACCATTTGTCAGTGAAGCAAAGTTGTAAGTCAAAGGTAGATTGTCAAATATCTTCGACTTGCTTCCGGCAGTAATGGTGATAGGCCTCTTGTTTACTTTCAATGTCCCGAGGTTTTCTGTTATTGCATAGTTGTCTTTATTTGTATTTCCCCAGGTAATCTCATAGGTATTGCTACTGCTTCCGGCATCAGTCTGTGAACCTGTAGCTGTCACTGTCGCCGTCTCATTATTGACAAGTCCGGCAATTGATGCGTCATCTTTTGTCAATGGATTTCCGTCGTAAACCTTCTCAGCGCTTCCTGTTGTTACTGTCAGCGGTGCAGGATCAACTGTCAATGTTCCGTCGCCATATGTAATATCATAATTATCAGTTACGTTGGTCCCGTCATGCATGATTACTGCCGCACTGGCAACATTCTTTGAGCTGCCTGCATTTGTCTGTGATCCTGTCTCTGTTACACTTGTAATCGTATCTCCTGTTGCCAAAGTTCCTGTATGCGTATAATCATGCTTAGTCAGTGCTGTTCCATTATATGTCTGGCTTGCGCTGCCTGCGGTAATTGTAAGTGGTATTGAAGCCTTCGTAACTTCCAGCGTGCCCTTTTCGTATGTAATTGTATAGTTGCTGGCTTTCGTTCCTTCCTTCAGTACATGTCCTGTGATCGTATTGTCAGAAATTCCAACTAGTGTCTGGCTTCCGCTTACTGCTACGCTTGCAAGTCCGTCTGTTCCAACGAATGCACCATTCGTAATCGTATATTCATTTGCTGTAAGAGCTATTCCGTCATATACCTTAGTTGCACCTTTTGCCTTGAGCGTAATTGCAACTGGATTTACTGTAAGTTTACCATTTGCAGGTGTTATGGCATAGTTTGCCGTTACATCTGTAGTTGTGCCGTCACCGTTATCGTGCCATACTTGAATGTCTCTTACAGTATTTGCACTATCTCCGGCATCTGTCTGCTTCCCGGTCACAGTTGCTGTATATGAATCTCCTGTTGCCAATTTGCCAGCTGTAATACTTGATGTCTCATTTGTCAAAGCAGTTCCATCATATGTCTTATGATCGTTTGCCGCTGTCACAGTGATGGCAATTGGATTCTCGTTGGTAATCGACAATGTGCCTTTAAATTCTGTAATATTATAGTTTACAGGATTTGTTCCGTCTTTTAACGTGTATGCTTTTATTACATTATCTGAACTGCCCACCTGGGTCTGAGATCCTTCTACTGTCACAGTATCAAATCCGTCTTCTCCGACGAACGCACCATTCGTTATTTTATATCCGTTTGCCGTAAGAGCTGTTCCGTCATATGCCTTTGTTGCGCTGTCGGCCGTGAGCTTGATTGCAACAGGGTTGACCGTCAACGTTCCAGATGTATATGAAATATCATAGTTAGCTGTTACATTTGTTGCGCCGTGCATTACAACTGCATTGCTTGCAACATTTGACGAATGACCTGCATCTATCTGTGATCCTGTCACCGTTACATTGGTGATTGCATCACCAGTCGCAAGTGTTCCTGTAGCAGTATATCTACCATTCATCAGCGCTGTACCATCATATGTTTTCTGAGCATCATTCGCCGCGATCTTTAATTCTATCGACGCCTTCGTGACTTCCAGTGTGCCATTATCATATGTGATTGTGTAGTTGCCGGCTTTTGTTCCATCTGCCAGTGTATGTCCTGTGATTGTATTGTCAGAAGTTCCAACTAATGTCTGGCTTCCGCTTACTGCTACGCTTGCAAATCCGTCTTCTCCGACGAACGCACCATTCGTTATTTTATATCCGTTTGCCGTAAGAGCTGTTCCGTCATATGCCTTTGTTGCGCTGTCGGCCGTGAGCTTGATTGCAACAGGGTTGACCGTCAGCGTTCCAGGTGTATATGTAATGTTATAGTTAGCTGTAACATCTGTATCACCGTGCTTGATAACCGCAGCACTGGCAACATTTTTTGAGTTGCCTGCATCTGTCTGGCTTCCTGTTAATGTAACGCCCTTAATCTCGTCTCCGTTAGCAAGAGTGCCTGTCGACTTATATGTATTCTTTGTCAGCGCACTGCCGTCATATGTCTTACTGTCACTGTCAGCTGTAATAGTCAACGCAATGGAAGCCTGTGTTACAGTCAGCGTGCCCGGCTTATATGTGATCGTATAGTTATCGGCTTTTGTACCTTCCTTCAGAGAATGCCCTGTTATTGTACTTGCTGAAGATCCGACAAATGTCTGGCTTCCGCTTACCGTTACGCTCTTAAGTCCGTCTGTTCCTACAAATGCTCCATTCGTAATTTTATATCCGTAAGCGGTAAGTGCAGATCCGTCATATACCTTCGTTGCGCTGTTGGCCGTAAGTTCGATTGCGACAGGATTAACTGTCAATGTTCCTACCGCATATGTAATATCATAATTAGCCGTTACATCTTCATTTCCATGTTTGATTACTGCCGCGCTGACAACATTCTTCGAATTGCCTGCATCAGTCTGGCTTCCTGTTACCGTTATGCTTGAAATCGTATCACCAGTATCAAGTGCTCCAGATGTGAGCGTATAGCTATTCTTCGACAATGCTGATCCATTGTATGTCTGTGTCGCACTGTCTGCAGTAATAGTGATTTTTGTCAGCGGTTTCCACTGAGCATATAACACATTTGCAGCTCCATCATTGTCAACGATAAATATATCGTTTGCTGCAACTGCCTTACCCGTTCCATTTGCCGCAGTGTTCCATCCTGTGAATCGATAACCCTTATTTGATATTCCAAGGGCAGTATCTGACTCCGCTGTAATGTTAGTATTTACTTCCGCTGAATTTTCCTGGAATTTATTACCATTGCTGTCTGCGCCGCCATTATAATCATACTTATATGTTGTTGCTTTATCAGCATTTGCCCATATCGCGTACAGCGTCGCATTTTGATTAGAAATAGTAACTGAGGATCCAGGATAATATGACGCTGTGCCAGTAGCGCTAGTTCCCCATCCAACGAATACTTTTCCTTCATATGAAAGTCCATCCGCGTCCAGCACTTTCGCCTTTGATCCTTCAGCATATGTATTATTATCTAATGGAACGTTGCCTGTTCCACCATTTGCATTATATGATACTGTGTATTTTATTGCATTAGTCCATCTTGCTACGAGCGTTGTATCACTTGTAATAGTAGTTGCAAAATTGAATGCATTGCCATCCTTTGTCCATCCTGCAAAATCATATCCGCTTCTGGTTGGGACAACTGGTTCGGTTGCTGCAGTTCCTTTAGTAACATGTTGTGCTATTACACTACTGCCGCCATTGGAATCAAAAGTTACGGTAGCCTGATCAGGCGCCCATTTTGCATATAGTGCGAGGTTGCTTGCCGGCATTGTGGAACCTGTAAACTGACTGCCGTCCAGACAGTCAGATGTTGTATACCATCCGCCAAATTCATAATAACTTGGTATCGTTGAAGGCCTTTCAGGTGTGTACATGTAGCCGGCAATATTTTTCCCATATCTAACACTTGATTGTGAATGAACTTCATCTGCCTCATCGCTATTATTATAGAATTCCAGTGAATAATTTAGTCGATTATAATAGAAATTATACGTAGTATAATATCGACCTTGCTCGTTCCAGTCCTTATTATCACTGTAAGAATACTGTAAGCCAGCTATGTCTTTTGCCGAAAATGATCCGTCGGAATTGGCAGTCTGACAATATTCGTCCAATTTTGAATATAAATCATTATCTGCATTCTGAGCATAATAATTTAATGTCACTTGATGAACATGATTACTCCATTTGCCAACATACGACTCAGTTACTCCAGTCTTGTTCTTGTCTGAATCTTTGATTAATTCCGGTGTAATATTTAATCGTTTTGAAACGTGTAATCCAGTGAAACTTCCACCCTTCCAGCCAAGGAATTTCCCTACCGGTGTGATGTTGCTCGCAGTAGGCCATTTTGTGGATACATCTTCACCATATTTGGCCGTAAATGAATAATGCGTCCCACTATTAGTATATGTTCCACCATCAATAGTCATCTGAGCATTAGGAAAACTATATGATTCATTATTGTATTCTCCTACGCTATTTAATTTAAAATCAAATGTATATGAATTACGCGCATATCGCACATTTACAACTGTTGACCCGTCACCCTTGACTGAAATATTCTGATCGGATGCTGAAGAATCATAATGGAAATAATCATACTTTTCCGATTCCGTCTTATTCCACCACCAGTCATATGAAACATTAAACGCATAGTCTTTTGCTGATACTTTGTTGCCTGTAGTAGCCTCCTCAGAATCTGTTGATACATAGTCATACTGACCTGAAGTCAACGTCTCTTTCCAGTAAATGACCTTAAAAGATGTCTGTGCTGCATCCCACTTGGCATATAATGTGATGTTGCTGCTCAAAGTACTATCAAAAGTAAATTCCTGCGTACACTTTTTATCTTTATACCATCCACCAAAATCATATCCTTCTTTAGCAGGATCTTCAGATGGTTTCACCGTCTTATCCCCTGTAAGAACATATTCAGGATCAACTGCCGATCCACCATCTGTATCAAATGTAATCCAAGAAGCTGTTTTAATAATAGGATATAAAGTCACATCTGTGCTTCCCATCTCCAGACTGTTAAGCTTTGATCCGTTTTTAGTTTCACTCCATCCTACTAATGCCTTATCTGTAGCAATTGAAAATGTTTTATCTAAAGGGATTTCTTTACCCTCCGCTACAGTCTCTGTTGCAAAAGTCCTATCATTGTCATCTTTATAGAAAACATAATGGCCTTCTGCAAACTGCGCATATAAATCCACTGTTGAATCTGCAGAAATATTTCCTACAGTTCCAAAGCCTGTAAACTCAGCTCCGCCTGTCTCAGCGGTAAACCATCCGGTAAATGCATAGCCATCTTTTTTAGGTGATGCAGGTTTCTCTAACATATCACCTTTTTTTACTATCTTTGTTGTTTTTTCCGTGCCATTGTGGAAAACATATGTCGTTCTATGTATTCCGCTGTCTACTCCTGTAAGAACATAAACGGAGAATGCATCCGTCGAAACTGCTGCATTTGTCGTTGACTGGCTGTCAGCACCCATATCCGTAGCTGCTCCTGATTTAGGATCGATATGGAATACTTTCAGTCCGGTACCACCGATATCGACACTCGAGAACTGAACATCGACTTTTGTCTTTGGTTCAACCTTTGTGCCGTTATAATAGAACGAAATATCCATAGCCTGCATTCCTGCGATGTCGTTTCCTGCAGCATCTTTCACAGCGCTTTCTACTATGCTGTCCGATACTGCCGTGACTTTCATCGTAGTGCCTTCAGGGAATGCCCCTTCAGGTGCATTTACATTGACGTTTGTACCGCCAACTGTATCTGCGAAATGCTGCTCAGGATATTTGACTTCTTCTGTTTTAGTCTCATCCTTTGTCGTACCAGAATTTGCGGTTGCCTTTTCCTTTGTGGAATTGACATCGGCCTTTTCAGATCCGGTCGTCCCGCCGGCATTGCTGCCTGCCGCTTCTCCTCCGGACACGTCCTCGCCGCTGTTTTCCGCAGCCGGCTGTTCAGTATCCGCCGCCTGTTCTCCCGTTGTTCCGCTGTCACCGGTCACATCTCCTGTACTCTGTGCATCTGCCTGCTGTTCGACAGTTGCAGCAGAATCAGCAGAACCGGCAAATACATCGGCAAAAGACACTACCGGAAAAACCAGCAGCATTGCCAATGACAGAACAAGCGCAACACAACGGTTGAACATTCTGTTTTTCTTAGTTCTCATTCTACACAACTCCTCCCGTGCGGGTTTTTCGTCTGTATCCACAAACAAAAAACCACCATTATGATTCAACAATCGTGAAATAATGGCAGCTGGCTGTCTTAACCCTATAAGACCCTACAGTTTTGCGTCCCGGGATCGCTCCCGGTTTGCCCTTTTCAGTTTTCACACGGTTTACGTTTTGTCTGCTTGTCTGCAAAAAAACTACCACAACATTTATCTGTCATGGCAGCTGGCTGTCTAGTATTGTACAAAAATATAAAAATACACCCTACTAAACCCTATAGCTTTGCGAAACGGCCCCTATTGCCGTCGTGCTTTTAACAAAACGCATAACTATTAATATGAGTTAATTTTATATGACATTTCTTATTTTGTCAACATAATCTGAATAATGTGTTCTATTGATATATTACCATCCTGCAGTTTCTCCGTAACACCGTACGCGCACTTATGAAACGGCCGGCAGCGTTTTTGCTGCCGGCCGGTCCATGGTAGTTAGGTATCCGGATTATTTATCTGATTTACTTCTCCTCTTCTTTCCTTTTTCTTCCCGTTGCTGCAGTGAGAGCTCCAATGCCTCCGAGCAGCGCCAGGCAGATCCACATGATCATACTTGATGTGTCACCCGTCTGTGCCGATTTGTCCGATCCAGGTGAAACGACTGCAGGAGTCGTATTATTGCCCGGATTGTTCGGGTTGTTCGGAGATACTGCTGTCTTCTTGTAGACTACAGTAACTGTAACATTTTCACCCGGCATAGTTCCTGTGACAATGCTCTGTGTGCTGTCGGCCATCTTATATCCTGTGAATACAGGTGAATCCACCGAGTACACATCACCCTTGCTGTACTGTTCCGCATATGCGGTTTTCAGTGCTTTTCCGTCCTGATCGACATAATTGATCGTCAGAATATATTTGCCTGCATCCGGTGTCGGTATGATCGTCTGCGCCAGCAGCTCAAGCGTACCGTCCGCATAAGTGATATTGTAGTTTCCTGTTACATCCTCATCTGCAGCCGCCATGACTCTCATCATGTTCGTCGCCCTGCCGGAGCTTCTTACAATCTTCGCATCCGAAGCAACATTGGCGCTCTTTCCTACGCCCTTCTGGCTTCCTGTGATCGTAACGCTTGCCAGCGAATCGCCGTCCGCGAGCGGAGTATTCGTATAACTCGGCATTGTCAGCACATTGCCGTCATCGATCTTCGAAGCGCTGTCCGCTGTTATCGTGAGATCCATTTTGCTGACAGTAAGTGTTCCTACAGTTTCATCGATCGTGTAATTTGATTCCTTCGCTGTTGCGTTTGTCCAGTCGATCTCATATGTATTCTTGCTTTCACCGACATCTCTCCGGCTGCCTGTGGTTGTGAACGCCGCCGTCTCGCCGTTGACGAATCCGCTGATCGTTCCTGCTGCCGTCAGAGCCGTTCCGTTGTAAGTCCTGGCTGCGTCAGGTGTTGCTACTGTAAGCTTCGCCGGTGTGATCTTTATCGTTCCGTCGGCCTTTGTTATCTTCAGCTTTGATGTCACATCTTCCCTGTCAGCGTTCAGTATGACGAGGTCATCGCATGTCGCTTTGACGTCTTCTGCAGTAACATCAGTTGCTTTCGCGCTCGATGATGCTTCCTTTAATGTGTACCCTTCAGGCAGATCCGATACTTTTACTGTCGCGCCGTGTTCATGGCCGTCGTATGTGTATTCCCCGCCCGTCGTTGTTACTACTATCTCGTTCGCACTTTCCGTTACTGTCAGAGTGCCCAGGCTCTCATTGACCGTGTAGTTTGACTTCTTCGCGGAACCGTCCCATGTCAGGGAATAGCCGTTAGTAACATTCCCTACTTTTGTCCGCGTTCCGGTCACTGCGAATGATGCAGTTTCACCTTTCACGAATCCTTTGATTTCTCCCGGTGCTGTCAGCGGCTTTCCGTTGTACGCGCGGCTGGCGCTGTCCGTCTTTACTATCAGCGTCGCCGGAGCGACTGTGATCGTGCCGTCTTTATATGTAATATTGAGTTTACTTGTTACGTCTTCTCCTTCCGCGTTCCTGATGACCAGCTTGTCGCATGTTGCAGCAACAGGTGCCGCTGTCACATCAGTCGCCTGAGCGCTTGATGTATGTGTTCCGAGCGTATACCCCTTCGGCAGGCCCGAGACTGTTACTGTCGCACCGTGAGCTGTACCGTCATAAGTATAATTCCCTCCGGTTGTCGTTACTGTTATTTCGGCAGCGCTTTCCGTTACTGTGAGCTTTCCGACAGTATCTTTTACTGTGTAGTTCGACTCTGTTGCATTCCCTTTGGCCCAGTCTATGCTGTATGTATTGTCGCTTTTGCCGACCGCTTTCTGTTTGCCGGTTGTCGCGAACGGCGCGCTCTCTTCGTGTACGAATCCTGCGATCGTGCCTGCTGCTGTCAGATATTCTCCGTCGTAAGCCTTGCTCGCATTCGGTGTATTGACCGTCAGTACCGCAGGGATCACCTGGATCGTGTCGTCCAGATAATTAATATTCAGCTTGCTTGTTACATCTTCTCCTTCCACGTTCTTGATGACCAGCTTGTCGCATGTCGCAGCAACCGGTGACTTTGTCACGTCCTTCGCAGATGCTTTGGATGTCGCATGATCCAGCGTATATCCCGCCGGCAGCTCCGATACGGCTACTGTCGCGCCGTGCACGGTCCCGTCATACGTGAACTTGCCGCCCGTCGTCGTCACTGTTATTGTCGCATCGTTCTCTTTGACCGTTAATGTGCCGATCGACTCGTTTACATTATAATTTTCTTTGTTGGCAGTCCCGTTCCATGTCAGCGAATATGTATTGTCGCTCGATCCGACCGCCTCCTGTTTACCGGTAGTCGTGAACGTTGCCGTTTCGCCGTTGACCAGTCCGGTCATTTCGCCTGCTGCGGTAAGATACGTTCCGTCGTACGTCTTGTCAGCATCCGGCGTCGTTACATTGACTTCGGCCGGATTCACCTTAAGCGTGCCGTTCTTATATGTTATTGCATAGTTCTGAGTAACATCCGTCTTTGTTCCGTCCGCATTTGTATGACTGATAACCGCAGCGCTCGCTGTATTATCCGAACTTCCCG
>Ga0183097_10301_pt1 | contig 123803 bp, 106 predicted proteins | sample BioMet8_FD_128883 | JGI IMG/M metagenome (GOLD analysis project Ga0183097, IMG submission 128883) | Microbial communities from bioreactor (seeded with sewage sludge) at Lawrence Berkeley National Lab, California, USA - Biofuel... | ecosystem: Engineered > Bioreactor > Anaerobic > Unclassified ... | reverse complement strand
AGGGTGCAGAGCCTGTTATCCCTTCCCGTTCTCTTCGGAAGATGCCACGAGAGTATGATCGCCATATCTACAAAGAAAGAAATGCTATCGAACGCATGTTCAATAAGATCAAGCAGTTTAGAAGGGTTGCGACAAGATATGACAAGCTGGCCGTTGCTTATATTTCATTCCTTCATGTGGCGGCAACAGTGGTCTGGCTTAGATAAATGTCGACACGACCTAGGGACATATAGAAAAATCAAATTTATTTTATCATGATATTACGGAATGATAACCTATAAAATTTCGTCCCATCTTCTCCAGGGCGGTCCGACAAGGTCCGAAACAATCCGGAAACATGACGAAACCGGGCGAGCAATCGTCCGGTTTCGTTTTATTACGGGAATGGCACCGGTGGAAGGGTAGGGCCGTTGCCGCCTGGGCTTGCCTCGGTGGCGCCGTCGTGCCAGGCTGCCGGCGGGAGGGCAGACGATGTGCGGCAGATTTGCCTTGGCGCTTCCCCGTCGGTGCGTGACCGAGGCCTTGGGCCTGTCCGCGATGCCCGAGGTCCCGCCCCGCTACAATATTGGTCCCGGCCAGCTCGTGGAGGCGGTCTTTGCGGACCGGCACGTCACGAGGCGGGCGCCGGGGATCTTTCGCTGGGGGCTGGTGCCGGCCTGGGCCAAGGATGCGAACATCGGGGCTCGCTGCATCAACGCCCGGATCGAGACCGTCTTGGACAAGCCGGCCTTCCGGGCGGCCGTCCGCTATCGGCGCTGCCTCATCCCGGCCCAGGGCTTCTACGAATGGCGGCAGGGCCAGCCGGGCCCCAAGCAACCCTATTTTTTCACGCCGACCGACGGCGCCGTCCTGATTTTGGCCGGCATCTTCGAGCACGCCACCCTGCCTGGCGGTGCGGTGATCGACTCCCTGGCCATCCTCACCCGCGAAGCGACCGGCGTGATGCGGCAGTTGCACGACCGCCAGCCGGTCATCCTGCCGCCCGACCGCCATGTCGCGTGGCTGGACCCGCTCCGGACCAGCCGGCGGGAGGTCGGTGAGGTGCTGGACTTCCCCGCGCCGGCACTGACCGCCGTGCCGGTCGGGACGCTGGTCAACAATCCCCGCAACGAGGGCCCGGAATTGCTGACGCCCATCGGCCCGCGGCTGGAAGGGGAGTCGGCGGCACTCTAGCGAGTTGGAATTGCGGCGCGAGCGGCGGAGGCGATGCCTCCGGCGGCCAAAGGGCGCGGCCCTTTGGAAACCCGAGAGGGCGACGTGGTCGCGTCTCAGGCCAGGGACAAGAGCAGGGCGGCGACCTTGTGGGGATCGGCGGTGGTCGGATCGTCGGCGCGGGCGAACGGAGCGTCCACGACCTCCAGGCCACGCCGGCGGATGCGGTCGAGGTCGAGCGGATTGGCGTAGCGGCCGTGTCGGCTGTCCACCAGGACGAAGCGCAACAGCCGCTCCTGCGGACAGTCCGGGCCGGCTCCGGCCCGGAGCGTGTCCAGCAGCATGTCCGCCTGGTCGGCGGCGGTCAGGCCGAGCTGTTCCGGATCATGGCCGAGGTTGGGGATGTAGATCTTGGGGCAGGACGTGGCCGCCACGGCTGCGCCGACGCCCTGGGGCAGCAGGTTGGCCAGCAGGCTCGAAAAGAAGCTGCCGTACGGATAGCAGATCACGTCGGCGCTTTCGATCAGGCGGGCGGTCTTTTCCCGGATGCGGACGGTCGCCGGGCGGGGATCGTCGAGCCGGGGCGCCAGCCAGAGCCGGCGGATCGGGGAGGTCAGCGGCGCTTCCTCCTTGCCGGTCATCCGGTGCTGTCCGACCAGAATCCGCCCGTCGTCCAGGGCACAGGCCAGGTGCAGATCGGCATTCACGATGGGCCGCACCACCCCCCGGGCCTCCACCAGCTTCATGAACAGATAGATGACCGGATCGAGACGGCGGTTGTAGTTCAGATAGCCGCCGGTCAGGATGCAGTTGCCGATGCTGGCCCCGCGCAGATCGCAGCCCGGCGGCCGGCGGTCCTCGAAAAAGCGCAGATGGGCCCGGATGATCTTGCGCAGCGGGTCGGGGACGCGCCGCACGAGCGGGTCCTTGCCCTGGGTCATCCGGTTGAGCTGTCGGACCAGATCTTCCTGGTCCGCATCCTTGGGAAAACGGTGGGCAAACAGGGCGAACACGGCCGGGCTGCCGGTAACGGAACGGTCGGCCAGGGCCATGATGCGGTTGCGGATGTCGCCCACGGCCGGCATGGCGAAGGCCCGGCGCAACACGGCCGAGGAGCCGCCCGAGTCGAACGGGGTGATGCAGTGGATGGAGTTGCAGGTGTACTCCACCAGCACTTCGGCCAGTTCCCGCAGGGCCGAGCCGCCGCTGAAAAAAAGCAGTCGCGGCCCGAGCGCGGGCGTGCGCCGGAACAGGGCCACCCGTTCCGGATCGGGCAGGGTGGCGGTGCGGGTGATGACAACGCGGGGCGACGTGTGAGCCATGGCAAACCTTTTGGCCGGCGGTGCGGGGGCAAGCCGGCGCAGTGCCGGCGACGGCCGGCGGCGCCCAGGCAGGGCGCGGTCGGCCGCACCGTAGCGGCATGGGGCAAGGATGCCAGAAACCGGCGGCGAAAGGCAACGCCGGCGAGGCTTACGGCTGGCACTGCTTGCTTAAGGCCGTGCCCTTGACGATGAACACCACGGTTTCGGCGATGTTGGCGGCATGGGCGGCCATACGCTCGAAGCTCCGGGCCGCCAGGATGGCCCCGACAGTGGCCTCGGGCGAGGCGAGACACCGGCTCAGTTCCTCGGTGATATGGCGCATGGCCGCCTCGGCCAGCTCCCGGGCCGTCTCGTCCAGGCGGCACACGGCCATGGCCTGGGGAACGTCGTCGGCTTCGAAGGCGGCCACGGTGGCGGTGCACATGCGCACCACGTGCTCGCCCAGGTTGCGCAGGGCCGTGTCGCAGGGGCCGGGCAACCCCGTGCCGGCCAGCACGCCGGCCACGATATTGACGGATTCGTCGCCCAGCCGCTCCAAATTGATGACCGCCCGGGAATAGCCGACGATACGGCGCAGGTCCAGGGCCACCGGCTGTTCCAGGGCCAGCAGCTTGAGGCAGGCCTCGTCGATGTCGCAGGCCTCTTCGTTGACCGTGCGTTCGCCGTCGGTCACCCGCCGGGCCACGTCCCGGTCCTGCTTGAAATAGGCCGTCACGGCGTCTTGACCGGCCTGCCGCACCAGGGCGGCCAGATGGGTGACGCGCCCCTTGAGGGCGTCCAGTTCCGCGTGGAAGTGCGATCGCGTCTCCATGCCTTTTCTCCCGACGCCTGGCGGCGTCCGTCAACGGCGTCCGGTCGGGACCGCCGGAACGTATCGTGCGCTGTGCTTGTCCGGGCGGCGCTTAACCGAACCGTCCGGTCACGTAGTCCTCGGTTTGCTGCTTGGCCGGCCTGGTGAAGATGGTTTCCGTGGGCCCGACCTCGATCACTTTGCCCATGTAAAAAAAGGCGGTCTGGTCCGAAACGCGGGCCGCCTGCTGCATGCTGTGGGTGACGATGACGATGGTGTAGTCGCGCTTGAGGGTGGCGATGAGCTCCTCGATCTTCTGGGTGGCGATGGGATCGAGGGCCGAGGCCGGTTCGTCCATGAGCAGGACTTCCGGGGACAGGGCCACGGCGCGGGCGATGCACAGCCGCTGTTGCTGGCCGCCGGACAGCCCCAAGGCCGAGGCGTGCAGGCGGTCCCGGACCTCCTCGAACAGGCCGGCCGCGATGAGGCTTTTCTCCACCTGGGTGGAGAGGAAATGCTTGTTCGTCACCCCGGCCACGCGCAGGCCGTAGGCCACGTTCTCAAAAACGCTTTTGGGAAAGGGGTTGGGCTTTTGGAAGACCATGCCCACCTTGCGCCGCAATTCCACCACATCGAGGGACGGCGTGTTGATCTTCACGCCGTCGAGCAGCACGTCCCCGCTGGAGCGGACGGTCGGAATGAGGTCGTTCATGCGATTGAGGCAGCGCAGAAAGGTGGACTTGCCGCAGCCCGAGGGGCCGATCAGGGCCGTGACCCGGTTTTGCGGAATGTCGAGATCGATACCGTGCAGGGCCTTGAATCCGCCATAAAAGAAATCGAGATGGACGGCGGCCATTTTGGGAGTGTTTTGCATATGCCTCATTGTCCCTTGGCGTAAAACCGGATCCGGGGGCGTTTAGCGACGGGAGGCACCATGGCAGCTCTCCATGACGATTGGAGCGTGGAAATGTGGCAAAGCGGTGACGCGGCGGCCTGCCGCTGCCGCCGCTTGCTTGACCGGCCCAAAGGCCTTGTTTAGATGTAAACGCCGCGCGCCCGTAGCTCAGCCGGATAGAGCATCTGCCTTCTAAGCAGACGGCCGCAGGTTCGAATCCTGCCGGGCGCACCAAGAAAATTAATGGGTTACGACAGAAAAGGTAGCTCGTTCTGTTTTGCAACTTACATTTTAACTTACAGCGACCATGAGGCGGGTGTAAGGCGGCGCGCGAGTCGGCACGTGTCGCCGTGGGCGTAAGCGCATAACCGCGCCGACAACCTGTCCAACCAACCAGGACCACCGCACGCCGAACCCGCTTCCCCACCGTTATGCGACAGGATATTCCCCAGCTTGACGCCATCCGGTCATTGGCCATGGCCGGCATTTTTTTGCACCACATCTGGCCGGACACGCCCACCGCGCCCGGTTCGTTTGGGGGGTGGCTGCTCGACGCGACTTTCGCGGAGATGGCCCTTGGCGTGGTGGCCTTCAATGTCATGACCGCGTTTCTCATGGGCCTGTCGCTGTTCGGCGACACGCCCAAACCGGCCCCGGCCTTTTGGCCGTTTGTGCGCAAGCGGCTTTCCCGGTTGTGTCCCCAGTACTACTTGGCCGTCGTGGTGCTGACCGCCGCCTCGGTCGTCGTGTTCCGGCTGTCGGACTGGGCCGGCCTCGCCTGGGCGACACTTTCCCATCTGCTGTTCCTGGATCCGCTGGAGTTCTCTCCTTTTTACAGCAATATGGCCGCCTACTGGTGGTTAGGCCTGCTGTTCCAGTTTACCCTGGTGTATCCCTGGCTGGCCCGGCTGGCGACGCGGACGCGGCTTGGTCCGGGAGGGCTGTGCCTGCTGACGGCCGCCATAAGCTGGCCGCTGACGGCCTGGATACAGGCCAAGGGCGCGGCCCTGCCCGGCACGGGCTGGGAGGGGTACGCCTTTTTGTGGACGTTCAATCTGCCGGCTCGACTGCCGGAATTTTGCTGCGGTCTCTGGTTGGCCAGGGACTTCCGGGAGCACAAGGGCGGAGGCTGGCCGTTTGGCCGGGGGGTGACGGGATTTCTTTTGGGCGGTTGCCTGTTTGTCCTGATTTGGCGTTGCCTGCCCGGCTTGCCGTCACTGGGGCACATGGTCGGGGCCATCGAGAGCCTGCTGGTCTTTGCGGTCCTTTTTGCGTTGCCGTCCGTGGCTGCCTTGGGCCGCGTGGCGGCGGTGCGGCGGATGGCGGCCCTGTCCTATGGCATCTACCTTTGCCATCAGCCCTTGATCAGCTTTTTCGGCGAGGCGACGATGCGGATGGGGCGCTGGTCGGGACTGGCCGTGACGACCGTGACCGCCGGGGCGGCCAGTCTGATCGGAGCCATGCTTTTGGAACGTGGGTCCCGAGCCTTGGTCGGATATCTTGGATCGGGCCGGGGGGCGATCGGCAAACGGCCGTGAGCGTTTGCGTCGGGCCTGCCCTGGCGGCCAGCGCCTTCATCCGTTCCCTGCCCTCCTACCATACCCACGAGGCCAAGCACGTCTTTTCCAACTTCCACGACCGCAACCAGCCCCTGATGACGGACGCCCTGGGGTGACCAACGACCCGGATCGCGGCAACCGGGGCGATTCCCGCATCGTGACTTTTCCGCACGCCCCCGGGGCGCACGTCTGCGCCGCCGCGCCGAATTTTGCTTTCCGTTCCATAAAATACGACACGAGTTACGTGGGGACCCTGTCCTTTCCCGTCCGCCTGACGATGGCGGAGTCCGTCCGCCGGCAACAGCACCTGCGCTACTTTCTCCAGCACCCGAACACGCTGGATTGGCAGGACCCGCAGAGTTCCTACCTGCACATGAACGACCAGGAGAAGAAGCGCGCGCTCGAACGGCTGTACGTGGAGAAGATGGCGCAGTCCTGGACGACCCTGTGTCCGCGCGGCATGGGCAGTGTCAGCATCCGCTTCTTTGAAACGCTCTGTGCATGGGCCGCATTCCCGTGCATATTTCCGACGCCTATATCTTGCCTCGGCAGGAGGAGATCGATTACGCCTCCTTCTGCCTGCTGCTGCCCGAGTCGGAGGCCGAACACACCGGCGAAATTCTGGACGAGTGGCTCTCCGGCAAAAGCCTGGAGGAACGGGCGGCCCTGTGCCTGACGGCCAGAGAGGGCTGGGAACGGTCCTTCCGCCCCGAACATTTCCGGCAGTACGCCCTGGCGTTGCTGGAACGGAACAAGCCGTCCCAGGGGGCGCCGACCAAGCCCCGGCGCTATGTCCTGGGCCGGCACGAATGGCGCGGGGCGACCGGGCTCAAGCCGTACTACACACCCGACGCCTTCGCCCACATGGAACTCGATGACCGCCGGCTCTGGATCGTGCGAGGCCTGGAGGTCGGGACGACGGCCGACGGGACGGTGACGGTCAATGGCCTGCCGATGTCCCCCGTCGCTTTCAGCCGGGGTCGGTGCACGCCGTGATCCTGGAGTCCGGCGGCATGGACCTCCCTGGCGCAACGCTCGCCTGCCTGCGGCCGCGTGGGGTCGTTTTGCAGCGCAACCACAGCGAGCACGGGTTCCGGCTGCGGCCGGCGTCGCCGGAACGGCTGACGGAGCGGCTCTTCGCATCCGTGGCCATGACCACGCCTTTTCCCGGGGCCTTCCGGCCGGGCCGGGTCATGCTGGGAATGCTCCCCCCCGGCGATTGGCCGAAGGTCATACCGTTCGTGCGCTCGCTGCGCGCCAGCGGCTATACGGGCGAGACGGTGCTGTTCGCCATTGACGCGGACCCGGCGGCGCAGCGCTTCCTGGCCGCCAACGGCTGCCATGGCATCACGGCGGCGCTGCAACCGAATTTTCGGCATGTCCCGGCGCAGTGCCTCCGCTATTTCCTCTACCGGACGTTTCTCCACCAGTTCGGCGACGCCTTTGACGGGGTCTTCCTCACGGACGTGGACGACGTGGTGGTGCAGGGCGATGTGTTCGCCCACCTGGCGCCGGGATGCCTCACCGTTTTTGGCGCGGACGGCCCTGTGCGCGAGAGGCCCGGGGATGCCGCCTGGATTCGCGACCTGTACGGACCGGACATGCTTGCAGCCATGGGCGATTCGCCGGCCGTCTGCTCCGGCACGATTCTTGGCGAGCTCCCCCTGGTGACGGATTACCTGCAGCGCATGACCGAACACCTGCAGCCCGTGCCCGTGCGGCTGTCGGAGCCGGGTGGCGGGGATGGCGCGGATCAGGGCGTGGGCAACGTCCTTTTGCGGCGCGGGCTGCTGCCGCCGTGCCGCGTCCTGGCCAATGCGGACGCCGCGGTCTTCACCTATGACGGCCCCTGCGCCATGCTGCCGGACGGCCGGCTGGCCACGCCCGATGGTCGGCCGTTTGCCGTGGTCCATTACGGGAGCGACCAGCCGGAGCTGGCGCGGCGTCTCCTCGACCGCTTGGGTCCGGACGGCCGCGAACCTGCCCCGCAGGCGTAGCAGAGGGGCGCGTTGCGGGTGCGGCCGTGTCGGCCCGGTGGGCCGCATTGCACAATGGCCGCCGGCGAGCCCTTTCGCGCCATTGCCGGCGCAACGCACCAAAATAATAGTATTTTCCAAAGGACGCTCCCCTTGCCCCGGGGGCATCGCCTACGGCACCATTGTACAGCGCTCTCAATTTTGTTAATTGCTGCCTTTCCGCCACGAAAACGTGTCCGGGGCAATGGCTGGGGTCGCGCGCAGCCTGCCCGCGCGTGACGGGGGATTGCCCGCCGTCCCGTGCGGCGCCGGATGGCCGGTTGGTGGCGACGTTACGCCATTGTGTCCCATTTTTCCTGGTATCCGCGCCGCGCGCCCCGCTTCGGGCGGGGCGGGTGGGGTACGTCGTGTCGGGGCGATGCGTTGGCGCATGGCCAAAACGATCCCATGTGAAAGGAGAACGGCGGCGTGCAACCGACCCTCATACAGATCATCGGCACTGTTGTTTTTGCCATTGCCATCTTCCATACATTTTCGACAACGTTTTTCGAGCATCTGGCGCGAAAGCGGTCGGGCCATGCCGGGGTGTGGCGTCTGCTCGGCGAAGTGGAAGTCGTTTTCGGCTTTTGGGCCTTCATCCTGATGGTCATCGTCTTCCTCGTCGAGGGGAAAGACACGGCTGTCAGCTATTTGGACGGCTGCAATTTTACGGAGCCGTTGTTCGTTTTTGTCATTATGGTCATGGCGGCCACCCGGCCGATCCTGCAACTGGCCAAGCGGGCGACGGTACTCCTTTCCGAGCTGGTGCCCCTGCCCGGCGAGATGGCCTTCTACTTTGCCGTCCTGTTCGTGGTGCCGCTTCTGGGCTCGTTTATCACTGAGCCGGCGACCATGACGCTCGGCGCGCTCATTTTGAGCGACCGCTTCTTTTCCCGGAAGATTCCGCCCCTGATGCAGTACCTCACCTTGGGCGTGCTGCTCGTGAACGTGTCGATCGGCGGCACGCTGACGCCCTTTGCCGCGCCGCCGGTGGTCATGGTGGCCGGGAAATGGGGCTGGGATTTCCCCTTCATGTTCGTGAATTTCGGTTGGAAGTCGGCAGCGGCCTGCGCCGTCAACGCCCTGGCGGCGACGCTCTTTTTCCGCAAGGAATTGACCGCGCCGCGGGAGGAAGCGGCCAAGGCGGAGACCCGCCCCGTGCCCTGGCCGCTGGTGCTGCTGCACGTGCTGTTTCTGCTCGGGGTGGTGGTCTTCGCCCACCATCCGGTGATTTTCATGGGCCTGTTCCTGTTTTTTCTGGGCATCGCCCAGGCCTACTCGCGGCATGAAAGCCGTCTGCTGCTGCGGGAGGGCCTGCTGGTCGCCTTCTTCCTGAGCGGCCTGGTCGTGCTCGGCGGTCGGCAGCAGTGGTGGTTGCAGGAACTGCTCATGCACATGACCAACGGCCAGGTTTTTATCGGCGCGGCCGTGCTGACGTCGTTTACGGACAACGCGGCCCTGACCTATCTCGGTTCGCTGGTGAACGGCCTGTCCGAGACGTTCAAGTACGCCCTGTTGGCCGGCGCCGTGACCGGCGGCGGCTTGACGATCATCGCCAACGCTCCGAACCCGGCCGGCATTGCCCTGTTGCGGGAATATTTTCCGAAAAAGTCCGTCCGGCCGTTGCAGCTCTTCATGGCGGCCCTGCTGCCGACCATCGTGGCGGCCCTGGCCTTCAATTTCCTGTAGACGAACAGGCGCCGGGGGCACGTGTCCCCGGCGCCCGCCGCACTTCCCCAAACGCCTGCTCGCCATGGCTGCCGGAGGGCGGCCTTCGGCGGTGAACGGGCGCGCTATTTCCCAACACTGGGCAACACTTCGGGATTGAGGCAGGTCGGCGGTGTTTGGCCGGTCAGCATGGCCAGCAGATTGCGGGCGGCCAGTTCGGCCATGCCCTCGCGGGCGGTCATCGTGGCCGAGCCCGTGTGGGGCGTCAGGACGACGTTGGGCAGGTCCTTGAGCCCGGCGGCTAGCCGCGGCTCGAATTCGTAGACGTCAAGACCGGCGCCGGCCAGGCGGCCCTCGCGCAGGGCGGTCACCAGGGCCGCCTCGTCCACGATCGGTCCGCGGGCCGTATTGATGAGGATGGCACCGGGCTTCATGGCCGCCAGGGCGGCCGCGTCGAAGACGTGGCGGGTTTCGGGCGTCAACGGCGCGTGGATGCTCACGACGTCGCTTTGGGCCAGCAGTTCCGCCAGGGAGACCCGCCGCGCCCCGAGCTCCCGTTCGAGCGTCGCGTTGGGCCGCCGGCCGCCGCAATAGAGGACGGGCATGGCGAAGCCCCGGGACATCAGGGCCATGGCCGTGCCGATGCGGCCGGGACCGAAAATGCCGAGGGTCTTGCCCGTGATTTCCGTCCCCAGAAACTGGAGCGGCCCCCAGCCCGTCCAGGTCCCCGAGCGAAGGACCGCATCCGAGGCGACGACATGCCGGGCCACGGCGAAGAGGAGGGTCCAGGCCATCTCGGCCGTGGCCGCCGTCAACACGTCCGGCGTGTTGGAGACCGGCACCCGGCGCCGCGTCGCCTCGGCCAGATCGATGTTGTCGAAGCCCACGGCGTAGTTGGCGTAGCCGCGCAGGCCGGGGGCGGCGGCGAAGAATTCGGCGTCGATGCGGTCGGTCAATTGGCCGAGCACGCCGTCGGCCGCGCCGGCCCGCTCGAGAAGTTCCTCCCGGGCCAGCGGCCTGTCCTCGGGATTGACCCAGACATCACAGGCTTGGCCGAACAGGCGCAAGCCGGCCTCGGGAATGCGCCGGGTGACCACCACCCGCAAGCGTGTGGGCATGTGCCGCCTCCTTTCGCTGCCGTCGTCGCCGGGGCCCGGGGCCGTGCCGGCGGGTCGCGGACGAAGATTTTCAGCTTCGCATGGTTGGAGCGGGGCATCAAGCGGGAGACGAGACCCGGAAGAAAGGCGGGGGGGGCTTTACAACGGACGGGGAAACATTACATAGTACAATACAAGCAGCCCGCTTCGGGCGAACCTCAGCAGGAGGATAGACTCCGACGCCGCAGCTTTTTCCCATACCTGGCGAAGCGAGTCGCCGCGACATGATGGCCCGGTGGGCATTGCGCCGGGACCGAATGGGCGAGAGGGCTTTTCCGATCGCCGCATAACGCGGGCAAGCCCGGCGACAGCCGGAGCAAGCCGACGCGAACAAGACGGGTGGAAGGAAACAGGACAAGCGGTAACCTGGCAACGGACGTGAGCCGTGGAGGATGCAGGCCAACGGGCAAATGCAAGCCATACCAGGCGAAACGAGTCGCCGCCACAGGAAGGCTCCCGGGATGAATTCCGGGGCCGACAAGGCGAGAGGGCATATCCGATCGCCGCATAACGCGGGCAAACCCGGCGACAGCCGGCGTGCGCCGACGCGAGAAAATTCCGGCAGGGGCGCGTCCCGGTGAAATGCACAACCAGCCACAACGCGAGAGGTATTCCGCCGATGGGCCAGGATGTTGCATAACCGGCGAATCGAGTCGCCATCAGCCGGTGGCTCCGGGGACAACCCGGAGTCCGCAGTGCGAAAGGTGACGCCCTTTCGCAACGGTTCCCGGAGCGTTGCGGCCGCGTAAGCCGCTTTCCGGGAAGCCTCGGCAGGAAAACAGGTAGGATTCCACCTGGAACGCAAGCGATAACCGACCGCGCCCGACCCACAGGGGCCGGGCGCGGTTTTTCGTTTTCGGAGGATGGACGTCGTATGAGCAGCCAGATCAAGACCGGCTTGCTGTTGGGGCTGTTGACGGCCCTGATTCTGATCGTCGGCCAGGCCGTGGGCGGCCGCAGCGGGCTGATGATCGCCTTTGTTCTGGCCTTGGTCATGAACCTCGGCAGTTACTGGTTTTCCGACAAGATCGTCCTGTCCATGTACGGCGCCCAGGAACTTTCGCCGGCCGACGCCCCGGCCCTGCATGCCATGGTCGAGGAACTGGCCCGCAACGCCGGCCTGCCCAAGCCCCGGGTCATGCTCATTGCCCAGGAAGCGCCCAACGCCTTCGCCACCGGCCGCAATCCCGAACATGGGGTGGTGGCCGTCACCGCCGGCATCCTGCGCGTGCTGTCGCCGGAGGAGCTGCGCGGCGTGCTGGCCCACGAAATCAGCCATATCCGCAACCGCGACATCCTGGTCCAGTCCATCGCGGCGGTGCTCGGCGGTGTGGTGGTGATGTTGGCCAACATGGCCCAATGGGCGGCCATTTTCGGCGGCTTCCGTCACGATGACGACGACAGCGGCGGGCCGGGGCTGGTGGGTGGCCTGCTCATGGCCATCCTGGCGCCCATCGCGGCCTCGCTCATTCAGATGGCCATTTCCCGGTCCCGGGAATTTTTGGCCGATGCCACCGGCGCCCAAATTTCCGGCGCGCCCCTGGCCCTGGCCGGGGCCCTGGCCAAGCTTGACGCCGCGGCCCGGCAGATCCCCATGCAGGCCAATCCGGCCACGGAAAATCTGTTCATCGTCAATCCATTTGCCGGTATGTCCATGGCCGCGCTTTTTTCCACCCATCCGCCCACCGAGGAGCGCATCCGCCGGTTGCGCGAGATGGCAGGGCGCTAGCCATGACCTCGGGAACGGCCGTGCGCCGCTGTCTCGTGGGCGTCTGGCTGGCTTCGATGGCGGTGGACGTCGTGTGCTCGCTGCTGCCCCGGCTGGAGCTGCCCGGCGCGATGTGGAATGCGGACAAGCTCTACCACGGCGCCGCCTATGCCTGGCTCGGCGGCTTGGCCGTCCTGGCCGTGCCCGGTCGTACGGCCGGGCGGTTGGCCGCGTTGTCCATGATCGTCCTGGGCGCCCTGCTCGAATGGGGTCAGTCCTTTGTCCCCGGGCGCACGGCCAGCCTGGGCGACGCGGCGGCCAACGCCGTGGGCGTGCTGTTGGGCCTGTGGCTGGCGACGCGGTGGAAGGGCGGGAAGACGCCTCCGGCGGCCGGGGGGAATCATTCCCCCCGGACCCCCTGAATGGGGGGGGCGACGGTGTGCCGTCTCCGTCCCAGAGCGTTATAAAAAGGATTCCAAAGGGCGAGGCCCTTTGGCCGCCGGAGGCATTCTTCCCCCCGAAATAACGAAAAGCGCCCTAGCGGACGACGACGACGGTGCAGGGGGCGATTTGGACGAGTCGGGCCGAGACGCTTCCCACCAGCAGGTGTTCCACCTCGTCCTTGCCCCGGCTGCCGACGATGATTTCGTCGGCCCCTTCCTGCCGGGCGATGCGGGCCACGGTTTCCGCCGGCCGGCCGGGTTCGGCCAGGGTGCGAATGGTCAGTCCGCGCTGCCGGGCCACGTCTTCGGCTGCGGCCAGAATCTTCCGGGGTTCCTGCATGATGGCCTTGAAGGTATCGTCGCAATCCTGGCCGGAGCAATCGAAAAACGTCAGTGCCTCCACGGCGGTCACGGCCAGGACGTCGGCGCCCCGGGTGGCTTCGTCCAGGGCCCGGTCCAGGGCGCGTAGGGACGGCTGGGAGCCGTCCAGGCAGACGATGCACCGTTTCATACGACCTCCCGCGCCATGGTCTATTCCACGTGCAGCACCACGGCAAAGGCGTTGAACATGGCCCAGATCTTCTGGCCGACTTCCAGATGGAGTCCTTGTACGCTTTGGGTGGTGATCAGGGCGCACAGCCGGGTGCCGTCGGAGAGGAGGACGATGACTTCGGCCGACAGCTCGCCGTTGCGGATCACCTCGACCTCGCCGAGGAACCGGTTGGCGGCGGTGGCCTTGGGCATCTCGTCGCAGGCTTCCAGGACGACCCAGGGGGCCTTGATCTCGGCCGTCACGAAGCTGCCCTCGGTGACGCCCAGGTTCTTGAGACTTTCGTTGGTGATGACGGCGGAGACGGCGTGGCCGCCCAGGCTTTCCACCACGACCAGGGACTGGATGTCACCCTTCTGTACCTGGGCGACGCGTCCGAAAAATGCGTTTCGGGCACTGGTGCGGCGGGTTTCCCGGGACAGCACCTGGCGCTCGACCTTGCGGCGTTGCTCTTCCGGCAGATGCAGGAAGGCCGCCGTCAGATCGGCGGTGGAGTGGCCGAGAATGCGCTGCACGACCGGGAGGGGCACGTCGTCGCGCAACAGCTCCACGGCCCGGGAGCGGCGGATGGTGCTGGGGTTGACCAGCTCTTTGGTGAAGCCGCATTCCTCGGCCCGCTCGTAGAATTTGCGCCGGACGTGGCCTTGGTCCAGGTGGAACAGGGAGCCGCGCAGGGAGGTGTAGGCCGGTTCGGCGAACACGGCGGACAGGGCCTCACCCAGCTCGGTCGGAATCTGGACTTCCCGTCCTTCGCTGCCTTCGCCGCCGCCGAGGACCACGGACAGGTTTTCCAGGTCGATATCCGTGCGGTCGTTGAGGGCGAGCACTTCGCCCAACCGGGCCCCGGTGTGGCGGAGCATGAGATAAATGAGCCGCACGCGATTGCGGGAGACGGCGACGTCCGGGCGGGTGGCCCGTTCGGTCCAGGCCGTGAAGGCGTCCTCCAAGCGTGCCAGTTCCAGTGTGTCGAGGAATTTGACATCGTCGGGCACGGAAAAAATTCGGGCAGCCCGAAATACTGCGCCGCCGCCATCGGCCGACCGCCTGGCATCGTTCATGGTAACCCCCCGGACAAATAGAAAACGCCTTAAAATTCCCGGTGTGATCGGGAAAGTCAAGGTCCTGGTCGGACCAGGTCGCGTGACCGTAACCTACCGCGCGGCGATAACTTCCAGCTCTACCAGCGCGTCCTTGGGGAGTCTGGCCACCTCCACGCAGGAGCGCGCCGGGTAGGGCGGGGCGAAGACGCTGGCATAGGCCTCGTTGATGGCGGAAAATTGGTTGAGATCCTTGACGAAAAGGGTGGTCTTGACCACCTGGTCGAGGTCGAGTCCGGCAGCCTTGAGGAGGGCCCGGACGTTGGCGATGCATTGCATGAGCTGTTCGACGGCCGAGCCGGCCACCACGGCCCCGGTGGCGGGGTCGATGGGTGTCTGCCCGGAGACGAACAGGAAATCGCCGGCCCAGACGGCCGGCGAATAGGGGCCGATGGCTTTGGGCGCGGCATCGGTCGTGACGACGGATGTGTGCATGTAGGCTTCCTCCATGGTGGGAGCAGTGTGCGTTGCCTGGCCGGGAACGTCAATGCGTCGGGGTGGCCTGACCGGGGCCGTCGGCAAAAAAAAACCGGGGCCCGAAGGCCCCGGTTGACGCATCGAAGGTCGCCACAAAAACCATTTAGAACTTGTAGGACAGACCGACAGCCAGCTTCCACGCATTGTTGCCGAGGTCGTCGGCATGGTGGTACTGGCGATAGCCCCAAACGCTTTCCTGGAAGCTGCCATGAGCCCAACCGGCTTCCAGAACAGCGGCCAAGTTCTCGTAGATCATGTACTTGGTGTCGAAGCTCAGACCGTACAAGTACTCGTTTTCCGTCAGGTCGCGGCCCATCGAGAAGTACGGCGTAGAGGCGTTGCTGCCGCTAAAGAACGAGCCGGAGTTCATGTTGTAGTAACGGAGCGCGCGAGCGGAGTTGTTGCCGCGCACGTAGGCGAAGGTCAAGCGGTGGGTCAGCTTTTCGATGAACGAGATGTTGTTCAAGGAAGCGCCGATACCATAGTTACCGACCGGGCTGACAAACATGTTGCCGGCCTTGCCGAATTCCTGACCGTCATCAAACAGGAAGCTGTTGGACGGGCCCCACTTGGAGCGGACGTACGGCATACGTTCGGAACCGTTGATGGTGGACTTGTCTTCACCGCTGGACCACCAGGCAAACACCTGCGGGGTGACCATGTCGAGGCCGGTGTACTCGATACCGGCATCGATGAACCAGCCCTCACGACGGGCGGCCTTGGTGTCCGTCGTGGCGCCGGCGCCGTAAATGACGTCAGCGTAGAAACGGAGCGGATCAGCCGCAGTCACTTCGAAGGCGCCGCCGACCCAGTAGTACGTATTCTGGGAGTTGGTCCATTCGCCGGTGCCGTTAGCACCATACTGATGCCCATACAGCAGGTTCGAGTAACCGTTTTGCGCACTGGCGGCAGACACCAGACCGTCGGACATGTGACCTTCGGCCATGATACCGCTGGTGTTCTTCAGGCCCGCGGACGCGACGGCAGCGTCACGACCGGCGACGGCGATCATGCCCCACGGGGTGGCCTTGAAGCCGTCCACGGTGATGGGCAGAGCCAGGAAGTACGCATCAAGCTCGTCAGCCTGGTGTTCGTGGTTGCTGTTGTTGCCAACCACATTGTTGTTGTAGGTCTGGTCAACATCGACCAACCGACCGAAACCGGTCAGGACCGACAGGGTGTCGGGGATGATCGGCGCGGAGATGGTCAGCGCGGCCATGTTGTCGCTGAAGACCGGGCTGCTGTTGAACAGGGCGCTGTGCGGCAGGGACACCGGCTGCAAGCCGGCGGTGAACTGCACATCGCAATCAGGCCACTTGAACTGCAAGTAGGCCAGGTAGACGGACAGCGAAGAATTGCTGGGGTTGGCGGCCGTCAGAGAACCATGGCCCCAGGTATCTTCCACCTTGATGCCCAAGCGGAACTTCACGGCTTCGCTGGCCACGAAGTCGGAACGCAGACGAAACCGTTCCCAAACTTCGAAGTTCTCTTCCGTGGCCCTGCCATACTTGTTCCACCCGGTGAAGTTACGGCCGCTCATGAACGAACCGTAAACCAAAGCATCACCGGTCATCTTGACCTCGGTGGCCGCTTGAGCGCTGGCGAAGGCGCCCAAAACCATCAAGGCCACCAGCAGAATGCTAGAAACCTTTTTCATAACCTTCCTCCTCGAATGTGGCTCGCACACTGCGAGAAACCCTCGACGCGTCGCCAACATCCGGTGGCTACTCCGGACATTGTGCTACTTCATGCCTATAGGCTCGTGGGGAAGGGGTGGCAAGGGAAATTTTTATAAATTTTTTGTAATGGTTTTCCCGAAGGATGCCTGAATGTTGTCCTTTTTGGAGGGAACTGTCCAGGGGGGGGCACCGGAGGGCTGGCAGACGGCTTGACCGCGCGCTTCGTCGCGGGCCGAGATTTTGGCCTCGGGCGCTAAAGGATTTCCGGAAGGGGCCGAAAAGGGAGGTACGCACCTGCGTGTCCGGCGGGAAGCCGGGCAAAATCGCCGCCAGGGAGGGAGGCGCATGGCTCAGATACTCTCCTTTGACGCCCATCGCCGGGACAGAGAGCGGCAACGGGCGGGTCCGACAGGCCTGCCACTGCACCGGCCTTGCTGCAGCGACCGGGAACTGTGGACCAGGGATTACAGGGAACCTGAAAACATCATATATGCCGTACTCAAAATTAAGGAGATCCTCGACTATCATCTCTATGCCGATGACGTCTGGCCGTATCTGCTGTTGTCGTTCATGGAGGCCGTGTCCAAGCTGAACCAGGGAGAAGACGTCGATTTGCCGGGCACCGGGGCCTCGCTCAAGGATTACGTGCATTCGGCCGTCTCCCAGGAGAACAAACGCGATATGTCCATGGTCTTGCTCCTGATCGAACTCATGGAGAAATCCCCGAATTATCGCGGAACCTCGAAAACCACGTAGCGGCGTCTTTCCTCGTTGACCGCCAGCGGTAGGGGGACCGGTTTCCAAGCCGGTCCCCCTGCCCTGACCCCCGCCCGACACCGCCCGCTCCAGGCGGACAGCCGGGCATCTTTTTTTATCCCCTTCGAAAACAAGACGATTTTGGTTGGACAGCCAGGCGGTTACGATACCGTACTCGAAAGTGAAAATTTCGTAACCTGGCGACGCTTCACCGACCCTTCATCCCCTTCCGTGCCTGTTTTCCCTGCCCTTTTTCGCTTGGCATGACGCTTGCTAATCTTTGCGATCACAGTGTCCGGCCCTGGCCGGGCGAATGGAACAATCGAACGTAAATACAATGTGTTGCCGAAATTTCGGCAGGACTCACCGAGACGATGACCGGACCGCACCCCGTCCGGCCGCAGCCATCAGGGCACGGGCCCGAAGCGAAGGAGAAGGGGATATATGTTCCAGATCGAAGAAGGCCTGGCCAGCGTGGCCAGTCTGCAGCGGGTACGGGCCAAGGGTCGTTATCTGTTCGTCGGGGACGAGAAGTTTTTCATTCGGGGCGTCACCTACGGCCCGTTCCCGGAGAATTCCCGGGGCGAGCCCCTGCCCGAAGACGATATGGTCATCCGCGATTTCGAGCTCATGCGCCGGGCCGGCGTCAATGCCATCCGCGTGTACTACGTGCCGCCGCGCCGCTTCCTCGACATGGCCGCCCGGGCCGGTATCCGGGTCATGGTCGGCATCCCCTGGCCGGAGCACCTGTGCTTCCTCGACCAGTGGGAAGTGAAGGAAGACATCAAGAAGACCGTCCGCGAGACCGTGGCCTCCTTGGCCGGGCACCCGGCGCTGTTGGCCTGGCTGATCGGCAACGAGATTCCGGCCCACATCGTGCGTTGGCACGGCGCGGCCAAGGTGGAGAAGTTCCTGGCCCAGCTCGCGGCCATCGTGCGCGAGGAAGACCCGGAAACCATGCTCACCTACGCCAACTACCCGTCCACCGAGTACTTGCGCCTGCCGTTTTTGGATTTCCTCTCGGTCAACCTCTACCTGCACGACGAAAAGCCCTTCCGTTCCTATATCAAGCGGCTGCAAAACGTGGCCGGCGAGCTGCCGCTGGTGCTGTCCGAGTTCGGCATGGACTCCATCCGCAACAGCGAGGAGCACGTGGCCGAGACCCTGTCCTGGCAGCTCCACGCCGCCTTCGAGCTGGGCGTTTCCGGCACCATGGTGTTCGCCTGGACCGACGAGTGGTTCACCGGCGGCCATTTGATCGACGATTGGGCCTTCGGCCTGGTCACCGCCGATCGGATGCCCAAGCCCGCCTACGAGGCCGTGGCCGAGCTCTACCGCCAGAAGCTGCCCCTGCTGCCGCCGGTGGTGCCGGCCATCTCCGTGGTGGTGTGCGCCTACAACGCCGCCTCCACCATGGACGACTGCCTGGCTTCCTTCGCCACGCTCGAATACCCGGATTTCGAGGTGATCGTGGTCGATGACGGCTCCACCGATGACACCGGCGCCATCGCCGACCGCTACGCCGCCAAGGCTCCCTATATCCACGTCATCCATCAGCCGAACCTGGGCCTGTCCGCCGCCCGCAACGTGGGCATGAACGCCTCCCGGGGCGAGATCGTGGCCTACACCGACTCGGACTGCGTGGTGGACCCGCACTGGCTGCACTACATGGCCTGGGCCTTCATGGACGACCGGTTCGCGGCCGTGGGCGGCCCGAACCTGGCCCCGCCCGAGGACAACCGCACCGCCGCCTGTGTGGCCGTGTCCCCCGGCGCACCGACCCATGTCCTTTTGACCGACGAAATCGCCGAGCACGTGCCCGGCTGCAACATGGCCTACCGCAAGGAATTTTTGGCCGGTATCGGCGGCTTCGACGCCACCTACCGGGCTGCCGGCGACGACGTGGACGTGTGCTGGCGTCTCCAGAACGAAGGTCGCACCATCGGTTTTTCCGCGGCCATGACCGTCTGGCACCACCGCCGCAACACGGTGTCGGCCTACCTGAAGCAGCAGAAGGGCTACGGCCGGGCCGAGGCGCTACTGTTGCCCAAGCACAAGGACCGCTTCAACATGCTGGGCAATTCGCGCTGGGCCGGCCGCATCTACGGCGACATTTCCGGCGCGCTCCTGGCCGCCCGCCCCATCGTCTACCACGGCGCCCTCGGCCTGGGCCTGTTCCAGACCCTCTACGAGCCCAAGGGCAGCCTGGCCGCCTATCTGCCGCTGTCCATGGAATGGATGTTCGTGGCCGTGGCCGCCATGCTGGCCACGCCGTTTTCCCTGATCGCCGGCGCCGCCGGCCTGGTCATGGCCGCCACCACCATGGCCTTCGTGGCCTACCGGGTGAGCAAGGCCCGGTTGCCCAAGTGCCATGACCGGCTGTCCTCGCGGTTGATCATCGCCGGGCTGACCGTGGCCCAGCCGGTGCTGCGCGGCTGGACCCGCTACAAGACCCTCGTGAACCTGCGCCGCCATCCGGCCGCGAGCGCCTGCCCGCTGCCCCTGGGCGAGGCCGCCGTCTGCGACGAGCAGGCGCTGCCCCGCATCGGCTTTTTCCGCCGCCTGGGCGCCACGGCCGGCATCCTGTCCCACCACCTGGCCTTCCATCGTTTCTTCTGGAACAACAAGGGACTGGAGCGTGAGGCCCTGCTGGCCTCCATCATCGGCGTGCTGCACACCCTCGGCGTGCGCCACACCCTGGACAGCGGATTTTCCACCGCCACGGCCACGCCGCCGTGGGACATCTCCATCAAGGCCGGCCGTCTGACCACCGCCCGGATGCGGGTCACCGTCGAGAATCACGGCGGCGAGAAGCGGTTCGTGCGGTTGGCCGGATCGGTGCTGCCGACCGGCATGGCCGTGGTCGCCTTCCTGGCCCTGGTCGGGACGGCCCTCGGCGCGGCCCTGATCCATCCGATGACGGCCCTGGTCGCCGCCGGAACGGCCGTGCTGCTGGCCGGCGGTATGACCGTCGGGCTGTTCCGGGCCGCTTCCATGGTGGCCATGTTGACCCAGTACGTAATGGTCACCCGGCCCGGCTGCTCCCTGACCGAACCCTCGACCGCCAAGGCCGTACGGGCCGCTCGGGAACGGCAGGTCGCTCCGACCGACACGACGCCGGCCTTTGCCGCCGAGGCCGCGGCCCCGGCCGTGAAGGCGGAGCCCAAGGAAGACGTTCTGGCCGCTTAGTTCGCGCGGGAAATCATCGCCGCCCCGGCCCCAGGGCCGGGGCGGCGTGAAGACAATGCTTGCCCCGCGCGGTCTCCGCGTATATGCGGTCGGCTGTTCGTCAGGATGCACACCATGGCCATATTCAAGGTTTTGCTCGGTTATCTTCGCCCGTATCGGGCGCTTTTTCTTTTGGGCCTGGGCCTGGTCGGTCTGTCCAGCGCCATGGAACTCTTAAAACCGTGGCCCCTCAAGCTGGCCGTGGATCAGATCATCGGCGGCAAGCCGCTCGATATCATGGGGTGGCAGCCGAACCTGGCCGTCATTTCGCTGAGCGTCAAACTGGCGGCCGTGGTCGGCCTGTTGGTGGCCGTCCATTTCCTGGTCGGCTTCGTCCAGCTCATGAACAACTACCTAACCATCCGTATGGGCCAGGACATGGTCCAGGATCTGCGTTGCGACCTGTTCGACCATATCCAGCGCCAGTCCCTGCGCTTCCATCAGAACTGGCCCACCGGCGACCTCATCTACCGCATCATGGGTGATACCTACGCCGTGCAGGCCCTGCTCATGAACGGCGTCTTCACCTCGCTCACCAGCCTGGCCCTGCTGGCCGGCATGTTGGTGGTCTGCCTGCGCATGGACGTGGAGCTGACCTTTTGGGCGCTGTGCGTCATTCCTTTTCTCTTTCTGGCCATCTCCCGGGTCTCCCGCAAGATCGGCGACCTGACCACCGAAACCTATCTCAAGGAATCCCAGGTCTACACCATGGTGGAGCGGATTTTTTCCTCCATCACCCTGGTCCAGGCCTTTGGCCGCGAGGATGAGGAACACCGCAAGTTCGTTGCCGAATCCCAGCATTCCTTCGACCGCAAGCTGTCGCTGTACGCCTTGCAGACCGTTTACGGCTGGCTGGTTTCCGGCATCACCGCCGCCGGCACGGCCCTGGTCCTCTATATCGGCGTGCGCCACGTCCTGGACGGCGTGCTCTCCACCGGCGAGCTGCTCGTCTTCATCGCCTACCTGGCCTCGCTCTATACGCCGCTCAACAACCTGAGCGTCACCGTCGGCGGTATTCGCGGTTCCCTGGCCCAGGCCAAGCGCGTCATGGACGTGCTCACCGTGGACGAGTCCGTGCCGGAAAAGCCGAACGCCCCGGCCCTGGCCATCACCCGCGGCGAGGTCCGTTTCACGGACGTGGATTTCGGCTACAGCCCGGACAAGATGGTCTTAAACGACGTCACCTTCACCTGCCCGGGCGGCTCCACCGTGGCCGTGGTCGGCCAGACCGGTGCCGGCAAAACCTCGCTCATCAGCCTGCTGCTGCGCTTTTACGATCCGAACCGGGGCACCATCACCATCGACGGCCAGGACCTGCGCGACGTGAGCCTCAAAAGCCTGCGGGCCCATATCGCCATCGTGCTCCAGGAAACCCAGCTGTTCCCCATGAGCGTTCACGACAATATCGCCTACGGCCGCAAGCAGGCCAGCCGCGAGGAAGTGATCGCCGCCGCCAAGCTGGCCAACGCCCACGCCTTCATCACCGAGCTGCCCAAGGGCTACGACACCATTCTCGGCGAGAAGGGCGCCAACCTGTCGGGCGGCCAGCGCCAGCGCCTGGCCATCGCCCGGGCGCTTTTGAAGGACGCGCCGCTGTTGATCCTCGACGAGCCCACCTCGGCCTTGGACGCCGAGACTGAGGCTCTCATCATGGAGGGCCTGGAGCGGCTCATGACCAACCGCACCACCTTTGTCATCGCCCACCGCCTGTCCATGATGCGCCGGGCCGACATGATCCTGGTCATCAAGCACCAGCGCATCCATGAGATGGGCACCTTCGATCAGCTCATGGCCAAAAACGGCGAGTTCGCCAGGCTGCACGCCATCCAGATGGGCAAGGCCCACCCCACGCCCCTCGAACCCGTGCCCCTCGTTTCCTAGGGCCGTTCGCATCGGCAAGGCGCCCGAGGACCGGGACGGCAGGGGATTGGTCGCGCCGTATGGCGGTTTGCCCTTGAAGGACAGTGTGGTATGGACGTGCCCGGCCCGTTGGCCGGTGGAGGTGACCATGCGAAAAACCACGCGTTTCCGGGAATTGGTCGGCGCTCCGGAAATCCTTATGCTGCCGGTGGCCTACGATGCCCTGTCCGCCTTGGCCATCGCCCAGGCCGGCTTTTCCGCCCTGTGCGTGGCCGGCTACGGCAGCTCCGGCAGCCTGCTCGGCCTTCCGGACATCGGCCTGGCCAGCGGCACCGAGCTGCTCACCCACTACCGCCACATCATCGACCGGGTGGACCTGCCCGTCATGGTCGACATCGACACCGGCTTCGGTGACGTCAACAACGTGATCCGCACCGTGCGCGAGGCGGAGGGCATGGGCGCCGCCGCCCTTTTCATCGAGGATCAGACCTTTCCCAAACGCTGCGGCCATATGGCCGGCAAGTCGGTGGTCCCGGTCGAGGAGTACCTGCCCAAGCTCAGGGCCGCCCTCTGGGCCCGTCGGGACCCCGATTTCGTCATCATGGCCCGCACCGATGCCGCTGCGGTTTGCGGCATCGACGAGGCCATCCGCCGGGCCCAGCTCTACGCGGAGGCCGGGGCGGACATGGTCTTTGTCGAGGCCGTCACCTCCGTCGAGGACATGCGCCGGGTCAACGAGGCCGTGTCGGCGCCGGGCATGGCCAACATGATCGAGGGCGGGCGGACGCCGTTCTTGCCGGCATCCGAACTCCAGGAATTGGGCTACGCCGCCGTGGCCTATCCTTGCGCCGCCGTCTACACGGCCGTGCGGGCACTCAAGAACTGGGCTTCCCACCTGCGCTTCCACGGCACCAGCGCCGGTTTCGCCGGCCCGGACACCATGATCGATTTCGAGGAGTATTTCCGCTTCATTGGCGCGGCCGACATCCGCGAGCGCGAGAAGCAGTTTTTTCGCGAAGCGAAAAGCTGAGGATGCCTCCGGCGGCCGGGAAGACTTCCCACCGGTCCCCCAAAACGTGGGGGAGAGGCGAACGACCAACCCCCGGAAAAATGTTTATGCAAAAACGCACCATCATCGTTTCCGGCCTGGCCGCCACCTACCCCCTGGGCGGGGTGGCCTGGGACTATATCCAGTACCTGCACGGGTTCTACCGGCTCGGCCATGACGTCTACTACCTGGAGGATACGGGCGGCTGGGCCTACGATCCCATAAACGTCACCTTCGTCGACGACCTGACCTACCACGTCGACTACCTGGCCGGATTTTTGCGCCGCCTGGACCCCGGGCTGGAAAAGCGCTTCTGCGTCATCGACCCCAACGGCCGGCATTGGGGCCTGTCGGCCGACGACCTGGCCGGGGTGGTCAAGCGGGCGGACGTGTTCATCAACATCTCCACCACCTGCCAGTTGCGCGAGGCCTACGCCAAGATTCCGGTCAAGGTGCTGATCGACTCCGATCCCCTCTACACCCAGCAGGATTTTCCCGCCTACCTGGACGGCACCGTGGGGGAGGATGACCGCTGGCGCATCGACGAGATGCTGCGCCACGACGTGTTCTTTTCCTTCGGCGAGAACGTGGGCCAGGATTTCTGCACCGTGCCCAAGGGCGTGGTCGACTGGATTCCCACCCGCCAGCCCATCGTCCTTGACAGTTGGGCCGTGTCCCCGGCCAAGCCGTCCCGGGACGTCTTCACCACCGTGCTCTCCTGGCAGCCGGCCCAGGAGGGGCCGCGGGTGGCCGGGGTGCAGTACGGCGGCAAGAACATGGAATTCGAAAAGATGTTGGATCTGCCCCGCAAGACTTCGGCCGTGCTGGAATTGGCCCTGGGCGGCGGCCGCCCCCCGCGGGAACTGCTCGCGGCCAAAGGCTGGCACCTGGTGGACGGCTTTGCCATGTCCAAGACGCCCTGGGTCTATCGCGACTATATTTGGGACAGCCTGGCCGAATTCTCCACGGCCAAGAACGCCTACGTGGCCACGCAAAGCGGCTGGTTCTCCTGCCGCACCGCCTGCTACCTGGCCTCGGGCCGGCCGGCCGTGGTCCAGGACACCGGCTTCTCCCGTTTCATGGACGTGGGCGAGGGTGTGCTGCCCTTCGCCGACGAGGCCGGGGCCCTTGCCGGCATCGAGGCCGTGCGCGCCGACTGGGACCGCCACGCCCAGGCCGCCCGGGACTTCGCCTCCCGATACTTCGATAGCGACGACGTGCTGACGCGCCTGCTCCGCGAGGCCCTGCGATGAGGGCGGCCTCGACGCAGGCGGGAAAACGCCTCCGGCGGCCAGGCGAGGCGCTGCCTCTCCTGGACCTCACCGCCGGGGGCATGATGCCCCCGGACCCCTCGCACCGGGACAGGGGGTTCGGGGGAAATGATTGCCCCCGATGGGGTAGGTCCAGGGAGGGGCAACGCCCCTCCCTGGCCGCCGGAGGCGTTCTTCTTCTCTTCCTCGTCCTGTGGGCGGCGTTGCCGGCCTGGGCGGAGGGGTTCGGGGTGGTGCGGGAGGACGGCGTCGCCTGGCTGACCATGCCGGGCGGTCCGCGCTTTTTGTCCATCGGCGTCGACACGGTCAATTGCGGGGCCAAGCGCTATCGCGAGACGGGCTATTATTGCGACAAGTACTATTCGGGCGAGCCGGCCTGGGCGGCGGACGCCCAGAAGCGGCTGTACGCCTGGGGATTCAACACCCGGGGCGGCTGGTCCGATCCCACCCGGGCCATGTCCCTGCCCCTGGTGCCGGAGATCGACCTTGGCCGCAACAGCCGGCTCCACTGGTTCGATCCCTTTGCCCCGGACGCCCTGGCCGTCACCACGGCCAAGGCCCGGCAGGTGACGGCTCCGTTTCGCGACGATCCCCAGGTGATCGGCTATTTCACGGACAACGAAGTGGGCTGGTGGAACGCGCCGCTGTTCCGCTGGTACCTGGCCGACGAATGGGCCATCTATTCCAAGCGGGTGGTCTGGGGGATCGTCCGCGACTGGTACCACGGCAAATGGGACCGGCTGCTGGCCGATTTCGTGCCCGGGCCGGGCATCGCTTCCTTCGAGGACCTGAAGCGCGGCGGGGCCAGCCTCAAGCTGCGGCCGGGCGGCCAGGGCATCCGGCTGATCCAGCGGGTGACCGGCGTCGTGGCCCGGCGCTATTACGCGCTCATCCACGCGGCCCTGCGCGCCGTTTCTCCCGGCAAGCGCATCATGGGCGACCGGCTGCCGCTCTATTATAACCAGGAGGCCGTGCTGGCCACCCGGGGATTGGTGGATGTGCTGTCCACCAACTACAACGTGGATACCCCGGACGGTTGGGTGGCGCCGTACTATTTCGACGGGCTGGCCAAGCTGGCCACGGCGCCGGTGCTCGTCTCGGAATTTTTCTTCGCGGCGGATGAAAATCGTTCGGGGAACGTCAACAACGGCCATCTGATGCACGTGGCCACCCAGGCCGAGCGAGCCAAGGGCGCGGCGGCGGCGGTGCGTCATTTCGCCGCTTTTCCCAACCTGGTCGGGCTGCACTGGTTCCAGTATTACGACGAACCGTCGGGCGGCCGCAGCGACGGTGAGAATTTCAACATGGGCCTGGTGGATACGGCCAACCGTCCCTATGCGGGGCTGGTGGACGCCTTGACGGCGGCCAATGCCGAGGCGCCGCGCATCCATGCCGCCAGCGCCCATCGGACCATCCCGCCGCATCCGGCGGTGCTGGCCATCACGGCCGCGCCGGAGCCGGTCAGCGCCAGCGACGCCTCGCTGGCCGACTGGCCGGACAAGGCCGGCACGCGGCTCCCCTGGTTCGCCACGCCGGCCCCGTACGTCCCCTTCGGCGACGTGCATCTGGCCTGGCGGCCCGAAGGCTTGGCCCTGTTCCATCTGGCCCAGAACTACGTCGATCTCGGCATGTTGGCCTACTCGGGCGACTATCCGCTGTCCGAGACCTACCAGCTGCACCTGGAAGTGGACGCCGGGGCCGGCCTGCGCCATTTCGTGGTCTGCCTGGTGCCCGGGCCGCATCCGATCTATCCGAAGCGTTTCGAGATCGAGCCCCGGCTCTACGAAGTGGCGCCCGACGGCTCGTATCGGCGGATGGCGGCACCGGGCCTGCTCCAGGGCATGGGCAAGCCGCTGCCGCATATCGCCGTGGAACTGGTCGTTCCGGCCCGGCTTCTGGGCGTGGACCGGCTGACCCCGGGCATGCCGCTTAGGGTGCGCATCCGGGCCACGATGTTTTATCGGCAGATGAGCATGGTGTTCGGCGCGGCCGACGCCAAGGACCCGGCGCATCCTGGGCTGCAACCGGCGGTCTGCGCTCCATAGGGAGAGAAGCTCACCGGTGCGATCGTAGGGCATACTGGAATCGTTTGCTTTCTCGGTGCGAGGAGTCCGGGGGCATCCTGCTCCCGGCCGCCGGAGGCATTTTTCATCCGCATCCATGGTAGAGGAAAGACATTATGGGCACGAATATTCTGGTGACGGGCGGGGCGGGCTATATCGGCTCCCACGCCTGCAAGGCACTCAAGGCGGCGGGTTTCACGCCGATCACGTTGGACAACATGGTGTACGGCCACGACTGGGCGGTCAAATGGGGGCCGCTTGTCCGGGGCGACATCCTGAACCGGGCCGATCTGGACCCGGTGTTCGAGGAATATTCGCCGGCGGCGGTGCTGCATTTCGCGGCCTTTGCCTATGTGGGCGAGTCCGTGGCCGATCCGGAAAAGTATTATCGCAACAACGTGGCCGGGACGCTGTCGTTGCTCTCGGCCATGCGCCGCCACGACTGCAAGCGCATCGTCTTTTCCAGCACCTGCGCCACCTACGGCGCGCCGGAGCGGGTGCCGCTGACCGAGGACCATCCCACCCGGCCCATGAGCCCGTACGGTACCACCAAGCTCATGATCGAGCGGATGCTCAAGGATTTTGAAGCGGCCTACGGGTTCAAGTACATGGCCCTGCGGTACTTCAACGCGGCCGGCGCGGACCCGGACGGCGAGATCGGCGAATCGCACGATCCGGAGACGCACCTCATTCCCCTGGTCATCGAGGCCGGGCTCGGGCACATCCCCCAGGTGACGATTTTCGGCACGGACTATCCCACGCCGGACGGCACGGCCGTGCGCGACTACATCCACGTGGCCGATCTGGCCGATGCCCATGTCCTGGCCGTGGGCAAGCTCTTGGCCGGCGGGGCCAGCGCCACCTACAACCTGGGCACGGGCACGGGCAATTCCGTGCGCGAGGTGATCCAGGCGGTGGAGAAGGTTTCGGGGCGGAAGGTGCCGGTAGTGGAAGGCCCCCGCCGGGCCGGGGATTCGCCGGGCCTGTACGCCGATTCCGGGGCCATCATCCGGGCCCTCGGCTGGAAGCCGCGCTTCATGGACATCAACGCCATCGTGGAGACGGCCTGGCGTTGGCACGAGAAGCGGCCGTCCGAAAAATCGGGTTGCAATGCCCGGTGCGCCTGATAGGGAAGAGGGGACACGGAACCGATTTCCCGGAGGCGACGCGATGGCCCAGCTGCCCGGTACGATTGATTTCCATGCGATCCGCAACAGGAACGAGGATCGGGTGATCGCCCTCTTGGGCGAGATTCTGCAGGAATTCCCGGAATTTTCGCCGACGCACGGGAACCTGGAGGACATTTACGCCCTGTCCCTCAACATGCTGCCGGCCCGCTATACTCAGCGCGTGACGTTGGTTATGGAGGAGCCGGTGACGGACGAGATGATCCGGCTGATGCTGCGCGAGGCCGTGCGCACGGTGCAGCACCGGCCCCATGACGCCTAGTGCCGCGTCGGTGATGTGGGGAGACTGACGGAGAAGTCGCTATGCGAAAATGCCTGCCGTTGCTGGTGGTGCTGGTGGCATGCCTGGGGCTGACCCCGGCGTCCGCCCGGGCCGTCCGGCATGGCCTCTTCGGCTTTTATCGGGTGGACGCCTATCGGCTCGTCTTTACCGAGGAGCAGAACGCCAAGATGGATGCGGTGTTGGCCGCGGAGGGCCAGGATTTCCTGCCCCTGTTCAAGCAGCGCCGGGCCGCCCAGCGCCGCCTCGCCGACATGCTCAAATCCGACGCCGCCACGGACGCGGACATTCGCGGCCAGGTGACCGTCATCGGCAATATCGACTACCAGATCGCCCTCAGGAAGGCCAAGCTCATCCGGGCCATCCGCAAGATCGCCACCCCCGAGCAACTGGCCAAGGTCGACGCCCTGGAGGTCAAGCGGGCCAAGCGTCAGAAACCCCGCTCGGGCAAGGCCGCGCCCACCGTGGAGAACGCCGCGCCCGACGCTTCGAAGAACTGACCGTCTCCGTCCCCGGCACAACGAAAATCCCCCTGAAGCGGACCGCTTCAGGGGGATTTTTACTCTCGGACGACCTTCCCCGCTGGGGGAGGCGGTGTCCGGGGAGCGACCGTGGCCCGCCCGGGACGCTGGCGGCCGGCCCTAGCCCTTGGCGTGCAAGGCGCTGGCGTCGGTCAGCAGTTCGTTGATGCGGGAGACCATCTGGTGCGGGTCGGCCAGGTAGCCGTCGAGCAGCAGGGCCGAATCGTAGAGTTGTTCCACCGACTGGGTGAGGAAGGAATCGGCCGGATCGCGGCGGAAGATTTCCAGCAGGTGCCGGATGAGTGCGTGGTCGCGGTTGATCTCCAGGGCCTTCTTGGGAATCGAGCTGTCCTTGGTCACCATCTGCATGATGCGCTGCATGTTCGAGGTCATGTTCTCGTCGGGCGACACCAGGCAGGACGGGCTCTGGGTGAGCCGGGTGGACAGGCGCACGTCGGTGACGCGGTCGCCCAGGACCTCTTTGATCTTCTTGATGAAGTCGTTCATCGAGGCCTGATCGTCCTTGGAGAGCTCCGGGATCTCGGGCTTGGGCGCGGTTTCCTCGAAGATGTCGAGTTCGGCATTGTCCACGTGCTCGGCCGACTTGAGGGGCAGCTCCTTGTAGGTCTTGAGCGACTCCATGATGAACTCGTCGACCGGATCGTACAGATAGAAGACTTCCAACCCCTTGGCCCGGAAGATTTCCAGGTGCGGGTTGAGGTCGAGGGAGGCCCGCGACGGGCCGGACAGGTAGTAGATGGTCTTTTGCTCGTCCCGCATCCGGGTGACGTAGTCGCCCAGGGAGGCCATGTTGGCGCCTTCGGTGACGGCCGAGGAATCGAAGCGGAGCAGGTCGGCAAAGAGCTCACGGTTGACGTAATCGCCGTAGCCCAGCTTCATGGCCTGGCCATGCTGCTTAAAAAATTCGTTGTACTTGGCCGGATCTTCCTTGGCCAGGGCCTTGAGCTTGTCGAGCACCTGCTTGGTCAGGACGGACTGGATCTTGCGCAGGATCACGTTCTCCTGGAGGGTCTCACGGGAGATGTTGAGGGGCAGATCCTCGGTGTCCACCACCCCGCGCACGAAACCCAGGTATTCCGGAATGACGTCCTTGACGTCCTTGGAGATGAGCACCCGGCGGACGTAGAGGTCCAGGCCGTGGTGCAGGTTCTCGCGGTAGGTCATGGGGCCCATGCCACGCTTGGGGATGAACAGCAGGGCCGTGAACTGGACCGGGGCGTCCACGTTGACGTGGATGGTGAGCAGAGGCTCTTCGGGGTCGAAGGTGAGGAACTGGTAGAATTCCTTGTATTGCTCGGGCTTGATGGAGAACTTGGATTCCCGCCACAGGGCCGGCATGGTGTTGACCTTCTGGCCGTTGACCAGAATCGGGAAGGAAATGAAGTTGGAGTGCTTGGTCAGGACCGCCTTGACCTTCTCGGGCTTGGCGAAGTCCTTGCCGTCCTCGCGGAGCAGGATTTCGATGGTGGTGCCGCGCGGCGCGGCATCCGGGATTTCCTCGACGGTGAAGCTGCCGGAACCGTCGGAGATCCAGCGGGCGGCGGCGACGCCGGGCTTGTAGGAGCGGGAGGTGACGATGACCTTCTCGGCCACCATGAAGACGGAATAGAAGCCCACGCCGAACCGGCCGATGAGATTGCTGGCCGCGTCCGCATCGGTGTTTTCGGTCACCGAGCGCATGAAGTCCTCGGTGCCGGACTTGGCGATGGTGCCCAGGTCCTCGACCATCTCGTCGCGGGTCATGCCGCAGCCGGTATCGACGATGGCCAGGCGCTTGCCGGATTCGTCCGTGGAGATGCGGATTTCCAGCGGCGTCTCCGGTTCGATCATTTCCGTGCCGCGGCTGGTTTCGAAGCGGAGTTTGTCCAGGGCGTCGGAGGCGTTGGAGACCAGTTCGCGCAGGAAGATCTCGTGGTTGGTGTAGATGGAATGGGTAATGATATCGAGCAGTTTTCGGATTTCGGTGCGAAATTCATGGGTTTCGCCGGCATTTGGGGCAGTCATGTCCGTCTCCTTTAGGTTGCATGTGGGACGCCGGCCAGAGGCCGAAAAAAAGTCCTGCCCGCTCATGCGGGAGGGACGATCGGGGAGGAGTTCCCCGGAGGTCATGCTTGCCAGAAGAAATAAGTTTCCGGTGACACCTGTCAAGGCGGTGGCAAGTCTCGGAAGGAACAAACCGGAAAAAACGCTGCCCATTGACAGCGCCTGTTCCTGGGTTATGTTTCGATGTGAGCATTATCCTTGTCAGGAGGTGGATATATGGTCATTGATCTGAGTCCTTTTTATGGCGCATCCAGCCCTTTTGACAGGCTCTTCGAGACGTTGTGGCCGTCCATGGCCATGAGCCAGCGTAGCGTTTCCTATCCGCCGCTCAATATCGGCGAGGACGATGACAATTTGTACGTCCGCTGTGAGATCCCGGGGATGGAAATTGCTGACGTCGACCTCACGCTTACGGATTCGAGCCTGGTCATCAAGGGCGAACGCAAGGCCGTTCAGGGAAAGTATTACCGCCAGGAGCGTCCCACCGGCTTTTTCCAGCGGGTGGTGAACATCCAGGCCGCCATTGCCCGGGACAAGGTCTCCGCCACCATGCGGGACGGCGTGCTGGAGGTGGTCATCCCCAAGTCCGACGAGAGCAAGCCCCAGAAGATCAGCATCGAGGCGGTATAAGGAGGTTGGCCATGACTGAGAACGTTGCCAAGACGGAAGAACGCCGGTTGCCTCGCGTCAAGCCGGCCACGGATATCATCGAGAAGGACGACGGCTTCTATATTTATGTGGATCTGCCCGGTGTGGAGCGCAAGGATTTGGTGATCGACCTCAACGAGGACGAGCTGAAGGTCTCGGGCAAGGCCGAGTACGAGGCCCCCGAGGGCCGCAAGCTGGCCCACGTGGAGTTCGGCGGCGGGGAGTACTTCCGCAGTTTCACCATCTCCCACATCGTGGACAAGGAACGCATCAAGGCCACGCTGCAAAACGGCGTGTTGGAATTGTATCTGCCGCGCCTGGAAAAGGTGCAGCCCAGAAAGATCGAGATCCAGGCCGGCTAATTCGGCGGGTCGACGCCTTTCTCGCCTGGTGCTGCGGCGATGGGCGGCCTCCCGAATTGGCGGATGTATCAGGCGCGCATACGGCGGAGACGCGGAAGCCTTGCTTCCGCGTCTTCGTTTTGGGGAGAGCCGCTTGGCGGATCGGCGCGGCCGGCCGGTTGGCGCCGGCGCAATGGAGTGGAAGGCGATTTTCAAAAAAGTCATAGAAAAGATACGGCGCGAGGCGCCGGCGGCGTTCTTGTTGGTAGTACCGGCACGGCTGCGGAAGGGGAATTGACAAGGCAGTCAATCCACTGCATGGTGAGTCGCTTTTTGAATCTGACAAAGCTGATTGGGAGGAATCGCAATGGAAGATTATTTGAAAAGCGCTCTGGAGATTGTCAAGGCCCAGGCGTCGGTACGCAATATGACCGACGAGGAGATCACCTCCATGGTGCGTCGCCTGGCTGTCGGCATCCGTGACATCAGCCTGGGCGCCTGTGCTGACGAGACGGAGCAGCCGCTGTCCCTTGACCCCAAAAAGGCCATCAAGGAAAAGACGGTGACCTGTCTGGAGTGCGGTAAGGCATTTAAGGTTATCACCAAAAAGCACCTTGCCTCCCACGGGTTGACCCCCGAGGAGTACAAGGCCAAACACGGCTACAAGAAATCCATGCCATTGGTGTGCAAGTCCCTGCAGCGCGAACGCCGCAAAAAAATGAAGGACATGCGCTTGTGGGAAAAGAAGGGGAAAATGGTGGCCTAAGCCGAAAACTTCGGCTATAGGGAGACCGCGTTCGGGAGAGGTGTACGAGCGCCCCTCCGGGAAGATTCCCAGGTTGCCCGAGGGCGAGGCAATCATATACGACAAGGAGATCGCACGCACATGGCAAAAACAGACATCATCGCCAAAATTCAGGCCAACGCCGGTATCGCCACCAAGGCGGAGGCGGGAAAAGTGCTCGACGCCGTTCTGGCGGCCATTCAGGATACGCTGGCTGCCGGTGACACCTTGACGCTGACCGGCTTTGGCGCCTTCAAGGTGTCCGAGCGAGCCGCCCGGACCGGCCGGGATCCCCGGACCGGCAAGGCCATCAACATCCCCGCGTCCAAGGCCGTGCGCTTCACGCCGGGCAAGAGCCTCAAAGAGGCCGTGAAGTAGGACGGTATTTCGCTTGCGATTGGAAGGGCCGCGGGCGACCGGGGCCCTTTTTTTTGTGCCTCGGCCGGGGGGCCGGCTTGACATGGGCTGGAAGATGGATCAATTTTAACGAACGTTCAGTAGTGAAAAAGGATGTCGCCCATGGCTGCCTGCGAGATGCGCGAAAAAATTTTGGATGCGGCTGCCCGCCTGTTTGCGACCAAGGGCTACGCCGCCGTGTCCATGCGACGGGTGGCCACGGAAGTCGGCATGACGCCGGCGAATCTCTATTATCATTTCAAGGACAAAGAAGATCTTGTCCGGTCGTCGCTCGCCTATGTGTTTGAACGCGAGACCCCGACCTTCGAGCGCATCGTCCAGGAAGAGTCCGGCGACCCCATCCTCTGCCTGGAGCGGCTGACGAACTGGTTCGCCTCCTTGCTTTTCGAGGATACCATTTTTGCCCGGCTGCTGGTTCGGGAGTTGTTGGAAGACGATGCCGACCGGCTTGAATTTTTGACGAAAAATGTTTTCCAGTCGTCGTTTAGTACCCTGGTCCGGATTATCGAGGAGTCGCTTGAGACGGACGATCCGGTTCTGGCCGCCCTGTTTTTGAGCAGCACCGTCATCGGGTATGTGCAATATTCGGTCATTCTGCCGTTCCTCCATGGCGCCCGGCCGGAATACAGCGATCCGCAAAAGATCACGCAGTATTTGATGCGGGAAATTCGCAACAAGGCCAAGAAGGGACTGGTGGTCCGGGAAAAATGACGGATGCCGGCCGGCGGTTGCCAGTCGAAAGTGTTGCGTGTTGTGGTGCGTATGGTCGAGATTCTGCAGTTTGCAGTCGCCCCGTTGGCTGTGTCGGGCATGTGGCCCGGACGGTTACGGCTGCCCGCCAGTAATCCTTTCGGTATCGCCCTATTTTATCAATATAATTATTTGTTACATCGTTATTTTATGAAGTGCTGGAGGTCCATGATGCACTCAAAGAGCAATCGTTTGTATGCCGTGCGGCCCGTGCTGCTGGCCCTGCTGGTCCTGTTTTTGCTCGCCGGGTGTGATCGCAAGCCCAAGGGCGCGGCCCGGCCCGTGCCCGAAGTCTCCATCGAGACCATTGCCCCGAGCAAGGTCTTGCTGTCCACGGAATTGTCCGGCCGCACCTCCGCCTTCCGGATCGCGGAAATCCGCCCCCGGGTCAGCGGGCTGATCCAGAAGCGGCTGTTCACGGAAGGTTCCGATGTCACGGCCGGCCAGGTCCTCTATCAGATCGACCCCGCCCCGTTCCAGGCGGAACTCGACAACGCCGCGGCCGCCCTGGCCCAGGCCGAGGCCAAGCTGCCGGCCACCCAGTCCCGGGCCAGCCGGTATCATAAACTGCTCACCGACAGCGCCTTGAGCCAGCAGGACTACGATGACGCCGCCTCCTCCCTCAACGAGCTGCGGGCCAACATCAATTCGCTCAAGGCCCGGGTGGACACCGCCCGCATCAATCTGGGCTACACCAAGGTGACCGCCCCCATTTCCGGGCGCATCGGCAAGTCCAACGTGACCGACGGTGCCATTGTCACGGCCTATCAGGCCACGGCCCTGGCCACCATCCAGCAGCTCAACCCCATTTATGTCGATGTGCCGCAATCCACGTCCGAACTGTTGGATCTGAAGGCCCGCTTCAAGGCGGGCATCCTCAATCCCCATATGAAGGACCAGAACAAGGCCAATCTCATCCTGGAGAACGGCAAGGCCTATTCCTTGGAGGGGACGTTGCAGTTCAGCGACGTGACCGTGGACCCGACCACCGGCTCGGTGACCTTGCGGCTGGTCTTCCCCAACCCGGAAGGGGTGCTCCTGCCGGGGATGTTCGTAAAAACGATTATCAAGGAAGGCATCAACGACCAGGCCATCCTGGTGCCCCAGCAGGGCGTGGCCCGTGATTCCAAGGGCAATCCCTACGCCTTGCTCGTCAATGCCGAAAACAAGGTGGCGGTGCGGCATTTGAAGCTTGATCGGTCCATGGGCGACCAGTGGCTGGTGTCCGACGGCCTGGCTCCCGGGGATCGGGTGATCGTGGCCGGCGCCCAGATGCTGCGGCCGGGCACGGTGGTCAAGGCTGTTCCGGTCGCGCCGTCCCAGGCGGGGCAGAAGCAGCCGTCAGGGCAGAAGCAGACTCCGGTCGGGCAGAAGCAGACTGCCGATTCCGGCGAAAATCCTGAGGAGGGTGGTCGCTGATGCTGTCGAAGTTTTTCCTGGATCGGCCGGTCTTTGCCTGGGTCATCGCCATCATTCTGCTGTCCCTGGGCGGGCTGGCCATCTACAGCATGCCCATTTCGCAATATCCGCCCATTGCGCCGCCGTCGATCTCCATCACGGCCTATTACGCCGGCGCCTCGGCCGAGACGGTGGAAAACACCGTCACCCAGATCATCGAGCAGAAGATGACCGGCCTCGACGGGCTGCTCTATCTGTCCGGTACCAGCTCCTCCTCCGGCCAGGCTAGAATTGAACTGACCTTCGCCCCGGGGACCGATCCGGACATTGCCTGGTCCAAGGTCCAAAACAAACTGCAGCTGGCCACGGCCAGTCTGCCCGATACGGTGCAGCGGGCCGGCATCAAGGTCAGCAAATCCACGCGGAACTACCTGATCGTCGTCGGCCTGATCTCCGAGGACGGCAGTATGCGCGGCGAGGATCTGCGCGACTATGCCCAGTCCACCCTGGAAAAGATCCTGTCCCGGGTGCCGGGCGTCGGCGAGGTGGAGAACTTCGGCACCCAGTACGCCATGCGCGTCTGGCTCGATCCGGACAAGCTCAACAGCTACAGCCTGACCGTCGGCGACGTCATCACGGCGCTCAACGCCTATAACGTCGAGGTCTCGGCCGGCCAGTTGGGCGGCGCGCCGGCCGCTCCCGGCCAGCGCTTGAACGCCCCCATCGTCGTCCAGCATCTGCTCCAGACGCCGCAGGAATTCGCCGAGATCCCCATTCGCATCAATCCGGATGGCTCGGTGGTCCGCATCAAGGACATCGGCCGGACGGAACTGGGCTCCGAACGCTCCGATATCGTCGGCTTCAACAACGGGAAGCCCTCGGCCGGCATGGCCATCAGGCAGGCTTCCGGCGCCAACGCCCTGGCCACGGCCGACGCCGTGAAGCGGAAGATGGTGGAGATGAGCCAGTTTTTCCCGCCGGGCATGAAGGTGGTCTACCCCTACGACACCACCCCCTTTACCAAGGTGGCCATCGACGAGGTGGTCAAGACCCTGTTCGAGGCGGTCGGGTTGGTCTTTGTCATCATGTTCGTCTTTATGGGCAACATCCGGGCCACGCTGATCCCGACCATCGCCGTGCCGGTGGTGCTCATGGGCACCCTTGCCGTGCTGAATTTTTTCGGCTTCTCCATCAACATGCTGACCATGTTCGCCATGGTGCTGGCCATCGGCCTGCTGGTCGACGACGCCATCGTGGTGGTGGAAAACGTGGAGCGCGTCATGTCCGAGGAGGGGCTGCCTCCCCGGGAGGCCACGGCCAAGTCCATGGAGGAGATCACCAGCGCCCTGGTCGGCATCGGCTTGGTGCTGTCGGCGGTTTTCGGCCCCATGGCCTTTTTCGAGGGATCCACGGGCGTCCTGTATCGCCAGTTTTCCATCACCATTATCGCCTCGATGCTGCTTTCGGTGGTCGTGGCCTTGATTTTGACGCCGGTCCTGTGCGCGACGTTTTTAAAGCCCGTGCCCAAGGGCCATCAGCCTTCGGAAAGCGTGGTCTTTTTTCTGCGGCCCTTTTTCCGCGTCTTCAACAGGGTCTTTAATCGGATACGGTCCCTCTATGTCGATGTGGTCGGCCATTCCTTCGCCAAGTGGACGCGCTACATCGCCGTCTACGTCCTGCTCGTGGTCGCGGTGGCCTTCCTCTTCAAGCGCATGCCCACCGCCTACATCCCGGATGAGGATCAGGGCATTCTGACCGTCCAGGCCGTGTTGCCCTCGGGCTCCACCACCCTGGAGCAGACGCAGCAGGTCATGGCCAAGGTCCGCAACTACTTCCTGGTCCAGGAAAAAGAGGCCGTCGAATCCTTCATGGACATCGACGGCGTCAGTTTTGGCGGTCAGGGGCAGAACATGGCGCTCGCCTTCATCAAGCTCAAGGACTGGCACTTGCGCCAGCGGCCGGACCTCAAGGTCAAGGCCATCACCGGCCGGGCCATGAAGTATCTGAGCCAGATCCAGGAGGCCATGGTCTTCGCTTTTCCGCCGCCGCCGGTGGTGGAACTGGGCATGGCCTCGGGCTTCGATTTCGAACTCCAGGACCGGGGTGGGCTGGGCCATGATAAATTGATGGCCGCCCGCAATCAGTTGCTGTCGATGGCCAGGAAGGACCCGCGCCTGGTCCGGGTCCGGCCCAACGGCATGGAGGACGTGGCGGAATTCCATCTCGACGTGGATTGGAACAAGGCCGGTGCCCTCGGCGTGCCCATCAACGCCATCCATACCACCGTGTCCGCCGCCTTCGGCAGCGCCTACGTCAACAACTTCGTCCAGGGCGGTCGGGTCAAGCAGGTCTACGTCCAGGCGGACGCACCGTTCCGCATGCAGCCCCAGGACCTCAAGCGGCTCTACGTCCGCAACAATAGCGGCAAGATGGTGCCGCTCTCGTCCTTCGCCACCGGCCGTTGGACCATGGGATCGCCCCAGCTCGAACGCTACAATGCCTTCCCGTCCATCAATATCTGGGGCGAACCGGCGCCCGGCCACAGCACCGGTGAGGCCATGGCCGCCATGGAGGAAATGGCCCATAAGCTGCCCCGGGGCGTCGGCTTCGACTGGACCGGCCTTTCCTTTCAGGAACGTATGGCCACTTCCCAGGGGCCGATCCTGTACGCCTTCTCCATCTTCGTGATCTTCCTGTGCGTGGCGGCCCTCTACGAAAGCTGGACCATCCCCATCGTCAACATGCTCATGCTGCCCCTCGGCGTGCTGGGCGCGGTGGCGTTCACGACGCTGCGGGGCTACCCCAACGACGTGTACTTTCAGATCGGCTTTCTGACCACGCTCGGCTTGTCCACGAAGAACGCCATCTTGATCATTCAGTTTATCAAGGAACGCATGACCCAGGGCGAGCCCCTGATCGACGCCACACTCGGCGCCGTGAAGACCCGGTTCCGTCCTGTCATGATGACGTCCTTGGCCTTCTTTTTCGGCGTGCTGCCCCTGGCCCTGGCCCAGGGCGCCGGCGCCGGGGCCATGAACGCCATCGGCACGGCCGTGTGCGGCGGTATGTTGTCCGCCACCTTTATCGATTTGATCTTTATCCCTCTGTTCTTTGTCCTTGTCTCCCGCCGGTTTGCCCGCAGGAAGCCGGCAGTTGTTCTCCCCCACTAGCCGAAGGGGCCGTCCTGCAGCCTGACAGGGCGGCCCCCTCGTGCTTGTGCGGCGACGAGCGAATTCCCCCGACGCGGGGAACTTCCGCAACGAAGAGAATCGTTCCCCAGGGTGCGGCCCGTTGACCGCCGGAGGCATCGCTTCGGCGCACTGGTGCCGTGTCCCCCAGGGCGCAGCCCGTCGGCCGCCGGAGGCGTCTGGCCTCCGGCACCGGGCGGGGGCTGCCGTCTAGGCGGGCGTGTATTCCCGGATGGTGTAGCGGTTTTTCCCCAGCCGCTTGGCCTCGTACATGGCTTGGTCGGCCAGGCGGAGGGCCTCGGGCAGGTCGGGTGGGCAGGTGCGGCAGAGGATGATGCCGATGCTGCAGCCGATGCCGGAGCCCAAGGCGTCGACCCGGCCGACGATGCGTTCGGCGATGGTGGTGGCCGCCGTGAAGAGGTGTTCGTTGCCGGCCGACAGGCAGACGGCGAACTCATCGCCGCCCATGCGCCCGACCACGTCGGTGTCCCGCACGCTTTCGCGCAGGATGTCGGCCACGCCGCGCAGGATGTCGTCGCCCCGGTCATGGCCGTATTCGTCGTTGATCTGCTTGAAGCCGTCGAGATCGATGAACATGAGGGCCAGTCCCAGGTCGACGTCCTTGCGGCAGCGGCTTTCGAGCAGTCCGGCCAGCATCCAGAAACGGCCCCGGCCGGGCAGGCCGGTCAGCTGGTCGTTCATGGCCTGTTCCTCCCGGTCCTTGGCCGCCATCAGACAGGCGCGCACCTCTCCCATTTCGCGGATGATCGTCTTTTCGTCAAAGGCGGTTTCCCCGCTCGACAGGGCGGCGGAGGCCGAGGCCAGCTCGGTGATTTCCCGGCCCAGCCGGCGCGACAGCAGCTGCGAGGCCGCCATGCCGAGCAGGGCGCAGGCAAAGCCGACCGCCCCGAATTTGAAGAGCAGGCTGCGTAGCGGCCGGACAAAGGCGCGCTCCGGCACGCTGACCGAGACATGCCAGCCCCAGCGCCCCACCTCCATGACCGTCGTCACGATCCGTTCCTCCGTGTCCGACGCGGCCGTATCCTGGTTGTTTTTGGCGTAGAGCGGGCCGTATACGGCGATGGGGGTGTTGCCGGCCATCAGGGCGGCGCTCCAGTTCGGCGGGAAATATTGCTGGCGCAGGACGCGATTGAGGTCGCGTACGGGAATGATGCCGCGCAGGCAGTAGCGGACCGTGTTGCCTACGAACAGGGGGACGCCCAGGGCGGCTACCTGCGCCCGGGAAATGACGCCGTAGAAGGCCTCGGACACGTGCGGCCGCTTGGTCTCGATGACCTCGACGGCCGAGGCCCGGTGCGTGGTGTCGGGCAGTTTCTTGCCGTAGGGCTCCAGGGTGCTGAAGAGGATCCGGCCGTCCTTGTCGATGAGGTCGATGGCGTGCAGGGCGGGATTGCCGGCGACCAGCCGGGCGGCATGGTCGTAGATGGCCGCCATGTCGTCGGCCCTGGCCGAATCGGTGTCGGCGATGGCGACGAGCACGCCGGCCCGGGAGGAGAGAAGCCGCTCCATGTCCCGCGACAGCACGATGGCGGCCCGGTCCAGCTTCTGCTTTTCGTCGTACTGCTGATTTTCGACCAGGACCGCCAGGGAGGCGATGGCGAAGAGGATCATCGGCAGCGAGGAAACGGCGGACAGCAAGGCCAGCCAGGTGCGGAAGCTGACCTGGAAGGATGTGAGATCACGCATGGGCAGGTCTCCTTACACGGATGCCAGAATGCCCACCACCGTTCCGGTCATCAGGGAGGCGAGCACGCCGGCCAACAGGGCACGACCGCCCAGGGCGGCGATTTCACTGCGCCGCTCCGGGCACAATGTGCCCAGCCCGGCCAGCAGGATGCCCACACTGCCGCAGTTGGCGAAGCTGCACATGGCATAGGTCAAAATCAGCCGGGTATGGGCCGAAAGGGCTTCCGGCGGCAGTTTGGCCATATCGATGAAGGCAATGAATTCGTTTAGCACGATTTTGGTCCCGAGCAAGGCGCCGGCGGTGGACGCTTCGGCCCAGGGGATGCCCAGCAACCAGGCCACCGGGGCCAGGGCCAGGCCGAGCAGCCGCTCCAGGGTGACGGGCGCGCCGGCCATGTCGGGCAGGGCGGACAAGCCGATGTCGGCCAGCTTGACCAGGGCCACGAACACGATCAGCGAGGCCACGATGCTCCAGAACAGCTTGAGCCCTTCGGCCGTCCCCGTCACCACCGCGTCCATGGCCCCGGAGGCCGGGGACCGGGGCAGGCTGCGGCCGAGCGTCGGTTGGCCGGTCTCCGGGATCATCAGGGCGGCCACCAGCAGGGCGGCCGGGGCGTGGATGATCGAGGCGGCCAGGATATGGCCCACGGCGTCGGGCACGACGTCTTTGAGCACGGTGGCGTAGAGCATGAGCATGGTGCCGGCGATGCAGGACATGCCGGTGGCCATCATGGCGAACAGTTCGCTGCGGGTCATGCGGTTGATGTAGGGCCGGATGAGCAGGGGCGATTCGATCATGCCGAGAAAGATGCAACCGCCGGTTCCCACCCCGAGCACGCCGCCGATGCCCATGGTCTTTTCCAGGACCGCGGAAAAGCCGAGCACCACCTTGGGCAGGATTTTCCAATAATAGAGCAGGGCGGTCAGGGCAGCCACCACGATGACCAGGGGCAGGGACTGGAAGCCCAGGATGAAGGCGTTGCCCGGCTGGGTGGCGGCGAAGGGGGCCGAGCCGCCGCCGACATAGCCGAAGACGAAGGCCGTGCCGGCCCGGGTGGCCGTGTCCATGGCCGTGACCAGGGCGTTTAAGGCCAGAAACAGGCCGCGCAGGAACGGTGCCTTGAGGATGCAGGCGGCGATGAGCACTTGCAACCCCAGGCCGCCGGCCACCATACGCCAGGGAATGCGGCCCCGGTGCTCGCTGCAGGCGGCCGCGACCAGCAGCAGCGCCATCAGGCCGAGCAGGCTTTGCAGCATGGAAGGTACTCCTAGAGCAGGCCCCAGAGCATCCGGGTGGCCATGGCCAGCAGGAACAGGGCGAACACCCGTTTGAGCACGGCCACCGGCAGGGTATGGGCCAGCCGTGCCCCCAGCTTGGCGGTCAGGACGCTCATGGCGACGATGCCGCACAGGGCGGGCAGATAGACGAAACCGAGGCACAGCGGCGGCAGATCCGTGGCCGCCAGGCCGTTCATCACGTAGCCGATGGCGCCGGCGATGGCAATGGGCAGGCCGATGGCCGCGGCCGTGCCTACGGCCACGTGGATGGGCACGTTGCACCAGCTCAAAAACGGGACGGTCATGATGCCGCCGCCGATGCCGACCAGATTGGAGAGCAGACCGATGACCCCGCCGGCCGTGCCCAGGCCGAGCGTCCCGGGAAGCTGGCGCGAGGCCTTGGGCTTGATGTTGAGGAGCATCTGGATGGAGACGTAATAGAGCAGCAGCATGAAGGCGACCCGGAGGGAGCGGGAGGAGAGCCGTGCGGCCGTCCAGGAGCCGAGGAAGGCGCCGATCAGGATGCCGGGCGTGAAATGCCGAAAAATGTCCCAGCGCACCGCCCCGCGTGCGGCATGGGCCCGGAAGCTGGAAAAGGAGGTGAAGACGATGGTGGCCAGGGATGTGCCCAGGGCCAGATGCATTATTTCCGCCTGGGGCAGGCCCTGCATGGTGAAAATCCAGTACAGGGCCGGTACGACGACGATGCCGCCCCCCACGCCGAGCAGGCCGGCGATGATGCCGGCCACGGCGCCGAAAACAAAATAGGCCAACCAAAAGGCAATGGATGGCATAGGCGGTTCCTTCGGGGCGGCGTGCGGGGAAAGGGATCGATCAGGCGATGCCGTAGGCGCTGATGCGCTTCATGTATTCGTCCACTTCCTCGCCCAGATAGGTGAAGAGCTTGCCCAGACCCTTGTCCGGTTCGGCCCCGATCTTGGCGAAGATGGTGCTGGCCTTGTCATAGGCCTGCTGAAAATGTTCGTCGTCCAGCCCGGCGATTTCCTTGGCTTCTTCCATGGTCAGGTGGCCGGCATGGACGAAGTAGGCGCAGACGACGGCCGTGACTTTTTGCACGTGTTCCTTGTTGGAGGGATTTTCGGACATGATGGCTCCTTTTGCATGTGATGACGGGCACCCACGGAGGCTACGGCAGCCCGGGCGTCGAGGCAACCCCCTTCCGGTCGGAAAACGCTGCGAAAACCGTCGGCTCGGCGCTAGGGGTGCGGCAGGTTGCCCTCGGCCGGCTTGATGTCGATGATCGGCGTGCCGTTGATGGCCTCCATGGCCCCCACGGTGATGACGTTGCCCGCGATGGCCGTGATGCGGGCCCGGTGCAGGCCGATGGGATTGGGCCGGTTGGGGGAGCGGGTGGAAAAGACGCTGCGCACGGGCAGGGACGGGTCGCCCCGGGGATGGACGCGCAGGCAGACCCGGTCGCACAGGTGGAGCCAGGTGAAGACGAAAATTTCCTGATCCACCGCCAGGTCGGCGATGCCCTCGACATAGGCCGGGTCGATGACCAGCTCGGCCGGGAAGGGGCTTACGGTCTCGAAGCGGGGCGCGGTTTCCGGATCGCGGATGGGCGAGCGGACCTCGCCGATGGGACGCAGCGTCATATCCATGTTTAGGCTCCCTTACGCGCCGGACGTCATGGGACCGCCCTCGGCCCGGCCGAAATGGTCGAAGCCCCGGGCGGCCAGCGGCGCGCCATTGAGGTTGATTCCCGGGACATCCAGGACCCGGCCCAGGGGCCAGGCTTCGGGCACTTCCCGGGCGACCGCCGGCCAGTCGTTTGCCCCGACCGCCCCGAGCAGCGCGTAGTCCTCGCCGCCGGCCACCAGCTCCAGGACCGGATCGCGGCCCTGGGCCTCGGCCAGTCGGGCCGCCTCCGGATGGACGCGGGCGCGGTCGAGGTGCAGTGCCGCGCCGGTCCCCGGCGCCAGCAGACGCGGCAGGTCCCGGGCCAGGCCGTCGGAAACGTCCATGCAGGCGGTGACGCCGGGCAGGTCGGCCAGCCGCGTGCCCGCCGCCAGCCGGGGCGTCGGGCGCAGATGGGCGGCCACGGCGGCCGGAACGTCTGCGGCCGCGTTCGTCCCGTCCCGCTCCAGGGCGAACAGGCCGGCCCGGGCCAGGCCGAGCGGCCCCACGGCAAAAAGGGTGTCCCCGGGCGTGGCGGTCCCCCGGGTGAGAAAGCGGCCCGCTGCCCCGGGTTTCCCCCAGACGGTGATGGCCAGTCCCACCCGGTCCCCGGCGCTCAGGTCGCCGCCGACCAGGGGCACTTCGGCCGGAGCGGCCGCGGCGGCCAGACCGGCCAGCACGCCGTCCCAGAAGGCGGCATCGGCGTCAGGCGGGCAGATGAGGCCCAAGACGCAGCCGATGGGCGTCCCGCCCATGGCGGCCACGTCGCTCAGATTCACGGCCAGGGCCTTGTAGCCGATGTCGGCCGGGGAAAAGTAGTCCCGGCGAAAGTGCACGCCCTCCAGGAAAAGGTCCGTGGTCACGCAGACGCGCTCGGGCCAGGCCACCACGGCGGCGTCATCCCCGCGCCCCAGCAGCACCCCGGGGGCGCGGCGCGGAAAATGGCGGTCCACCAGGGCCAGAAAGTCGTCTTCGGAAGTGATGCGCGTCATGGATGTCGTGTGGTTGCGGTATGGAAACATCGGGTCGTGGCGATGCCGCCGGCGGCCGAAGGGCGCGGCCCGGTGGAATCCTGTTCGGAAGCGTCCGTGGAACGACGGCAAAATAGCCCGATTGTCAGGCTGTTGTCCATGAAGCGGGCGGGGGAAGGTGGGCTCAGACGGTGGGGCGAAACGGCGTTTCGGTGAGGATGCCCCCGGCCAGCATCCGGCCGCCCGCGTCCGAAACGGCGGCCACCTGGCCGGGCGTGGGCCGGGCCACCGGCTCGGCAAAACGGATATCGAGGCCGCCGTCCGCCGTCACGCGGACCGCCGCCGGCCGGGGCCGCATCCGGTAGCAGGTCTGGACCGCCACCGCCTCGGGCCAGTCCGCCGGCGCGACCAGGAAATTGGCCGGCCCGGTACGGCAGTCGCTGGCCGAGAGGGCCGGCTTGGGCCCGACCACCAGGGCATTGGCCGCCGCGTCCTTGGCCAGGACGTAGAGCGGCTCGGTGTAGGCCACGCCCAGGCCCCGGCGCTGGCCCACGGTGTGCCGCCACAGGCCCTGATGGGTGCCCACCTGCCGGCCGTCGGCCAGGACGATGGGCCCCGGTCCGGACAGGGGAAGGCCGCAGGTTTCGAGAAAGGCCCGGTAGTCGTCCTGGGGCACGAAGCAGATTTCCCGGGATTCCTTGGGCAGGGGCGGCCTCAGGCCCAGGGCGGCCAGGGCGGTGGCATTGTCGGCCTTGCGGCGTCGGGCCATGGGAAACAGGGCCTGGCCCAAGGCGGCGAGCGGCACCAGGGTCAGAAAATAGCTTTGGTCGCGGCTGGCGTCGTCGCCCCGGAAGAGCGCCGGCCCGGCGTCGGTCTCCTCCAGGCGGGCATAGTGGCCGGTGGCCAGCCGCACGGCGCCGAGGGCGCGGGCCGCTTCCAGCAGCAGCCCGAATTTCATCTCGCGGTTGCAGGCGGCGCAGGGGTTGGGCGTGCGCCCCGCGGCATAGGCCCGGGCAAAGGGCGCGATCACCCGTTCGTGGAAGGCTGCCGCGAGGTCGACGGTCGTCAGCGGCACGTCGAGCACGGCGCATTGGTCGGCCATGGCCGCGACCAGGGCGCGCTGGCCGGCGTCGGGCGGCAGAAAATGGGCATGGACGGCGATGACGTCATGCCCGGCCCGGCGCAGCAGGGCCAGGGCCAGCAGGCTGTCCGAGCCGCCGGACACGGCCACCGCGATGGCGCGGTGATGCGACGAGGTGGAGGAGAGGGGTATGGGATGCCTCCGGCGGCCAAAGGGCGTTGCCCTTTGGAATCCCGTTATCGTACCGCGTGCGGTGTTTGTTGCCATCCCCCCAATGAGGGAGTCCGGGGGGAAGCATTCCCCCCGGCGGTGAGGTCCGGGAGCGGCAGCGCCGCTCCTGGCCGCCGGAGGCATCTTCTCTACGCCAGCCCCGCCGGTTCGTCGGGCAGGGGCGGCAGGGCCTCGCCCAGCGCCTTGGCCGTCCGCAGGATGGTGGCCTCGTCGAAGGCCCGGCCGAAGAGCTGCATGCCGATGGGCAGTCCGGAGCCGCGCCCGATGCCGACCGGCATGGACAGGCCCGGCAGGCCGGCCAGGTTGAGGGAGATGGTGAAAATGTCGCTTAAGTACATCTGGAGCGGGTCGCCCGCCATCTGGCCGATGGGGTAGGCGACGAAGGGCGAGGTCGGACCGCAGATGACGTCGCATTTCTGGAAGGCGTCCAGGAAATCCTGGCGGATGAGCCGGCGCACCTGGGCGGCCTTGCGGTAGTAGGCGTCGTAGTAGCCGGCCGAGAGCACGTAGGTGCCGATGACGATGCGGCGCTGCACTTCCGGGCCGAAGCCCTTGGTGCGCGACAGTTCGTAGAGGTCCTCCAGGGACTGGGCTTCCGGGTCGCGGAAACCGTAGCGCACGCCGTCGAAGCGCGACAGGTTGGACGAGGCCTCGGCCATGGCCACGATGTAGTAGGTGGCCACGGCATAGGGGGTATGGGGCAGCGAGATGGGCACGATGTTGGCGCCGAGCGCCCCGGCCGCGTCCACGGCCTGGCGGCAGGCCAGGCGCACCTCGTCGTCCACGCCCTCGTCCCAATATTCCTCGGGCAGGCCGAGGGTGAGACCGGAGAGGTCGGCGGCACCGGCCAGGGCGGCCTCGAAGTCCGGCACGTCGCGCGGCGCCGAGGTGGAATCCCGGTCGTCGTGGCCGGCGATGACGGACAGGATGGCGGCGGCATCCTCGGCGGTGCGGGTGAGGGGGCCGATCTGGTCGAGGCTCGAACCGTAGGCCACCAGGCCGTAGCGCGAGACCCGGCCGTAGGTGGGCTTGAGGCCGACGGTGCCGCAGAAGGCGGCCGGCTGGCGAATGGAGCCGCCGGTATCGGTGCCCAGGGCGGCGAAGCACTGCCGGGCCGACACGGCCGCGGCCGAACCGCCGCTCGACCCGCCCGGCACCATGGTCAGGTCCCAGGGATTGGAGGTCACCTGGTAGGCGGAATTTTCCGTGGACGATCCCATGGCGAATTCGTCCATGTTGGTCTTGCCCAGGATGACGGCGCCGGCGGCCTTGAGTTTTTCCACGCTGGTGGCGTCATAAAACGGCACGAAATTTTGGAGTATTTTCGAAGCGCAGGTGGTGGGGGCGTCCTTGACGCAAATGGCGTCCTTGACGAGCACGGGCACGCCCCACAGGCGCTTTTTCGGATCGGGGCCGGCGGCGTCCATGGCCTTGGCCGTGGCCAAGGCGGCCTCGCCGTCCAGGTGGAGGATGGCCCGGATTTTCGGCTCGGTGGCCGCGATGCGGTCCAGACAGGCGCGCGTCGCCTCCTCGGCCGAGAGGGCCTTTGTGGCCAGCTTGTCGCGGACCGCGGTCAGGGTCAGTTGGGTAATTGCGGACATGATGCTTCCTTGCGTGGAACCGGGGGGCTCGCCTCCCGGCGGGTGCGGGCGGGCCGCGTGCTTAGACGATCTTCGGCACGACGAAGAACTGGCCATCGGTGGCGGGCGCGTTGCGCAGGATGTCTTCGCGGGTGCAGGTCCTGGCCACGGTGTCGGGGCGGGTGACCGTGGCGTGCTCCACCGGGCTGTAGAGCGGCTCCACCCCGGCCGTGTCCACGCTTCCGAGCGTCTCCATATAGGTCAGAATGGCGTCCATCTGCCCGGCGAACGCCTCGAGCGTGTCATCGTCGAGGCGCAGCCGGGCCAGCTTGGCAATGGTGGCGGCCTGTGCGGCAGTAATGGACATGACGGTGATTCCTCTGCTTACGAGGTCGGAAGGGTTTGCTGGTGCGCCGGCGCGGTCTGGCTCGGGAACGGCGTGGTCTGGGCCGGTGCCTGTTGCGGCGCGGTGCCGGTCTGCGGCGCGGTCCCCGGCTGTTGGACCGGGGCCGCACCCGGCTGGGCCGGCGTTCCCGGCTGCTGGGCCGGCGTGTAGGATTGCTCGGTCTCCGGGGCCGGATTCTCCAGGGCCTTTTGCCGGATGGCGTTGAGCCGCTGGCGGAAGCCTTCCGGATCGAGCAGCACCGGGCCGGCCACCGACGGTCGAAACAGGTACATGGCCACGTGGGCGATGCCGTCCGGCGTGTAGGACAGCGGCGCCATGCTGAAATCCATGCCCGAGGCGGCCTGGGCCAGTCGGGCGCTGACGTCCTGGGGCGCGTCGCCCGGAGGCAGGTGCCCGACTCGGGCGGCCAGGCGCACGAAATCGTAGCCGATGGCCTCCCACAGCTCGACGTGGCCGTTGCCTTCGGCCTGCATGGCGGCGAGCAGGTTCTGGGTGGCCTTGCTCTGGCTTTCCGGCCACCAGGCACCGGGGCAGACGGCCAGCCGGTAGTTCTGGATGTTGATCTGGGCCTTGGCGGCGGCCGCCTGGAACAGGGATTCGGTCCAGAGCTGCGGCCCGAGGATGAGCAGATCCTCGACCTTGTTGCGGAAGAAGTAGGGCAGCACCTTGTCCACCCGGTCCCAACCGTCCGGGACGAACACGGCGCCGAAGCCGGGCCGGCCGGTGCCGGTCCGGATCATCTCCTGGACCGTGGCTTCCCAGGTCGAGGGATCCTGCGGCGCATAGACGCCCGTGGCCGTGACCTGACCGCCCAGCCGGGTGACGGCCTGGCTGAAGGTTTCGGCCATGGACTGGGCATAGCGGTCGCCCGGCCGCAGGATGGCGTACTGGTTGATGCCGTAGTTGGTGAGCGAGAGGCGCAACAGGGCGTCCACCTGGTCCTCGTGGCTGGGGAAGAAGCGCCAGGCGTCCACGCCTTCCCGGGCCTCGCCCAGGGTGGACATGAAGGCCAGAAACACGCGGGTGTTGAGCAGGCCCGCCGATTGCAGCTCCTTGAAGGTCAGGGGATGCATGGGGCCGCCGACCAGGGCGACCTGGGGCGGCAGCGCCCGCAAGGCGTCCTGCCAACCCGGCTGGGTGACGTCGATGACCACCACGTCGATGGTGGTGCCGGCCTTGGCCAGGGCCGCCTTGGCCGCCAGGGCGCCGCGCTGGACCTTGCCGCCGAATTCACGGAACGGCCCGCCCAGCGGTAACAGCAGGGCCACGGTGTTTTCCGCCGGTTTGGGCGGCGGCGGGGCCGGGGCGACCTGCGGTTTGGGCGGCACGTGCGCGGGAGGGGGCGGGGCGGTCGGTTGGGGGGCGGACGAAAAGATGCCGCAACCGGCCAGGGTGCAACACAACATGACCCCCACCATAAGGCGGGAGAGGTATTGATGGATGTTCGTCTTGGCGTCCATGGGCGAACCGGGGTTTGGCGGCCAGGCCGCGTGCGGGAAGAGGAAATGGAAAAGCCTGATCCGTCCGAAGACGGATCAGGCTCAAACTACGCGCAACGAAACGCGAAAGCAAGCTGCGTTCCGGCAGGATTATTTGACTTCGGTGTAATCCGCGTCCACCACGTCCTCGTCGGCGCCGCCGGTCTTGCCGCCGGCCTGCCCGCCGCCGGGCTGTCCCTGTTCGGGACCGCCGGGCTGTCCGGCGCCGGTGTCGGCCTTCTGCTGATAGAGCTTTTCGGCCAGTTTGTGGGAGGCCTGGGACAGCTCTTCGGTGGCCTTCTTGATGGCGTCGGCGTCATCGCCCTTGAGCACGTCCTTGACGTGGTTGACCTTGGCTTCGATCTCGCCCCGGGTCACGGCGTCGACCTTGTCGCCCAGTTCGGACAGGGACTTCTCGGTGGTGTAGACCAGGGTATCGGCCTGGTTGCGCACCTCGATCAGGGCCTGCTTCTTCTTGTCGTCCTCGGCGTGGGATTCGGCATCCTTGATGAGCTTCTGGATGTCGGCTTCGGACAGGCCCGAGGAGGCGGTGATGCGGATCGACTGCTCCTTGCCGGTGCCGGTATCCTTGGCCGAGACGTTGACGATGCCGTTGGCGTCGATGTCGAAGGTGACCTCGATCTGCGGCAGGCCGCGCGGCGCCGGCGGAATGCCGGTCAGCTCGAAGCGCCCGAGCGTCATGTTGTCGCCGGCCATGGGCCGTTCGCCCTGGAGCACGTGGATGGACACCGACGGCTGGTTGTCGGCCGCCGTGGTGAAGACCTGGCTCTTGCGGGTCGGGATGGTGGTGTTGCGGTCGATCAGCTTGGTGAACACGCCGCCCAGGGTCTCGATGCCGAGCGACAGCGGGGTCACGTCGAGCAGCAGCACGTCCTTGACGTCGCCGGCCAGGATGCCGCCCTGGATGGCGGCGCCCATGGCCACCACCTCGTCCGGGTTGACCGAACGGTTGGGCTCCTTGCCGAAGAATTCCTGCACGGTCTTCTGGACCAGCGGCATACGGGTCATGCCGCCGACCAGCACCACCGCGTCGATGTCCGCGGGCTTGAGACCGGCGTCGGCCAGGGCCTTGCGGCAGGGCTCGATGCTCTGCTGGACCAGGTCGTGGACCAGGCTTTCGAGCTTGCTGCGGGTGAGCTTGACCAGCATGTGCTTGGGCCCGGAGGCGTCGGCGGTGATAAAGGGCAGGTTGACCTCGGTCTCCATGGACGAGGACAGCTCCTTCTTGGCCTTTTCGCCGGCTTCCTTGAGGCGCTGCAAGGCCATGCGGTCCTGGGACAGGTCGATGCCGTTTTCCTTCTTGAACTCCTCGACCAGGTAGTTGATGACGCGCTGGTCGAAGTCCTCGCCGCCGAGGAAGGTGTCGCCGTTGGTGGCCCGGACTTCGACGACGTTGTCGCCGACTTCCAGGATGGAAATATCGAACGTGCCGCCGCCGAGGTCGTACACGGCGATCTTCTCGTTGGCCTTGCGGTCGAAACCGTAGGCCAGGGAAGCGGCCGTGGGCTCGTTGATGATGCGCTTCACTTCGAGACCGGCGATGCGGCCGGCGTCCTTGGTGGCCTGGCGCTGGGCGTCGTTGAAGTAGGCCGGCACGGTGATGACGGCTTCGGACACGGCCTCGCCCAGATAGGCTTCGGCGTCGCTCTTGAGCTTGCCCAAAATAATGGCCGAGATTTCGGCCGGGCTGTATTTCTTGCCTTCGACCTCGACATAGGCGTCGCCGCCCGGGCCCTCGACGATCTTATAGGGGCAGTGTTCCTGCCAGCGACCGACTTCGGGCGCGTCGAACTTGCGGCCCATCAGACGCTTGATGGCGAAAATGGTGCGCTCGGGATTGGTGACGGCCTGGCGCTTGGCGATTTCGCCGACGAGCCGTTCCTTGGTGAAGGCCACGATGGACGGCGTGGTGCGGCCGCCTTCGGGGTTGGTTATGCACTTCGGGTCCTTGCCCTCCATGATATAGACGCAGGAGTTGGTGGTCCCGAGATCAATACCGATAATTTTACCCATGTTGCCCTTCCTCCTTGATGGTTCCGTATGCGGGGCCGCCGGGCGCGGCGGATGATTTCCCAGGCTTGGCAGTGATATAATGCCGGTTTTTTTCGAGTAAAGAGGCGCGTTCCAAAAAAGGCCCTAGGCGGGCTTATTCACCATGACCTTGGCCGGACGCAACAACCGACCGTGCAGGGTGTAGCCACGCTGCACCACCTTGGCCACGGCGTCGGCCGGGAGGTTGGGATCGGCCATCATCCCGAGGGCTTCGTGGTTCTCGGGGGAGAACGGCTCCCCGACCTGACCGAATTCGACCACGCCGTGGTGGGACAGGATGTCCACGAAGGCCTTGCGGGTCATGTCCACGCCGACCATGAAATCCTTGCAGGCCTCGATTTCCCGGCCGTGGGTCAGGGCCAGGTCCAGGTGGTCGAGCACGGGCAGCAGCTCCACGACCAGGGATTCGGTGGCGTATTTTTGGAATTCCTCTTTTTCCTTGATGAGGCGTTTCTTGAGATTCTCCACCTCGGCCAGGCTGCGCAGCCGGTGGTCGGATTCGGCGGCCAGGGCGGCCTTGAGGCGTTCGATTTCGGCTTCGGGGGAGAGCGTCTCCGGCGCCTCCGCGGGGGCGGCTTCCGGGGTCGGCGCGGCATCAGGGAGAATATCGTCAGGGGCCATAGATCCTCCAGGGGAAAAAACACCGGGCGCGGAAAAAGGCCGGACCGGACCGGCCCGCCGCCTCCGGGCGTTATGGTTAAAAATGTCTGTCCAGAATCCTGGTCAGGGCGTTCGCGGTGAAGTTCACCACCGGCACCAGGGTGGCGTAGTCCATGCGCACCGGGCCGATCAGCCCGATGGCGCCCAGGGGGCCGGTGCCGTAGGGCGCGGTGATGATGCCGAGATCGGATAGCGAACTCAGGTCGGATTCGCCGCCGATGGTCACGACCGTCTTCCAGTCCGAGGCGGTCTTGTCCAGCAGTTCGAGGAGGATGGTGCGTTCCTCCAGCACCCGCATCACGCCGCGCACGTGCTCGCTGTCCGTGAATTCGGGTTGGGACAGGATGTTGAGCGTCCCGTCCACGATCACTTCGCTGTCGGTGACGGCGTCACGCTCGAAGGCCGACCGGGCCAGCATCAGCGCCCGCTGGTACAGGGCGTTTAGGGTGCGCTCGGCCTCGTGCAGCTCGCTTTCGATCCGGGCCCGGACCTCGGAGACGGTATGGTCGGTAAAGAGATCGTTCAAAAAGTTGGCGTAGGCGGTCAAGTCGTCGGCCGTGACCTCGACGGCCGTCTGGATGACGCGGTTGCGCACGAGGCCGCCCTGCAACACCAGGATGACCATGACCAGACCGGGGTTCAAGAGCGAAAAGTCGATGCGCTTCCACCGGGTGTCGGCGTGGCGCGGCGCCACCACCATGGCCACCTGGAGCGAGAGTCCCGACAGCAGGCGCGAGGTCTGGCGCAGGATATTGCTGAGTTCCAGGCCGGCCGAGGACAGGATGGCGGCGATGCGCTGCTTCTGGGCGTCGGGCAGGGGGCGTTCGTGCATCACCTCGTCCAGGTAGAAGCGGAAGGCCCTGGCCGTGGGCACCCGCCCGGCCGAGGTGTGCGGTTGCTCCAGATAGCCCTCGTCGGTCAGATCGGCCATGATGTTGCGGATGGAGGCCGGCGACAGGCCGAGATGGCTCTGCTTGGACACGGTGCGCGACCCCACCGGCGCGGCCGTGACGATATAGGCCTCGATGATGGTGGTGAGCACTTCTCGTTCGCGATCTGGCAGCGGCATGGCGCGTCCTTGTCTGGCACTCGTGACAACAGAGTGCCAAACGGGTAACAACCGAAGGGGAGGGTGTCAAGGTGCGCGACCCAAAATGGTTCGCTATCTTCTTGAAATAAAAAAATAAATCCGAGCAACTTTTCCGGGCCGGTCACGGGGATTCCGGCGGCGGACCCAGCCTAACCCGGCAGACTTATTGACAAGACAGGACCGAGGTGGCACGGGACAATAACGACCTCCGCCCGACGGCGGGGAGGAGGCGAACGGCCGTTTGCGGTCCGATTGCGTGCCCAAGGAGGGCTCCATGCGTAGCACGACAAGCCTGGTCACGGAGAACGAGTTCTTTTCCGCCGAGCGCCAAGACACCATCCTGGTGGTGCGGGGCAAACCGTATTTTACGCAAAACATTGCGGATCTCGGCAAGATCGACACCTTCTTCGATCACCTGGAACTCATTTCCCATACCGACAAGGTGAAGGTGGTGGTCTTTGTCGGAGCCCACGAACAGCACGGCTCCAAGGAGATCATGGAGTTCTTCTACCGGCTCCTGCAGGCGCGGCGGGAGGAGTTCCTCCTCCAGCGCATGTTCAACATGGTCAACAACTACGTGGCGGCCATGGCCGGCCTCAACAAGGTGACCATCCACGCCGACACGGGCCGGCTGTCCATGTTTTTCTTCACCATGAGCCTGTCGTGCGACTACCGCATCGTGGGCGAGGGGTCGGTGATCGAAAACGCTTTCGCGGACATCGGCACCGTGCCCAAGGGCGGCTGCGGCTATTTCCTGTCCCGTCTGCTCGGGGTGGGGCGGGCCACCGAAGTCCTGCAATGGCCCTCGTTCACCGCCGAAGAGGCCCTGCACCTCGGCATCGTGGACAAGATCGTGCCGGCGGCCCAGGTGGAGGAGGTGGCCCTCAATACGGCCCGCCTCTACAACGAACCGCAGATTTCGACCCTGATCGGCGTGCGCCGGCTGCTCAAGAGCAACGTGGACGCGCTGCGCCGTTCCCTGGAAACCGAGGACATGGTCATCCTCAACCGGGTCAATTCGCCGGAGTTCCGGGTGGCCATGAAGGCCAGGCAGGACAAGACGGGTGGGGCGGCCGGCCAGCCCGCCTAGAAATAGCGCATACTGACTTTCTTGAGTTCCCTGACGCTCGCCAGCATGGCGTAGTCCGTGACGCCGCTGGCCCGGGACAGGGCCTCCACGACCGCCCGGCAGTCCTCGGGCGTGCGGCCGTGCACCATGGTGTAGAGGTTGTACGGCCATTCCGGGCAGGTCCGCCGCCGGTAGCAGTGGCTCACCTCCGGCCGGGCCGCCATCACGGGACCGAGCCGGTCCACGTCCGCTTCCGGCACCCGCCAGGCCACCATCACGTTGGCCTGATAGCCGGCCTTCTGATGGCGCAAGGTGGCCCCGAACCGCCGGATGGCCCCGCTTTCCTTGAGCCGCGTCAGCAGCGCCAGCACGGCCTCCTCGCTGGTGCCGACCGCCCGGGCGATGTCGGCGTACGGCGTGGCCGAATCCGGAAGCGTTCCCTGCACCTGTCGCAAAATCGCCTTGTCCAGTTCGGAAAACGGGCCTGTCCCGTCGGCTGCCGTCATGGTTCCCTCCCGCGGATGCCACCCGGAAAGCCTTTGTCTCTAGCGGCTTCGTGTGCTAGAGGCAACAAGGCTCGGACGTCGTCTTCGGGACGCGCCGGGCGGTTTGCCGGACCCGTGCTCCGGTTTTGGAGGGATGTCGCATGAAAATCGCGGTCATCGGCGGCGGGAGCTGGGGTACCACCCTGGCCGACCTGCTGGCGAAAAAAGGCCAGGAAGCCCGTCTGTGGGTGCGCGAACAGGCCGTCATGAACGAAATCAGGACCACGCGCGAAAATTCCTGGTATACCCCGGGCTGTCCCCTGAGCGAACGCCTGGAAGTGACGACGGACGCCGCCAGGGTGGCCGAGGGCGTCAAGCACTTCATCTTTGCCGTGCCCAGCCAGTTCGTCCGCCAGGCCTATCAACGGTTCCAGAAATACCTGCCCAAGGGCGCCGTCATCATCTGCGCCAGCAAGGGCATCGAACTCGATACCCTGATGACCATGTCCCAGGTCTGCGAGGACACCCTGGCCGCCATCAAACCCAAGTTCGCCATGCTGTCCGGACCTTCCTTCGCCTACGAGGTCATCCGGGAAATGCCCACGGCCATCACCCTGGCCTGCAAGGACAAGAAGGCCGGCAAGCAGGTCCAGGAAATGCTGGCCACCCCCTATTTCCGCGTCTACACCGCCACCGACGTCCGGGGCGTGGAACTCGGCGGCGCCATCAAGAACATCGTGGCCATCGCCGCCGGCGTGGCCGACGGCCTCGGTTTCGGCGGCAACGCCCGGGCCGCCCTCATCACCCGCGGCCTCCACGAAATGAGCCGCCTCGGCAAGGCCATGGGCGGCGAGCGCCAGACCTTCATGGGTCTCTCCGGCATGGGCGATCTGGTGCTCACCTGCACCGGCGACCTGTCCCGCAACCGGCAGGTCGGCCTGCGCCTGGCCAAGGGCCAGAAACTTCTCGATATTCTGTCCGAAATGAAAATGGTGGCCGAAGGCGTCAAGACCACCGAGGCCGTCAATACCCTGCGCCGGCAACTGGGCATCGAAATGCCCATCACCGAACAGATCTACGCCGTCCTCTACCAGGACAAGGACCCGTCCCAGGCCGTCCGCGACCTCATGGGCCGGTCGCTGAAGGACGAGTAAGCGGGGGGGGCGTCGCCCCTCCCCGGACCAGGGCGCTGCCCTGGACTCGCCGGGGGGAATCATTCCCCCCGGTCCCCCTGTCCTGTGGCAATGGGTACAGGACAGGGGGCATACCCTTCGCGGCGTTCCAACGCCGCACATGAAGGGGTCCGGGGGGATAATCCCCCCGGCCGCCGGAGGCATCTTTCTCTTTTCCGATTCGCCGTTCACGATAGAAAAAATCCCCCTGAAGCGGTCAGCCTCAGGGGGATTGCTTTTTTTATGATCTCGGGGCGAGGGGGCCGGAGGCCTCTACGCCGCGTGGGCGTCTTCGCGCGGGGCGCGGCGCATGGGGCGGCCGCCTTCGCGGGCGGGCCGGCGTTCGGCGGACAGGCCGAAGGTGTTGGTGCGCCGGCTCTGGCCGGCGTTGCCGCCGCGGGGGCGGGCGCTCCGGGCCTGGCCTTCCTGGGGGCGGCCCCGGACGGGCCGGCGGGTCGGGGCGACCGGGCGGGTGAACTCATCGGGATCGGGCTCGAAACCTTCGATTTCGCGGCGCGGCAGGCGTTTTTTCATGCGAGCCTCGATGGCGCGGACCATGGACATGTCCTCGCCGGTGACGAAGGTATGGGCCTGCCCTTCATGTTCGGCCCGGCCGGTGCGGCCGATACGGTGGGTATAGGCCTCGGCGGTGTCCGGAATATCGTAGTTGATGACATGGGCCACCTGGGACACGTCGATGCCCCGGGCGGCGATGTCGGTGGCCACCAGGATTTGGAAGGTGCCGCGGCGGAAGCCGTCCATGGCCAGTTGGCGCTGCCGCTGGGACAGATTGCCCTGGAGGCAGGTAGCCTTGAGGCCGTTGTGGCAGAGCTGCAGGGCCAGGTTTTTGGCCCGGTGCTTGGTGCGGGTGAAGACGATGACCGAGGCGCCGGCCGCTTCCTGGAGCAGGTGCAGGAGCAGGGGCGTCTTGCGCGAGGAGGACACGGGATAGATGGCGTGGGCCACGGTATCGGCCGGTTCCTGGTGGCCGATGCGGACGGCGACCGGATCGCGCAGGGTTTCGTTGGCCAGGCCGGCGATGGCCTGGGGCATGGTGGCGGAAAAGAGCAGGGTCTGGCGCGAGGCGGGCAGGGCGGCCAGGATGCGCCGCAGATCCGGCAGGAAGCCCATGTCGAACATGTGGTCGGCTTCATCGAGGACGAGGGTTTCCAGGTCGTCGAAGCGGACGTTGCCCTGGCCCATGTGGTCGAGCAGGCGTCCCGGGCAGGCCACGATCAGGTCCAGCCCCTGGCGCAGGGCGCGGGTCTGGGGGAACATGCCGACGCCGCCGTAGATGACCGCCATGCGCAGCCGGGAGCCCCGGCCGAGGTCCTGGGCGGCCTGATAGATCTGTTCGGCCAGTTCGCGGGTGGGGGCCAGGATCAGGGTCCGCACGCCGTGCTGACGCGGGGCGGCCATCAGCCTTTGCAGGATGGGCAGCAGGAAGGCGGCCGTCTTGCCGGTGCCGGTCTGGGCCAGTCCCATGAGGTCGCGTCCGGCGGCCACGTGGGGGATGGCTTCTCGTTGGATGGGGGTGGGGGTTTCGTAACCGAGGCGTTTGATATTGGCGACAAGGGTGGGATTCAGGCAAAATACATCGAAGCTCAAAAGGATATCCTTTGGCAATACGTGAACCGCGCGCGTCTTGTCGCGCGGTGGCGATCGGCTAATCGAGAAACGGAAGCTGCGGGCCGCGTCAGGATCGGAAGATCGGGGCCAGTGGCCATCGGCGGTGAGCGCTTTGAGGAAGAAGGCGACGGAGCTGCAGCGTGATCACGTCGCGCGAGACAACGTCTCGGGGCCGATAAGAAATCTGGGGGGAACATACGGCATTGTGGCGACTTGTCAACCATGTCTTTCCTTCGGTCGGCTGCCGGACGCTTTCCCCCTTGACAGTGGAGACCGTCTCGTTGAGCTTACGCGAAAAAGGACCCTCCTATGCCCCTTCAGACGCCCTTTCGTCTGTGTCTCGCCTGTGTTGCCCTCACGACGGTTGTTTGCGCCGGGTGCGGCGGCCGGTACGTCAACTCGGACATCCCCGACCCGGTCCAGGCGAAAAAGCAGCTGGCCGAGGACAAGGCCCTGTGCAAGGCCTTGGCCAACGACGCCGTGCCGCCCACCTACGGCATGGAGCGCGACTCCTACGACCCGACCATCGAGGCCCAGGCCGGCGAGTACGTGGCCAACCTGGAGGAGGACGACGCCCACCAGGGCGTTTTCGTCCGGTGCATGAAGGACCGGGGCTGGGAGCTGCGCTAGCGCCTCAGTCCCCGGTCGGTTCGCCGGCGCCGGCCACGCTGCGGGCGACTGCCGGGTCCTGCCGCCAGGTGGCGAACATGCGCCGCCATTCGGCCAGGGGCAGGGGCTCGAGGTCGAGCAGCTTTTCGTGCCCGCCGAGCCAGCCGGCAAAAAGCTCCATGGTCTTGGCGAAGGCCGGGCTGCCGAAGGCCTCGATCACGACTTCGGGCGGGAACACGCCCTCGCTGGAGCGGAAGACGTGCTCGGCGATGAGCCGTTTCGAGGTTTCGGCCGCCACGGGCTGGTGCCCCAGCGTGCGGACGAATTCCGCCAGCGACGCATCCTCGGTCGCCACCGCGGCCACGGCGTCCTCGGGAATGTCCAGATACACGGCCCCGTCCCGCTCTACGGCGTAGGAAAACCGGGCCCATTGCTCGGCCTGAAACACGCGGAAAATCGCCTCGACGGCCTGTTCGACGGCATCCATCGTGAACTCCTTGTAACCAGGGGCGCCGCCCCTGGACCCTGCTGGGGAAAACCATTTTCCCCAGACCCCCTGTCCCGAAACGTTATGGCATCTGTCCCAACGTTTTCCAGGTCCCCCGTCGCGGCCGTTTTGACGGCAAGCGTCTTCGCTTGCCGTCAAAACGGCCGCGCATCGAGGGGTCCGGGGGCATCATGCCCCCGGCCGCCGGAGGCATCCTCTCCTCGCGCACATCGCACGAAATGTCCTGCTGCCACTTCGACCAGGGGCGGCTCGGCGGCGGCGCATTCCGGCTGGGCCATGGGGCAGCGGGGGTGGAAGGCGCAGCCGGTCGGCGGCGCGGCCGGGTCCGGGGTCTCGCCGGCCACGGCGGGTGGCGGCCGGTGTCCGGGATCGGGGCGCGGCACGGCCAGCAGCAGCGCCTGGGTATAGGGGTGGCGCGGCCGGGCGAACAGCTCGCGGGTCGGGGCCAGTTCCATGATCCGGCCGAGGTACATGACGGCCACCCGGTCGCTCAAGTGGCCGACCACGGCCAGATCGTGGGAAATGAAGAGGTAGGACAGGCCGTGGCGCGCCTTGAGGTCGCCGAGCAGGTTGATGACCTGGGCCTGGACCGAGACGTCCAGGGCCGAGACCGGCTCGTCGCAGACGATGAGCTTCGGGGCCAGGGCCAGGGCCCGGGCCACGGCCACCCGTTGGCGCTGGCCGCCGGAGAACTGGTGAGGGAAGCGGCTGGCGTGTTCGGGCAGCAGGCCGACTTGCCCCAGCAGTTCGAACACGCGTTCCCGGCGTTCCCGCCGCGAGCCCACGCCCATGGCCCGAAGTCCCTCGGCCACGGTCCAGCCGATGGGCAGGCGCGGGTTCAGGGACGAAAAGGGATCCTGGAAAATCATCTGGACCAGGCGCGGCAGGGCGCGTCGTTCGGCGGCGTCGAGGGCCCAGGGGTCGCGGCCGTCCAGGCGGACGCCGCCGCTGTCCGGGCGTTCCAGGGCCACGGCCAGCCGGGCCAGGGTGGATTTGCCGCAGCCCGACTCCCCGACCAGGCCGACGGTTTCGCCGTGGCCGACGGCGAGGTCCACGCCGGCCAGGGCCTGGACCTGCCGGGCCGGGCCGGCGAGCAGGCCGCGCCTTACGGCGTAGCGGCGGGTGACGCCGGAGAGTTCCAGCACGGGCGGGACGTTGGGTTCAGGCATAGAGCCAGCACCTCACCTGCCGACCGTCGGGCCGGGCGAGCAGCGGGGGGGCGTCCCGGCGGCACGGGGCGAAGGCCCGGGCGCAGCGGGGATGGAAATGGCAGCCGTCCGGCCGGGCGAAAAGGCTCGGGACCGTGCCCGGAATGGGGGTGAGTCCGCGTTCCGGATCGTCGAGCCGGGGCAGGGAGGCCAGCAGCCCCTGGGTGTAGGGATGGAGCGGCTCGGCGAACAGGGCCGCCACCGGGGCCTGTTCGACCATCCGGCCGGAATACATGACGGCCACGGTGTCGGCGGTCTGGGCCACCACGCCCAGGTTGTGGGTGACCAGGATAATGGCCGTGTCCCGGGCCCGGGTCAGCTCCACCATGAGATCGAGAATTTGTCGCTGGACGGTGACGTCCAGGGCGGTCGTCGGCTCGTCGGCGATGAGCAGCTCGGGCGAGAGGATGAGCGCCATGGCGATCATGACCCGCTGGCGCTGGCCGCCGGACAGCTCGTGGGGATAGGCGGCCAGCCGGCGTCCGGGATCGGGCAGGCCCACCTGGGCCAGCATGGCCTCGGCCGCCTCCAGGGCCTGCCGTCGGGACAGGCCGGCGTGGACCCGGACCGGCTCGGACACCTGGTCGCCGATGGTCAGCACGGGATTGAGCGCCGTCATGGGCTCCTGGAAGATCATGGAGGCCCGGCGGCCCAGGATGGTCCGGCGTTCGTGTTCGGGCAGGGCGGGCAGGTCGCGGCCGTCGAAAAAGGCGTGGCCCGAGGCCACCCGGCCGGGCGGGGTGATGAGCCCCAAGGCGGACAGGGACAGCACGGTCTTGCCGCAGCCGGATTCGCCGACCACGGCCAGGGTGCGGCCCCGGGCGAGGCGCAGGCTGACGCCGTCCACGGCCACGGCCGGGCCGCGGGCGGTGTCGAAGACGGTGGTCAGGTCCTCGATGGCAAGCAAGGTGTCGTCGTGCATGGCTGGTGTGTTCCGCCTGCCTGTCCCTACCGGCTTTGCCGTCGCCGGGCAAGCCGGCAGCGCGGGGGCCGCCCTTGCCAGCCCCCTGGCGGCGCGTTATATCGCAAAGACAGGACAGCCCGTCTTTTCAAGGAGGACTGAACAATGAGCTTTCCCTATGATCCGGCGCAAACCGCCCAGACCCGGGTTGAGGCGGTCAATGCTTTTATGCGCGGCGTGTACGGTTGGATGTGCCTCGGCCTGTTGGTGACGGCCGGCGCCTCCCTGTTCACGGTGACAAGCCCGTCCATGATGCGGGCCATTTTCGGCAATCAACTGCTTTTCTTCGTTCTGGTCATCGCCGAGTTGGGGCTGGTGATCGGCCTTTCCGCCGCCATCAACCGGATGTCCGCCAACACGGCCTCGCTGATGTTCTTGCTGTACAGCGCCTTAAACGGCATCACCCTGGCGGCGATTTTCGTCGTCTATGCCAAGGCCGTCATCATGAACGCCTTTCTGGTGTCGGCCGGCATGTTCGGGGTGATGAGCGTGTATGGCCTTGTGACGAAAAAGGACCTGACCTCGTTCGGCAGCTTCCTTTTTATGGGGCTGATCGGCATCATCCTGGCCTCGATCGTCAACATCTTCCTCAAGAGCTCCATGATGGACTTCGTCATCTCCTGCGTGGGGGTGCTGGTCTTTTTGGGGCTGACCGCCTTCGACACCCAGAAGCTCAAGGTCATGGGGCAGATGGCGCCGGCCGACGACGCCACGGCGGTACGCCGAGGGACCATCCTCGGGGCGCTCACCCTGTACCTCGATTTCATCAACCTGTTCCTCATGCTGCTGCGCCTGTTCGGTTCCAACCGAGACTAGGCGGCGGCCGGGTTGCGTCGCGGCCGCCGGCCGAACCTCGGCCGGCGGTTGCGGCGCCCCACCCCTGACCCGTGAAAAACGTCCGACGACGCAGAGGAGGGCGCCAGCGCCCTGCCGCTTTGGATGCGAGCCCCGGGCTGACGCCCGCGGAGCTGGCCCAGCGCGTGGGGGCCGGTCTGCTCGTGCCGCCGTCCCTGCTCCATCGCTGGTACCGGCGGCTGGAAATCGACTGGTTCACCAGCGGCATGGGCCGGGTCTGCGACGCCGGTCGGCCGACCGTGGCCGTGGGTGGCCTCTCCGCCGACGGCCGGGGCCGGGTGCTGCTGGCGTCCTGGCTGCTCGGCTGGGCCGAGGCCAGGGGGCTGCGCACCGCCGTGACCGTGCCCAAGGGCGACGGTTCGCCGCCGTCCCTGCCGTTCGCGGTGCCTTCGGACGGCGATCCCTGGGAATCGGGTATGGAGGCGGCGCTTCTGGCCCGCTACACCCAGGGCGGGCACATCCTGATGGATACCGACTGCATCCGGGGGGCCCGCACCGCCGTGCATCGGTACGATCCCGACGTGTTGCTGCTCCAGGACGCCGTGGGCAACCCGCGCATCCGCCGGGACCTGACCCTGGCCATCCTGACCCCGGACGACCTGGGCCCGGGCTGGAACCGGCTCTGGCCCGCCGGGGACTGGCGGACCGACGCCTCGGCCCTGGTCCGAGCCAGCGCTTTTTGCGTCTTCGCCGGACCGGATGGACTGCATGCGGCCATGGAGGCGGCGACAAGGCGGTTGGAGCCGTTTCGGCGGCCCATTTTCGGTCTCTCGTTCGACATGTGGCGCTTTCGCGGCCCGAACGGCCAGGCTTCGGCGGCCGATCTGGCCGGGGAGGCCTATATCGTGGTGCTCGACGAGGCCGACCGGGAGATGGTGCCGAACCTGCTGCGCCACAAGCTCGGCATCGGGCCGCGCATGGCCTTTTTCGTCCACGAGCACCATCGCTTCACCCTCCAGGATTTCGAGCACCTGCGCGCCGACGCCGTGCGCCTGCGGGCGGGCAACATCCTGACTTCACCCCGGGTGGCGCTCAAGTTGCGCTCCGGCGGGGCCGCCTTGGACGGCCTTGCCGTGTGGACCTACGACCCGGAAGTGCTTTTCGGCCCGCAACGGCTGACCGATCTGCCGTTTTTGTCCTGGTGGGAGGCGGCCTTCGCCGCCGTGACCGAGGGAAGACCGTTGCCCTAGGAGGTATTCGCCGTGGCCGCGTCCGTCCGGCCTTGCCGTATCCTGGCTGTGCTCTGTCTGGCCGTCTGCCTGGTTTCCGGCTGCGGTCGCCCGGACGCGCCGGAATTGCGGCTGGGCTTCGTAGCCACCTTTTCCGGCGAGGGCTTCCGGGCCGGCCGCGATGCCCTGGACGCGGCCCGCTTCGCCGTGGAGACGGCGACCCGGGAAGGCCGTCCGGTCATCGGCGGTCGGGCCTGCCGCATCCGACTCTTCGTGCGCGACGACAAGGCCTCACCCGAGGGCGCGGCCCGGGCCGTCCGCGACCTGGTCACCCGGGAACGGGTTGCGGCGATCATCGGCCCCTATACCAGCGAAACGGCCGATGCCGCCGCCCTGGCGGCCGAAACGGCCGGCGTGCCGCTTGTCACCCCGTCGGCCACGGCCGAGACCGTCACGGCCGGTCGGCCGCACATCTTCCGCATCGCCTTTACCAACGATTTCGAGGGCACGGTGCTCGCCCGGGTGGCTCTCCAGGGCCTGCACGCCAAGCGGGTGGCCGTTCTGAGCGACCGGGACGATCTGGCCAGCCGTTCCCTGGCCCGGGCCTTCATCCGAACGGTGACGGCCTGCGGCGGCCAGGCCAGGCTGTTTGCCTACGCCGACCGGGAACGCGATTTTCAACCGATCCTCCGGCAGGCCCTGGCGATGGCCCCGGACGTCCTGTTCTTGCCCAATCCGAGCAAGGACGTGGTGCTCCAGGGCCTGGCCGCCCGCAAGCTCGGCTTTCGCGGCGCCCTGCTCGGCGGCGATGCCTGGGACGGGCCGGAGATTTCCGGGCTGGCCGCGTTTGCGGGGGCGCTGTTCGTGGACCATTGGCGCGCGGACCTTCCGGGGAAGCGGTCCCAGGCCTATGCCGCCGCCTTCCGTCAGGCTCGCGACCGTCCGGCCACGGAACTGGGTGCGCTGACCCAGGACGCCGTGGACGTGGTGCTCCTCGCCGTGGCCCGGGCCCGCAGCACCGCGCCGGCGGCCGTGACCCGGGAGCTGATGGCCATGCCGCCCTTTGACGGCGTGACCGGTCGGTTCGATTTCGTGGAGGACGGCAATCCCGTCAAATCGCTCTTTCTGACCAGGGTAACCGACGGAGGAACCCGGCTCGATACCATGGCCGTGCCGCCGCCGGAGCCGTGCCCGTCCCGCTGAGGCCGGGCAGGGAAGCCAGGCCGGTAGCGGTCGCCGCGTCGAACAGGGCCTGCCAGGTGCGCGGCCCGACCAGCCCGTCCACCCGCAGCGCCGTGCCGGCCTCGGCCTGGAAGGCCCGGACCGCCCGGGCGGTTTGGGGGCCGAACCGGCCGTCCGGCCGTCCTCCCGCCTGCACGCCCCGTTCCCAGAGACGGCGCTGGACCGCCAGCACGGCCGCGCCCGCGTCCCCGACGCCGAGCGTATGGCCGCCCCAGGCGGGCGGATCGTCGGTCGTCGCCCCACCGTCCGGAAGGACCAGCCCCACGGCGATCAGCCGGGCCAGAATGGCCATGCCGCCCAATTGTCGGCTGACGGCCTCCGACGACCACGCGCCGTCGGCCACGTATTTGCCGGCCCGGTACACGGTGGTGCCGCCCCAGAGATAGGGGCTGTGCACGTCCGGGTGAAAGCGCCGGTAGCCCCAGCCGTTATAGCCTTCGAGCACGTAGGCCAGGCCGGGGATGCTCCAGTCCGTCCACCGGGTGAGCCGCCGGAGCGTCAGGGCGTCCACGGCGCTGGTCTCCCAGGGAAAGGGCGGTTCCCCGACGACCGGCCGTCCGGCCGGCACCCGCACGGTCCGGGCCGTCAGTGGGTCGCCGTTGTGCAGATGGCAGGCGAAATTGCCGCCGGCCTCCAGGGTGTGGAGGATGGCGACGACGTGGGCCGGGACGGCGGTGGCCGCCGCCACGAGGCGGTAGCGCCGCCAGTGTTCGGGCCGCGCCAGCCGGTCCGCGACGGCCGCCGCCGTGGCCCGGTATGCCGGGCGGAGAGCGGCCCGGGCGAACAGGTCCGCGTATTCCTGGCGCAGGGTTTCGGTCAGTTCCGGTTGCGACATGGTACCTCCTGGTTGGCCGCCAGTACGGCGGCGGGATCCTTTCTTGTATGAGTCTATGGATCGAAGCCGTTGTCAATATCGGCCAACAGACGGGATGCGAGCCTCCCTTGCTCTCCCCCTGGGCGGGGCGTACATGGAAGGGAATCAAAAAGTCTTCAGGGGGAAAACGCATGAATGTCCTGGTCGTGTATTATTCCCTGTACGGGCATGTGGCGTCCCTGGCCCAGGCGGCTGCCGAGGGCGTGCATCAAGTCCCGGGCATGGCCGGCGTGTTGCGGCGTGTGCCCGAAACCCTGTCTCCCGAGATCATCGCCAAGATGGGCGCCGCCGAGGCCCAGAAATCCCTGGCCCTGGTTCCCGAGTGCACGGTGGACGAGCTGGAGAAGGCCGACGCCATCCTGTTCGGCACGCCGACCCGTTTCGGCAACATGTGCGGCCAGATGCGCCAGTTTCTGGACGCCACGGGCCAGATTTGGGCGCGCGGCGGTCTGGTGGGCAAGGCCGGCGGCGTGTTCTGCTCCACGGCCACCCAGCACGGCGGCCAGGAGACGACCCTGATCTCCTTCATCCAGACGCTGTTGCACCACGGCATGGTCATCGTGGGTCTGCCCTACGCCTTTGCCGGCCAGACGCGCATGGACGAGATCACGGGCGGTTCGCCCTACGGGGCCACCACCATCGCCGGTGGCGACGGTTCGCGGATGCCGAGCGAAAACGAGCTGGAGGCCGTGCGCTATCAGGGACGGTATCTGGCTGAAATCGCCAAGAAATTGGCGGCCTAGTCGGTTTGTTGCCGCGCTGCCCGGGGCGCCGCAGGCGGTTCTGGCCTTGCGGCGGCGCCTCGGGTAGTGAGCCTTTATGCACGTCACGTTTCCTCCCGGCTTGGTGGTGGCCGGCACCCGCAGCGGCTGCGGCAAGACGTCCGTGGCCCTGGGGCTCATGCGGGCCCTGACCCGCCGGGGGCTGGTCGTCCAGGGGTTCAAGGTCGGCCCGGATTTCATCGATCCCGGCCTGCACGGCTTGGCCTGCGGTCGGCCCAGCCACAATCTGGACGCCTGGATGTGCGGCCCGGACGGCCTGCGGCAGGTCTTCGCCCGCTATGCCGCGGCGGCCGACGTGGCCGTGGTCGAGGGCGTCATGGGCCTTTTCGACGGCTTTTCGGCCACCGATCCGGCCGGCAGCACCGCCCAGGCCGCGACCGTCTTGGGCCTGCCCGTGCTGCTGGTGGCCGACGCCGCCTCCATGGCCCGGTCGGCGGTCGCCCTGGTCGGCGGCTACCTCGCCTTCGATCCCGACCTGACCTTCGCCGGCGTGCTCCTCAACAACGCCGGCAGTCCCTCCCATGCCGCCTTGCTGGCCGAGGTCATGGCTGCCGCCCGGCCCGAGGTCCGGCTGTGCGGCGTCCTGCCACGCCGGGAGGCGGTGGCCGTGCCGTCCCGTCACCTGGGTCTCGTCACCGCCGGCGATGTGGCCGATGCCGAGGTCCGCCTGGACGCCCTGGCCGATTGGCTGGAAGCCGCCTGCGATGTGGACGGCCTGTGGCGCGGCCTGCGTCCGTGGACCCCGCCGGGGGACGACGTGTTCCCCGAGCCGCCCGTCGCCGCGACGCGGTCCCGCGTGCGCATCGGCCTGGCCCGGGACCGGGCGTTTTGCTTTTATTACGAGGAAAATATGCGCCGGCTGGCAGAGGCGGGGGCCGAGCTGGTGCCTTTTTCGCCCCTGGCGGACGCCGGCTTGCCGGAGCGGCTGGACGGTCTCTACCTGGGCGGCGGCTACCCGGAACTTTGGGCCGAAACCCTTGCCGCCAACGCCGGCATGCGCCGGGCCGTGCGGGAGCTGTGCGCCGCCGGCCGGCCGGTGTTGGCCGAGTGCGGCGGCTTCATGTATCTGATGGATTCCCTGACCGACCAGGCCGGCCGGGTGTTTCCCATGGTCGGGTTCTTCCCGTTTCGGGCCGTCATGGGCAAGCGTCTGGCCTCCCTGGGCTACCGGCAGGCCGTCACCCGGGCCGCCACGCCCCTGGGGCCGGCCGGCACGGTGCTGCGCGGCCATGAATTCCATTATTCGCACCTGGCCGGCGACGCCGGCGACGTGCCCGCCGTCTACGCCCTGTCCGGACGCCGGGGGGCGCTGCCGACGCGCGAGGGCTTTTTTCTGGGGCAAACCCTCGGCAGCTACGTGCATTTCCATTTCGGAAGCGATCCAGGGGCGGCCGGCCGATTCGTGGCCGCCTGCGCGGAGGGACGATGAATCCGTCCGGTCCCTTGCGCGAGGGCTTTACCACGGGCACGGCAGCGGCCGGCGCGGCCAAGGCCGCGGCCCGGCTGCTCTTGACCGGCCAAACGACGCGCGCGGTGGACACGCCGCTTCCCGGCGACAAGCGGCTCACCCTGGGCGTGTCGGCCTGCGGCCTGGCCGGGGACGGGGCCTGGGCCACGGTCGTCAAGGACGGCGGCGACGACCCCGACGTCACCCACGGGGCGCGCATCGTTTGCCGGGTGCGGCGCGTCCCCGGCGGCGCGCCCGGGAGCGTGACGGTTACGGGCGGCCACGGCGTCGGCCGGGTCACCCTGCCGGGCCTTTCCGTCCCTGTCGGGCAGCCGGCCATCAATCCCGGCCCCATGGGGCAGATTCGGGCCGCCGTGGCCGAGGCCGCCCAGGAGGCCGGATACGAGGCGGCGTTGGCCGTGGTGGTCGAGGTCCCGGACGGCGAGGCCTTGGCCGGCGAGACCATGAACCCGCGCCTGGGCATCGTGGGCGGCATCTCCATTCTGGGCGTCAGCGGCATCGTGCGGCCGTTCAGCCATGCCGCCTGGAAGGCGTCCATCGCCCTGGCCCTGGACGTGGCCAAGTCCCTGGGACACACCACCGTCGGCCTGGCCACGGGGCGGCGCAGCGAGGCCCTGCTGGCCGAGCGCTTTCCGGAACTGCCGCCGACGGCCCTTGTCGAGGTCGCGGATTATTTTGCCTTTTCCCTGGTTCAGGCGGCCAGGCGGGGATTTGCCCGGCTGGTGCAGGCGGCATTCGTCGGCAAGCTCGCCAAGATGGCCCAGGGCTTGGCCAACACCCATGCCCATCGGGCGGCCACGGATTTTGACGCCCTGGCCGAACGCTGCCGCCAAGCCGGCTGGCCCGAACGGCTTGTAACCGAGGCGGCCCGCGCCACCACCGCCCGGCACGTCTTTGCCCTGGCCCCGGACGCCGCCGCCCGGGCCGCCCTGGCCGCCATCCTGGGCCGGGAGGCCCTGGCCGTCATGCGCCGCTTCGCCGGCCCCGCCCCCGAGCTGTCGCTTGTGGTGTTCGATTTCGACGGCAGTGTGCTGCTGCGGCTGTAAGGGAGAAGGAAGGCATGCCTCCGGCGGCCAAAGGGCGTTGCCCTTTGGCATCCCGTCAGGGGAAGGCTATGGCGTGAGGCCATGTCCTTTCCGGTTAAGGGGTCCGGGGGGATAATCCCCCCGACCGCCGGAGGCATCCTTTTTTACGCTTCCATCACCAGCACGGTGTTTTCGGTGAACCAGCGATAGGCCCAGCGCAGCACCCAGGGGATGGGGATGATGAGGAGGAGGCACACGGCCCAGAGCACGCCCCGCCAGAGCAGTCCCCAGCCCGTGCCGACGAATTCCAGGCCGTAGTCGCCCCGGACGCTGCCGGCCAGCCAGCGCAGCATGGCCGTGATCGCCCAGGCCCAGCCGATGATGGTGAACAGGGAGGCGTTGACGATGACGAGCCAGCCCAGGTAGCCGCCGTAGGAGGCGGTCAGCCGGGCCTGGCCGCCTGGGGTGCAGCGCAGGTTGTCGATGATCCAGCGGTAGATGGTCAGCTTGACGATGGCCACCAGGGGCAGCAGCACCAGCGAGAGGAGCAGGATGATGCCGGGACTGGGGGCCCGGCCGAGCAGGGCGCAGGCGAACTGCGGCAGCACGGCCAGGATGACCAGGGAGATAAAAAGCGGCCACACCTGCCCGCCGCGCCCCTCGAAGCGCATCAGCCCGCCGTCGGCCCGTTTGACCTGGGCGGTGCCCCAGCGGATCAGGGCCGCCGCGCCCCAGCCGGCCGGAATGATACAAAGAAACAGGATGAGATACAGCAAGGCGTAGCCCAACGACGCCAGGGCGCTGCCCTGAAAGGTCAGCGAGACACGACGTTTTTCCATGGTTTTCCCCTTCGCTCCGATTGGATGGACCCCGATGGTATCGTCCCCGGCCGCGTTTCCCCTCGCCGGTCCAGGGACGTCTCCCTCCGGCCGCCGGAGGGGATTTGCCGATGACGTTTCTCGACTCCTTCTGCATGACGCAAGTGCCGTGAAAGGGCAACCGGTGAAGCGCCTTTTGACCGCGATTCCGGGGGCGGATACAAGGGCGTATGGCCTGGCGAAAGGAGCGCGTATGACGATGGTGGCGGTGATCGGACTCGGCGTGGGCGCGTCCCGGTTGGACGAACCGGCGGCGGCCGCGCTGGCGGCGGCCGAGGTGCTGGTCGGCGGCGCCCGCCAATTGGCCGTTTTCCCCGACCATCCGGCCGAACGGCTGACGATCGCCGCGCCGCTGGTCCGGACCCTGGACGCCCTGGAACGGGCGGCGGCCGCCGGGCGGCGGGTGGCGGTGCTGGCCGACGGCGATCCGCTGTATTTCGGCATCGGCCGGGCCCTTCTCGAACGCTTCGGCCCCGAGGCCTTGACCTTTTACCCCAACGTCACGGCCGTGGCGGCGGCGGCGGCCCGGCTCAAGCGGCCCTGGCAGGACCTGCCGGTGGTGTCTCTGCACGGCCGGACCGATCCCACGCCGCTGTTCGCCGCCTTGGCCCGGTCCGGCCGGGCCCTGGTGCTGACCGACGCCGTCCGGACGCCGGCGGCCGTGGCGACGGCCGTCCGGGCCCGGGCCGGCGACCGCTTCGCCATGACGGTCCTGGAAAATCTGGGCCTGCCGGACGAGCGCATCCGCCAGTTGTCGCTCCCCGAGGCGGCCGACTGCACGGCCGCGCCCCTGAACGTGGTCTGGCTCGAAGCCGAACGCCCGCCCGAGGTGACGCTCACCCTGGGGCTGCCCGACGAGGCGCTGCTGCGGCCGGACGGCGTCTTCACCAAGCTGCCGGCTCGGGCCCTGGCCCTGGCCGCCTTGGCCCCGCGGCCGGGCGATGTCGTCTACGACGTGGGAGCCGGAGTGGGCACGGTGGCCGTGGAGGCCTCGCTGCTCAATCCCGGCGGCCCGGTGTTCGCCGTGGAGCGCGATCCCGGGCGCCACGCCCGGCTGGTCGACAACATTCGCCGTACCGGCGCCCTCACCGTGACGCCCCTCCTGGGCGAGGCCCCGGACGCCCTGGCCGACCTTCCCGATCCGGACCGGGTGTTCGTGGGCGGCGGCCTTTCCGGCCGGCCCGGGCTGCTCGACGTCCTGATCCGGCGGCTGCGGCCCGGGGGGCGGCTGACGGTGGCCGCCGTGCTGCTCGGTTCCATCGAACGGGCCCGGTCGGCGCTGGCCCGGCCGGGGTTGGCCCTCTCCCTGATGCAGGTCCAGGCCAGCCAGGCCGTGCCGTTGGCCGGGGACCTCCATTTGCGCGCCGAAAATCCCGTGTGCATACTGACTGCCGTCAAGGAGGCGCTGTCATGATCGCATCCGCGAGCGAACCGTCCCAACCGGGACGGGTGGTCTTTCTCGGCGCCGGGCCCGGGGACCCGGAGCTGCTGACCGTCAAGGCGGCCCGCCTCATCGGCCAGGCCGACCTGGTGCTCTATGCCGGTTCGCTGGTATCGCCCGGCGTGGTGGCCCTGGCCCGGGCCGAGGCCCGGGTGATCGACTCCTCGGGGTTGACCCTGGAAGAGACCCACGCCCTGCTCGTGGAGACGGTCGCGGCCGGGGGGCTGGCCGCTCGGGTCCACACCGGCGACCCGTCGCTCTACGGCGCCGTGGCCGAACAGGCGCGGCTTTTGGCCGAAGCCGGGATAGCCTTCGAGATCGTGCCCGGGGTGACCACCGCCTCGGCGGCGGCCGCCGCCTTCAAGGTATCCTTCACCGTGCCCGAGGCCACCCAGAGCCTGATTTTGACCCGGCTGGCCGGGCGCACCCCCATGCCGGCGGGGGAGGGCCTGGCCGAGCTGGCCCGGCCCGGTGCGTCCATGGCCATCTATTTGTCGGCCGGCGATCCCGAGGGCGTGCGTCAGGCCCTGCTTGACGGCGGCTATCCCGGCCATACGCCGGTGGCTGTGGCCCATCGCCTGGGCTGGCCGGGCGAGCAGCTCTTCTGGGCCTGCGTGGCCGACCTGCCCGAGCGGGTGCGCCAGGCCCGGGCCGACCGTCAGACGATTTTTTTGGTCCTGCCCGGTCTTTACGAAACCGGCGTTTCCAAGCTCTACGATCCGGCATTTGCCCACGGCTTCCGGCCTGCCCAGCCGAAGGATGCGTAGAGGGGGTCTGGGGGGAAGCATTCCCCCCAGCCGCCGGAGGCATCGTTGCCGGAAGAGGCCGCTAGATGTGTCGTAAAAGATGCCTCCGGCGGCCAAAGGGCGTGGCCCTTTGGAAACCCACTATGGTTTTCGTTTGATATGTCTTTTGCCTTGGGGAATGCCCCGGCCGTGAGACAATTGCGCAGCGCGCTCCGTAAGGAGGTTCCATGGATACCTTGCAAGTCCGCAGCCAGCAGCGCGAGGAGCTGGTCCGCCTGACCGGGACCTTGCAGGAGTTGGTCACGCAGCGGGGCTGGCGGGACGGGGCCCTGGTGGTCTTTTGCCCCCACACCACCGCCGGGTTGACCGTCAACGAGGACGCCGATCCGGACGTGGCCCGGGACATGACCATGGCCATGGCCCGCATCGCTCCCCGGGATGCCGGCTACCGGCACGTCGAGGGCAACAGCGACGCCCACGTCAAGGCCACCCTGACCGGCCCGTCGCTGACGCTGATCGTGGACGGCGGCCGCATCCAGCTCGGCACCTGGCAGGGCGTGTTCTTGTGCGAATGGGACGGCCCCCGCACCCGCTCGCTCTGGGTCCGCTGGCTCGGCTGCGCCTGAGGCGGCAGGTGCGGCGGGTGCGGCAGGGGCAGGAGGGAAGGATGCCTCCGGCGGCCAAAGGGCGAAGCCCTTTGGAATCCCATAGTGAAAGGCACGGCGGAGGCCCTACCGGGGCGGACGGAGCGGTCGGCCCGGGCGGCTATTTCCGGATGGCGAACTGGTAGTGGAAGGTCCGCACCGTCACCCGACCGTCGGCGGCGTGGGGATCGAGCAGGGCCATCAGCCATTCCTCCGGCATCCGGTCGAAATTCTGCCCCAGCATGAAGCGCAGGAGCAGAATGCGGTTGGCCGGGCTGTCCGGGAAATCCAGATCGTAGGTGATGGTGGTCTTGTCGTAGGCTTGGCCCGAGGCGGCCAGGGCCGCCTCCAGGTCGGGCGAGAGGTTGTGCGGCGGCGTGATGCCGAGGGCGGCGTAGACCTTGTCCGACCACTGGGCAAAGGCGTTGCCGTGATCGCCCATGGTGGTGAGGAACATCCCGTCGTCGGCCAGGACCCGGCGGATCCGGGCCACGGTGTCGGCCAGGTCGATGACGTAGTAGAGCACGTGGTTGGCCAGCACCAGGTCGAAGGGGCCTTCCGCCTCGGACGGCAGTTCCGCCCAGGCCCGGATGGGCGCCGCGGTGAAGGGCTGCACGCGGGCCACGGCCTGGCCGCGGTAGCCGGCGTCGGGTTCGACCAGCGAGATGGTGAGCTTTTTGGGATCGAACCCGGCCCGGCAGAGCAGGGAGGTCAGAAAGCCGCCGTCGCCGCTGCCGAAGTCCAGCAGCCGGACCGGCCGGCCCGAGGCGGCCAGCGGCGTCAGCCGGGCCAGATACCCCAGCCGGTCCTGTTCGGCCTCGGTGGAGTGGGTCTGGAAGAAGGCGTAGGCGTCATGCAACGACTCGAAATTCTTGGTGGTCTTGGTCACGCGACGGCTCCTTGCCGCCGTCCGGTCGGGCGGCGTTAAAACAGGGTCAGTCCCATTTCCGAACTCCGGTCCACGCATTCCTCGGCGTGGGCCCGGACAAAGTTCTCCTCCCAGCGAAAGACGTGTTCCACCACGTTGCCCAGGATTTTCGGCAGCATGCCTGGGAACCGTTCGGCCGTCTTGAGGAATTTTTCCCGCCCCAGGACCAGGCAGCACACGTCGGTGACGGCCCGCACGGAAAAAAGCGACTTGGCCGGGGCGAGCAGCCCGAGGCCGCCGAGAAAGGCGCCTTGTTCCCGGCTGTAGAGGTGTTTTTCGGTGTCGCCCCAGCGCCGCGACACCGCCACCTCGCCGTCCAGCAGGAAATAGGCGGCATCCATTTTTTCTCCCTGTCCGAGGAGCACCTCGCCGGCGGAAAAGGATTCGGCTACCGCCAGATAGGCCAGGACCTTGATGCCTTCCAGGGAGACGCCGCTAAACAGCGGCAGATCCCGCAGAATTTCCAGGGCGCGGGAAAAATCGCAGGACGATTCACGCCCTTCCCGGATTTCCATGGACGAGTTCATGGAGCACCCCCTGTCGTTCCATAAGTTCGGCGTAGGTGCCGGTTTCGACGATGCGTCCGGCTTTCATGACCGCCACCTTGTCGTAATTGACGATGGTATCGAGCCGATGCACGACGGAAATAATGGTGGATTTGCCCTTCCACTTGGTTTCCAGCAGATTCTGGATACGCGCCTGGGAGGCATTATCGAGGGCCGCCGTGGCCTCGTCCAGGATGAGGATGGGCGGCTCCCTGAGGAAGGCCCGGGCGATGGCCACCTTCTGGCGCTGGCCGCCGGACAGCCGGTCGCCCATGGAGCCCACCTGGAAGTCCAGGCCGATCTCCAGGACGCGCTCCAGCATATCCTCCTCGATAAGCAGGCTGACAATGGTTTTTTGGATCTGGTCCAGGATCTTGGGATTGGAGCTTTTGACCCGGCCGAACAAAATATTGTCCATGAGGGTCATGGAGTAGAGGTAGTCCTCGCGCCTGAAAAACGTCACCGCCCCCGGCGCGTCGGCGGCGATGCGCTCGGCCAGCATGGCCCGGCCCTGGAGAAGCAGGCCCTCCAGGATGGGCGACAGGGTGACGATGGCGTGGCGGCCCGGGGTGAAGCGCAGGGCCAGGGTCAAGAGCCGCCGCTCGTCCTCGGGCGGCAGCTTGTGCAGCCGCACCCGGCCGAGCCGGCCCACCAGGTCTCGGTAATCCTCGAACTCCTCGGGATCGATGGGCGTGCGCTCGAAGAAGATGGCCTCCGGCGAGGGCACGTCCTTTAAGATGTCCACCGTGCGGTTGGCCAGTTCGGCCCCGACCTGGAGCAGAAACATCTTGAGCCCGCAGTCGTGCAGGAAGCCGATGAAGCGGGGATTGCCGGCCAGGTTTTCCGGGGCCAGGTCCTCCTGTTCGGGCGTGCCGAACAGCAGGTTCTCGGCCACCGAACTGTAGTAGAGATAGCGGGCGGGGTCGAAGAACTCCACCGAGTCGGCCAGGGCCTCGCCGTGGCTGGTCTGATAGGCCTGGCGGATGCGGATGATCTTCTTGACCAGGTTTTCCTTGCGTCCCTTCTTGAACACGGAATTGAGGGCGAAGCGCAGGATGTCGGTGAAAAGCCCGACCTGCTGGACCACGGCGATGAGCTCGTCCAGGGTGGGCAGTCCCGCCTCGTTGGTGATGCCGTGGGCCTCGCGCCGGGCGTTGAGGGAGTAGAGCAGGTTGTCCCGGATGGAGCCGGCGAAGATGAAGGGATGCTGGGACACGACGCCGATGTTGTCGGCGACGTCCGATTTGGGCATGGCGCTGATGTCGAGGCCGGACAGGCTGGCCGAGCCGCCGCTATATTTGAGGATTTGGCACAGGCTCATGGCCAGGGTCGATTTGCCGGAGCCGGAGAAGCCGACCAGGGCCACCATCTGGCCGGGCGCGATGTCGAGGGAGACGCCCTTTAAGAGTTGGATGCCGCCGCCCACCTCCAGAACCAGCTCGTGGGCGCTCACCCTGCCGTCGAGCACGGCCGGCGGCCGGGGCGTCTCCGGCTCCATGAGGAATTCCGGATCGCCCTCGAAATATTCCATGATGCGGCCGTAGCTGACCCGGGCGTCCTGGTAGACCTGATAGAAGTCCATGAGCTCCTTCCAGGGGTCGTAGAGCTTCTCGTTGGCCGAGAGGAAGGCCACCAGGGCGCCCAGGTCGAAGCGGCCGTTGATGGCCAGGTAGCCGCCCACCAGGAACAGGATGAACGGCCCCAGGTTCTGGAAGAAGTTGTTGGAGACCTTGATGGTGTATTTGTAGAGGTTCCAGATGACCCGCACATGGAAGAGCTGGTCGGCGATGGCGCCGAACCGGCGGTTTTCCAGGCGGAAGCTGGCGTTGCCGTGGACCTCCTGGATGCCGGCGATGGTCTCGCCGATACGGGTGGACATGTTGCGCCCGGTGTCCACCCGTTTTTTGTTGGCCCTGTTGGTGCGTTTCTGCAGGGTGGGAATGACCAGCACGGCCACCGGGTAGAGGGCCATGCTGAGCAGGGCCAGCAGCGGATTGAGATAGAAGAGGTAGCCGGCGAAGGCGAACAGGGTGAGCAGGTTGGTCACCGGCACGGCGATGGCCTGGCCGACGAATTCGCCGGTGTTGGCCACTTCGGACACCAGCGAGGACACCACCATGCCCGGCGAGGCCTTGCGGAAAAAGGACATGGGCAGGGTCAGGATGTGGGCATAGAGTTGTTTGCGCAGGTCGGTCAGCGACTCCTGGCCGATGTAGTTTTGCAGGGAGTTGATGGCGAGCTTTAAGCCCGAGGCGGCCACGACGCAGACGAGGTAGTAGGTACAGTAGCGCAGCAGCAGGTCGAGGCGCTTGTCGCCGATGGCCAGGTTGATGATTTTTTTCTGCATTTCCAGGGGCAGCACCCGCACGAAGACCGTGACCACGATGATGGCGAGCAGGGACCCCTGGAGTTTCAAGTTGCTGGTCCAAACCCAGGAGAACAGGGAGCGCTTGTAGATGGCGCCCGGAATGTCGGGCCGGAGCTTCATGGGCCTGTTCCGCCTTTTTTGAGATAAGATAGCTTGTTATGCCGCGAATCGGTCGGGAAGGCAAACGCCCGCCGGGCGAAATGCCCCGGGGTTGCCAGGGCCGCGCTGGTGCCGTAACAAAAACAGAGGATCTGGACGCGGCGCCCTGGCGGCGCCGCCGCTGTGGTGGAACCGTGCAACGCATTGGCACGTCCGGGACCGTTTCGGCGGCGATGTGCCCTTTTCGCCTCATGCAGGAACACGACGTCGATATTTGGCTGTTTCACGGTCGTCGCGGCGCGCGGCGGCTCTTTACCTTCCGGCGCTGGATGCTTCTGGCGCCGGTGGCCTTGCTGGCGGTCCTGATCGCCGGGGGGCTTTTGTTGTGGCGGTTCTACGACGGCTACGAGGCCATGGTCCGACGCTCCGGCGCCGCGCGCGCCCGGCTGGCCGAGCAGAAGGCCCGGGGGCTGGCCCTGCGGGAACGGGCCCGGCGCGTCTCGCTGGAGGCGGCCCGAATCAGGGCCTTCGACGCCAAGCTCGGGATCATGCTCGGCGTTCCCCGCGAGGTTGTGGGCCGGGGCTCGCTGCCCACGGCCGTGGCCTTCCCGGAGACGGCCGACGGGCGGTTGTTCGATTTCCTGGCCGCCTTGGACGGACGGATGGCCGTGGAGGAGGTGCGCCAGCAGGAGCTGGTTCGCTCCCTGCTCGAGCGCAAGCTGGAATTTTTGGCCACGCCGTCCCTGTGGCCGTCCCGGGGCCCCATCACTTCCGGCTTCGGCCGTCGCCGGTCCCCCTTCGGCCGGGGCGGCGATTTCCACAATGGCGTGGACATCAAGGTGCCTAAGGGCACGCCGGTCTACGCCCCCGGCGCCGGTCGGGTGGTGGAGGCCGACTATATGCACGGCTACGGCCTGCGCGTGGTCATCGACCACGATTTCGGCCTGGAAACCATCTTCGCTCACCTGAAAAAGGCGGAGGTCACGCCCGGCCAGATGGTCCGGCGCGGCGAGTGCATCGGCCTTTCCGGCAATTCCGGGCGCACCACCGGCAGCCATCTGCATTACGAAGTCCACGTCAACGGCACGCCGGTGGATCCGCAGCAGTACATGCTCGACTGAACCGCACCAGCCGCGTCCAGGCGGCATGAAGTTCTTCCCAGGCCGTATCCAGATCCCGTTCGGCGGCGACTTCCATCCCTGGCGCCGGAAACAATCCGTCCAGTTTGATCCGGGCGCCCAGGGTCCGGGCCGACGTCTGGCCGGCCGGTCCCGGCTGGTGGTGGGCCACGGCCAGGTCGCCACACAGCCGGCAATGGCCACCGGCGAGAAAGCTCCGAAGGTCCCGGGCCAGATCGTCGAACTGGCTGGGCGAAAACCGGATGTCGAACGGCGCCCCGCCGCGAAGGGCCCGGCCGCGCAGCAGATGGCAGCAGCCCGACACCGACGGGCAGGACCGGCTGACGGCGGTCAGCCCGAAATCCGGGCCGCGCGGGCAATTGACCAGGGGGCGGACGCTCCGGTCTCCTTGGGGAGGCAGCAGATGCACGTCGGCGGACACGGGGACGCCGGTGGCGCCGGCATAGATGCGGGCCCCGGCCGCGTCCGCCTCGGGATCGGCGGCCAGGGTTCCGGCCAGCGCCGCCAACCAGTTTTCCGGCAGGGTCACGTCGTCGTCCACGAAGGCCACCAGCGACTCGGGCCGGTCGGCGGCCAGGGCGGCCAGCCAGTTGCGGGCGGCCGGCGCACCGATGTTCGTGGGCAGGGACAGACTGTGGAAGCGTCCCGGCGCGAACCGTTCGGCGGCGGCCCGGCAGACGGCCGCCGTGTCATCCGTGGAGCCGTTGTCGAGGACCAGCAGCCGGGCCGGGCCCAGCCGGCTGGCCGCCAGGCTGGCGAGCGTCCGTTCGAGCCTGGCGGCCCGGTTCCAGGAATAGACGCAGACGGTGAGGCGACCGGCCCAGGCTTCGAGCCGGGCCGGCGGCGTGGGAAACAGCCGTTCGTCCAGCCGCAGCGTGAGCCCGGGATGCCAGTTTTCCCGCCGCCACAGCTGGAGGAGGGTCGTTGTCGCTTCCTGTTCGCGGTTGCTTGCGCTATACGCATAGGCCATGGCCAGGGCGGCGAAGCGTGGGAAAAGCGTCGCGTCCACGGCCTGGGCGGCGGCCAGGGCGTCCGCCGGGGCGGCGAAGGCGGCCGCGCTTTCGGCGGCCAGGCGGGCGGCCAGGGGCGCCGTTGCCGGATCGTCGGCCAGCGAGGCCGCGACCCGTTCGGCCAGGTCGGGCAGCCCGGCGGTCAGGGCGTATTCGAAGGCCTTGCCGCGCCAGAACAGGCCGTGCGCGCCGTCGGCCATGCCCCGGTCCAGGGTGGCCAGGGCGGCCTCCCGATCCGGCCCGTCACGCCGGGCCGGCCAATTTCGGGCTTCGGCCGGCGGTCCCAGTCGGGGCGCCAGATGCCGGGCCAAGGCGCGCAGTTCCGGGGCCACGGCTTCCCGGCCGGCCGCCAGCACGGCCCGGGCGCAGGTCGGGTCCAGGGGCGCGCGTTCGAAACGCCAAGCGGCCATGGCGGCCCGCAGACCCGACAGGGCCGGACTGGTCGCGGTCAGATCGTCAAGGGTTTCGGCCAGATGCCGGCCGAGCCACGGGCCTTCCAGACCGAACGCCCACAGCGGAAGCGCGGGGCGCAATTTTGGGGGAGGCGGTGCGAAAAATGGTTGCGGGCTGGCGGGCATAGCCGTTTCCGGAGGTTGGGGACGCGCGTGGCGGCCGGTTTGGCGGTTTGACGAAATTGACGTTCCAGGGCATGTATCGCAATCCGTGATTGCTGCAAACCTCCAGGCGTTATCGGGAAAGGCGATGACGGCAAAGGGGATTTTTCCATGGTTATGTCCGTCAAATGGCCGAAAATGGCCTGTGTTTTTGCGATCATGCTTGCATTTTCCACTGCGGGCTGCGCCAAATATGATGTGCTTGAGCGCAACATGCAGTACGTGTCCATCGACATGCTGCGCAAGGAATCCCTCGTGGCGTACGAGCGACTGGGCTCCGCCCATGCCGGTTGGAAGGCTTCCCCCGGTCCCGACACCCTGGAACGTTTCAAGAATTTTTATCTGCAGTACGCCATCATCTATAACGAGCTGATGGATCGCAGCGGCTCCCGGCCGGTGCATCATCTGCATACCTTCGATACCACCATGCCGCCGCCCCCGCCCGGGGTGACCCTTGAGGCCCCGGAGACCGCCGCGCCGGCGGAGCCGCAGCCGGTGGCCGCGTCCGACGAGCCCGAGTCCTCGGTGACGCCGCCGGCCGAGACCACGCTCGCGCCCCCTTCGGCTCCCGCCCCGATCCGAACCGTTGCCGCCGAGGCGTCGCCCGGGGCCGGCTCCTACCTCGTCCGGTCCGGCGATACGCCCCACAGCATCGCCCGCCAGCTGGGCGTGAGCGAGACCGCGCTGATGCAGGCCAACACTATTGCCGCCCCGCGACAGTTGCAGGTGGGGCAGCAGCTCGTCATTCCGGAAAAGTAGGCTGGCCGAAGGTCTGGCGCATGGCCGCCAGGAGCGTCCGCAGCCGGTGGACGTAGGTGTGTTCGGCCAGGATGCGTCGTCGGGCCGCCTGGGCGATGCGTTCGCGTTCCCGGGGATGGGCCAGAAAGTGGCGCAGCCGGTCCGGGATTTCCGCCGCGGCCGCGTAGACGGCCGTTTCCCGCCCCGTATCGAACAGCCGCTCCAGCTGTTCCCGGGCGTCGGTCAGCAGAAAACCGCCGCAGGCCGGCACGTCGAACACCCGCTGATTGACCGCGCCTTTCATCTGCACGCTCGTGCAATTGAAGTTCACCGCACTGGCCGGATAAAACGCCGGTAATTCCGTATAGTATTCCAGGCCGGGCAGGCGTCGCCAGGTGGCGCCCGCGCCGGATAGGGCCGTTTCCCAGCCGTCGTCCCCCACGATGCACGGACCGAAGGGCGTCAACTGCCGCACGCAGGCCTGCCGGTAGCGCCGGGTGGCCTCCCAGGTCAGGGCCAGTTCGGCGTCGAGCCGGGCCGTCCCGTCGGGCAGGCCGCCATAGGCCGCGGCCAGCGCCGGCGAGGCTTCCAGGAAGCGCCGGGCGCTGCGTTCGGGCGAGGCGGCGAAGTCGCCGGCCGCCTCGGGCAGGAGGCGACGCCAGACCGGCTCGTCGGGCAGCCGCGCCATGGCCTCGGCCGCCTGCCGCTCCATGGATTCGCCCACGAACGAGACCCGACAGCGCCAGGGATGGTCGGCGGCCAACGGCGGTCCCGGCCGGAAGCGTTCGGGATCGGTGGCCAGGGGCAGCCACCGGCAGTGGGCAAAGCCCATGGCGGCCAGCTCGGGCACGGCGTCGGCATCGTAGGAAAAAACCATGGTCAGCGGCGTGGCCAGGCCGGCATGTTCGTGCAGGATGAGGCGGGGGCTGTCCACGAACCAGGAGGCCAGGGGCAGGCCGATGTCGGCCAGCAGCCCGGCCAGCCGGCCGTCGCGGTCCAATCCCAGATGGTTGACGGTGAGGGCGAAATCCGGCCGGAACGCGGCCACGGCGGCCAGCAGGGCCTCGATCGTCCCGGTGTCGCCGCGCTGACCGCGCCCGGTGTCCAGGCGCCGGAAGGGAACGTCCAGCCGGGTCAGGGCGGCCTCGATCTCCCGGTAGAGGAAATAGGGCCGCCACAGGAGCAGCACCCGGGCGGTGGGAGCGGTGAAACGCGGCGTGACCAGGCGGTCGCGCACGGCCGCGTACCGGTTGAGCCGGGCCAGGGCCGGGCCGTACCAGTCCGGGCGAAGCCGTCGGTAGAGCGGATGGGCGATGACGGCCAGCCGGGCGAAGCCGGCGCTTCGGGCGGCATCGGCCACCCGGGCGGCGGCCCGGTCCGGATCGGGATCGTCGCAGAAATGGACGTCCGGATCGGCGGCGAAGGCGGCGCGCACGCCGGTCACGGCGTCAATGGCCGGTTCGCGGTCCAAAACGAAGATCGGGCCGGGGCAGGCTTCCTGGACGGCGGCCAGTCCGGCCCCGAGGCCCGCGCCCACGAACACCGGCATCCCACCGTCGGCCAAGGCGCGGAGGGCTTGCTGCCGTTCGGCTTCCGGGCCGCCCCGGCCGGCCAGGTGCCAGACCCGGCCGCCGCCTTCCAGCCGCACGTCCCGCAGCGTTCCCCCGGTGGCCACCGGGAAGGCGGCGTAGGTCGACGGTGCGGGCGTGTCGGTCATGGCGTCACCGGAGCAGCAGGATATGGGTGACGGCCTTGCCAGGGATGCTGATGATGCCCTGGAGCAGGCGGTAGAGCATATCCCCGAATATCTTGCTGCGGTCGATGGTCAGCTTGGGATCGTCCAAGGGGCCGCGGATGGTGGCGGCGGCCTGGCTGCCGTCGCGCAGGGTGGCCGTGACCGAGAGGTCGATGGTCTCCTCGCGCAGGTCGACTTGCCCCTTGCCCCGGACCTGCATCTTCGGGCTTTCCACGATCAGGTCGTTGGTGCGGGCCAGGCCGCCTCGGCTGACCCAGGACGAGGAAATGACGTCGAAGGGGACCGGCGCCGGCGGGGGCGCGTTGGTCTTGTGGCCGTTGTCCACGACGTTGAGGTCGCCGCGGGTGATCTGCAACCGGGCGTTGCCGTTTAGGGTGTCGCGCAAGGCGGCTTCGCTGTTGCCGTGGCCCCGGGCGGCCAGGATGAAGGTGGCGCCGCCGGAATTGAAGGTGTCGCCGTCGGCCCAGTCCCGCATGAAGCGGGCGCAGTCGAAGCCTTCGAGCTTGAGTTCCGCCAGGGCCGTAAGTTCCGGCCCGCGGGCGTCGCCCCGGACTTCGGCGAAAAACCGTCCGTCGTAGAATTGCGGAGATTCCTGGCGGTAGGTGAAGACGCCGCCCCGGGCCGTGGCCGTGATGGTCGTGGGACCGAAGGTCACCTTGCCCCGCTTGAACCAGTCGGCGGTAATCCGGGCGTCCAGGCCCAGTTCGCGGAGCAGGCGCAGGTCAAAGGGCCGCCGCCGCTCCTCCGGCGTGGACTTGGCGCCCGGCGGAAAATAGGCGTCCCAGTCGAGCCGGCTCACGTGCAGCTCCCAGGTGCCGTTGGTGAAGGCGTATTTGGGGAAACGCGCCCGGCCGGTGACGGTGGTGTCGTCGACGGTGAGGGACAGCCGGGTGATGTCGAGGCCAGTCTCTCCGGCCGTGCCCGTGAGGGACAGGGAGCCCTTGGTCAGCCGGTCGGCGGCCAGGCCCGGGGGCAGCTTGACGCCCCAGCCTGTCAGCACCTGGCGCGGGGGCTGCTGGTCCGTTTCCAGGGAAAAGTTCGTCGGCCCGCTGTCCTTGCCCTTGCGCCAGATCTTGGCCGAGGCCGGCAGGCCGCCCAGATTGAGCCGCAGGGCGCCGGCGGTGAAGCCGACGTCGGCGACATGGAGGGCAAACGGGCCGGCCAGGGTCACCTTGAGCGCCCGGGCGGCGGTCGGGGCGCTGCGCCAGAGGGCCGAGCCCTCGATCTTGCCCTGGCCGCTCTCCCGCAACTGTCCGGTTTTGTCCAGGATCAGGGGACCGGTGGCCGCCAGCCGGATGTCGGAGAGCCCCCCGGCGGCGGCGCTGGTCACGGTCAGGCCGGCCTCCAGGGGCAGGTCGCCGTTGGCGGCGGGAGCGTTTTCACGGCTGGTCAGGCTCAGCTCGGCCTTGGCGTTGACCAGGCCGAGGCGGTCCGGTCCCCGGCCGTAGGTGAGGCGGGGGACGGCGGCCTCGGCCGTGGCCTGGAGGCTGGTGAGGCCGCCGGCGGGGGCGGTCCGCATCTCCAGGGTGGCCTTGGCCGAAAGCGGTCCGGCCAGCTGCGGATTGCCCGGCAGTTTGGCGGCCTCGGCCCCGGTCAGTTGAAAGGCGCTTTGGATGTGGCCCATGTTGTCGCCGCTGGCCTTGCCGGTGAGGTGCCCGCCGAAGAGGTCGCCGCCGGTCATGGCGGCGTCGAAGCGTCCCTCGGCCAGGGTCAGGGTGCCGGTGGCGTTCTGGGCGGTCAGGCCCGCGATGGCCAGCCGGTTCACCCGGAATTTCCCCTGGGCCCACAGCTCGGTGCCGCCCCCGGTCGGGCCGGTGATGGCGGTGAGCTTGTCCAGATCCAGGGCGTCGGTGGCCAGGTCGAAGCCCAGGCGCAACGGCGTGGCGGCATCCCAGTTCATCTGCCCGTGAAAGGTCGTTCCGGCCAGCAGGGCGGTCAGATCGGTCAGGGCCAGCCGCGAGAGAATCCGGTGCCTGCCGTTGGTCGTGGCGAAGCCGCCCTGGAAATTGATGGGCGATTCCGGCAGGCCGGCCAGGCCCACGGCCCGGCCGGCGGCCGCCGGGTTGGGGCTTTGCAGGAAAAAGGTCCCCTTGGCGCCGGTTTCGTTCCACAGGCCCTCGATGCGGACCCGGCTCGGGCTGGCGTCGCCGCCCGGACCGTGGAGCAAGGGCTCGATGCCGCCCTTGACGGCAACGACCAGCCCTGCCGGCGTGTCGTCCAACCGGGCGTCCAGGCTGGCCAGTCCATCCGGCAGCACGGCCGAGACCGGGTAGAGCCGGGCGTGGCCGTCGCCGCTGGTGACGGTGGCGTGCAGGTCCTCGACGGCCAGTCCGTGGTAGCGGCAGCGCTGCACGTCCAGCCGGGCGTCCATCTTCCAGCGGGGGAGCCAGTCCAGGGAGAGGGTCCAGACCTCCTGGCCGGTGTGGGGCGGCAGGTCGCTGCTGTCCAGACCCTCGGCCGAGAGGGACAGGTCGAGCCGGGGCACGGCGTCGAAGGTCAGACTGCCGGTGGCCGCGGCGGAACCCCGGGGCAGGCGCAGCCGGGCCTCCCGCAGGGTCACCGCGGTGGCGTCGCCGCTGGCCGAGAGGGTCAGGACGGCCTGGCCGGCTTCGGCCGGCTGCGGCGCGGTCAGCTTCTCGTCGCGGGCGACCGTCGGTCCGTGCGGGGGCGTCTCGTCGGCACTCGGGGCGGTCAGGCTGGCCGGCACTTCATTGGGGGCAAGGCCCAGGATGTCGCGCCAGCCTCCGGTCAGATCGGCCGTCACGGTGAGCGAGGTCTCGGCCTGGGGGGCGGTGGTGAGCTGGTGCACCCGCAGCGAACCGGCAAGCCGGACGCCGGGAATCTGGGCGTCCAGATTCGTCAGTTCGAGGCTGTGGTTGTCCGGATGATAGGCCAGATCGGCATGGGACAGCAGGGTCACGGGACTGGCCCCGCCCGCCACCAGCGGCGCGGCGAACCGGACCACGGTGGTCAGCCGGGCGTTTTGGGGCACGGGCAGGCCGGTGGTCCCGTCGAGGGCGGCCCGGCCCTGGGCCCGGCATTCCAGGCTGGCCTGGGGAATGGGCCCCTCGGCGCGGAACGACAGGGCGAAGTTGAAGATCTGCCCCATGCCCGTGGCGAACTGGACGTCGGTAAGGGTCCAGTCCCGGCCGGCCGTCTGGTCGACATAGTGGATGGCGGCGTCGGTGATCCGGATGTCCCGGGGTTGGGGGGCCACCTGCCAGCCGGCGGAGACCGGGGTGGTCTGCCCCGGCGGGCCCACGAGGTCGGTCCAGTTGTCCCGGCCGGTGGCGTCGCGGCGCAATTGCAGGGACAGTCCCCGGACCCGGACCGAGCCGGTGGACACCACCCGATTGAGCAGCGGCAGGATGCGGATGGTGACCTCGCTGTGGTCGGCGGTCAGCATGGGCGCGTCGCCGAAGCCCGAGGCGTCGGCCACGGACAGCGGCCCGATGGACAGGCCGAACCAGGGCACCACGATGACGGAAACGTCGCCGCTGATGGAGACCTGGCGGTGCAGGGCTTCGGAAAGGGCGTCCTCGACCACGGTCCGCAGGCGCACGGGACCAACGGCCTGCCGGACCAGCCAGGGCAGGAGCAGAATGACGGTCAGAAGAACGGCCCCGCCCACTGCGGCCAAAAGCACCAGACGGCGCTTGGTCTTGGCGGACGCGGCCGGGAAAAACGATGGTTTCGGCATGATCGGCGGCCGCCGGCCCCGTCGGGACGGCGGAATTTCTTTACAGACTGACGCTGTAGCCCGTGCGGCCGGCCTGTCCGCGCTGGGCCTCGATGATGCAGCGTCGGCCGTTTTTGGTCAGCAGCATAAAGGACGCCTGGGCGTCCGCATCATTGACTTTTACCGTCCAGCCGCGCGCGGTCATGTCCTTTTTGTAGAAGGCCGCGATGGCGGTGGGCGGGGCACTGGTTTCGAAGGTCACCACGGTAGCCTTGGGAAAATGGAAGACGCGCTTGAAGGCGGAGCCGGGGAAGATCCCGGCATTGTTTCCCAAAATGGCCCGGTAATCGTCCTGGGCCCGGGCGGTGGCGCCGGCCAGACCGACCAGGAGCAGGGCGAAAAAAAGGCTGTGGACGACCCGCGACGGCACGTGACCCTCCTTTGGGGAAAACGGCTCCTCTTGTGCAACGAATGTCCTGTGAAGTCAAAGGAACTCCCCGGGGTTGCCGTTTTCGAAAATCCATGTATGAACCCGAAAACGACAAGAGGGGAATGCTCATGCGTACCTGCATACGATTGGGCCTGGTGGTGGCCCTGGCACTTGTCGTCTGCGCCGGTTGCGATCAGCTCATGGGCGGCGGCAAGGCCCACTCGCTCATCCTGTTCAACAATGCCTGGGCCAAGTGCCACAGTCTCAGCCTCTACGAGGCCTCGGTGGAATCCGTGACCATGCGTCCCGACGGCAATCGCCGGGTCGTGGTGAAATATCTGTTCGACAACGGTATGATGCCCGACTCCGGCCGGGCGGCCATGCTGCTCACGCCGGACAATCAGCTGGCCAGCCAGTGCATCGTGGATCTGCTCAGCGGCACCTGCCTGTGCGGGGGCGAGCGGGACTGGCGGGACGACTCCTAAGTCCCGGACCCCGGCCCCGGCCGCGTCGGCTGCAGACGCCGCCGGCCGGTCGGCGTTCCGGAAACGGGTCGGCTCCCGCCGGCCCGAGGCGCGTGCGGCGCAAACCAAGGGCGAAGGCATGTCCAAAGTCTATCTTCTCGGGGCCGGCCCGGGCGACCCGGGGCTGTTAACCTTGCGCGCCCGGGACATCCTGGCCCGGGCCGACGTGGTGGTCTACGACCACCTGGCCAACAAGGCCTTTCTCGAATACTGCCGACCCGACGCGGAAATCCTCTACGTGGGCAAGCGGGGCGGCGACCACACCCTGCCCCAGGACGCCATCAACGCCTTGCTGGTGACGCGGGCCCGGGAGGGCAAGCTGGTGGCCCGCCTCAAGGGCGGCGACCCCTTCGTGTTCGGCCGTGGCGGCGAGGAGGCCGAGGAGCTGGCGGCCGCCGGCTGCGCCTTCGAGGTGGTGCCGGGCGTGACCGCGGCCGTGGCCGCGCCGGCCTATGCCGGCATCCCCATCACCCACCGCTCCTTCGCCTCGTCGGTGTCGTTCATCACCGGGCACGAGGACCAGGCCAAGGACGCCAGTTCGCTCAACTGGGAGGCCTTCGCCCGGTCGGGTTCGACCCTGGTTTTTTTCATGGGGGTCAAGAATCTCCCCGTCATCAGCGAAAATTTGATCCGGGCCGGTTTGTCCCCCGACACCCCGGCCGCCCTGATCCGCTGGGGCACCACCTGTCTGCATAAGACCCTGACGGCCACCCTGGCGACCATTCCCGACGCGGCCGTCCGCCAGGGCGTTACCCCGCCGGCCCTTTTGGTCATCGGCGGCGTGGTGACGCTCCACGACACCCTGGCCTGGTTCGAGAAGCGGCCGCTTTTGGGCAAGGGCGTGGTGGTGACCCGCAGCCGGGAGCAGGCCAGCGAGCTGGTGCGGCTTCTGGCCGAGGAGGGGGCCCGCTGCTTCGAATTTCCGACCATCGCCATCGCCCCGCTGGAGGACCCCGATCCGGTGCGGGTGGCCATCGCCCGGCTCTACGAATACGACTGGGTGGTGTTCACCTCGGTCAACGGCGTGCGCAGCTTTTTTGCGGAAGTGGACACCATGGAGCTTGACGCCCGGGTGTTCGCCGGCATCAAGCTGGCGGCCATCGGTCCGGCCACGGCCGAGGCCTTGCGCGGGCGCGGCCTGCGGCCCGACTACGTGCCCGAGCGCTTCGTGGCCGAGGCGGTGGCGGAGGGCATGCGCGGGCTCGGCGTAGCCGGCGCGCGCATTCTCATTCCGCGGGCCCGGGAGGCCCGGGAGGTGCTGCCGGAAAAGCTGACCGAGGCCGGCGCCGCCGTGACCGTGCTGCCGGTCTACGAGACCAGGCCCGCCGACCAGGACCCCGAGGAAATCCTCGACGCCCTGCGCTCCGGCCAGATCCACTACCTGACCTTCACCAGTTCCTCGACGGTGAAGAATTTCTTCGCCCAGATCCCCCCCGAGACCCTGCGGGCCGCCGGTTCCGTCCGTATCGCCTGCATCGGGCCGATCACGGCCGAGACCCTGGCCGGCTTCGGCTTCACACCGGACGTGACGCCGTCGACCTTCACCATCCCGGCCCTGGCCCGGGCCATCATCGCCGACGCGGAGGCCCATCGGTGACGTTTCCCATTGCCGTGTGCATCTCGGGCTCGGGCTCGAATCTTCAGGCCATCATCGACCGCATCGAGGACGGGGCGCTGCCGGCCCGCATCGCCCTGGTCGTCTCCAACCGGGCGGACGCCTACGGCCTGACCCGGGCTCGCCGGCACGGCCTGCCCACGCTGGTCCTGGCCGCCGCCGACCATCCCGACCGGGCGGCCTATGACGCGGCCCTGCTTGCGGCCGTGCGGGCCTCCGGGGCCGAGGCCGTGGTGCTGGCCGGCTTCATGCGCCTGCTCGGCGCCACCTTCGTCTCGGCCTACCACAATCGCATCCTGAACATTCATCCGTCGCTGCTGCCGAGCTTTCCGGGCCGGCACGGCCAGGCCGATGCCGCCGACTACGGCGTGACCCTTTCCGGGGCCACCGTCCATTTCGTGGACGAGGCCATGGACAACGGCCCCATCGTCATCCAGGCGGCGGTGCCGGTCCTGCCCGACGACGACGGCGAACGCCTGGCCGCCCGCATCCTGGCCCTGGAACATCGCATCTACCCCCAGGCCATCGCCTGGCTGGCGGCGGGACGGCTGACCGTATCCGGCCGCAAGACCCGGCTGGCCCCGGCGGCCGTTCCCCCGGCCGACCTGACCGCCGTCGGTGCCTGCCTGGTCAATCCGCCCCTGGAGGCCGGCTTCTAGCGGAAAACGATGCCTTTTTTCCGAAGTCGTCGGGAAAGGGGTTGACGGATCGGGAGGAGGGGCATAGGTAACTTCCTCGCTTCGCTGATCCCCGGTAGCTCAATTGGCAGAGCGGGTGGCTGTTAACCACTAGGTTGGCGGTTCGAGTCCGTCCCGGGGAGCCAGAATATTCAGGGAGTTGCGGTTTTACCGTGACTCCCTTTTTCTTTTCATCCGCTATATATCAGTCAACAGTCAGCGTCCGCCCTCAACGCCCTCCGGCAGTTGGCGCATCCCGGTCCATTTTCGACGAACTTTTTTCACTTCAGCTATTGACGCCAATACGACTAAAGACTATTTTAGTTTTCAGCGACGGAGATGTCGTCAAGTAAACCAGTCGGGAGACGCGACCATGAAGACCAAAAAGGAAATCTGCCAGGAAACGGGCATTTCGGAATCCACCTTCACATTTTGGCAGGGAAGGGGGCTCATCCCCAAGCCTGATGGGATCGAAAAGCGGTCCGCCCTTTGGAGTGATGGTACTATCGAAGACATTCGATTTATACAGTCCAAACAGGCAGAAGGATTGTCACTTGATGAAATCCGTGGAGTGCTTCCTGAATTCTATAAAAATAAAATGATAGAAAGCAAGAAAGAGCTTGATCGTCTTACTATATGGAAAGACGAGAAGGCTGCTATAAAGAAGCTCACGGACATTCTTGGATTTTACCCAGGAGAGCACCCCGATATCATGCCTGGATGCATAGAAGGCCGTGACTATGTCTTCGTCACTGCCGCCCATGATGGCGTGGTTACCTTCTCGCAAATCGATTTTACGACTCAGGACCGGGAGATTGTTGTCAACCAGTACGAAGTCCCCATCGATGTCTATGCGACATTCATCCAGATGCGCGCCTACAACGCTGCTACTGAGGGCCGCATCTTGGACACGAACGGAGATGCTCTTGTCGCCTTGTCGCCCCAGGGCAAGGCCCTCCTCGAAGATGCGGAGAAACGCACGAAGGCTCAGGCCGGACTTCTTGGGTATGTCAAGACGCTACTTGAAAAATAAGAGCCTTTAACCCCCTGGCCCGGGCCGGTTTTACGAGAACCGACCCGGAGGCCGGAGGGGGCGCGTTGGACCTCGTGGGTGTTACCAGCACCACACGGAAGGCACCTCAGCAAGGCCTTCCTTCCACGAGACCCCACCCAGCGCAACCCCTCATTTCCGGCGATCCAGGACAACCCCGCCCCCGGCGGGCAGTCGGAGCTATGCGCCGTGGAAAAGTTCGAGCAAATCCATGCGGCCGGAAAGCGACTTCTCTCTCTCAAGGAAGCTGCCCATTACATCGACACCACCGACGGCAACCTTAGGCAACTCATGCACAAAGGCGAGCTGCCATTCCCGTTTGTAAAAAATGGTCGCCGGACGTTGATCGACATCAAGGACCTTGATGCCTGGATCGATGCGTTGCCGAAATTCCACCAAGTCAAGCCTGAGGCCGTGAAATCATGATGTGCGGCACACTCAAAACATTTCTTGTCTGGGGATACTGCAATAGCCTCATCCCAGCAGCCGTCGTTACTGCGTTTTTCCGGCTGTTTCGGTTGGCGAGTGTTTAGGGGGTGTGCATGAGTTCAATTAATTTTCAGCGCATCAACACCGCCGCCATCCCTCGCCTGGGGGAAGTTTTGCCCCATTGGTTGCCGGGCGGCCACGTTGAAGGCGATGAATATGTTTGCGGTGACATATCCGGCGCGGCCGGTCGGTCATTGTCTATCAACATGCAGACTGGTGTCTGGCGTGACTTTGCTGGGACCGATGGTGGGTCTGACCCCGTGTCCCTGTTCGCTGCCATCAGGGGGCTAGCCCAAGGGGAGGCGGCCCGCGAGTTGGCCCGTGACTTTGGCATTGAATACGACATCAGCAGCAAGCCCGCCCGTCGCAGTCGCGGCCAGATCGTCGCCAGCTATGACTACCTGGGGGCAGACGGCAAATTGATCTTCCAGGTTACACGCTGGGAACCGAAGACGTTTTCGCAACGCCGTCCAGACGGGCAAGGCGGGTGGATAAATTCGGTCAAGGGCGTTGAACTGGTGCCTTACCACCTCCCGGAGATCATCAAGGCCAAGGCTGTTTTTGTCACTGAAGGAGAGAAAGACTCCGACGCCCTGGCTGCCCTTGGTCTGACAGCGACCACCTCCCCGCAAGGCGCGGGCAAATGGCGGGCCAGCTACAATCAGTGGTTTGTCGGCAAGCGTGTCTGTGTTTTGCCGGACGCCGATACCCCGGGACGGGAGCACGCCCAGAAAGTGGCGGGTAACCTTTGTGGCGTGGCCGAGGTGGTCAAAATCCTCGAACTGCCCAACCTGCCGCCCAAGGGTGACGTTTCCGACTGGCTTGCGGCCGGCGGCACGCGGGAAGCACTGCTGGAGATGGTCAAGGCCGCGACGGCATGGAAAGCTGAATCCGTAGAAGCGCCTGATGCCGAAGCCCTTATTGTCGAGGACGGGAAGCTCCCCTTTATTGTTGATGCGGTCGAAAAAAACATCCTCACGCGGCCGGATCTTCGACCCGAGCACCAGATTTACCAGCGTGGACCGGAACTTGTTCGTATCGTTCACACTCCCGAAACCAGCACTACCAACGGCGTCACGCGGCACCAGGGGGCAGCTCGGATCGTGGAGATGGACAAGGCCGGGCTCCAAGACGTGCTTGGGCGATATGGGGCCTTCAAAAAATGGGACCGCCGTTCCAAGGCTTACAGACAGATCGACACCCCCCGGGAGATTGCAGAGACCTACCTGTCACGTCAGGGTATGTGGAATGTCCCGGTCCTGCGCGGCATTGTCGCCAGCCCGACCATTATGTCGGACGGACGGGTCATCACCAAGCCGGGGTACGACCCGGAGACAGGCTTCTATTTCTCGCACAACTTGACCATCAACGTGCCGGAAAAGCTCACACTGGACGACGCCAAGGACGCGCTTACCGCCCTGGGTGGCCTCTTGTGCGGCTTCTATTTCCTGGACAGTGCAGACAGCGCCGTCGCCCTGGCCCAGATCGTCACCTTGCTGGTCAGGCCCGCGACGGAAACCGCACCGCTTATCGCTACGACAGCCCCCACGCGGGGGAGCGGCAAAAGCGAACTCGCCAATGTGGCCGCCGCTATCGCTACGGGCAGGCCTTGCACGGCTTTGTCTGCAACAGCCGATCCTATAGAGCTTGAAAAACGTATCGGCTCCACAATGCTTGCCGGTGACCAAGTTGTTTGTATAGACAACTTGAACGGGGCGCTAACTACAAACCTATTATGTCAAGCAATCACCGCGCCGGCGGTTTCACTTCGCATTTTTGGTGCGTTGCGTAACATTGAGGTTCCAAACACCGCTACATGGTTGGCGAACGGCAACAACCTTCGCATTGCCGATGACCTCGCCCGCCGCGCTATTCTCTGCCGCCTTGACCCGAGGTGTGAGCGGCCGGAAGAGCGCGTCTTCGACTTCGATCCCGTGGCCAGGGCGTTGGAGCTCCGCGCGAAATACGTGGCCGCCGTCCTGACCATCGTCAAAGCCTACATCATCGCCGGTTCGCCCGACATGGGCTTGAAGCCGTTCGGATCGTTCGAGACATGGTGCTCCATGGTACGCGCACCTCTTGTGTGGGCAGGTTGCGCCGATCCTTGCGCTTCCAGGGAAGAAATCCTCGAAGACGACCCCGACGCCGCGCAATTGCGAGCTCTGGTTGCCGCCTGGGCGGAACGGTTCGGGCGGACACCGCGCATTGTGAAGGAGATCGTCAAGGCGGGCGAGGAAGATTCAGATGTCGGCCGTGCTCTTGGGGCTGCCCTGGAGGACATAGCCGGGGATGGGCGGGGGAATGTCAATACAAAGCGCCTCGGCTGGTGGCTACGTCAGCATGTTGGCAGGATTGTTAACGGTTTTCGCATCATCCAAGCCGGAACCTCCCGGGTTGCAGAATGGAAGCTCCTTCCTGCCGGGGAATAGAAATGTGCGGTTTCTTCGGTTTCTTCGGTTTTTTCTATCACCCGCGCGGGAAATGGCAGGATCAGTCACTCTGCCATTTTTATACGTAGGGCCAAAAAAAACCGACAAAACCGACAAAACCGCAAGGGAGTCACCATGCACCAGATCACCACACCGACCAGAACCGCCACGCCCCAGGTTTCCACAAAATCCGAGACCGAGCTTGAGCAAGAGGCCATCGCGTACCTGGAGGCCATGGAAGCGAAGCTCAACTTCAAAAAGACTGGCTATAAACCTAAGCAGAGACGAAGCAAATATGCGTATCGTTATTGATACACGGGAACAGCTTCCCTACTCTTTCGGGCAATACGACTGCGAAGTTGCGTCAGCATCACTACCAACTGGCGACTATTCCATCGAATGCTTCGAAGACAAGATTGCTATTGAACGCAAGAGTCTTGACGACATCATCGGCTGCATGACGACAGGCCGCGAACGCTTCGAGAAAGAACTTGCCCGCGCCCGGTCCCTCGAACGGTTCGCCGTCGTTATAGAGGCCAGCTTCGAGGAAATTGCCCACGGGCAGTATCGAAGCCAGATGACGCCCAAGAGCGCAGTGCAAACCCTGGTGGCGTGGCAAGTCAGATACGGGACCACCTTTATCTTCGCGGGCAGCAGGAACGCCGGGGAATACCTGACCTTCTCCATTCTCGAGAAGTACCTCGCGGAGATCGAGAAGAGATTCAAGGCGTTGGTGAAGGCGGGGAAAAAAGATGCGGTTGCGCGCCGGGCAGCGGCCGGGTGAGTGTATAGTTTTTATACACCATGTCGAAGCGACAACCAGCCGCATGAGTAAGAGTCACAAGGGCTACCAACAAATATCAAACGATATAAGCATGATAGGCAGACAACAATCGATCCATCCGTCGGACGTCAGTCAGTCGTCAATCCAAGGGTAGATCAAGGGTAAACCGGAGTGTTCATAAATGGCGGGATATATTAGACTTTGCCACAAGAACCCGGACAAGCACCAGGACCGACGCATGAAGGCAAAGATCATCGAAGCGAAGCTCAAGGAGCTGGTGGGCGGCAAGCCCGATCAAGCGCAGCTCATGCTTATTCGTGGCGTGGTCCCGCTCTACCTCATGCTTGAGACGTGGCGCAAGGATTTCATCACCGGCCAGGAGCTACACCCGGATTATATGAGGATTCAGGCCAGGATGACGACCATTGTCCAACAGCTCATGGCTTCCAATCCCAACCAGCACAAGGCCGCCCCTGCCACCAGGAAGGCACCCATCGACGGCTTTGACCTGGGGGGCATCCTTGGCCGCCAGTAAGCGCAAGAGGCCCGTAGAGGCCGACAACGCCGCCATCCTGGCCCGGTGGAACGCTCCCGGTGCCGATGGGTTTTTCGCATGGCTTGCCGACATCCGCCCGCGCATCCTGACCCGTGGGAACCAGTACACGCCTGTGGTTCTGGAGCCCTGGCAGGCCGACTTTATCCGTGACGCACTGGAGCCGGGCGAGGACCAGCCCTTCAAGCATTCCATCGTCTTGCACGTGACCCCGCGCCGGCACGCCAAGAGCACCACCTTCGCCTTGGTCGTCCTGTGGTTGTTCACCTCCCGGGAGAACCTGAACATCCAGGTCCTGGGCAACGCGGGCGACCATAGCGAGCGCGTCCAGATGCGCCCCCTTCGCGGCATCATCCGCCATACCCCGGCCCTCAAGGCGATGATCGCGGAGACGGACATCCGCAAGGCCGAGATCATCAACGCGCACCTGGGCAACACCATCCAGTCGAGTAACACCAGTATGGCCATGGCCTTCGGTGACAAGCTGGCCGTGCTTTGGATCAGCGACTTTCACGCCTGCCCCGACACCGGACCTTTCGACGCCATGCAGGCTTCCTTGCTCGACACCGAGGGGAGCCTGTGCCTGATCGACTCGAATACCGGGGCGGAAGGCAGCGCCGAGCATTCACTCGAACAGCTGGCCGAGACCGACCCGGGCATCTTCTGCCGCCGGATCGAATACCCCGACCTGGACACTTACCTTCGGGATGCCCCGTCGTGGATCGACCGCTCCAAGGCCCTTCGACTCAAGGCCACGCAGCTTCCGGCCGCTTTTGACCGCGACATCCTGGGCAAGCGTTCGGCCGCCAGAAACGCCCTGTTCCCGCCCGAGATCATCGACCTTTGCCAGTGCGACCTGCCGATTCCCTTCCCGCCTGACCGCCTGGGGGAACTGACCCAGGGCCGCAAGTTCATCATTGGTGGGGGCCTGGACCGCTCCAAAAAGCTCTTCGGGGGCGATTCCACGGTCTGGACCACGACCTTGAAGGTGGCGTCGGCCAAGGACCTGGAGCCGGAATATTTCGTCTTGAATCAGCGCGTGTTCAACATCAACACGGCCCACGCCATCAAGAAAGAGATCCTTGCCGACCATCAGCGCTACCACCTGGATGCCGTCACCCTGGAATTTTACGAGACGGCCGACCTGAAGCCCTGGCTGGACGATCAGGGCATCCCCTGCGAAGTCCTTTCCGCCACCAGCACAAACCAGAACCTTTCCTTCGTGGAACTGCATCGGGTTGCCAAGGAAGGGCGGTTACACCTCTCGAAGCAGCTTGAAGTCCTGACCGGCGAGATGCGGACCTTTGTTTATGACGAGCTGAAAGACGGCAACTATCGCTTCGGCCATTCCAGCCAGAAGTTCCATGACGATACGGTCTACAGCCTCAACTGGTCCGTTTTTGCCACCAGGGCGGCGGTCCTTAGCGTCTATGCCCTCAAGCGCATCGTCTGCAACAACAGGCGACCGACGCGGGGCCTGTGCTTTCTCATGGGTGGGGAAATGGAGCTCTTATGCAAGGAAGACTGCCGTACCTACTGCGAAGTGAAGGCGATGTACCAGGAATTTTTGCGTATGCGGCTGGATGACGAGTACCAGCTTCCGGTCTTTTTCCAGAATTACGTCAAGCTCGAAGGGCCGCGTGTCTACCAGGGAGTGTAATCCATGAGCAGCATTGTAGACGATACCTTCCGCAAGGCCATCATTGCCGCCAATACGGCCCGGAAAGCGGACGCGGAAAAGCGCCTCGCCTATTACCACGACGAGCAGCTTCCCTACCTGCACGACATGCTGGTGGCCAAGTTCGCGGAGCCGGAGAAGTTGACCCCGTGTTTCGTCAACGTGGTCAAGAAGGTGGTGGACCTCAAGGCCCGGGTGTACGCCGACGATCCCAAGCGCACCGTGGACGGCACCGACGCCGACACGGCCCTTTTTGCCGAGATTGCCGAGGGGTGCGCCCTCAACATCAAGCTCAAGACCGCCAGTCGGTACGTCAAGCTCCTCAAAACCATCATGCTCCGGCCGGTGTGGCGCAATGGCCGCCTCGACCTGGACGTGCTGCCCGGCGACATCCTGGACGTGATCGTGGGCGACTCGCCCGAGGACATCCTTTCCGTCATGGTCACGCACTACGGCCAGAACGGCCGGCCCGAGGAGATCACCTATTCCGTGTGGTCGATTGACTCCTGGGAGCAACTCGACTGGCGCGGCCACGTGATCGACGGCGGCGCGAACCCTTACGGTGTGCTGCCGTTTATCCCCCTGTGGGACCATGCCCCCACGGACGCCTTTTGGATTGCCGGCGGGGACGACCTGGTGGCCATTCAGGATGCCATCAACAAGGCCCTGGTGGATTTGCTCCACACCATGGAGTTTCAAGGTTTTGGCGTCGGCTGGGTGCGCGGTGCCGAGGGCGGCGGCAATCTGCAAGCCGGTCCTGGTGCCCTGGTGGAGCTGCCCGAGAAGGGCGAGCTGGGCTTCGCGGCGACGCAAGCTCCTATCGAAGAGATGGTCGGGGCTATCGACAAGCTGGTGAAGTGGGCGGCGGTGACGAACGGCCTGCCGGCATCCTCCCTGTCCACCGACCCCACCGACGAGTCCGGGATTTCCAAGATCGTGGGCAATGCCGAACTGTCCGAAGCCCGGTCCGACGATATTGCCCTGTGGCGGTCCTACGAGAAGCGCCTCTTCGGCGTGATCCGGGCCGTCTGGAACTACCACAACCCCGGTCGCACGCTCTCCGATGCCGCCACCTTTTCCGTCGATTTCGCTGACCCCAAGCCGGAAGCCAGTGAGAAAGACCAGGCCGCCACCTGGGAATTGCTCCTTTCGATGGGCCTCATTTCGCCCGTGGATGCGGTCATGGAGCGCAACCCCGACCTGGCCACCAGGGAAGACGCCATGGCCTACCTCTTGACCGTGCGCGACGAGACGGCGGCCCTCAAGGAACAGCAAATTTAGCGCCGTCGCGGGCGTAAAACGCGAGGAGTTACCGCTATGGACCCGAACAAGACCCCCGAAGACCAGACCCCGAACCCGGACACCAACCAGCAGCAAAACGGCACACCCGGGACCGCCCCCGACAAAGGCGAACGCACCGTGCCCTATGCGCGATTCCAGGCCGTGAACGACGCCAAAAAGCAGGCAGAAGAGACCCTCACCGGTATCGTAAATGAGCTGGTCGAGGACATCCCCGAGGATATGCGGGACATCGTGCCCGACCTGCCCCCGGCGGCCAAGATCACATGGATCAGAAACGCCACCAAGAAAGGCTTGTTCACCGCCAAGGCCCCGGAGTCCGGCCCCGATGCCAAACGGCCCGGCGGCAAACCGGCCCTCGACACGGCCGGCATGTCGCCCACGCAACTGATTGAACTGGGCCTCAAGGCCCAAGCCTAGGAGAAAAACACATGGCCACCATGACACTGGCGGAATCCGCCAAGTATTACCAGAATCCCCTGCAACAGGGCATTGTCCAGTTGTTCCCGGCCAACAGCGCCGTACTGCAATACCTGCCGTTCAAGAACATCACCGGCAACGCCTACAGCTACGACATTGAGCAGACCCCGCCTTCTGTGGGCTTTCGTGCCGTCAATGCCGAGTACACGGCCGATCAGGGCGTCATCAACCAGATGACCGAGTCCCTCAAGATCGGCGGCGGCTTGATCAAGATCGACCGGGCCTTGATCGCCATGCAGGGCGCCAACGGCACGGACATTCTGTCCGAACAGATCGCCATGAAGACCCGGGCCATGTCCCGCCGGTTCGAGGCCGCCTTCATCAAGGGCGACTCGGCCACCACGTCCGAGGAGTTCGACGGCCTGGAGACCCGCATTGTCGGGGATCAGCTCATGGCCGCCGGTTCGACCGTGGGCGGCGATGCCCTGACCCTGCCCCTGCTGGATGAGCTTATCGACCGGCTGGACTTCACCCCGACCGTGCTTCTCATGAACAAGACCCTGCGCCGGAAGGTGAACGCCCTCATGCGTGCGGCCGGCCAGGCCCAGGAAACCGTCTCCGACGTGTTCGGCAAGCAGATTCCGGCCTATGCCGGCATCCCCATCGGCATCGTGGGTAAGGACGCCACCGGGGCGGAAATTCTGGCCTTCAGCGAGAAGGACGCCACCGGAGCCGCTGCTTCCTGCACCAGCATTTATGCCGTCTCCATGGGCGCGGACGGGTGTTGCGGCATCCAGAACGGGCCGATGAACCCCGACGATCAGGGCAATTCCGAGATTTGGCGGAAAATCCTTGTGGAATGGTACTGCGGCCTGACCGTCCAGCACGGCCATGCCGTTGCCCGTCTCCACGGCATCAAGAATGCGTAGCCGTCCAAGCGACAGCGCCAGCTAGTCCGACCTGGGGCCAATATCGCCCGGCGCGCCTCAGCTTCAAGGTAAAAAGGTCGAACCCGGACCCGCCGGAGTCCGAAAACGCTCGCAAGGGTTCCGGCAATTTTTCAAGCGAGGGATGAACCATGGCCGAAGTGCTTACAGGGTCTAACAGCTACGTCACCACGGATGAGGCGACCGCCTACTTCGGGGACCGCTTGCACGCCGACGCCTGGACCAGCGCCAGCGCCGACAATCAGGCGAAGGCATTGGTGACGGCCGCCGTGCTCCTGGATCGGTATATCGTCTGGCAGGGGGCCAAGGCTTCCCCGGACCAGGGCATGGAGTGGCCGCGCCTCGACATTCCGGGCGTCACTTCCACCACCACGCCCCAGGCGGTCAAAGTGGCGCAGATGGAGCTTGCCCTTGTGCTTCTGGCCAAGGACACCACGGCCTTGCCCGACACGGCCGGCATGAAGTCCATCCAGGCCGACACCGTGAAGATTGAGGTGGACCCGGGCGACCGCGTGAAGGTCATCCCGGACCAGGTCTTTGCCCTGGTGGCTCCCTACGGCTTTCGGAGCGGCGGCTTGCGAACCATCAGCTTGCAGAGGGTATAATCATGGGACTGCGTGCTGTATTGGCCAGCGCCACGGCTTCGGCTTTTGTAGCCTTGGGCGACATCCCGGCCGACATCATCATTCGGCGCACCGAGGAAGGCGAGTTCAACCCTTCGACGGGCGCATACGACGAGGGCGCAACCACGGACTATCCCTGCCAAGGCATCGTCACCGGCTATGCCGACTTCCTGGTGGACGGCACGCTGATCAAGACCGGCGACCGCAAGCTTTCCATCCGGCAGGCGGAAATAGCCATCCAACCCCAGGCCAGCGACACGGTTATTTTCGAGGGCCGGAACTGGTCTATCATCAATGTCGAAGCAGACGCCGCTTCCGTCCTCTGGAAGCTCCAGATGCGGGCATAGGCCATGGCCGACAAGTACCTCGACGACCTTCTCAAGTTTCAGCACGCCGTGGACCAGCGGGCGACCGGCCTTGCCGAAGACATGGTGAAAGAGCTGAGGGCCTCGCGTGCGGCCATTATCGGCCGTCTGGCGGCCTTGGCAGACGATGCCGGGGACAACTTCGCGGACCTGCCCCTAAGCCGTAAAAAAGCCCTTCTGGAAGCCCAGGCGGCGGCTATCGACAAGGTGCTTGCCCAGGTCTACGCCACGGCCGGCGACCAGCTTCACGAGGCCGGGCAAGACGTGATCCAGGCCAGCGCCACGCAGACAGCCGCGGCTATGTCGGAACTGACCGGCGGGGCGGCGGTCGGCCTCGGCACGGGATTCTCTCTGGACATGACGAAAGCCTGGTTCCAGTCCTCGACCGTGGAGGGCCTGACCATCAACGACTTCCTGGGAAAGCTCCAGGCCAGCGCCCGGGACCGGATCATCAGCGCCGGCAGGCGGGCCTTGATCGAAGGCAAAGGCGTGCAGGCAGCGGCCCGGATGATCCGCATGGAGGGCATTGAAGGCAGCGTCCCCGGCCTGGAAGGGTTGGCCCGGACCTTTCTTCTTTCCGCCAGCAACCACGCCCGGGAATCGATCATCGAAAAGAAGTTCTCCGACGTGGTGGCCGGCTGGAAGCGCATGGTCGTGCTCGACGGCCGTACCTGCGTTGCCTGCGGCACCATGGACGGGAAAATTTACAAGCCCGGGGAGCCCCGCCCCTCCCTGCCGGCCCATTGGCGTTGCCGCTGCCTCTACACGGTGGTGACGCCCACCTTCCGGGATTTGGGTATCGGCATCGACGAGATGCCCGACACGGGCCGTACCACGGTCAAGCACACGGGCAAGACAGTCCACCACAAGGACGGCAGCACCAGTACGAAATTCAAGGTGGCCGAGGTTGACCGGACCAAGCCCGGAGAGAATTATACGGCCTGGATGAAGCGCCAGTTGGAGGAGGACCCCGCCTTCGTGCGCCGCGTCCTGGGAAAGACCCGCTTCGAGCTATTCAAGGCCGGGAAGCTGTCCTTGTCGGGGATGGTGACGGACGGGCGGATCAAGAACCTTTCGGAGATATAGGAGAGGACCATGGACAATTTCAACAAAGCCTTGTGGCAGCAGTCGTGCAACCTCAAGAACCATGTTCGCTTTATTCGAAGCGTCCTCAAGGATGAGGCCCATGATGCGGCTTTCCTTCGGCAGACGCTACGAGAGGTGGGGAGAAAGATCGCCCTGGTAGCTTTTGAACTTGATGGTCTGGCCGGGAAGCCCGGTGAAGATGCCAATGGCTTTGCCGACTGCCCCCTACCGGAAGTCGAATAACCGGCCGGGTTGAATCGCCTGAGGCGGTTCGGTGTAGTCCGGGCCGCTTTTTTGGGCCCCCGTCACCCCCGCAATTCCGCTACTGCGTCCCTGAGTTCTTTGTCTGTCGGCTGGGCAATGTCGCGCTTGCTATAGATCATGAGCAGGAAAACACCCTCCGAGCCATCAAAGTACATGATGACGCGGAGCCCGCCACGCTTCCCGATCTTGTACGCTTTAAGCCCGAGCCGGTCCTTCCATAGCATCCTGTGCCGCTGGATTTGATCGCCACGCGGTGCGGATTGCTCCAGGCTCTTCAGGTAATCCACAAGCTCTTGCTTGAAGGCGGGATAGCGAGAAAGAATGTCTTTCGCCTGCCGCTTGAAGGTGGGCGAGAGTTTGACCGTGAAGGTCATTGGAAAAGGTCGGAGTCGCGCCAGTCGGTGAACTTGTCCTTGTTCGCCTGGACCGCCTGTTCCAAGTCATCCAGCAGCGCCCTACGTTCGGGAGCGGCCACCATGGCAAGGTTTTCCGCCAGCGCGTCCCAATCGTCCAAGGCGTCCTCGAAAAGCGGCTTCAGTACGCGAAGACGCGGATGCCGGGCGAGCTTTGAAATAAACATGATGAGCGCGTCCCTTGCCCTGGTGACGCTTGCACAGAGCGCTTCCAGATCGCTTCCGGGCCTCTGCGCCTCTTCCCTGGAGGCAAGCAGGGCCTTTTCACCCATCTTGCTCAGGGTAATGGCCTGCCGCGCAAGGTCCATATCCCTTTCCGACCTCGCCTTCAGACACCGCCCGGCGGAGGCGGCAACTCGCAGATGGGCAAGAAGCCCGGCAAAGGCCGCCGCGTTGGCAGGTTCGCTGACAGTTGGTGCGCTCATGGAGCTACCATGTCTACGGGGAGGGGGGAAGTCAAGGGGGGTGATGGTTGTGGTCTGACTGAATTAACTGCCTAGACAGTGTTGACAGTCTTTGCTGGTATGGCTATTCTATCGGGAAAGGACGGACAATTATGGGCGTACTCAGCATCAAGAGTTTTCCCGACGAGCTTCATCGGGAGGCCAAGGCGGCAGCGGCCAAGGCAGGGATGACCCTGCAAGCGTGGATTATTGAGGCCATCAAGGAAAAGCTGGCACGCGGAAAATCGGAATAGCATCTACGCAACACATCTAACAATTCAAGGGAGTAAAGTAATGCAAGAGTTTTGTTATGGAGATCAATTTGTTCAGAGGCTTAGTATAGAATACAAAAATGCAAAAAATGCATACGATACAGCACTTGAAAATGCAAAAAAAGTTGGTTCTGGAGTTGTGCAGCAGGTCTATGCGTACATGCTTCCTGTTAAAAGATATATGGAATCAATAGGGGCTGACTTCAATATGTCTTGGGATGAGAAGAGCAGCTCAATGAATTTTATAATAAATATTTTTAATGGATCTGCAAAATGCGACATATTAATTAACCAACGGACAGGATCTCATGTTATTCGTTGGGAACTGAACGGGAATGAATTGATACACACTTGCGGGGATATTCGCCGTAATGATGAAATAATTGAGCACCAAGAGTTAGAAGATAAAATTGTTTACCGAGATGGTTACCAAGGTGTGTTGGACAAGATCCAAACTAAAATTCAAAAAATAATTGTTCACGCTGCGGCGACAGGAATTTTATAAATCGGCCCCAGTCGGCGCTACCAACACCGACCAGGGCCTAACCCGCAACGCGCATCAGGGAGGCGCGAAGCATGGCTGAAAAAACATTACCTTCTGACAGGGGCGAGGACAAGACGCGGTATTTCGACGTGGTGATGGGGGTTTCACCAAATGAGTGGGGGACGGTCACCCAGGAGGAAAAGGCCGTCCTGGCACTTGCACCTCTGTTGTCCCTGGCCTTGATCCTGGACGCCGAGAAGTCCGATTTTTCCGTCAACAACGCCGACGCGGCCCGCGTGCTCAGGGCCCTGGTGGATCGCGCCGAGGTGATCCTTGGCATCCCCGGCCAAGGCGTGTCTGGATGCGTCAAGGTTGAGGTGGGCCCGGCATGACCACCACCGAACGCACCACGCTGGCGCGGCTGACCCTGGCACTGGAATCCATCAACACCCAGCTCGACACCCTGGCCGAAGGTGACAAGCCTGTGCCGGTCCAGAACGTGCGGGGATCGGCCTATCTGCTTTCCATGGCCATCGAACGCCTGGGAATCATGGCCGGGACCATTATCACCGACGACACGCCGGAATAGCCGGCACTGACGAAATCATGGGCGGCCTGCTTCCCTGGTGGATGTGGGCCGCCCAAAGAGATAGGCGCAAGTCATGAGTTCAATACTGGTACAGTGCCCCAAGTGCAAAAAGCTCTTCGGCATGTCGAAAGTATTAAGTCGAGAAATCCGTTGCAAAAATAAAGAATGCGAGGGGTATGACCAGCGCATATCCGTGGACAAACGCATCTACTATGCTCAATGGCGTGACCCTGACGGTAAGACCCGCCAGAAGAAAATAGGGCCTCATAAGGAAGCAGCAGAAAACTTCCTGCGTGAGATCGATACAGCGATTGTCGAAAAACGCTATATCAAGCGTCACGTCGTCAAGAAGGTGAAGATCAAGGACTTCATTGACAACCGCTATCAACCCTGGTGCGAGTCCAGGAGCCGAGGCAGTGGCTTAAAGACCAAGCTAGTCCACCTCAAGAAGATCAAAGAGCTTTGGGGCGACCGCTACCTTGATGAACTCACCGGAAAGGACATCGACGAGTTTCGCGCTACGATGAAGGGCGAGGAGAAGACCACGATGTTCAACCGTGTTTTCACAACACTGGCCCACCTCTACACCATCGCCGTCGAGGATGGGGACATTCAGAGCGCCCCCTTCTCCACCAAGCGCATGAAGTTCACCGAAAAGCGCCGGCTACGGTATCTACGCCCCGACGAGGTGAACCGGCTTATCGACGCCTGCGCGGAGCACCTGCGCCCCATCGTCATCACGGCCGTGCACACAGGAGCCAGGAAAGAGGAAATTCTGTCCTTACGCCTGGGGATCGAAGTCAACCTCAAAGAGCGCTCTATCCACCTGACCAAGACTAAGAATGACGAGGAACGCTTCATACCGATCAACGAGACCTTGCTTGCCACTTTGACCGCCCTGGCCGAGGGGAAGCAGGCCGGCGACTACCTCTTCACATGGCAAGGCAAGCGCATCCTGGACGTGAAGACCGCTTTCCATACCGCCCTGGCAGCGGCCGCAATCGTGAACCCCAACGAAGAGCGCGTCAAAGACTTCCACTTCCACGACCTGCGTCATACCTTCGCCAGCAACCTTGTCATGAACGGGGTGAGCCTCTACGAGATTAAGGAACTACTCGGGCACAAGGACATCAAGATGACCATGATTTATGCCGAGCTTTCCAAGAAGCATAAGGCCAAGGTGGTGACGATCCTGGACAGGGTCTTTGCCCGGGAATCAAGCGAAGACGCCGAAAGAATTACGCCGTCCCATCCGTCAGGGATCAGTCAAACGGCAACGCAGGCCACTAGGTGAGGCTTGTTAGTCATTGTTATATTGAGAATTATTTTATACATAGATACTGAAGAGATAGCAAAATGTTCATAAATATCAATATGATTTTTACGGGAGCCGCGTCCCTGTTAACCACTAGGTTGGCGGTTCGAGTCCGTCCCGGGGAGCCAGAATATTCAGGGAGTTAGGTTAAAAGCCTAACTCCCTTTTCTTTTGTCTGACATTTTTTTCCCCACTCTCTCCCCACTTTTTGAGTCAAGCGGGGGCAGATAGTCCTCCTCTTGGAGGACTATCTGCTTTGCCGCAGACGTAGGGATACTTGCCCCCCTCCGCAGGGTGCAGGTCCCTTCTCATCATTTCTTTTCCCTTCCAGCGAAAAGGATGAACGAGCGATAGTTCCCAAATGCCCTTCATGAAGAAAGACCGTTTTCGTGTGGGCCTATGGCGGGAGCTGGCTCCCTGAAGGAGACTTTGAACGAACTATTCTTCCTATCCTTTGGATGCGGGCGGGGGGGGGCGACCTAGAACGAAATGCTAGCTACCCACGGTCATAGTATCACGTGATTGCCACCGTGCAATCTCCTCAACCCGCGACACTTCGAGGGCGAGGCGCTCCACAAACGGTTAAATTTTTGATAACGGAAGTTGGGTCTGTTGGTCCCCACAGTCTCGACACAATTCGATCGCCATTGATAGGGAAATGCCAGCATAATTTTTGCGACGCTAACGCAGAATAGGCACTGGAAATGCAGCCTCCACAAAATACCCAGCAACTCCTTCATCTTTTGGAATGTTCTCCCCAGGCCATTTCTTCGAGGTCTCTCAGCGTGCGCCTGCGTCTTGGTGGTGAACATATTTCAGATTACCAGACGATAAAAATGCTGCGCCAGCTCTTTAGGCAGGGTCTTGTAGAATTCGAGCATGGTCGTTGGAAAACTGTGGGGCCACTCACGGAGAAGACAACTTCTTCTGTTACAAACGGATATCTTCTGCCACACATCTCCCCGACGCCCCCCAAAAAATTGGGGATACAGCCTGCCTTCCAGTTAGCAAAAGATTCCCCTGAATCCAATATTGACGATGTTTATGAAGAGTCCGGCCGATGGGCGCCTTTCCGGAAATTGTTGCGCTACTACCGTCACTGCATCCGTAGTGAGGAAGGGGCAGATGCTTTAGCTTATCAGAATCAGTTGGGCGAGCGATTTTTGTACCTCCGAAGGAGCGGCTCCTGGCTGCCACGCCCCGGCTTGCCTTGGCGTATGAGTATTCCGCTGGGGCCTCACCTTGCTCCGTTCGTGGGGGCTTTGCCCGCGCCTCAAGCTGAAGAGACTCTTGTCCTAGGGTATCCCGTGTGGGCCTTTTTCAAGGCGAAGGCTGGAGAGCCGGATGTTTCGCTGGTACGCCCGATTTTTTATTTTCAGGTGGAGCACTCCCTGACGACTTCTGGCATCGTCCTGCGTTTGGATGCGACTCGTCCGGAGGTGAACTTGGGGTGGCTCGAATCCGCTTTCCGTTTGCATCCAGAAAGGCGCAATGCCTTCCTTTCCGCCTGCGGATTTATTGAAGGGCGTTCGGTCGAGGATGGGGCTCCCGAGCAGGATGGCAATGGGCAACATGCGAATTTGGAAACCCTGACACATGTTCTCGAAGCCGTCATGCGGCACAGCGTTTGTGAGCCTTTAGAACCGCATGCTGTCCCGGATACTCCGATACCGGAGCCTTTCGAGACGGGCATCTACAATCGTGCCGTTCTTATGACGGCTAGACGCGCGCGTTATACGCAGACGCTGCTTAAGGAATTGCGCGTCATAGAAGCAACATCGGATGAGGAGCTCGATCGTACGGCTTTAGCCCAAGTCTTTGCCATTGAAAAGAAGGAACAGCCAAAGAAAACGTCTGTGGAGGAATGCATCCATGAGGAAATAGTTATCGAAACGAGGCAGCTCAATGCAGAGCAGCGGCGTGCGGTCGCTTCATTGCTCACGCAGCCTGTGAGTGTGATCACCGGACCTCCCGGGACGGGAAAGAGTCAAGTCGTCGCCTGCGCGGCGGAGAATGCGCGGTTGAAGGGTCAGTCCGTGCTGTTCGCCGGCCGGAACCACAGGGCCATCGATGCGGTTATGGGACGTCTTCCGAAAAGTGATGGGCATCCGCTTATGGTCAGGGCCAATTCTAAGGACGATCCCAATCTGAAAGTTACTTTTGACGATGCAATCGAACAACTTTTGGCGGAACATGGGGATCCTTCTGCGGCGGAACGCTTGGCGATACTGCGTCAGGAAATCGATGAACTGCTTGTGACGCGGGGCAAACAAGCCCGATATGCGAGGCAGATTGCCAAGGTGGGGGGGGAACTGGGATTGCTCGAAGAGCGGCTGGCGATCCTTGCCCACGATCTTCCTCCCGCGGTTGCCGCCGTGTTGGAGGCCGATCCACGTTTGCTTCCGACCAGGACGATTCGGAATATCGATCACATCATCCATTCCCTGCGGTTAAATACACAGCGGCCTCGTGTGCAATGGCTCCTTGCGTGGTGGCGAGCCTTCGCATTGCTGCCATGGTATCCATCTGCCCGAAAACGCGTGGCGGCTTTCCCAGGATTGCCGAATCTTCCCCTGCTACCGAGCCCTGCGTCTTTGTTGCAACTGGCTGATGCGCTGCCTCTCTTTGAAAAAACGCTTGATTACAGCGAAATACGTTTAAAATGCTTCCCCAAGGAAAAAGCTGTTCGATCGCTCCCTTCTTCGGAAAGCGTCACGCAGTCCATTGCCGCTCTTTCAAAACGTCTTGCTGAAATTGCGCCACAGGCCGTGGCCTTGGACAATCGACGACGGCAAGGGCTACCCGAGGATTGCGATCGCGAAGAGTTGGACGCAATGCGTGCAGCCATGCGGTCGCTACGCACGGATCTTGAGCAGGGGCAAGTCGAGGCCACGGTCTTGCGTTTGCTGCGCGAGCGCGCCCCATACGTGCTTGGAGGGTTCCCCTGTTGGGCAGTGACCAATCTTTCCATCGGTTCCCGCCTGCCGCTCATTCCGGCGCTATTCGATTTGGCCATTATCGATGAAGCCAGTCAGTCGGATATCCCTTCGGCCATCCCAGTCCTTTTTCGGGCCAAGCGGGTGGGGGTTGTCGGCGATCCCGCGCAGCTTTCCCCTATCACGAAACTCAGTACGGCAAGGGATACGCTGCTTCGACGCGAGGTGGGGCTCAACTCGATGAGAGACGTTCGGTTCGCATACTCCGAAAATTCATTGTACAATATAGTTGCAGGTACAAATGGCGTCAATCCTATATTCTTAAGCGATACATACCGAAGTGCAGACGCCATTGCTGCATATTCCAGTGAGGTTTTTTACGGTGGAAACTTGCGCGTAGCCACGAACAAGAGTTCTTTGAATGCGCCAAAGGGTATCGAGCCAGGTATTCATTGGACAGAGGTGCAGGGCTCAATCGAAAGCTGTGGCGGAAGCGGCTGCTACTGCACTGCCGAGATTGAAGCTGTTGTGTCTATTTTAAGGACCATGATTTTGGATAATGGCTTCAAGGGCAGCGTCGGAGTGGTCACGCCGTTTGCGCAGCAGAAGCGTCGCCTCGAAGATACGCTGTTTGGAGCGGACACGGAATTCTATCATGCGCTCGAAGCAGTCAATTGCCATGTGGATACGGCGCATGGATTTCAAGGGGATGAGCGCGACGTCATCATCTTCAGTTTATGTGGCGGCCCCGACATGCCTCGGGGCTCGATGCATTTTTTGAGGGAGTCCGGGAATCTTTTCAATGTCGCAGCTAGCCGCGCCAGGGCGGTGCTCCATGTGGTCGGTAATCGTCCGTGGGCGAAAGGTTGCGGCATCCTTCATGTGGAGCGCTTAGCGACTTCGAACCTCCGCTCGTCCGGCACGGTGCGACGAGGCCCCTGGTATCCGCACGAATCCCCTTGGGAGAAAATTCTGAACGACGCGCTGGTGGTAGAGGGCCTTGATCCCCGGCCCCAATTCCCCGTCTCCGGACGTCGTCTGGATCTGGCTTTGGTTCCCGAAGGTGCAGGTGTGCCCATTGATGTAGAGGTGGATGGTGATTGCCATCGCAATCCAGACGGTTCCCGCAAGATCGACGACGTTTGGCGTGATATCCAGCTTCAAGGCATTGGCTGGAAGGTGCTTCGTTTTTGGACTTATCAACTTCGTGAAAACATACAGGGGTGTGTGAACACCGTGCTTGCCGAATGGAGGCGATATGAGTGAGCAGGCAGAGCAAGAGCTGACGAATTCGGTCCGTTCTCCTAATGTTCCGGTGGATCAGCGCAGCATATCCCTCGACAAGGCGTTCCCTCCAACGTGGCTACTGGGCGTTTCCCTGGTCATGGTTATCGTACTTTCTCTTATTTCAGGTTGGAAAATATTCAATCTCGAGTATGAAAGAGAGAGAGTAGAAGAAGAAAAAGCACTTTTGGACAAGGATAAGCAAATGTTTGCAAGGATTACTCAGGAATTTCCACAATTGCAGCAGAAGCACCAAAACTTAATGGCTGCGATTGCTGCTTTGCAGGGGCAATTGGCGGCGTTGAAAAGCGAGGAGGAGAGCATTCAGGCAAAGGTAGCGGACGGAAGAAAGTCATTTGAAGCCGCCATTGCAGAACGTGACAAGACTGAGGCAGCTGCTCAGGCCGCGCGTGAAGAGAACGGCAGGCTCGGTGCTTCGATTATGACAGCGACTTCAAGGTTGGACGACCTACGACGGCAGGTGGCGACACTTTCGGCCCAAGAGCAAACCCTGCGCCAAAGCACTGCAGTCCTGCAAAAGCAATCGACGACTTTGACGGCGGACGTCCAGGGGCTCACACGACGGCGCGACGATCAGATGAAAATGCTCCAACAGATGACTGCCGAGCGGGCGAATTTGGATTCGTTGTCTGAACGGATCGGGGCGATCGCAAGCAAGTTTGAAGCATCCGGTGAAAAGGCTGGACAGATGGTGCAGTCGTTGAACCAGAAGGACGTTGCATTCGGCAAGGCTGTGGCGGATGTCACTTCGCAGGCATCAGCTTTATCCCGCCAAACCCAGGCCCTGTCCTCGCAGTCCGGGGCGTTGCATACGACAACGCAGGGTTTGGAGGCGATCAATCGGGATGCGCGCCAGGCTACGGACGCACTCGTGCAAAATGGAGGGGCTTCTGCCGATGCTGCTGCCAAATTGCAGAACGCAGCGACCTCCATGGGCACCCAAGCACATTCCCTGGCCCAGGCGGCACAAGGTCCTGTAGATGCACTCAGCGCAATCTCCGGTAAGCTGGATAGTTCCTTTCAGGCCCTTGGGAAAGATATCCAAGGGCTGCACGACCAGACGGCAGCCCTGCAAGGGCGCATTGGGGACATAGGGCAGGCGGCAAAGATGTTGGATAGCCAAACCGCTACTGTGCATGAGGCAACGTCGCAAGAGATCGATGCTATTCATAACTTGGCAACGCAAGCCCAACAGCGCCTGGGAACGGAGGGACAAGGGATGATCAAGATGTTGTCGGAGATGCAGAATCGACTGGAAACTCTTGATCGGCATCTTCAGTCCTTGGATCAGGCCGTCCAAGCGGCGACGGATGCACACGTTACAAAACGTTAGTCAACTTTTATCAATAAATGTAACGGAGAACATGAGATGGGCGGTGTGATTATCCCCTTCGTGCCCGCTGGGGTATGGCTTGCGGCGACGAGTATGCTCATTGCTGTGTTGCTCTTAGTTTTTGGTTTTTATTTATATCATAAAAACAGGATCAAGGCACTTGGAATTGACTCCGGTGACCTGGCTGCGCTGGCTTCGGAAAAACAGTTGCGGCAGGCGGATGTTGAGAGCCTTCGGCACTGGATGACAGCGCAGCAAGATGAGCTGGAGCGTCTTAGGGCCGAGCGCGAGGAGCAGGATCGGGTGCGCGCCGAGTTGGAGCACTTGGAGCAGGCCTGTGCGGCCAAGGATCAGGAAAACGAAAGCCTGCGCAAGGAGACCGGAGAGCTAGAAAGCCAACGGTATTTCCTGCAAAAGGATCAGGAGCGGTTGTCGCGGGAAGTGGGCGACTTCGAGGCCAAACGCAAGGAAGCGGATGCCCTGAATCAGCAACTCGACGAATTGCGCAGCCAGGCAGATAAGGCGCAGGAAATATTGCGGCAGGCAGCCGAGCAAGAAATACGTCTCAGTGTTCTTGCGGCCGAGAAGGCCACACTAGAGCAACATGTGCAGGAGCTTAAAGCGCTTAGCGACAAAGAGCGCCCAGCGGCCGAAGAGGCCCGGAAACTAGAATCTGCCTTGGGTGATATGCACCGCGAGCAGGCAAACCTCAGTGCCGCGCTCAATGCGCTCCGGAGCGAACAACGTGCCCGGGAACAAAACATCATGCAGCTGAAAAAGCAGGATGGCGAAGGGCAGGAAGCACTGGCGAAGCTCCAGCATCAAATGCAAGAAGTTCGCCAGGAGACGGAGCAGGCCCGCGACACCTTGACGCAAGCCAAGGAAGCGCTGGCGAAAACGCAGTCGGCAATACGGGAACGGCAAGCGGACGTGGTGGCCTTGGAGGCTCGCAAGGCGGCCTTGGATCGCGAGGTCGAACAGTCCAAGACCGTCATCGACCAAGAGCGCCCTGCCGCTGCAGAGGTTCAAGAAGCTGCAGCGGCGCTGAAGACCATGCGCCGCGAGCAGGCGAACCTCAGTGACACGCTTAATGCGCTCCGGAGCGAACAACATGCCCGGGAACAAAACATCATGCAGCTGAAAAAGCAGGATGGCGAAGGGCAGGAAGTACTGGCGAGGCTCCAGCATCAGGTGCAAGGGGCCCGGCAGGAGAAGGAGCAGGTCAGCGCCACCTTGACGCAAGCCAGGGAAGCGCTGGCGAAAACGCAGTCGGCAATGCGGGAACGGCAAGCGGACGTGGTGGCCTTGGAGGCCCGCAAGGCGGCCTTGGATCGCAAGGTCGAAGAGCTCGAAGGAAGCGCGAACGGCAATCCGGCGGCCCAGGATCTTTGGGCGCCCTACCGGGATCTTTTGAGGGCGCCTGAGGGGTTTAAGAACAGTTTCCCTAGCGGTGAAGACAAAATGCCGGATGAAAAGACGGCCTTACGGCATTTCAGGGAGGTCCTTACGGACAAGGGCCTTTTGTTTCCGCAGCGCGTCATCGATGCCTTTCACACCTCGCTCAAATGCCATGACATCAATCCGCTTACGGTGTTGGCCGGTGTCTCCGGCACGGGCAAGACCTTGCTGCCGATTGCTTATGCGCGGGTGATGGGGATGCATTCGCTCGTCATCTCCGTCCAACCCCGTTGGGATTCGCCGCAAGATATGTTTGGCTTCTATAATTACATGGAAAAGCAGTATAAGGCGACCGATCTCTCCAGAGCCTTGCTCTGCATGGATCCGTATAATTATCCACGAAGCAAATATCCCATGCTTGGGGAGCCGTGGACGCAAAACAGGATGCTGCTCGTCCTGCTGGATGAGATGAATTTGGCGCGGACCGAGTACTATTTCAGCGAGTTCCTTTCGAAATTGGAATTGCGCCGTCTGGTCAAGGATGCGGACAAGCCGGCGGACCGCAAAGATGCGGAAATCGAGCTGGACGTCGGACCGGGCAAGGGCGTTCGTTTCCCTCTCTGGGTAGGGCAAAATGTGCTCTTTGTGGGCACAATGAATGAAGATGAGACCACACAGACACTTTCGGACAAGGTGCTCGACAGGTCCAATGTGCTGCGTTTCGGTAAGCCTTCCGATACGAAAGCCCATCAGGACGGATGCGACACGCTGAATATTCCTCTTTCGGAAAGGTTTCTTTCCTGTGGACGCTGGAAATCATGGATCCGCCACTTTGAGACTGGAGCTCCCTGGAGCGCTGCAGTCCAAAAGACTATTACCTTGTTGAATGCAGCGATGGATGCTGTCGGTCGTCCTTTTGGCTATCGCATGCGGGATGCCTTCTTGGAGTATGTCGCCAATTATCCTTTGGTAAACGAAGCGGACCGCTTTAATCTGGCCGTAGCTGATCAGATTGAACAGAAGGTGCTGCCCAAGCTGCGCGGGATAGACTGCACCACGGAACGGGCAGCGTCGTGTCTGCAGGATTTGGAGAGGATTATTGCCCCGCTCGGAGACAGCGAATTGGCGAAGGCATTTAAGTCCGCACGCGATGAAAGTATGAGCATCGGCATGTTCCAATGGCGGGGTGTGGTTAGAGCTCCCCAGACAGTAGCGAAGATATGAATGGCGAAATTGCGGCGCAGCTACATTTTTGGCCCTGGTCCGTCGGCGTCCCAGCGGAAACCAAGGATCTTACGGGAGGGGCGGTGGAATTCCCCTTCCGGGGCAGCCCGGTGATTTCCGTATCGACGGCAGTGACGTTGTTTCTGTCCCAGCGATATGAACCATTCGTTCCCTTCGGCCCCTGCTTCAGGACTCCCGGTGATACGTATCAACTGTATGAAATGCCACACGGCGTCATGGCTGCGCGTCGGCAGCAGCACCAGGCAGGAGGAATTGTCCTCGCGCTTCAGGGAGAACACAGGGAGGTGTCGTTCATGGCGCAGGGGGCGCGGCCCCAGTACGATACGCGGGCAGATGGGAAAATCGAGGATTCTCCACTTTACCGTACCATTCTCGCTTGGTCTCAATTCTTCGATGACTGCCGGGAGAAAACGCACGGCACCAACCGGGAGGGACAGCTCGCTTGGGCGAGTGTCCTCAAGCTTATCCAAAACGTCGCTAAAGAGGGCAAGGAACCGCGTATGGCCCTTATCGTCGATATCGCCCGTAAGATGCAGCGCAGCATCGGCTTCACCGTGGCCGCGGCCCGCAAGATCCTCCTTCGGGAACGTCGGTTGCTGCCGGTCGGGAGAATCGAAGAAACCGATACGGCCTGCCTAAAATGGTATGTCCGCCAGCCTGGGGAAACCATGACCCAGAAGGCGGCCAGCAACCGCCAGTGTCTTCTCGGCGTGGCTCGCCGGGAGAGTTTCAACACCCTCGAGAACCAGGTGCTCAAGGATTTTCTGCTGCGTTGCCGTAAGGAGGCCGAGCGCTATCTGGCCGTTGAAGTCGGGCCTGACCGCGCCATGCAGGACTCGACCAAGGCCAAGGATACGAAAGCGTATGCGCAGCGTTGTGCCCAGCTCAGTAAGGCGCCGCAATTCAGCGACGTCACGTTGCCCTATGACGTGCACCCCAACTATGTGCTCCAGAACGATCTGCGCTATCGGGATGTCTGGAAAAATTATTGCCGCCTTCTGCGTCAGGAGGACGAGCAGGACCGGATGTGGGATTGGCAGTCGCGCACATGGGCGGACTTGGCCCGTTTGCTGGTGAACATAGCGCTTTTTCAGATGGGTAAGGAGGAAAAGGAATACGGGCCGGAAAAGCTTTCCTTGCGGCAGCTGCTGACCTCGGCGGTGCACGTTTCCTTGGAACAGCAGCTTGGCAGTCGCATCGAGCCAGGGTCGGAGCCGGGGCCTTTCGAGGTGCGTTTCGAGCGGGGCGGTCGCGTGCGGCGTTACGTCCTGGAAGTGGTGCATTCCCAGGAGGCCGGAGAGCATCCGGTCGCCGCAGGCTTGGGGCGCCTGGGGGGGCATCTCTATCTGGTGTTGACGCCGCTCGGGGGCGGGCGGCGGACGGTCATCGTCATGTGGGCGGTGCATACCGCCGGTGTCGCGCTCGAAGCCCTGCCGCCCGGTCGTACGATTTGGGAAACGATGATGTCTTCCGCTTCCCAAGCGTTGCGACGGCATAGCGGCTTTCTTGAGGAGCGGAATCCAAATTTCCCGAGCTTGCAGGCCTTCATCGTCGCGAGTGATCTTGTGTCCAGGCACGCGGAGCTGCATGGAGGAGGAAAGGACGAGGTGCCACTCCTGCAGGTAGTAGCTGACAAGCTCTGTTGGGAGGATGCGTTGTCAGGCATCAGCGGCATTTTGGAGCAACTGTTCGGGGCTGCATCATGAAAAAGAGAACGGGCGTGGCGGCGTTCGGGCTCGGCGATACCGTTTCAAGCCAGGCCGGTCGTTGCCAGGGGGCAGGGTTCTTCTTGGCCGATGTCGTGTTGCCGCAGGATCCCCTCGGCGCACTTCGCGCGGGCAAGGAAGCCGAAGCGGAGCGCGTGCATTCCGGGCTCAGTTGGCCCAAGGAAGCGCAAATCGAGTTGGGTAAGCCCTTGCGCCGGGTGCCTGTGCCCTGTGCCTGGAATCTGTTCGTAGAGGCCGGGGATACCACCGCCCGCTGGAATGTGCGGTTGGGCTCCTTCCCGTTGGCGGCCGTTCTTGCCGAGCATGTCTGCACGCTGCTTCGCGATACCGGCGGGGGGGCGGACGATGCCGACGAGTTGGTCGTCACCATTCCCGATCATCTTGCCGAATATGGGCAGACCGCGCTCTTGCAGGAACTCCGCCACCGCCTGCCCAGGAGCGAGATTCGACTGCTTTGGCGGCCGGTCGCCGCTGCCCTGACTTGGCTGGAGGCAGTCCGGGGCGACCTGGGAACTGTTGATGCCGCCAGGGATTGGCTGGCCGTTGTCTACCTGGGCGCGGACGGCATCGAATGCACAGGTTTGAGGCTGCAGCAGGATTCCGCCACCGGCTATGTTCTCCCCGTGCGAAAACGCCCTGCGGAGGCACCCGGCTTTTCCGGTGCGGATTGGGCCGTCGATGCCATGGCAAACCGCTTGCACTTGGGGACGGACGATCCGGGGGCCTTTTGGCAGGTCTTTACGGATTTTCCCGAGGTCTGGCAGGCCTTGGCCGGCAGGCCCTGGGATAGGCCGCAGTTCTCGCAGGTCTGGAGCAAGGCCGGCTCCTGGTGTGCATGGGAGCCTTCGTCGGAGTTGCGGCGGGATTTGCTCAGAGTTCCCGTTGGGGGAGGAAAGGCCCTCTGGGAAATCCTTGGTCCGTCCTGTTCCGTCGTCCGCGAGGCCCAGAGAGGGCTAGGGCAGACGTGGGGCGCGTATCTCCGGGATGCCGTTTCGCGGCTTATCCGGCGCAGGGAAGGCGGACGCCTGCGGGGTGTCGTTGTCTGCGGCCGCTTGGCCCCCCGAGAGCCGGCCTCTTGGCTTGCTGATTTCGGTATGCAATCGTCTTGCACCCCCAAACCGGATGCGCTGTGGCTGGCGACGGGGCAGGACGATCCAGTCGCCGCGGGGGGGCGTCTATACGGCGAACGTTTGGAGCAGGGGCTGCCCACATATTTGGATACGTTGCCTCAACTAACGACAGTTGTTGTAGATAATTATGCATATAAGGAGGTGCTCCTCGTCGAGGCGAAAACGTGGAAGGGCGGGGAACCTTATACCCATTCCGTGGACGGGAAGTTCCAGTTGCAAAAGAATTGCGATTGGGTGGAATTCTACTTGAAGCGTGAGGAACGAGAGGGTCGGCACAAACGCGCCCCTTACTGTAAGGGAAAGATGCGGTTCCCCGCCGCTCCGGATCAAGACACGGTGATCGATGTAAATGTAAAGATGCGTCCGGCCAGCGGCCTGGCTCAGGTGGAGCTTGTTCCCCGACAGAAGGACTTCCTTCGCGGCCGCCAGGTTTTCTTCGATTATTCCCACATGGAGGACGCGGATACTCTCCCCGAACTCAAGCGAGGTTGGCCGGAGGTCGTTAAAATGATAGTGACGGATGACCCGGCAGTTCTGACACAACAGGCTGACATCCAGCGATTCCTGGACACGGCGATAACTGATCCCAACTATGGAACAATCCTGCAGAATGCTAAAACAGCATGGTCCACACCGAAAACCGTACAACGCGATGGTACGAGCGTCCGGTTGATGAAAATCGATCAGGATGGCCGGGCTGGTAGCTCTGAAGGCCAAGCGGTCGTGGCTAAGCTGCAAAATAAGCTCAAGGAAGATTTTAGCCGATGTCATTCCACGGGTGCCCCGGCGAAATATAGAAATAAAATCATTACGATGGGCACCTGGCTTTGGGGAGGGACTCCATTGGCTATTGCCAAGTCCCTTGAGAGCTACTTTGGGCAGCACGTTACGCAGTGGTCGTCTGAATGGATTCATTTTTGCGAGGCTGCGAGTCGGTGCTTTACGGAAGAACGACAATATAAGATTCTTTTTTATTCAATATATAAAAAAATAATTAATGACTCGAGTGGGCAAGCATTCCCAATTCAGGCAGCGAGAGCTATTTATAGGATATTACTGTATAGAGAAAATTCTCAGGCAGCTTTAACTCAAGAGCAAGCAAAAGCCTTTCTTGAGCAGGCATTGCAACAGATTGATTCTCAAATTATTTTGAAAAATTTGAAAAAGATATTTTTTCAGGATGTATTACTTTTTTTTGTTTTGCTGCGCTATAGGAAGGCAAACCAAAAATTTATGAATCCTGACGAAAAGGGCTATGAAGCTGTATTTGCGCATCTCAACAATTCCCTCAGGAATGCTGGGGAACGTGCAAGGACGCAGCCTGGAGGGGCTGCAGACAGAATAATTTACTGGTTAAAGGAGATCATGAAATACGTCCATTTTGAAGGGACGCCAGGGATCATACAAGTTCTTATGGAGCAAGCAGGGGACGGCTAGGGCGCGTGCGGGACATCGGCCGGTGAAAGAACGTGAGGGGAACGGTTCCATTCCGTGGTGCAGGGCAAGCCTGCAGTCATTTTTTTGGCGGCGTGCCGGTTGGTTCCAGGCGTATGCGCAGGCGTTCGACGCGTGTCGCCGCTTCTTCCGCGCTGATGCGTCCGGCGAGACATTCCAATAGATCCTCTTGCCGTGGCTGGCCGAAAACTAGGCGGTAGCGCGCTAATCCCTGCTGCAGTCGATGATAGCGTCCCGCGTTCCGGCTGAAGGGCGCGGCGAGAATGCGCCGCTCGACCATGGCGCCGTTTTCGGTTTCGTAAATCCAGTAGGGGACAAGGTCGCTGTCGTCGGCGCTCCGGTTGGCCCGCGCCACCTCGAAAAGGATGCACCATGGATCGTCGCCCGGATGCCATCTGCCGGCCAGCGCCTTGAGGCCAAAGGTGGCGGCGATGTTCCTGCGAACGGCGAGGCCCTTGTAGCGTTGTACCCGGCCTTCGCGTTGCTCCAAATCCACGGGATTCGCCGGCAGATTCCAGTGGGTCAGCGAATGACACCAGACGTGAAAGTCCAGCCCTTCCTGTCCAACTGAAGTCGAGGCCAGCACGAAAGGCCAAAAAGGTGAATTGAAGGCTGTGCGTACGACCTCCTTGCGGCTGACGTTGTTTTCCGCGTCACGCAAGTCGCCGAAGCGCAAGGCATAATGGCATCGGATGGGGATATCTTCGGTTTTAGTCCCTCGCGTCCTGATATGGATGTCGTCAGGCCGAAGCGTGCTCGTCCGGATGGAAAGGGCCGTTTGGATTTCTTCGGCGATGCGTTGCACCCGTGTCTCGGCGGATGCATCGAACAGGCCACAGGTTTCCCGAAGCACGTGGACCTGTTCGTCCAGCAGGGCCTGGAGGTTGCCTTGGGCGCTCGAGGTAAGGACCCGTCGCCAATAGGCGGTCCTGGTCGAGCTCACTTCCAAAAGCGCCCGGGCCTGCGGCGTATTGAACAACGTGAGCAGGCCTTCGGCCACATGGGCTGCGGCGGTGCGGAGCGTGTCCTGTGCGGCGGCCATGTCCGGAGCGACGCGATGGAGGGCGCGCAAGGCGCAGACTCCCGGTCCGGCCAGGGCGAGAGTCGCCAGGACCTCGCAAAGGTCGTCGGGAGGACGGCCGTTACATTGCTCCACATTGTCCCAGGTGCGCAGCCAGCTTTGCCGGAAACGTTCGAAGACGACGCCCTCGTCGTCTTTTTTGCCCCAAGGCCATTCCCTGGCGCACCATTCCCGTCCCGTCGGATCAAGGGCGCGTTCCAGAAGGATGATGGCCCTCCAGTACCAGTCCTTGTCGACGGCGGTGGCCGGAGCTTGTGGATCCAGCAGCGGCCGGAGTCGTTCCTGGAGGCGTTGGACGGCCGCCGCGCGGACGTCGGCCCAGGTTGGGCATGTTCCGGCGGTGCAGGCGACCTCCAGCGGATCGACGAGCGTCGCCAGGGCTGCGGACGGGAAAAACAGGGCCAAAACCATGTGGCTCGAATGATTGCGCGAGGCCAACGCCGGCTGACTGGGATCGCCGCTCAGACGCAGAATGGACCGGAACGCATCGGGAAATTCGGCATACGTGCACTCTTGGTTCGACTGCGCGACGATATGTTGCTCGACGGCGTAGGAGACCAGCGCGGAGATGGCGTCCGGCACCACCCGCCAGCTGGAGAAGATCAAGGTCTTGCTGGCGTTGGGGACATGGGCGAACGGCCCCTCCGGCCGCCAGTAGGGGAGCGAAGGTGGGAGCCAGAGCAGTCGCCACAGCCCCGAATCCAGGGTTTCCTGCAGCAACAGGCGGAGTCGGGCGTTGCTCGGCTCCAACGGAGCATACTTTTCGAGCCGCGACTTTCGCAGCAGCCCCTGCGGATGGCGACGCAGGAGTTCACGGAGCTTCGCCGCTGGGGCGCCACCCTCCGAGAGGCACGCCTGCACCTTTCCCTTCAGGTTGTATCCCTTCATAAAGTTGAGAAGGTACGGACTGGATTCCCAGAATTCGAGCATGTCCCGATCCCCCACCGTGCGGCTGACGGCGTCGATCAGGCGCAGGTCGATGAGCTCCTTCGGCGCCAGAGGCAGGGGTGGCGTTCGGGCACAGACCATGGCGTCGCCCCGGGCCGTGGCTCCGACGCGTTCGGTACGGCACATCACGCGGCGTAGGCAGGCCTCGATCCTGGACCTGACCGTGAACAGCGAGGCGGTGTCCTCACCGTCGAGACCCAGCAGCCCGTGACGAAACGCCTTGAGATCGGCGGTCAACGTCGCCAGGGCCTGGCAATCGTCCAGCAGAAAGGCGACGGTTTGGAGGAAGTCCTCGTAATGGTTTTCCGTGTCGCCATTGGGGGTGTACAGCTTGTAGGGCGTGGCCGAGAGCAGGAGAATGCGAGGGTCGCTCGAACAGCGAAATAGGGCCTGGGCGAGTTCGGCCGCGTCCTTTTCCTTTGTGTCGGCCATGGTGGACGGCTCGTGGAGCAGATCCTTGAAGCGTTGGAATTCGTCAAGGATGACCAGATCCGGCTCCAGAACGTCCAGGCAGCAGTAAGCGAGTCGCTGGCGAAGCTTACCGATGATCGTCCATCCCTGTTCCTGTTGCTTCACGTCGAGGCTTCGCCTGCCGTCGTGGCGCAGGGCGCAGGCTGCACGCAACTGCGCGTAGTCCGCATCCGCCGCAAGGAGCGCCTGTCGGAATTTGGCGGCGATGGCGGCGTCCTCCGTCATCAGCGGCTGTTTGATTGTTTCAAACCAGGTCGGCCCGGCAAAGCCCTGGAGCAGGCGGGCGAGCCCTTTGGCGGAAATACCCGCGAGGGGCACCAGGAGGTGATACAGGAGCCGCCGTTCCTCCTTGGTCCCGGTGCGTTGTCCTAGGGAAAAGGTCGTGCCCGGCGTAAAGCTGATGAAGTTGAGAGGGTGTTCCTCAAGGCGTGCGACATGCAGCGGCAGCAGCGTCAGGCGGCTCGCTTCGACGAACGCCGGCTGGCCGCTGGTGTTGAGCCGCTCCACGTTTTGTCGTGCGATGTCGGCATTGGAGCAGACGTAGACGATATCGATGCGCGGCGTACCCTTGGCCTGCAAGTGTCGGATGGTGCGGGCGATAATGCCGCGGGCTACCATGGTCTTGCCCAGTCCCGCTTCGTCGGCCACGAGAAACCGCCGGGTCGGTTCCGGGTCCAGATACAGTCGCCGAAACACGTATTCCACCGTGCGGCGTTGGAAATCCTTGAGACCGGTCAGGGGCTCACCGTTCGCCATGTTGTGTTGCCTCCTTGGCCAGGGCAGTCTCGAAGACGCGCCAAATCGCCGAAAATTCCGGAGGCACGACCGGTTCCCCACGGTCGTCGGTCGTCCCCTGCAGGCGTCGTAGCAGGGTTGCCACTTCGCTCAGGCGTTCTGGCGTACGAGCCCAGGTCCGTGCGAGCAACTCGAACAGCGGGACATCCTCGGCGCTGCCTCCCCGTCCGTCATCCGCACTTAGCTTGCCGGCAGCCATTCGTCCGGCGGGGAGGTCCGGCAATTGGGCATCGTCGGTCAGCAGCAGAAGCAGATAGCGCACAAAGGACTCTCGGTTGTGTAGAACTCGGCCGAGGACGGCAAGATCGCGGTCTTTCGGTCCGCCCCGAAGGTGGAGATTGCGCGCGAAGGAGCGCTGCTCCGCGTCGAGTTGGAGGTGGAAGGCCACAAGCGAGGTGACTTCCGCTGCGGCGAATACCCCAAGGGGCACGGGCTGGTCAGGATCGAGGACCGGAAGGGGCTTGGTGCGCTCCGGGACGACGGTGAATGGTCGTGCATCAAGACGCACGTCGCCGAGTTCGAACACCGTGCGGGAGTGGAGGGTCAGTCTCCAGGCAGCTTCCTCCCTCTCACAGTGCAGCTCCATGTCAAGCGCTATGAGACCTTTTTGAACCTCATCCAGACGTAAGGCCTCCGGCGTCGGTGCTTCACTATTCGTTGTATCCTGCGGCAGATAGGGGACGAGCATTTCACCCAACCCCTTGTCATCGGAAAGCCAAAGTTCCGGCCGACCGACTCTGCTGTAGCGCCCCACGAGTTCGGCAAGAATTTCGACGTTGATCCCGGCCAAAAGCGCCGCGTTCGTGGCGTTGGCCGAGCCGAGGATAAGGTGGGTGTCCCAGCTGCATTGCAGCACCAAGGCCTTGGCATGCAGACCGCGCAGCCGGTTGCCGGGATTTTCGTCTTCACCTTCCGCCTGCGGGTTCAGGGTCCGCAACGCCTTAAAATCGTTTAGGGCATCGGGCAGCTTGTCCATTTCTTCTGCACGCGAAATCAGGAAGATGGGCTGCTCCGTAGAGCCGCGGAGCATTTCAAGGGCCCTCGCACCGAGAAACGGTGAAACGACACCCAGTTCGTTCGAGTGCACCGGTTGCCAGGGGGCAGGCCGCCTGCCGAGTCCAAGTACGTGAAATTGGATCTCCGTGAAATTGCCAGGGAGTTCCCAATGGCAGTGCCATGCCTCATCGCGGAGCATCTTTAGATTGGAGGCTCGTTGTTCCGTTAACGGACGGCGGGTACATCGGGGCAGTGCGGCGAGGAAGTCCACAAGGGGCTTGTTTGGCCCAAATCTGGTGCGTTCTGGTCGGCCTTCCAACTGCAGGCAGAGGTCCCAGGAGCTATCTGCAGTGAGGTTTCGTGAAGGGATGAGCAAGCGCAACAGTGGAGGTTCGCCATCCTCGGCTGTGAACCGCAGCAACCAGAGCTTGGCGTGGAAGGCGCCACCGTGTGGGGCGGTTGCTTCGTGGATCATGACATCGAGTAGGCCGGAAAGCGGGTGTGCGTGCTCCGGGGGAAACAGCTGACCGCGTTGGGAGAATACGGTGAGACGATCCGCGATGCGGTGCAGCGCCTCTACGAGCAGCACGGGATCGGTAAGTTGTGTTCGGTCTTCGCCAAGACCGTGCCATGCCAGGCGTAGCGGTACGGATAACAGGGTGATCGGGTCCAGGGAAAAGGTGGTCACGACGCCGACGTCGAAATGCATCGCGGGCGGTGGGGTGAGGGCGTCACTCAGCAGTTTGCGGGAATTCGGCGAGATCATTCGGTGAATGCCTCACGCAAGTCATTCAGGAAGCGCTGCGCGGTGGGCCAGCGGAAGACGAGACGTCCCGTGCCGGCGTTGCCGTTCCACTGTTCCAATGCCCTCACATTGGTAAGGCGGGATTGGTGTCCTTTGAGCTGACATTCTCGATGGCGAATAAGTGCGCGGGCCTGGGGCGCATCGGCTACGGTGGTCCGTTCGCGAAGGACAATGTCCCTCCACTGTTCAACGAACTGTCGCGTCCCCATGCGAATGGTGTGTCCATAGCCGCTGACTTCAGGCCAGAAGGACTCCGGTGACCAAGTGACAATGTCCTCGAACTCCGGATCCTCCTCCCAGACCTCGAGGGCGTTGCGATACGTTTCCGCAAGCACTTCCGGTGGTGACTGGGTGAGCTGGCCCGTCGAGTTCCTTTGCTCGTGGAGTTCCGCCAGCAGCAGGTTGTAGAGCAACGTCGCGCCGTGGTGAAGGAAGGAGAATATCCGAGCTTGGCGCAGAATATTTTGGTGTTTCTGCGGAAGGGAGGCGAAGTTCGGATGCTGCCAGGGGGCCTCGCAGTTCGTTTTTTCTTTGCTCGTGAGGGTATGCAGCGCCAGCCATGCAAGCAGGGAATCGGGTTTATGTTGCTGGATGCACTCGATTATCAGGTCCGCTTCGTCTTGCGTTAAAGTGAAGCTTGCGCCTGCGGGAAAATCGTTTGGCCGTAGCGCCAACAGCTGCGGATGCCAGGTGTCCAGGTTGTCCTTTCCCGTCCATTCGGCATCATCACGTCGGCGTCGGGAAGCGCGGCGGGAATATATTTGGTCGACGCTCGCATGGTATTCTTGTTGCGAGCCTTGGAATCGACGCAGGCCCCATACTCCTAGCCCGGACCAGTATATAGCGCTGGGCATCCGCTTGAGCGTCGCTCCGGCGGTGCGGCCGATGACTCCCATCTTTTCTGTCTCCAGCAATTTGTTTCTGAGTTCAACCTCCATCTCGCGTAACTTAGTGGGGAAAACGCGCGCCGGACGTTGTTGTTCCTCTAGGTCTGCGTAGCTCCAGGAGATGAAAAACATATAGCGCAGGCGCGTCTGGATGGTGGATGTGCCAGGGAAGAGCCGGTCGGCGATAGCGTCACGAATGCCGCCGATGCCAAGTTCGTCGAGAGACTCCCTTTCCGTAAAGCACGCCAGCAGTTCCAAGGCGCGTTCGTGGGCTGCGCCATCATGATCGAGCCACGTGACGGATGAAACCATAATTTAAATAGAATACTCTAATATTTTTGATCCTTCAAGATGCGTTTATAGCCTGAATGTTCCTACGATAATGAAGGTCTGTTGCGTAATCGTGCCGGTGCTATAGTCCGTTTTTTCAGAATGTGTTGTAATTTTAGTAAATATTTACCATAGATAAGTTCAGAATTGGCCAAAGGAGAGCCTTACGGCTGTGGATATCAACCCATGCCGAGAAGTCCCGGCTACCGGTGCTGTCCCGGTGTCCCAATCCTTAAGATTGGGACGCCGGGACACCCCGGCCGGATGATTTTCGGGACACTCCCGATTGGGTGGATGCTGCTGGCCGCTCACGGGACTCGATGATGCGCTGCACAGTGCGCTGCACAGTGGACTTGGACAGGCCCGTTTGGTCTGCAATCGTTCGAAGGGAAAGCCCCTGCTCTTTAAGGGCGAAAACGCTGTCTCTCTCAGCGTTAATGCCTTGTGTCGTCCAGCGAAAGGTGCCGCCTTCTGCCACAAGGGTGGCCATGAAAGGCTCCAGGGCATAACCCGCAACTCCACGAGATTTTTCGATATGGACTTCAAAGGTTGTCCCGTCTCGACCGGTATGCTCCTTGGTGGGACGCAGTGCGATGACCGTGTCCATCACGTCCTCGCGGGATGAGGTGCCGCGCTGGCCACCGCTTTTGTTGGCATGGTGAATGACGATCACTGCGATGCCACGGCGGCGAAGTCTCAAGAGCCAATCTTGGATCGGCAACCAGCTTTCGGATTCATTTTCCTTGCCGACGCGGCACAGGGTGGCCAGATTGTCTAGGATGACGAGCTCCACGCCATCAAGCAAGGGCTCTAGGGCGGCTTGGCCTTCTGGTGTGCCCAAATTGGGGATGAAGTCTGGCTGACAGTCCGGTGTGACGATCCTAAGCGTCTCCGGCAAGATGTCACTAAATCCCTGGAGGATGCCTTGAAGTCGTTCCTGTATCATCCATCCCTGCAATTCTCCGTCGACAAAGAGCACCTTCCGAGGGCGCGCAACCTTCCAGCAGAGCACCGGTAGCCCCAGCGCCACTCCGCAAGCAATGCTCAGCGCCAGGAATGTCTTACCGAGCCCTCGGGGTGCATAGATCAGGGCTAGGCCCTGCGTGGGAAAAATGGGATCAAGGATATATTCCCGTTCGCAAAATGGGTAGGAGAGCAACTCAGAAGAAGAGAGAGCAACAAGGGGACGATTGGCCGTCGTTGGAGGTTTTTTTGTTGCCTCTAAGGATACTGGCTCGGCGGCCGCTTCCAGGCAGGCCCGTACGGCATTCAGTCCTTCGCTTGTTGCAAGATCATTAAAATCACTTTTGCCAACCGGCGCGTTGAACACGGGAAGGGCTAAACGTCCATGGATGGCGCAGGCAGCGATTGTCGCGTGATCAAGGCCAGGATTTTTTCCGCGTCTGGCGAGGGTTTCATGATCGTTATCCGCACACAGGACGATACGGCTGTCTGGGAAATGTGATTGAGCGATGGCGGCCACAGGGCAAAGGTTGGAGCAACAAAAGGCGATCAGGACGGCATGCTCGCCTGCAGCATGGATACTGGCGCCAGTCGCATAACCTTCTGCGATATAGAGGATCGTGTCATCCCCAGGGATTAGAAAGTATCCTCCCAGCATTTTTCCCCCGCGGAGGAATCGTTTCTCTCCATCTGGGGCGATGAATTGAAGCGACTGCACCTTGCCCACGGTGTTACAGAGGGGAAGCACAAGTCTTCCGTCCTTGAGATAGCGGATTCCGCCAACGACCGAGATCCCCTTTTTCACGAAGTGAGATCGATGCACGGTCTAAATCTGATAATAGGTTGTAATTTTATATAGTTGAAGTGTATTTTCTCCATCCGAAACGATGGAGGCGACCCTGAACGAACGCACTTCCAAGAAGCCCGGTATTGCCGACTATGTTGCCGCTCACCGCAAACACAAGGATTGCTTCCTGGACGAGATCGATCGCCTCATCGACTGGAAACCGCTCGAAAAAGTGCTTCGCAATAAACTCAAGCGAGTGGCCAATGCTGTCGGCAACCCGGCATACCCTCCGCTGCTCATGTTCAAGA
>Ga0183097_10299_pt1 | contig 124842 bp, 106 predicted proteins | sample BioMet8_FD_128883 | JGI IMG/M metagenome (GOLD analysis project Ga0183097, IMG submission 128883) | Microbial communities from bioreactor (seeded with sewage sludge) at Lawrence Berkeley National Lab, California, USA - Biofuel... | ecosystem: Engineered > Bioreactor > Anaerobic > Unclassified ... | reverse complement strand
CGACATCCGGCTTCCTTCAGATTCCACCTCGCGATGGACACCCTTGCCTTCGGCTGTATCCTTCCCACTACCGGGCGGATTCCGGACTTTCACCGGTTAGAGACGTGCGCCGCCAGGCGCACCAGATAAAAAAGGGCCCGTCCGGGTCCTTTTTCCATACGCAGAAACATGCTGTTCCCAATCGTTATTTTTTGTTCTTGGAAATCAGCAGGATAGCGACCGCCGCTGCCGCGACGCAGGCTGCGACAATCAGGATCACGGTAATCATCGGCACCCCGGCAGAGGAAGAAGATGTCGGCTTGCTTTCCGGAAGGATATCTGCAAACACATTCATGGCACTAAGTGCAAAAAGAGCAGCGGACGAAAAAAGCATTGTGAGAAATTTTTTCATTTTTTATACTCCTTGTCTGATTGCTGATGCCTGATTCAAAGCATTTTCATTATACATGATTTTACATCACTTGACAATTTCCGGGCAGACAGCTGATTCATTTCGCAATTCATTCAGATTTTCTTCAGAACATCCGGATTCCGTAAAGGATCATCGTCCCGACGGCATAGGAAATCAAATTGAAGAAAAAAGAACAGCGCCACGGATGAGGGAAATTCTCTCCCGCTTTCCGATAGACGGCACCTTCCGTCAGAATGACTGCCGATTCCACAGCCAGAATGAACAGGATGCGGCCGATTCCTTCAACCGGTTCCAGGCAGATGGCCAGCAGTACGGCCGGAGGATTCGTCAGGACATTGACAAGAGCCACCAGAAGAAAATTCCGTGCCCCGCGGATATGGAAAAGAAAAGCCGCGGTTTCCTCCAGCAGGACGGTCAGTGCAAGGCAGCTCAGAAGGGTACCGGGTATTCCGGGATTCACAGTGCTGCCCCGTTTTCTTTTTTCAGTCCGATGATCAGCAGGACTGCCGAGAGAAGACTGGCCAGAATGGAAAATCCCGCAAAAGGAGAAATTCCTCCGAGCAGATAACGGTCAAGGAACATTCCCAGGAAAAGGCCGAATGAGAGGAATCCAAAGGATGTTCCTTCTCTTCCCGGCAGCCATTCTGCCGCGCCGCGCATCGTGACCGGCATCGTCATATTGAAGAGGAAGACAGCTGCCAGCCCGAAAATTTCCAGTCCTGAAAAAGCAAAGAAGACAGCAGCTGCCGCAAGCGATATAACGGAAAATGCTTTCTTTCCGATTCTGTCCGCGAGGATTCCGCCGAATGCCTTGCCCAGAACCACTGCCGCAAGCACGCAGGCACTGTCAGATACCGTTTTCTTCCAGGCAAAATCCTGATGGGCTCCCATATAGGAGCGAAGGATCACGACTGCCAGAAGACACAGAAGGGGAATCAGGACTGCCGCAGGACGGAAGCCTGAGAACGGGACGGCGGCTGAAGAAGAATCTGATGCCGGGACGGCTGCAGCAGAAGGAGCTGATGCTCCGCCTGCTGCCGGTTCATTTCCACCGGCCGGAGCAGGACTCTGCCGGTACACCTGCCAGGCAAAAAAAGCACCGGCTGCCGCAAGGATTCCCAAAACCCATAAAGAAATCAGATGCCCGTTTCCGGCTATGACACCGAGGAAAATGCCGACAGCTCCCGGACAGATGAAAAGTCCGAGCGGCGTGCAGTTCTTCCGGTCACGCAGGAGAATGTCACGGCCTGCTCCGACATGAAAAAGGCTGTTTCCGATTCCGGCTGCGGCTGCCGCAGCATAAGGGATATCCTTCAGCACGAAAGATGCAGTGAGGACAAAGAAGGCGGCAACGGCTCCTCCGGATGAAATTCCGCACACATCGAACAGGGCTCCGACAACAAACTGCAGTGCAAATGCACACAGATTGTAAATCAGGACCGTGTACAGATCCGCACCGTTCTGAACCAGCGTTCCGGTCACGAATGCCGCGCACAGAAAATCTGTTAAAAAATGCAGGACCGCATAATATGCGATCCTGTACTTTAATTTACTCATACTTTCTCCAATGCCTGCCGGACGTCATTGACGAGGTCTTCCGTATTTTCAAGACCGCAGGACATGCGGACCAGATTTCCCGGAATGCCGGCTGCCGTCAGTTCTTCCTCCGTCAGCTGACGGTGCGTGGAGCTTGCCGGATGCAGACAGCAGGATCTGGCATCCGCCACATGTGTCTCAATTGCAAAGATCTTCAGATTCTTCATGAACTCTTCGGCTGCTGCCCTGCCGCCCTTCACGCCGAAGGAAACGACGCCGCAGCTGCCGTTCGGCAGATATTTCATGGCACGTTCGTAATACTTGTCACCCTTCAGCGACGGGTAATTGACAAATTCCACCTTGGGATTTCCGGACAGGAATTCTGCCAGTGCCAGTCCGTTTTTGCAGTGCTGCTTCATGCGGACATGCAGGCTCTCCAGGCCGAGATTGAGAAGGAAGGCATTCTGCGGACTCTGGATGGAACCGAAATCCCTCATCAGCTGGGCAGTTGCCTTGGTGATGAAGGCGCCTCCGAGTCCGAATCTTTCCGTATAGGTAATGCCGTGATAGCTCTCGTCCGGTGTCGTAAGTCCCGGGAATTTGTCTGCGTACCTGTTCCAGTCAAACTTTCCGGAATCCACAATGCATCCGCCGACGCCCGAACCGTGACCGTCCATATACTTCGTTGTCGAATGCGTCACGATATCCGCTCCCCATTCGAACGGACGGCAGTTCACCGGCGTCGCGAAGGTATTGTCTATGATCAGCGGCACGCCGTGCGCATGGGCTGCCTTGGAGAATTTTTCAAAATCGCACACCGTCAGGGCCGGATTGGCAATCGTTTCGCCGAAGACGGCTTTTGTATTCGGCCGGAACGCCGCCTCCAGTTCTTCCTCCGAAGCATCCGGAGATACGAAGGTGAAGTCGATTCCCATTTTCTTCATCGTCACATTGAAGAGATTGAACGTGCCTCCGTAAATCGAAGATGAGGAAACGATATGATCTCCGCAGGAAGCGATATTGAAAACACTGTAGAAGGAAGCCGCCTGTCCGGATGACGTCAGCATCGCTGCTGTTCCGCCTTCCATCGCTGCGATCTTTGCTGCCACATAATCGTTGGTCGGATTCTGCAGACGCGTATAGAAATATCCCTCTGCTTCCAGATCGAACAGCTTTCCCATATCCGCACTCGTGTTGTACTTAAAGGTCGTGCTCTGCACAATCGGCACTTCACGCGGCTCTCCGTTTTCAGGACGATAGCCCGCCTGCACGCATTTTGTTTCAATACTGATATTTTCAGGAAGTTCACTCATGCTTTATCTGCCTCTTTTCTGTAATGGACTTCTTTTATTTTATCATACTTCTCCGGCTGTTGAAGGATATTTTGCAGCCATTTCCGAATGACATTTCCGGTTCGTTCCGTCAAAGGTTCCGTTCCTGCTATCTCAGACTTTCTTTTTCGGATTCCTCATCCGCATATTTCCATCCGTATCCGCCGTCCGTCTTTCTCTTTTTACGGCAAACACTGGAAATGTGGGTAATCTTGAAAAAGTCCTGTGCTTCACGGATGCTGCTGTAGGTATGAAGAGGATTTCCTTTCCTGTCATACTGAATGATTTGTCTCTGGGCACTCACTGTGTTTCCTCCTTGGTCAGAAGATGGGATTTTAAAATGATTGGATTGTAAAATGATTGGATTGTAAAATGATTGGATTGTAAAAGATGAGACTGTGAAATAATCCGATAATAAAAATGAGATGATAAAATGAAGTATAAGAAGATGCAATTAAAAAAGGGCGTGAACCTACTGTACTGTAAATAAGAACAGTAAAAAAACAGAACGGAAACTTTGGACCGGAACGGCCCGGAAACCCGCCGGATGGGACGGGCAATGTTCAGTATAATCCGAACGGATTGGATTTGTAAATAGAATTAAATTACCTTCTTTACCTTCATGCGGATCCGCTGAAGGGCGTTGTCGATTGATTTCGGCTCGCGCTCCATCTTCGAGGCAATTTCAATATAATCCATCCCGGAAAGATAAGCATCCAGGACTTTTCGCTCCATCGGGCTCAGGGCACCGCGGATCTTTTTCATAGTTTCAGCCGCCTCTTCCTGCCCGATCAGGATATTCTCCGGTGAAACCGTATTCGGCGTCATAAAGACCGCAGCCTCCCGCTCTTCGTCCGAAAGGGACACATAGGTATTGAGCGGACGGTTCTTGTTCCGGTTCGAGGATTCAATGGCTGTGCTCTGCTGGCGGCCGATGCATAAGATTGCAAAGGTCCTGAAGGACGCCTCCTTGTCTTCTTCATAATCACGGATCGCCTTATAGAGCCCGATCATGCCTTCCTGGATCAGATCATCTGTCTCTCCGCCGATCAGAAAACGGGCACGGGCCAGAGAACGTACATACGGCTTGTATTTCTCCATTAAAAAATCGCCGACGTCTTCATCGCCGGCGCGGAATGCCCTCACAAGTTCTTCATCCGTCATTTTCTCGTGCTGCTTCATTTCTGTAGTCTCTGTCTCACGGTTTCATACATCAGGACTCCCGCCGCCACTGATGCGTTCAGGCTTTCGATTTCACCCTTCATCGGCACTTTGGCGACATAGTCGCAGTTTTCCTTTACGAGCCGGCTGACGCCTTCTCCTTCTGATCCTACGATGAGGCAGATCGGACCGGTCATATCGATCTGATACATGCTCTCGCCGTCCATATCGGCGCAGACGAACCACAGTCCTTTTTCCTTCAGTTCCTCAATCGTCCTGGAAAGATTCGTGACCTTCGCCACCGGCATGTAGTTCAGGGCTCCTGCCGACGCCTTCATGACCGTTGCCGTCAGTCCCGAAGAACGTCTCTTCGGAATGATGACTCCGTGCGCCCCGGCCACTTCCGCTGTCCGGATGATGGCTCCAAGATTATGCGGATCCTCTATTCCGTCCAGAATCACAAGGAACGGCTTCTCGCCTTTCTTTTCCGCCCCGGCCAGCATCTCGTCAATTTCGACATACGAAAATGCCGCCGCACAGGCTATGACGCCCTGATGGCGGTGCGTCTCCGACATCTCGTTCATTTTCTCCTTGGAAATGAAGCTGACGACGCAGCCAGCTTCCTTTGCTTTGGAAAGGATGGTGCGGATCGGTCCGTCATTGATATTTTCCTGAACATACAGCTTGTCGATCGTCCTTCCGGCGCGCAGGGCTTCCAGCACCTCGTTGCGTCCCTCGATTTTCAGGCTGTCTTCATTTTCCTGTTCATGATTCTGTTCATGATTCTGATCTTTCATAAAAGTTCGGATCTCCCTTCGACCGCAGCTGCGATCAGTTCCTTCATTCTTTCCTTCTGACCGGACAGATACAGGTATCCGATCAGGGCTTCAAAACCGGTCGCACGGCGGTAATCGGCAACACTCTGGTTCTTGGCCATCGTCGGTGAATTGGCATTCCGCCCTCTGCGCAGGATGGAGACTTCCTCCTCCGTCAGAAGAGGAAGAATCTTCTCTGCCATGTCCGACTGGGATGAAGCACAGACCAGGGCACTCGCCTTGCGGTTCAGGATGTTCGGACGGCTGTTGGATTTCTCCACCAGTCTCGCGCGGATCTCCAGCTCAAAAACCGCATCCCCCAGATAGGCAAGGACCAGCGGCGAGTAGGCGTTTACTGCTTCTTTTTCCACTTTACGCCCTCTTTGGTATCCATCAGCTCAATGCCCTTTTCCAGCAGTTCATCACGGATGGCATCCGCACGGGCAAAATTCTTCGACCTGCGCGCTTCCTGTCTTTCTTCAATCATTTTTTCAATGTCGGCATCCAGCATTTCCGATTTGACATCGGCAGCGATGCCGAGAACGCCGCAGAGCTTTGCCAGCTCCTCATGGAGAAGCGTGCAGAATTCTTTCGAACTGCTTTCATCGACATGCGTATTGGCAAACTTCACGAGATCAAAAACGACAGACAGGGCATCTGCTGTATTGAAGTCATCATCCATGTCCTCTTCGAACCGGTTGACATAAGATTTTGCTTCTTCCGCATCCGCCTTTTCTTTTTCGGACATGGCATCTGCAGAAGCACGGGAAATGCGGTCTGTCAGATTCCCCGCCGCGGTCGTGATCCGCTCCAGCGAATTCTTCGCAGCTTCCATGAGATCGTCCGAGAAATTCAGCGGACTCCTGTAATGGGCGCTCAGCATGAAAAGACGCAGCACCTGCAGATCATATTTTTTGCTGATGTCGCGGACCGTAAAGAAATTGCCGAGCGACTTGCTCATTTTCCGGTTGTCGATGTTGAGGAAAGCATTGTGCATCCAGTAATGCGCGAATGGAACTCCGTTGCAGCACTCCGACTGGGCAATCTCATTTTCATGATGCGGGAAAACCAGATCCTCGCCGCCGGCATGGATGTCGATTTCCTCCCCGAGATAGCGTTTGGCCATGACCGAGCACTCGATGTGCCAGCCCGGACGTCCTTCGCTCCACGGAGAATTCCAGAAAGGCTCGCCTTCCTTCTTCGGCTTCCACAGGACAAAGTCCAGCGGATCTTCCTTGTCTTCCTCGCCGGTCACCTTGATGTCTCGGAAACCGCTGCGCAGGTCATCAAGATTTTTATGCGAAAGCTTGCCGTAGTCGCGGAAGCTTCTGGTCTTGAAATAAACCGTTCCGTTCTTCTCATAAGCATGCCCGCCGTCGATCAGGGTCTGGATCATTTCAATCATGCCGCTGATTTCCTGTGTGGCCTGCGGATGGGTCGTCGCCGGAAGCACGTTCATCCCGGCCATGTCTTTCCTGCATTCTTCGATATAGCGCTTCGAAATCTCTTCGGCGCTGACGCCTTCTTCATTTGCCGCCTTGATGATCTTGTCATCGACGTCGGTAAAGTTCGAGACGTAATTGACCTTCCAGCCCTTGTATTCAAAATAGCGGCGCACGGTATCGAAAACGATCATCGGACGCGCATTGCCGATATGGATGAAGTTATAGACCGTCGGGCCGCAGACATACATGCGGACCTTTCCGGGCTCAATCGGCACGAATTCTTCTTCTTTCATGGAAAGGGTATTGAATATTTTCATGATGGATTCTCTTCTTTTCCTTTCACTTCCTGCATTTCTTTTTCAAGTTCCAGCACGCGGTTCACCAGTTCCGAATTTTCTCTCTGCAACGTCCGCAAATCATCCAGCACAGGATCCGGCAGATGCATCTGATCCATATCCGCACACGGTGTTTTCCGGTTCGCCCTCCGGACGACACGTCCGGGCACGCCGACGACCGTGCAGTTCGGCGGAATCTCGTCGAGCACGACCGACCCTGCACCGATTTTCGAATTTTCTCCCACGGTAAAAGATCCCAAAAGCTTGGCTCCGGCAGAGACCATGACGCCGTCCTTCAGTGTCGGATGACGCTTGCCGTGTTCCTTTCCGGTGCCTCCCAGGGTCACGCCCTGATACAGCGTGCAGTTGTCTCCGATGACCGTTGTTTCGCCGATGACGACGCCGGCTCCGTGGTCAATGAAAAGACCCTTCCCGATCGTTGCACCGGGATGGATCTCAATTCCTGTTTTTCTCGCTGCTTTCTGTGAAATCAGACGCGCGCGGAAGCATTTGCCCTGAAGCCAGAGCTTATGAGCCTTCCGGTAAGCCTTCAGTGCATGATGGCACGGATAAAGGAGGACGTCCCAGTAGGAGCGGAGCGCCGGATCGCGGTCTTTGTACAGTTCATATTCTTCTTTGAGTTCTTTTATCAGGCTCATGGGAATAAGTCTAACAGAACTCGTTTAATTGTCAAGAAATGGCTTTAAAAATGCGCCGCAAGAAGCTCTGCGGCCTCATTGATCGGGATGCACATGCCGATTCCCTCCAGCTGCGTATCCGAAGCCGCGGTGCTGATGTATTTCCTGGAAATGATGCCGACGAGTTTTCCGTCGGTGCTGAAGACTCCTCCCCCGCTGCTTCCGCCATTGATGGCCGCATCGGTCTGGAACATCTTCACATATTTCCCTTCCGCATTTGCAGACTGCATCGTCCGGTTCAGACCGGAAACGACACCCGTGCTGACGGAGGCCGCCAGTTTTCCGGATGCCGGATTGGCAATGCAGATCAGCTGGTCCCCGGCCTGCAGCTGATCGCTGTCACCGATTTCAACGGGCTTTGCATCGAGACCGGGCACGGACAGGATTGCCAGGTCCCGCACCTCATCCGCATCCAGAAGCGTTCCGTCAAAAGACTTCGCTTCCTCTTCCGATCCGGAAGGAATCGAGACCGCAATCCGGTCCGTATCACTGACCACGTGATAGCAGGTCAGCACAAGTTCCCTGCCGATCACGACACCCGTCGCTTCTCCGGCCTCCAGCTCCTCCTCGGAATCGGAATCATCCTGTTCCTGAAAAGTCGTGCCGGAAGAATGGACGGTCATGTTCTTGTAAATGGAGATTCCCGCAATGCTTCCGCGGACTGCCGACACCGTTTCCGTAAACGGGCTGCTGCCTCCGCTGCCCGCTGATTTCGAAAGCGACGCGATTTCAGCTGCCTGTCTGGCTATTTCCCTCTGCTGAATCACAGCTGCAGCAATCAGGGAAATAACCAGGATCAGCAGTACGGCATCCATTGCCCGAAAGCGTTTCGGCTTCTGTTTCTCTTCTTCCATCACGTACCTGCTTCCGTTTTATCCGTTCCCTCTGCCGCCGGCGGCAGAGTCAGTTCTTCCACGGGCTGCTCCGATGACTCTTCCTTCTTTTCCTCCGATGCTCCGGAAGACGGAGTTTCTGCCGCAGGTGCTTCCGCTGCAGGAGTATCCGCTGTTGATGTCTCCGCCGCCGTTGCCTCTTCGGACGGAACTTCTGCGGCAGGGACTTCTGCAGGCAGAGTTTCAGCCGCTGTCTCCTGTACTGTTTCACCCTGTTCCTCCGCCGGTACGACAGCAGGGCTTGCCGCGATCCCTGCTGCCTGCGCATCCGCTGCATTTTCGCTCACTTCCTCAGCCGGCACTTCGGAAACCGTACCGGTATCAGCTGTCGGAGCCGGTGCCGCGGACATCAGTACCGGTGCCGCAAGGAAGCTCCTGGTGGAACTGCCAGTATTCTGTGAAGCTTCACCGCTGCTTGCGTGATTTCCGGAATAATACTTCACATAAACCGTGGCATCTTTATTAAAGACATGTGACAGCAGATTTGTTTTCGACAGCCCTGTTGTGCTGTCATCGATGTAGTAGCGAATGTAGTCATAGCTCACTACTTTTTCAGGTGCATAATCCGTTCCCTGATAAAGACCAATGAAGTAATCATTGTCGCAGATATCAAGCGTCTGTCCTTTCATCAGCGTATATCCGGGATCAGTATCCGTAACCATTGTTCCGCTATAATTCAATGAGTAACCATCCGTTGAATCCCCGTCTTTAAAAACAATAGCTACTGTCGCAATTTTGACCGTCACAAAGGTAATCGCTGAATTATAAGAAACATCCTTAATCGTCTCAGCGGTATAATCCTTTCCGTTGACCGTATAGGTAACATTATTTGGCGGGACAGTTCCGACAGTTGGCTCTCCATTGGAAACCTTGTTTTCCGTAACCATCGTCACCGATTGTGCCGGCAGTTTACCATCCGACGCAACAATGACATCAATACTGTACGGATCTACAAAGCTTCCTCCGTCCGATGTTCCGTTTATCAATACTGAAGTTTGATAATTGAGATAGAATTTCGACCTTGATGTTTCCCTGTATTTGCCGTTTATGCTTTCGATGGTATAGGTTACCGTATTCCCCGGCTTTATTGTAAAGGTTCCATTCCGGTAGGTTATGCTGTAATTATCTCCTACAGTTCCGCCGGAAGGGGTGATGGCATATGTTCCGACAGTCTCCCCCTTTTCTCTGCTGTAAACGATTCCGGTTATGCTGTCACTACCGACCAGTCCTGTAACTGTAGATGTCCATGCCGGATCTGTCGCAGTTGACACCTCATTAAAGACCTTGCTCTTATCATCCGCCTTGACAATAACCTCTTTCTTCGTAATCTCGATGGTCGCGGCAGCTGTCCCCGACTGCGGATAGCCTGCCGCCGTGGCGCGGACGTAAACGGTCTTCTTTCCGTCTGCCACATTGGTACAGGTCGGTGCCGTCTCTGACCATGTCTTCTGATCCGTCGAATATTCCTTTGTCGCATACGAAGGCGAAACCGAAACGCTGATGCCGTGAGGCGATCCGTCATAAGCTCCGCTGTAAGAGGTGGCACTGACGGATACGCTCGGGATTTCATCATAAACAGCCGTCAGATAATTCCCTGCCTTGTACCCTGCCTCGATAACCTTGCCTTCCGTATAGATAGAAACGAAATCCCCGGTATTGTTCGACCATGCCCAGTGACTGAATGTATATCCCGGAGGCGGAGTCGGCGTTTCGTAGTCATACTGTGCGCTCAGCTGAGCATCGACATTAAAACGATCAATCGTCAGACTGCCCGTCCGGTTGCTGAAGGTACCGCCGTTCGCCTGCAGGGTGATGGAAATGAACCTGTATTTCTTCCCGGTCGCTTTCCACTGTGCCGTTGCATTTTCCCCGTAATGAATCGAAGTCACGATCGTGTCGGTCTTGGAAGATTTCCATCCGTCAAATGCATACTCCACCTGATAGCCTTCGGCATCCGTTACATAATTCGGCGTGACCGGCTGGTAATAGCTCAGATCGATCGTGTCCTCCGGATTGCCGGTCAGCGTTTTCTTGACGGAGCCGTCTGCCAGCCTGCCTCCGTTCAGATCCAGGATGGAAGCAGACTTGCCTTTCCAGTTGATTTCAATGCTGTCCACCAGCAGGATTCCGTTTTCCGTATCGCCGCTTCCGAACGTATACGTAAGCGGAGCTTCATCCGGGATTGCTATCACGTCAGCGAAATGATCTTCGCCGTGCTTATAAGAAACATAGCCCGGACGTTCATGGATATAGCTGAAGATATCCGCTGCCGTCAGTTTTTCTCCGACTTTTCCGTAAATCGTGAAGCTGAGATCTTCTCCGAGCTTGAAGGCTTCCGCAGAATCTTTGAGCGTAATGATGACGCCGCGCTCTTCAAAGACCGGTTCAAACGTGATGCTCCCGCCGCCGGCAGCGGCCAGTCCGTCAAGATCAGCATAGCTTCCGTTTTTCAGGGTAATGTAATCCCCGCCGATTTTTTCGGTCGATTTCCAGTAATAATTGTCAAATGCAAGGCTGCTCCGGTCTCTGTCCGCCGCGATGATTTTCGGCGGGAAGAAGCTCAGGGAGCGGTTGGCTTTATTGACCGTATCGGAGGAAGCATAATCCACTTCCAGTTTCGTATTGTTCTCCGAAAGAGTATAGACATTGGCACCGGTCCAGGACTGCTGCGACGTGCCGTTTGAGGAATTGTCGATCGTGCCTGCACCTTTTGCATTGAAGAAAAGCTTATTGACCGGCGACGCCGTATAGACCGCCAGCAGCGGATAGCTCTCGCCTTCATCCAAAAGAACCTTCGAGCCCTTTTGGGAAATGGAAGCCAGATCCGCATAATCGGCTGTGACGGTTCCGTACTCGAAATCTTCCCGGGTCGGAATCTTCCAGCCGGCGAAGCTGTAGACCGCTGCCCGTTCCGCTGCCGTTTTGGATGTATCCGTCACCAGAAGCATGTCCGCATCCGGCAGAGCCACGCCCTTCAGGAAATCCTGAAGACCGTCATAAGTCATCCCGATCCGGTTGTCGTCCACATGTCCGAAAGCCTTGTATTTCCCGTCACTGTCCTGGGTCACAGCCCTGCAGAAAACATTGATCTCAGTGCCGCTGCGGTCCAGGCCGTAGTAGGTAATCGTCTGATCCTGCTCCGTGAGGGCCGGCAGTTCTTTATAAAAGGATGTTTCATTTTTCACATTTGAATAACTGACATTTTCCGAAACCGCATACTGGACTGCCCTCGACCAGCCCATGATGCTGTCCAGCCTGAACTCTTCCGGAACAGCCGGGACTTCGCCGATATTGGTCCGTGCGGCAACCTTCTTCCCATTGTAGACAAAGTAGACATTTTTCCAGACATTCTTCAGCACCGGAGCTGCCGTAGCGTAGACAAGATCCGGCTGCATTTTCCGCCTCGTCACTTCATGGCTGTCCTTCGTCTGATGATAGTAGTATCTTTCTCCCTCCACGTATTCATCGTCATGAATGACCGTAATCGTGGCCTTGGATGTCGCGTTCACGTCTTCTGTCTTCGTCCAGTCTGTGAAGCTTTCTTTCGTTCCGATTTCAGTTCCGTCATTCAGCCGGCTGTAGGAAACCAGATCCGGATTCTGCTTCTCAAGCTGATTCTCCGTTCCGTACTGATAAGTAACCGTCTTGATTGTCTGGGGCGAATCGGACCAGTTCAGTACCCATGAGGCTTTCATGTCCTTCGCCGGGTTCATGTGCAGATAGACATTGACATCTTCTTTCATCACTCCGATGTCCTCTGCCGTCATTACTTTTCCGCCTTTTCCGGACGACATCGGCACATCCGACCAGAAAGCGGTATTGACATCCCAGTCGCTCGGTGAATAGCCCCAGTAGTCCTTAATGGTTGTATCCCAGCCTTTGTAATATTTCGCTGCCCTGACCTTCTCTGCTTCTTCCCTGTAATTTCCGTCTCCCAGTTCAAGTGCCACCGACAGCCAGATCTTGACATCCCCTTCGCACTGATATCCCGGCTTTGCAAATGCAACAGGCGTCGCTCCGGCAGGGTAAGTATCCTGAGTCAGAAGATTGCCGTCCGTATCATAGAAGTTGATATGGTACTGCGTCTTTGTATTTCCGGTCGCACTGTAATTGATATAGAAAGTCTTGGTCGGATTTTCTGCCGTAAAGACATCCTGTACCTTCGACGCCTTGGCAACAACCTTGATTGTCATGTCCTGACTGAGTGCACCGTTCCGTACGACGACATACCCGCCGTCCAGTACTCCGTTTAAGGCAACGGCATATTTCGCAATTTCTTCCGGTTTACTATAAGTAATGCTCTGCTTGCGGAGCCCTCCGTCCAGTCCGCGGACATTGCTGATTTTGCTGTCCGCCAGGGTGATTTCCGCTATCTCAAAGTCATAGTCCTCCCGGTTGAACGTCACCGCCGAAACCTTATCATCATCCGAATAGGCTACGGAGCTCGTTTTCATATTTCCGCGAAGAACTTTCAGGCAGGAGGAATTCTTATCCCCGATGTCTGTTTCCAGTTTATAAGGTGCATCGGAATCCGTGCTGCGGATCTTGTTTTCAAGCTTCACGGTATTCCCGTTCTTATCCTTCATATCCGTAAGATCGACCAAATTGCTCGAAAGGGCTATGGTCTCGGTCGAATCTACGAAGCCTCCGTAGATATCCTCGGCGCTTGAGCTGAAGGCTCCCAGTTCCTGCTGCCAGAGCGGGAATTTCCAGTCAGCCAGTCCTATTTCCCATTCTTTTACAATCTTGATAGTCGCCTTCAACTCCACAAAAATTCCTACCGAAACTCTTGCGCCTCCGGCAAATGTAGAGACGGATGATTCATATTCCTCCCCTTCTTTATTCAGCATGTCCGTGAAATACTGTCCGCTTGATTTATTGAAATTATAGGCGAAATAACCGGTCAGTTCCCCGTAAGGGCCGGCACCGGCTTCCAGGCCGACGTGAAGAAGATCATTCATCTGGAAACCGCTCAGGTTCAGTCCGAGTTTAATGCCGAATTTCACTCCGATGCCGCCCTGCAGCACGACTCCCACATTCAGGTCGCTCGAAAGCGTGCGGGCGCCTGTCTTAAAGGAAGAAAGACTGCTGCTGCTTCCGTAGGTCTCGATATCCTTGATGATTCCCTTATCATAGATGCATTTTCCGTTGCTGATATAATAATCGCCTTTGTGCTCATAGCTTATTTTCGCCGTAAGGCTGACCTGAGCCGCAATGCTGAATGTTATGCCGAACGTTATCTGAACCGAATCGACACCGCTGAAAGTCAGATTGATTTTGCCGAGTTCCTTGTCGACGAGGTCGACGTAATTCAGGTCCACATCGTACAGTTCATTGTTGTCCGCCATCAGCGAATGCATCTGATCGACGTATTTCCAAAGGTCGCGTGTCTGCTTGGCGACTGAAATGACGACTTCGGAATCTTCGGAAGTGTCAATGTCGATTCCCAGTTCGCTTTCCAGTTTCTTCGAAGAATCATCCTTGCTGTTTTCAGCTACTGTCTCATTTCCGGCAGCTCCGGCACCTCCGCCGACTCCGCCCAGCGCGCTGCTGTTCGTACTCCCGGAGGATGTGCTGTTTGAGCTGCTCCCCGAGCTTGTGCTGTGACTTGAGGTTCCCGAATTCGTACTGCCGTTCGAACTGCTTCCCGAGTTCGTGCTGTGACTTGAAGTTCCCGAATTCGTGCTGCCGTTCGAGCTGCTTCCCGAGTTCGTGCTGTGACTTGAAGTTCCCGAATTCGTACTGCCGTTCGAGCTGCTCCCCGAGTTCGTGCTGTGACTTGAGCTTCCCGAATTCGTACTGCCGTTTGAGCTGCTTCCCGAATTCGTGCTGCCGTTTGAGCTGCTTCCCGAACTCGTGCTGTTCGAGCTGGTTCCGGAACTGCTGCTGTCCGTCCCGGACTCATCATCATCCTTCTCTTCCTTCCCGAGTTCCAGCGTAGCATTGAAGCTGAATTCCGTCGTGCTGTCGGGAACGATTCCGACCATGACGAAGTCATCCTTCATAGAAGCATACTTTGCATTCTTGGCAATGGTCTTGCCATAGACAGATACCGGGCAGGACTCGCTGATATGGAACTTCAGCTTGACGGTACCCTGCAGTCCGGTCTTTTCATTCTTGCCGAAATCCCACTCAAATTCTTTGCTTTCAAATTCAATCCCGACATAGGGAATCTTCTGCTCAGAAAGACCGATGTCAAAATTGATCTCGCCGTATTTCTCACCGCTGATGCTGAGCGTATTGACATCCTGCAGTTCTTCCGGTCCGATTCCGAGATCGACCGCCGTCATTTCCATGAAACGGTCATAATTTTCTTTCGACACATACTGCAGCTGCTCCTGGATTTCAGGAGATTCCTTGACTCCGTCCATGACGGCATCCACATAGGCAGCAAAACCGATGCTGGTCCCGATTTCCTTCGCCAGCTCATCCTGTACATTTTCATCAAATTCAACTGAATAATTTTCCAGGTCTCCGCTGTCAAAGGAATAGGCATATTCATCCCAGAGATCGGAAGTGGAGGCGATTTCCATGGTGCAGGGCCTCCCCTGTCCGGAGCTTTCCCCCACGGTAAGCACTTTGTAGTGTACGCCTTTGCCTTCCTCTCCTCCGTCCGGAAGGTAAATGACGTCCCCTTCCTTGACCGGTGCCGTCGAAGACAGGACGGCAGTATATTCATTGTCACCGGTCTTTTTGATTTCCTGCACATCCTTTGACGCGACATTGATGATGCCTGCCTTCGCGACCTGTGTATCCATCTTTTCTTCTTTGATCTTAAAATTCAACTGCACGGCATCATTGCCGATCAGGGAAATGCTGCCTGCAGATTCGAATCTTTCCGTTTCCGGTTTCAGGATTGTAAGACTGTAAAGCTGTCCGGCTGCAAACCCGCCTTCCGCATACAGGCGATAGCGGAATGAACCTGCGGTAACCGTTTTTGTAAAATCGATGCCTTCCTGTTTCAGCTCCTCCGTCAGTTCCGAATCCGTATCTTCCGGAATGTCCGGATTTGATTCGATGTCCTTCATGGAGATGCTGATTTTGCCGTTGTAGACATCTTCGAATTTAATATATTCCGCCAGCGTTTCCGCTGTGATTTTCTCCGTTGAATAAAGTACAAACTCTGTATCCGCAGGCATGTCCGCCTGATAGGAGGCAAAGGTCGTTCCGTTGGAACGGTAGCCCGCATACAGCGTCGTATCTTTCGAGAAAGTCATATCCTCCTCGTAAGGCGTCGACAGATATTTATCCAGATACCAGCCGGTGAATTCGCATCCTGCCATGCTCGGAGGTACCATTTCCGAAAGATCCAGCTTCGTATCCGGATAGACTTTCATCGTATCTTCTTCCGCACCGCCGCCGGTAACAAAAGTCAGAATAATGCTGCCGTCTGCGTTCCCGGATGAAGACACTTTAATGTTCTTTCCCGTTTCTCCGGCAGCTGTAGTGTCCGTATTGCCGGAATCTTTCTGTCCGTCCGCGGCAGAATCCGATGCTGAGGAATCCGCCGGTGAGGCAGTGCTGTCTGCATTTCCCGCGGAAGAAGAACTGCTGCCGTTTGATCCGCAGGCCGCAAGACCGAGTACCAGAGTCAGTACGCATAACAGGGCAATCACTTTTTTGAATTTCTTCATCATTCCATTCCTCCCCGAATCTTTTTGCGGTCGGCATGCCGCCTGAATAATCTGCCGTTTTGAATCTCCGTTTTCTGTGAATCTCAGTTTTCTGTCGATTTCAGTTTTCTGTGGATTTCAGTTTCTGCGGATTTCAGTTTCTGCGGATTTCAGTTTCTGCGGATTTCAGTTTCTGCGGATTTCATTTCTTTCTGAAGTGTTTTTTCTTCTGATACCGGATGCACACTACCGTTATGACGACGCCCGCGAGGAAGGAAATGACCCCCGCAAGCGCATACCCGCCGAATTCTTCTCCGGCCATCATAGCCCCGTAGGCATCCTCCGGATCAGAAGCAAATCCTGAAAAGGATCCTGCCAGGAGCACTGCTGCCGCAGCAACCGCTCCGGAAAGGGCTGCCGAAGCTGATGTAAGCAGAACGGTCACCAGACGTTCTCTTTTCTTTGCGAGGACTGCTGCGCGTCTTCGGACTTCAAAAACCGCATCATTTGGATGATTTCTCATGGCTTTTTCCCTTCTTCTGCTGAGAATTTCTGTTTCTACCTGTTAGTTCCATTTTCCGGGAAAAGTTCGCAGTAAAAATTTAACAAAAATAAAGCATGCTGTTTGTGCAGCATGCCCAATTTTCAGGGATTTAACCGATTGTCCGGGATTTAAAGGATTTTGGATGATTCACATTTCCGGTTTCTACGCTTCATCTGCCTTCCTCCGGTGAAAAACCAGGAAGAAAATAAAAATTGTCAGCAAGGGGAGGGCATACCCGATCTGCCGCGAGATTCCGGCAGCTGAAACAAGAAGGTTGTAGATTGCGTGAAATGTTACGACAAATGAAAAAATGCCGAGTGTTCCGATTGCCGCCAGATGACGGTACCGGCAGATAAGATTCAGACCATGGCCGTCCGCAGTCGTGCAGACGATATGCATGACTCCGACGGCAAAGGCACGAACCAGAATATTCGTCAGATCCCCGGCATCTCCCGATAGAAGATAAAAGCAGTTTTCAAATAGTGCAAATCCGACACCGACTGTAACAGCCGCCGTCAGGACCTGTTCTTCCGTCGGACTGAATACCAAAAAATAGAAAAGCAGAGGCAGAAGCTTCATAGCCTCTTCACTGATCGGAGTGATATAGATTGCCGTCTCATCCACTGTCATCCCCGTCACCGCCATTAAAAAACTGTTGATATAGGCGGACAGCAGACAGACGCACATTCCCGACAGAAGGAACATGCAGAATCGCCGGGCAGAACCCTTCAGAAGAAAGAGGGAAATCGCCAGCGGAACTGCGATGCAGATAAAGAGATTCTCTACGTACATGCAGAATTCTCCCTGTAGAAAAATATCCCCATGCAAAACATGGCAGCTGTTACCAGCACATCAGAAAGAACATAGCCAATGCCCCAGGACATAAAGAGCGCACATTCTGCGATAAGAAAAGCACAGAGTGAGAAATAATACGGCCGCAGCTTTTCTTTGCCTTTTTCTCTGCCCGCCGCATCCATTCCCTTTCCGCAGAACCAGGAAAGGATCAGCATCGGCACGCCCCAGAGAATATTGATAAAGACACCTCCGTATAGAATGATCAGATGTGCAAAGACCGTCACGATCAGTGCGGCAAGCATCCATGATTTCCATGAGGCATTCCTTTTTTCCCACTGCAGCAGCTGATGGGCTCCGATGAAAAAGAAGAAGGCACCGACCCAGGCAATGTCGGATGCGGACAGGTTCCGGTTGATTTCTCCGCGCAGAACATAATGCAGAACATAAAAAAGATTTCCGAAAGAAAAACTAAGGAACCCGCCGCCCAGAAAAGTAACAGCCGCCGGGTTTACTGTCCGCTTTGCACGGGCAATCAGCACAATCCCCATTCCCATAAAAGACAGAATCTGAAGAATGCTGATCAGGTTATCGATATCGTCAAGATTTATGACTCTTTATCCTGCCTCTCCCTGTTATTCCGGATTCTGACCCCCAGAAGCGTCACGCAGATTCCGAGTGCGAAAGCAAGCACGATGATCACGGCAAATCCGATCATCGGATTCGCAGAAAAAATCGTTCCGTAATACGGCGGCACTTCATTCCGGACACCATTTTCCAATGCCGGAAGCGTACCTGCCAGCACAAAGATTAAAACAGCCGATATTCCGCAGGACAGCACCGAGAAAAACACAGCCGTCCGTGTATTCTGTTTTTTCCTGATTTTTGCTGACCGGGAGCGAATCTCCGCAGCCTGTTCATCAAATGTCCGCATTCCGAACACCTCTCTTTTCCAGAACGATTTTCAGCGACTGCCTGCTCCTGTACAGCAGATCCGAAATCTGTTTCCCGGTCCTGCCCATTGCCTCGGCAGTCTCTTCCCGATTCATTTCCTCGAAATAAGTCAGATACAGGCATTCGCAGTACTCCGTCTTCAGCTCTTTCATGGCGTCAAAAAGCACCTGTGATTTTTCTTCCCGGAGAATCCGGAATTCCGGCAGCGGCTCCGGGAAATTCTTCCCTTCGTCCTCCGGATTCTTTACTTCATCCGAAGCAAGCGTTCTGATAATCGGAAGCCTTTTCCTGACTGTCTTTAAAGCCAGTTTACGTCCGATGGCAAACAGCCAGGTCTTGAAGGAAGAACGTCCGCTGAAGCGTGCCGTGCCTGAAACGGCTGCGGCAAATGCATCCAGTTCAAGTTCTTCCGCGTCTTCATAGTTGCCGACAATCGTGCGGAGAAACAGAATCAGGCTTTCGCCGTAACGCGCAAGCAGTTCCTTCAGGGCCGCGTCGTCTCCGCCGACGCTCAGTTCGTAAAGTTCTTCATCCGTCTGCATCGTTCTGTGCTCAAGGCTTTCTCTGTTTCTGTCTGCCGTATTATTATAACATAGGACTGCCGGGAACCGAAATCCTAAAATACAAAAAAGCAGGCCTTTCAGCCTGCTTTCAAGGTGCCCTCGTCCACATAGTTTCAAAAAAAGAGGGTACCCCGTCGGGCACCCTCTGAAAACCGTTAGAAACGGGCAACCGGCTGGCATTCCGTCGTTAGACGGGTTAGCCCCTTTGGCTTTGCGCAACTGTCTTTCAACAGTCCTGCCATGTATTAAACTATGCATTTAAATCATAACATTTCCGAATCATTTGTCAAGTAGCGCACCTGTGAAGAAAAGTGCCGAATCATTCTCTGCCGGTCAGTGCCGCATTCATTTTTCTTCAATCAGGCAGACCGCCGATGCAGCGATTCCCTCTCCCGTTCCGGTAAATCCCATTCCCTCTTCCGTCGTGGCCTTGACGCTGACATCCTCTGTCTTCATTTTCAGGGCAGCGGCAATATTCTCCCGCATCCCGTCGATGTAAGACTTCAGTTTCGGAGCCTGCGCAATAACGGTCGCATCCACGTTGACGATCCGGTAACCTTTGTCTTCCAGTATTTCCATCGTCTTTTCCAGCAGCGTCATGGACGAAATGCCTTTATAGGCATCATCTGAATCCGGGAAATGAAGCCCGATATCGCCGAGCGCTGACGCGCCGAGCAGGGCATCCATCACTGCGTGCAGAAGCACGTCCGCATCCGAATGGCCGAGCAGACCTTTTTCATACGGAATTCTCACGCCGCCCAGGACCAGGTCACGTCCTTCTGTCAGGCGGTGCGCATCGTATCCTGAACCGATTCTCATCCTGTTCACCTCTCCGGATGATTCTATCATATTTCCCTGCGGCAGTCATTCCGGCTGTAAATTTTTCAGGATGCTGACGATGAAGCCGTCGAGTCCGCTGCGGACGCAGACGTCGATTCTGCTGCCGATGCAGCCGTCGAATCTGCTGTCGATTCGGCCGTCGAAGCTGCTGCTGAATCAGCCGCCGCGGCAGCTGATGACGTATCTGCTGAAGAATCCGTGGACTTGAAATCATCCTGCGTCTTGTAGAAGTTTGAACTGATGCTTGTAGCCGTCACATAAACGGTCGACGTATCGCCGTTCAGATAGACGTAAGTCTTGCTGGTCGCATCGTTGGAACTTCCGATGGAGATCGTTGTCGTATTTCCGTCTGTATCGGTAACAGTTGCCTGAACAACCGGGCTGTCCAGACCGTACTGGGACAGGTCCGTCACACCGGTCAGTGTCTGGTAGACCGAAACGCCCGTAACGCCGGATGCCAGTTTGCTGACGGCATCCTGGTCGAGTGCAAAGCTTGAATCCGAGTCCAGAGCCCAGGTTCCGTCCGTCCTTGTAAAGGAAAGATCCGCCGAGTTATCGGAATTTGTATAGGCAATCGTCTTGATGTCATCTGCCGTCAGCGTCAGCAGGTTATCATAGGTGACCGACTGATCTGCCTCGTACTGTGCAGCCTTGGCCTTGACCCCGAAATAAACCGCTACCAGGGCTGCCAGAAGTCCGACGCATACCAGCAGGATAATCATTTTCTTTTTGCTCTTAGCCATCAGCGGGACCTCCTCCTGAACCAAAGCACGAATCCGAGAATCAGGACGCAGGCCGGAAGAACATACATGAAGATTGCACGTGTCGCTGTTCCGATTGTTTCCGATACCGTGTTGTATGTAACAGCCGTCGATTTCGCGTCAACCGTCACATTTGTCTCCGTATCCGTCAGATAGGTGATGGAGTTGGAAAGAAGTTTCGTATCGCCTTCCGGCATGGAGACATTGGCATTCAGCAGTGAAGAAAGCGCCGTCGAACTGAATGCGCACGGTGTCGTATAATACAGAAGCTTTGTATTGTTATCGCCGCCTGTCACACTGACAGCCAGGTCAAACGGTCCCTGCGGGTCGCCGTCTTCCTTCGTTCCGGTCGTCGTATCCAGGCTGATTGAATAGGAATCCGAAGAGCTCTGGAGAATCGGGGAAACCGTGTAGCTTCCGGTATCGTCCGCTGTCTTGATTCCCTGTGCAAATGCATAGACCAGATTCAGGTCCGAAAGCCCGTCATAGACCACCGAAGAACTTACCTTATCCGGCATCAGAAGAACCGGAGACTGCGTATAGTGCGCAGAATCGTTGTCAATAACGTAGCCGTCAATCCTGCTGATTCCGAACGCTGCCAGAATGCTGTCGAAATTCGGCATTTCCGTCGTCGAGGCAACGGAAACGATCATGGCATGGCCGCCGTTCTGAAGATAGGTAATGACTTTCTGCGCTTCTTCCGCCGTGAAGTCGGAACCCGGTGCAAAAATCATCAGTGTCTTGCAGTCATCCGGGATATCCGTGCTCAGAAGATTCAGGTCCGACGTCGTGACATTTGCCTTTGTCAGGAGCTTTGTAATGGAAGAATCCAGCGAAATCTCATTGTGTCCGGATGTGACGTACATCGTCGTTTCCGTACTGTTGGTCACATAGGCAATCGCGCTTGTGATCTGACCTTCTCCGTCGAAGCTCTGGCTGCCGCTGTAGCTGTAGGACGAAGAATCCGTATCGTTGATTTCATCGTTGGAAATGTACCGGCTCTTGTCGCCGCATACAACGATGATGGAATTGTCCTGCACCGTTTCATCGGTGTACTGTTTGGCAAAGGTCGGATTCGTGTTAAGGTCTTTCTCTTCGATCTTGACATGAGAGGATGCTGCTGAATAGGAATCCAGCAGTCTCTTGATCGTATCGTTCTCTTTCCCTGACTGCACCAGGTAATAGACGTCGACATCCTGATCCAGTCCGGAAAGGACGCTCTTCGTCACATTGCCGATGGAATAAAGCTTGTTGTCGGTAATGTCGATTTTCGTGAATGTGGACGGAATGGCTCCGACAATCATGTTGATGATGATAATGGCCGCGATGGCAACCACCGTGATCGTCAGGAAATAAGACCCGTTCTTCAGGCTCTTCTTATCGACCGGTTCGCCCGGTTTCTTTTCTTTTTTCTTTTTGACTTTCTTCTCCGGCGTTTCGGGCTTTTCTTCCGTCTTGGATTCCGGTTTTTCCGCATCATTTTCCGCTGCGGTCTCTGCTGCTTTTTCAGTCTGCTCCGCTGCGGATTCCGTCACTTTTTCAGTCTGCTCCGACGCATCTTCGGCTTTACCTTCTGCTGCGTTTTCCGCTTCGGAGGTTTTCTCTTTCAGTCCGTTCGTAATCTCTACACCGTCCGCATTCAGTTCTTTGGCGGCATCTTCGATAATGTCGCCGTCTGTATGAATGATATTCTTCTCATCAAATAAACTCATTTTTCGGCCTCCTCCTTTAGCTCCAGCGTCTCTTCTGGATAGAAACGATCGACAGGATGATGCCGATTGCTATAAACGACAGGAAACGGACATACCCGGTAATGTCCAGCGTGCCTCCGGAAAAGCTCGACAGCGTTGAATTGAAGTCCAGAACGCCCAGGATGTCTCCGGCCTTTCCGGCAAACCAGGAGCTGTTGAAATGATAGAAGATGCAGGTCCCGATGATCAGCACGCAGGCCGAGATCAGGCTGATCCAGTAATTCTTCGTCATCATGTAGATAATCAGTCCGAGGATAGCCAAAAGCACCACGATGAAGACCAGGGAAACGAAAGAACCGCTGCTCATGAGGTTCGTCACATTTGTCACCATCTGCGTCACAAAGACGAACAGGATGGAGAGGATGACGGCAATGATCTGGCTCTCGGTCAGTGTCGAGAAAAACATGCCGATGGAAAGATAGGCGCAGCCCATCAGGAAGAACGCGATGATCGTCGCATAGTCGCGGAGGAACGTCGTCGCTCCGAAAGCTTTGACAATAATCGGAAGTGCGCACATGATTGCCGTCGGAATTGCGAACACCGTGATCAGGGCAAGATATTTGCCCATGACGATCGACGGAATTGAAACCGGCGATGTCAGAAGGATCTGGTCCGTCTTCTGTTTCTTTTCTTCCGAGAAGCATCTCATCGTAAGAACCGGAACAACCGCATAAAAGAGAAGCGCCGCGCCGGATACGGAATACTCTCCGTAGGAAGCGACCTGATAATAGACATTGTAAACCCAGAACATCAGACCTACGACGAAGAGCATGACCGCGATGGCAATCGGGCCGGACATATTTACGAAATAGGATTTGAGTTCGCGTTTATAGATTGCTTTCATTTCGTCTCATCTCCTTCCGTTTTTTCAGAAGCCTTTTCGTCCGCCGGTGTTTCTTCCGCATCTGCTTCCGGTGAAGTGCTTCCCACTTCATCCGCCATCAGTTCACTGTAGTCTTTTTCATTGACGGAATCATCCGCCGGCATCGGAGCTTCTTCCTGCTGCGTCAGCTCAAGGAAGATGTTCTCAAGGCTTGCCTTCTCAAGGTTCATTTCATAGATCATGCAGCTGCGGCCGAAGAGTGCCTGGCTGACAGCCGGACGGATATCCTCGTCGCCCGGAAGCATGATCCGCACATGGACCAGCCCCTGCTCATCCGTCGAGATTTCCGCATCGTGTGCCTGCGGCACCGAAGCAAGAGCACTGCGGACATTGTCTTCCGTGCCCTGCACCGTGATGACCAGATAAGAAGTCTCATTGGTCGATTTGCCGAGGTTTTCCGGAGTATCCAGAGCCACCAGCTTTCCTTTGGAAATGATCAGGACTGTATCGCAGATTTCGGAAACTTCCGAAAGGATATGGGAGCTCAGGATTACGGTATGATCCTTCCCGAGGCTCTTGATCAGCTCGCGGATCTCAATGATCTGCTGCGGGTCCAGACCGACGGTCGGCTCATCAAGGATCAGGGTCTCCGGATTTCCAAGCAGAGCCTGGGCAAAGCCGACCCTCTGACGGTATCCTTTCGACAGGTTGCGGATCAGTCTTCCCTGCACGCCGTCGATTGCCAGCTTCTGCATGACCTCATCGATCTGACTTTTTCTCTCCGCCTTCGGAACTTTTTTCAGTTCCGCGACGAATTTCAGATATTCCAAAACAGTCATATCCGTGTAGAGAGGAGGAATTTCGGGCAGATACCCTATCGTCTTCTTTGCCTCTTCCGGTTCCTCAAGAATATTGTGTCCATTGATGATGACATCGCCTTCCGTGGATGCGATGTAGCCGGTCATGATGTTCATGGTCGTTGATTTTCCTGCGCCGTTCGGTCCCAGGAAACCATAGACCTGACCTTCATCGACCGTAAAGCTCAGATGATCGACCGCGGTAATGTCGCCGTATCGCTTGGTCAGATTCTTTACTTCAATCAATTCTATGCCTCCTCCTGATTTTTCGATTTACACACTTTTCCAAATATAGACGGTAAATGTGTTGAACTTGTGAACGAACTGAAAAAAGCGCCGGCTGCCCGACGCTTTTCCGTTTCCCTTATTCTTTTCAGTCCGTAAAGAGTTCCTTCAGGTCATCCTGGCAAATGGTGCTGATTCCGTCCTTCTGCAGAATCGCGACCGCCTTGTCATTGTCCGAGGCCTTGAGAATGATATAAGCCTTGTCCTTCCTCTTAGAAAGGAAGGCATAGGAATACTCAAGGTTGACTCCCGCCTCTCCCAGAAGATCCAGGATTCTGACCAGAGAGCCCGGCTTGTCTTCCAGCTCGATGGTCAGGACTTTTGTGATCTGGCAGACATAGCCGGCATCCTTGAGAACCGTCATGGTATTCAGGACGTCGTCCACGATGATGCGGAGAATGCCGAAGTCCTGGGCATCCGCCATGCACATCGCACGCATGTCGATATCATTTGCCTGCAGCACCCGGCAGAAATCAGCCAGCGTGCCCGGTTTATTTTCAAGAAAAACAGAAATCTGTTTCGTCGTCATGATGGATCCTCCTTATTTCTTATAAAGATTGCGGCGGTCAATAACACGGACGGCCTTGCCTTCGGAACGTTCGATGCTCTTGGGTGCGACCAGCTTCACTTCTGCATAAATGCCGAGCATGGCCTTGAGATCGCCCACCAGAGCCTTTTCTTTCTTTGAGATTTCGGAAAGTTCGTCGGAGAACATTTCCGGAGTCATCTCCACGCGCACTTCGATGCGGTCGGAATTGTTCTGACGGTCGACGACGATCTGATAATTCGCCGCGTAGCCGTTGTTGAGCAGGACCGTTTCGATCTGACTCGGGAAGACGTTGACGCCCTTGACGATCAGCATGTCGTCCGAACGGCCGAGCGGCTTCGACATTTTCACGAAGGTCCGTCCGCAGGAGCATTTCTCGTGGTTCAGGATGCAGATGTCCTTCGTACGGTAGCGGATCAGCGGAAAGGCTTCTTTGTCGATGGCCGTAAAGACCAGTTCGCCTTTTTCTCCGTCCGGAACCGCCTTGCCGGTCTGGGGGTTGATGCATTCTGCTATGAAATGATCCTCATTAATGTGCATTCCCGACTGCTCTTCGCATTCAAAGGAAACGCCCGGCCCGGAAATTTCCGTCAGGCCGTAAATATCGTATGCCTTCAGGCCGAGAGCGTTTTGGATATCCTGTCTCATTTCCTCCGTCCAGGCTTCGGCTCCGAAGATTCCCGCCTTGAGTTTGATCTGGTCGCGGAAGCCCTGTTCCCTGATTGATTCTCCGAGATACGCCGCATAGGAAGGCGTACAGCACAGGATTGTGGAACCCAGATCGCACATGAACTGAATCTGACGGTCCGTATTTCCCGAAGACATCGGAAGCGTCAGGGAGCCGACTTTATGAGAACCGCCGTGAAGTCCGGCGCCGCCGGTAAAGAGCCCGTAGCCGTAGCAGACCTGCACGACATCATCCGGCGTGCATCCGGCCGCTACAAGAGCCCGGGCGCAGCAGTCCTCCCAGAGATCAATGTCATGCGGCGTATAGAAAGCGACGACGCGGCGGCCGGTCGTGCCGGAAGTGCTCTGGATCCGGACGCAGTCGCGCAGCGGAACAGCCAGCAGTCCGAACGGATAGGCATCCCTCAGGTCATCCTTCGTCAGAAGCGGAAGCTTGTCCAGATCATCGATGGAACGGATATCGCCCGGCTCCACGCCTGCCTTCTGCATCAGGTTCCTGTAATAAGGAACATTCTCATAAACCCTCTTCACGGTCTTCACGAGTCCCTCATTCTGCCAGGCCGTGATCTGGTCCCGCGAGGCGGTTTCCCTGTCCTCCTGATAATATCTTCCCATGCTGCCCTCCTTCGTATTCCTTTCCAACAGATTATGGTTTATTTTATCACATTAAAGTGAAAAAGCAACCGGTTACAGCCCGGAAAGCGGATATTTACCTACAAATCGAATAATATTGAATATACAGAAAAAAGAGGCCGGTGCTATAATAATGATGCTTTAATTGAGTAAATATTTCACGAAAGGCTAGGTAAATCTCATGGGATATGTTAAATGGTCATATGACCTGCTTCATGATTTCTGCATGGACGCTTTCCAGAAATTCGGATTCACGGAAAAGGAGGCAGATATCATCCAGGACGTCCTGCTCTCCGCTGACCTTGACGGCATTGAAAGCCACGGCATGCAGCGCATAGTCCGCTATCACAAGTGCATTCAGAACGGAATGATCCATATCGATGCAAAGCCGGAAGTGATTTTTGAAACGCCTGTGACCGCTGTCATCGACGGACATGCCGGCATGGGCCAGCTGATCGGCCACACGGCTATGGAAATGGCTATTGAAAAAGCAAAGAACAACGGCGTCGGCATCGTTTCCGTACGCAATTCCAACCATTACGGCATCGCCGGATATTATGCAAGAATGGCCGTCAAGGAAGGCCTGATGGGCTTCTCCTGCACGAACTCCGAGGCTATCGTCGTCCCGACCTACGGAAAGAAAGCCATGATCGGCACGAACCCGCTTGCATTTGCCATGCCTGCAGAACCCTACAACTTCAGTTTCGACGCCGCGACATCCGTCGTGACCAGAGGCAAGCTGGAAATGTACAACAAGGCCCAGAAGCCGCTTCCGATCGGCTGGGCACTCGATGAGAACGGAACCGACAGTTCCGACGCACCCAGAGTGCTTTCGAACATCGTGCACAAGGCCGGCGGCGGTATCCTTCCTCTGGGCGGATCCACCGAACAGCTCGGCAGCCACAAGGGATACGGATACGGCATCGTCTGCGAGATCATGGCGGCAATCCTTTCCCAGGGCGAGACTTCGAACTACTGCATGACCGGCGGACAGGGACGCATCTGCCACGGCTTCATGGCCATCAATCCGGCTTATTTCGGAGATCCGAAGGCAATTGAAGCCGGACTTTCCAAATATCTGCAGGAACTCCGTGATTCACCGAAGGCCGACGGACAGGAACGCATCTATACACAGGGCGAGAAGGAATACGCAGCAATCGCCGACCGCATGGAGAACGGCATCCCGGTCAACGACAACACGATGGTCGAAGTCAAGGATCTCTGCGACTACCTGTCGATCGATTTCAAATCCTATTTCAAGGATTATCAGCTTCCGGAAGAAAGCAGCAAGGTCTTCCATGAGAATTATTGATTCTTGCGAAAAATGTCCCGGCAATGTACACTGATATTCAGTAAATATTTTAAGAAAGGAAGTTACAAGAATGAATTACGCAGAAGAATCCTTAAAGCTTCACGCTCAGTGGAAAGGCAAGATTGAGGTTATCGCTACCGTACCTGTCAAGACGAAAGACGATCTGTCCCTGGCTTATACACCGGGCGTTGCTCAGCCGTGCCTGGAAATCCAGAAAGACATTAACAAGAGCTATGAACTGACACGCCGCTGGAATATGTGCGCAGTCATCACGGACGGCACCGCAGTCCTCGGACTCGGCGACATCGGCCCGGAAGCCGGCATGCCGGTCATGGAAGGCAAATGCGTGCTTTTCAAATCCTTCGGCAACGTCGACGCTTTCCCGCTCTGCATCAAATCCAAGGATGTCGATGACATCGTCAACACCGTCTACCTGATTTCCGGCTCCTTCGGCGGCGTCAACCTGGAAGACATCGCGGCTCCGCGCTGCTTCGAGATTGAGAGAAAACTGAAAGAGAAATGCGATATCCCCATTTTCCACGATGATCAGCACGGCACCGCCATCATCACCCTGGCAGGCCTTACGAACGCACTGAAGGTCGTCGGCAAGAAGAAGGAAGATGTCAAGGTCGTCACTTCCGGAGCAGGCGCAGCTGCCATTTCCATCACGAAGCTGCTGCTTTCCGCAGGATTCAGAAACATCGTCATGACAGACCGTCACGGCGCAATCTACAAGGGCCGCGAGGGCCTCAACTGGATTAAGGAAGAAATGGCAAATGAGACCAACCTTGACGGCGAGAAGGGTTCTCTGGCTGACGTGCTGAAGGGCGCAGATGTCTTCATCGGCGTTTCCGCACCGGGCCTGGTCACGACGGAAATGGTCAAGACCATGAACAAGGATGCCATCATCTTCGCCTGCGCAAACCCGACTCCGGAAATCTTCCCGGACGATGCAAAAGCCGGCGGAGCAGCGGTCATTTCCACAGGCCGTTCAGACTTCCCGAACCAAATCAACAACGTGCTCGCATTCCCGGGCGTCTTCCGCGGAACGTTCGATGTCCGTGCAAGCGAAATCAATGAGGCCATGAAGATGGCTGCAGCGAAAGCTCTTGCCGGCCTGATTCCGGAGAACGAACTCAATGCTGAGAATATCATTCCGAAGGCTTTCGATCCGAAGGTCGGCCCGACAGTCGCCGCTGCGGTTGCACAGGCTGCAAGGGATTCCGGCGTCGCAAGAATCTGAGATTTTCCCTGAACTTCTTCTGATACAAAAAACCCCTCTCCTGTGGACCTTCACAGGAGAGGGATTTTTGTTCGTTTCCTCATGACATGCCGCATCCGGTTCCGTCCGGTGTTTTCTCCGGAGCGAGGATATTCAGCTCGTCTCCTTCGTGGATCGTCCCGCCCCGGATGACGCGCGTAAAGACCCCTTCGCGCGGCATGATGCAGTCTCCCATGATCTTATAGATCTCGCAGCCGCTGTGGCATTCCTTTCCGATCTGCGTCATTTCCAGAATCACATCCCCGCAGGAAAACCTTGTCCCGATCGGAAGCGTCTTGAAATCATATCCCGACACCAGAAGGTTTTCCCCGAAAGACCCCGGATGAATCGGCGCCCCCTTCTGCCGGAAGGCAAAGAAAGGCCCGAAGGACAGAATACTGACCTGACGGTGCCATTTGCCCGCATGGGCATCTCCTTCGATTCCCCAGTCCGTGATCAGCTTCGCGCTTTTCACCGGCTGCTTCTGCGTCCCTTTTTCCTTACTGACATTAATGGCGATCACCTTTCCCATTTTTCCCTCCTCAGAAAGAACCACGACCCCCGTCCCGGCGGTTCCGGAACCAGCACCCCCGTCCCGGTGGTTCGGTGCCGGCGGTCTTTTTATTTTCTGGCGCACTCATGCGCGGAGCCGGTCAGGATTTCCAGCCCGTGCTGAAGAACCGGAAGCAGGAATTCCAGACATTCCCCGACTGCCTTCGGACTTCCCGGAAGATTGACGATCAGCGTCCCTTTCCGGATGCCTGCCGCAGCCCTGGAAAGCATCGCACGCGGCGTATATTTCATGCTGTCGGCACGGATGGCTTCCGGAATGCCCGGCGTTTCTTTTTCTATGATGTCTTTCGTCGCCTCGGGCGTTACATCCGACGGGGCAAACCCGGTGCCGCCGGTCGTGAGAATCAGCTCCGCTTCCTGCTCATCACAGATTTTCCGCATGGCTTCCGAAAGCTTCTCCCTGTCGTCCGGGAGCATCTGATACCCGGCATATTCATATCCGGCTTCCTCACAGAGCTTCCGGACCAGCGGTCCGCTTTCATCCGTCCGCTCGCCTCTCGACCCGGAATCACTTGCCGTAATCACATAAAACCGTACTGCCATAGCTGCCTCCTTAACCTCCGATTCCGCTCATGGTTCCGCGTTCTTCCTGTTCGATGGAACGCTCCAGGAAACTGTGCTCCCTGGGCTTTGAAAAAACCGTCTTCCTCAGGACGTCTTCGATCTCCCGGTCATCCGCTCCGCCTCTCAGAAGTTTGCGCAGGTCGGCGCCCTCGCTGTACTGCAGGCAGGTTTTCAGGAATCCCTGGGAGGTCAGTCTGACCCGGTTGCAGGTGCCGCAGAATTTGTGGGAAATTGCGCCGATGAATCCGATTTTCCCCCGGAATCCCGGCAGTGCATAATATTCAGCCGGTCCGTTTCCGAGTGTTATGTCAACCTTCGTGAGGGGTCCGAATTTCTTCTCCAGAATTTCCGCCGCTGTCCGGCAGCTTACGAAATGTCCTTCCGCTGCCAGCGCGTCCGATTCATTTCCCGCAAGGAACGCATCGCCGCAGTCGTGAAAAAGCATTTTCTTTCCGAGTCCGATCGGCATCATTTCAATGAAGCGCACATGCACCGGCCGGTTCTCCGCAAAGGCCGCAATATCCGTCAGCTTCTGTTCCTTCATTCCCAGAAGGACGCAGTCGATCTTGCATACGATGCCGGGAAATGAAAGCGCTGCATCCAGTCCGTCCATCACGTCCTGAAGCCTGCCGCCCCTGGTGATGTTCCGGTAGAGTTCCGGATCCGCCGTATCCAGACTGACATTGACCGCATCCAGGCCGGCATCCGCCAGCTCCTTCATCTGTCCGGAAAGCAGGGAGCCGTTTGTCGTCAGCGTCACCTGACCGACACCCGGGATCCTCTTCATCTCCCCGACAAGGGAAGGCAGGCCGCGGCGGACCAGAGGTTCGCCTCCCGTCAGCTTGAATTTGGTAAATCCCAGGCCTGCCGCGATGCGCACGAGACGCAGGATTTCATCAAAAGTCAGGATTGAAGCATGCGGCACCGAGGGAACTCCTTCGGGCGGCATGCAGTAGACGCACCGCTCGTTGCAGCGGTCCGTCACGGAAATGCGGAGATAATCAATTTTTCTTGCGTAGCTGTCTTCCATTTCGTCCGTCTCCGGCTGTTCACTTTCTGTTAGATGTGCAGATGCTTCAGAAGCAGAAGTCTCCGCTCTTGCCGCCGGTTTTCTTAAGCAGGTGGATATCGCTGATGACCATGCGTTTGTCGATTGCCTTGCACATGTCATAGATGGTCAGAAGCGCCGTCGAAACGCCGGTCAGGGCTTCCATTTCCACGCCCGTGCGTCCGTGGTTCCAGGCCGAGCAGACGGCATCGACAGTCAGGTCTTCTTCCCTGCATTGAAAATCGATGCTGCATCCGTCAAGCGGAAGCGTATGGCAGAGGGGAATCAGCTCCTGCGTCTTCTTGACAGCCATGATTCCCGCGATGCGCGCAACTCCGAGCACGTCGCCTTTTTTCACCGTACCCTGAAGGATTGCATCCATCACCTGACGGTTCACGCGGATCGATCCGGTCGCCTCCGCCCTGCGGGCGGTGATTTTCTTCTGCGAGACGTCGACCATGACGGCTTTTCCGTCGCTGTCGAAATGAGTGAGACCGTTCTCCATTTTCATCTTCCTCCCGGCCGCCCGGCATCTGTCTCCGGTACGGCATCATACGAATTATAACATAAAACAAATCGCCTTTCCATGCATCGGAGAACTTCCGTTTCTCACGGCTGACGACACCGGATCACCCTCCCCAAGCCGCGAATTTTTACCATTTTCCGTATTATCTTAACGGTTCGAAACCTTGCACGCTCCTGGCGTTTGTATTACAATATTAACAGAAATCCTGATAATTTCTTTCATTTTTTAACAGTTCTGCTGAATCGGGTTTTTAATCAGTATCAACAATTTTCCATATAAGGAGGCAATGAATGAAACAGTACAAGCTTTTCATTGACGGGAAATTCGTCAATGGCAAACGGGAAATGATTCAGGTCATCAATCCCTCCACCGAAGAGGTCATCTCCGAAGTCCCGAAGGCTACGGCCAAGGATGTCCAGGCTGCTGTCGATGCAGCTGCCAGGGCTGAAGTATCCTGGAAAAAGACACCTGCGATTGAACGTGCCGGCTATGTAAAGGAAATTGCTGCCCTTGTACGCAAGAATGCGGATTTCCTTGCACAGATCATCATGGAAGAGCAGGGCAAGACATGGGGACTTGCTCATGTAGAAGCAAACTTCACCGCTGATTATATGGATTACATGGCTGAGTTCGCACGCCGTATCGAGGGCGAAGTCGTACAGTCGGATGCTCCGAATGAGAATATCTTCCTGAAGAAAGAGCCGATCGGCGTTGCTGCCGGCATCCTTCCGTGGAACTTCCCGTTCTTCCTGATTGCAAGAAAAATGGCACCGGCCCTGGTTGCCGGCAATACCATCGTCATCAAGCCGAGCTCCGATACGCCGAACAACGCATTTGAGTTTGCAAAACTGGTTGCCAAGAGCCATCTGCCTCACGGTGTCTTCAACCTGATCTCCGGCTCCGGCTCAACAGTCGGAAGCGGACTTGCCGGCAATCCGAAGGTCGGCATCGTTTCCATGACAGGCTCCGTCGAAGTCGGCGAAAAGATCATGGAAGCAGCCTCCAAGAATGTCACGAAAGTTTCCCTTGAACTCGGCGGCAAGGCACCGGCCATCGTCATGGCAGATGCGGATCTTGATCTGGCAGCCAAGGCCATCTTCGACAGCCGTGTCGACAACTCCGGACAGGTCTGCAACAACGCTGAACGTGTCTATGTTCAGGAATCCGTTGCTGAAGAATTCACGAAGAGAATCGTCAAGCTGATGAAGGCTACGAAATACGGCCCGGTCTTCAAGAGCAAAGATTACGACATGGGACCGCTGATCAACAAGAAGCAGCTGGAAAATGTCGATGCAGCCGTCAAGAATGCTGTTAAGCAGGGTGCAAAAGTTCTCTGCGGCGGTTCACCGGATACCAAGGTCGGCGGCGGCAAAGGCTATTTCTACAAACCGACTGTCCTCAGCGACTGCAAGCAGTCCATGGACATCATGCATGATGAAACATTCGGACCGGTCCTTCCGATCTGCACATTCAAGACAATGGATGAAGCCATCAAGGATGCCAATGACTGCGAATACGGCCTGACCTCTTCCATCTTTACATCCAACACCGATTATATGATGCGTGCATGCAACGAGCTGGAATTCGGCGAGACCTACGTCAACAGATGGCATTTCGAGGCAATGCAGGGCTTCCACGCCGGCATCAAGAAATCCGGCATCGGCGGCGCAGACGGCAAACACGGCTTCGAGGAATATCTGCAGACACATATCTGCTACATCGATTACAACCTGAAGAAACAGTAATCCGTCAAATGAAGCAGACGGATGATCAATCCGTATAACAGGCGGGTGTGCGGCGATTGCCGCACACCCGCTTTTTCACGCCCGGTCAGGACTGAGCGTTTTTTCCGTCAGAACCCGTTTCCGTCAGGGTTTATAAATCTTGATTCCGAAAGAAGCATGAACCGCATCACGGGCCTCTTCCTTATTCCTGAATTCACCCTTCGCAATCATCTGCGCCAGGATGTTGCCGATGGCTGTTGCCTCGCCCGGCCCCGCATGCACTTCCTTGCCGGTGATCTTTGCCGTCAGCTCATTGAGATAAGCCGCATTCGATCCGCCGCCCACGACATGGATCCGGCTGTAGGTACGTCCCGTCGCATCCTCGATTCCCCGGATCGTGCGTCCATAGCATTCCGCAAGGGAAGCATAGACGACCGTCGCGATCTCACCGAGCGTCTCCGGTACCTTCTGCCCGGTCTTCAGGCAGTAATCCTTAATTGCTTCGACCATATTGTCGGGAGCCATGAAGCAGTGGTCATTGACATCGATCCGCGACGGGAAATCCTTGCAGGCTTCCGCCTGTTCGCAGATTTCCGCAAAGCCGTACCGGTCATCGAAATTGTGACGAACCGACTGGATGATCCAAAGACCCATGATGTTGCGCAGATACTCGATCTTGTTGTCGTATCCGCCTTCATTCGTGAAGGAATGCTCCAGACTGACCTCCGAGCAGTCCGGCCTGTCTCTTTCAATTCCCAACAGGGACCAGGTACCCGAACTGATATAGACGAAATCATCATCGTTCGAAGGCACGGCCAGTACCGCCGATTCCGTATCGTGCGTACAGGGAACGACCAGATGCAGATCGTATCCGATTTCATTTTTCACATCTTCCCGGAGAGATCCCAGATCCTCGCCCGGCATGGCAATTCTCCGGAAAATTTCCCTCGGAAATCCGAGTCTTTCAATCAGTTCTGTATCCCAGTCTTTCTTTTCCGGATCGAGAAGGACGCTCGTCGAAGCTTCAGAGTATTCATTTGCCTGATTCCCTGTCAGCAGGAAATTGAAGAAGTCCGGCACGAACAGCAGCGCCTTTGCCTTCTTCAGGTCTTCCGGCTGCGTTTCCTTCACGGCCATCAGCTGATAGATCGTGTTGAACATTTCCTTCTGGATGCCGGTGCGGCCGTAAAGTTCCTTCAGCGGAATGATTTCCTCCGCTTTGTCATCCATTCCGTCCGTCCGTTTGTCACGGTAGCCGTACATCCGTGAAATGACGCTGTCCTTCTCATCGAGCAGCACATAGTCGACGCCCCAGGTATCGATGCCCATGGACGTCGGAATCTTTCCGATGTCCCCGCATTTTTTCATGCCGGCCTTGATATTTTCAAAAAGCTTCTGCCAGTCCCAGATCAGATGGCCGTCCGCCTTCGTCATTCCGTTTTCAAAGCGGTAAACTTCTTCCAGAACGATTTTCCCGTTCTCGACGCTTCCGAGGATGTGACGGCCGCTCGATGCGCCGATATCTACCGCAAGATAATAATTTCCCATGAGAATCCCTCCGTATCCTGTTTCTCAGAAACCTGTTATCCGTACCTGCTTTCCGGAATCGCTGTTCCGTATCCTTCTTCTCCGAAAATGAGGCCATCCCGATAAACGGAACGGCCTCGTCTTCATTTGTCACAGTTTATTTCTCGGTAACGACACCCTTCTGCAGAATGATGTTTGCATAAAGGGCTTTCTCTCCTGTCGCTACGATGCAGTAGGTCTTCTTTGCTTCCTCATAGAAAGCAAACCGCTCGATGTTTCCGACCGCCTTCGCTCCGCGCTTGTCGTGCTTTGCGATGATCTTTTTGTATTCATTCCAGATCGGGGTCTTGACCGGATCGCCGGGAACGACTTCCATCAGCGTGACCGGTTTTTCAACATACGGATCCAGAGGCATGACCGTCAGGATGGCATCCAGAAGTTCCGGTACGCCGTGTCCGTCCGCACGGATGACGATGCAGTCCTTCCCCATCGACTCAGCCGGGAAGTTTCCGTCACCCAGGCAGATGCGGTCTCCGTGTCCCATTTCATCGAGGACCATCAGCAGTTCCGGGGAAATAATTTTCGGTACTCCGTTCAGCATAGTTTCGATCTCCTTTTCAATTATTTATACATCGGGCCGAAGTTTTTGCATGCCCTGAAGTCAGCGCCTTCTTTATCCATTCCGAATGCATTCCATGCAGCCGGACGATAGATCTTGTCATCCGGTACGTTGTGCATGCAGACCGGGATGCGAAGCATCGAAGCCATCGTGATGATGTCCGCGCCGATATGGCCGTAGCTGATGGCGCCATGGTTGGCTCCCCAGTTGTTCATCATCGTATAAGCATCCTTGAATGCGCCTTCGCCGGTCACTCTCGGTGTAAACCATGTGCACGGCCATGTGTAGTCGGTTCTCTTCCAGAGCTTGTCCGTTACCTCATCCGGAAGCTTGACTGACCAGCCTTCGGCAATCTGGAGCACCGGGCCGAGACCCTGGACTCTGTTCAGACGGAGCATTGTCATCGGCATTTCGTAATTGGTCAGGAACCTTGAAGAGAAGCCGCCGCCTCTGAAATAGCCGTTGTCGGCTGCACACCACTCGGTTGCCTTGAGCATAGCCTTCTGATCTTTTTCCGTTACTTCATACCACGGCTTGATGACTGCGTTTCCGTCTTTGTCCTTCGAAGCACCGGAAGCATCCAGGCAGCATGCGCCGGAGTTGATCAGGTGAATGAAGCCGTCAGCTTCTTTTGCCTTGCCTTCGATTTCATAGCCGGTCACTCTCTTGACGGCAGCGCCGCTCCAGTAGGTACGGACATCCGCAAACATCTGTGCGCGGTTTGTCAGGAGTTTCATGAACAGCATGCCGAGGCCGTTGAGCGTATCATTTTCCGTTGCAAGGACGTACGGTTCACGTGCTCCGTTCCAGTCGAAGGAGGAGTTCAGCAGGGCTTCTGAATAATCGCCGTTCGGATAGAAGTCTGTCCACTGTCTCTGTCCCTGGAAGCCTGCGCAGATGGCATTGTGGCCGATCATTTCCTCGCCGCAGTTCTTCGGAAGGTTCTTGTTGCCGTTCAGCATATCTTTGATGATGACCATCATCTTGACGACGAACTCCCAGTCTTTCTTCTTCTGAGCCGGGCTCTTCTTGATGAATGCCGGGTTCTTGTCGAGACCTTCCGGGCAGTTCTTCTTGGTCCATGCGAGGGCTTTCTTGAATTCCTTCTCGTCATAGATGCCTTCTGACATGCGGCGGATGATTTCGACTTCATCAACAGATTCCACTCTCATACCGAGATATTTCTCGATGAATTCCGGAGAGATCATGGAGCCGCCGATACCCATCGTGACGGAGCCGATCTGCAGATAGGACTTGCCTCTCATCGTTGCAGCGGCAACCGCTGCACGGCCGAAGCGAAGCATCATTTCCTGTACGTCTGCCGGAATCTTTCCGTCATCTGCTTCCTGGACATCGCGTCCGTAGATACCGAATGCCGGAAGTCCTTTCTGTGCATGCGTCGCCAGTACGGATGCCAGATAGACTGCGCCCGGACGCTCGGTTGCATTGAGGCCCCAGACTGCCTTGATGGTATTCGGATCCATATCCATTGTCTCGGAGCCGTAGCACCAGCACGGCGTGACGGTCAGGGTAATCGCGACACCGTTCTTGCGGAACTTCTCTTCACATGCTGCTGCCTCGCCGACACGGCCGATCGTCGTATCTGCAATAATGACTTTAACCGGTTCCCCGTCGGAATACTTCAGATTGTCTTTAAAAAGCTTCGCTGCAGACTTTGCCATTCCCATTGTCTGCTCTTCCAGCGACTCACGGACCTTCAGCGGTCCTCTGCGTCCGTCGATAACCGGACGGATACCGATAACCGGATAATCTCCTACATACCTGTTTGCTGCCATAGATCGTTTCCTCCGTTTCTGAACTTGATTTTTTAAGCCGGTTCGCCTGAACCGCTCTGTTAAGTGCAGTATAATGCTTTCTTTTCAGGATTACTTGTGCTAAAATAACTAAAAGTAGTACAAAATTCACTTTTTATGTTTTATTTACCGATGATGAGCCCTCCGTGGCGGGACAGGAGTCTAAAAAATGCAGTTTCTCGACTATCATGAGAACAAACAGCACGGAACCTATGACTTTCCGTTCGAATTCTATCACGTGGACCAGAACCATCCGCAGTACATCATGTCCTATCACTGGCACTCCGAGTATGAAATCATCCGCATCCTGACCGGTGAGCTCCGCGTGACGCTGGATGAAAAAACCGTCGAGGCCAGAGAAGGGGATATCCTTTTCGTCAACGGCGGTGTCCTGCATGCCGCGATGCCTGCCGCCTGCGTCTACGAATGCCTGGTCTTCGATCTGGATTCCTTCCAGCACAGCACGACGGTCTGCCGCACCATGATGCAGGAAATTGCCGACCATACCATCCTGGTCGATGATTTCTTTCCGCCGGAAACTGCCGGCATCCATCAGACAGTCTGGAACATTTTCGATACGATGAAAGAACGGGCGGAAGGCTATGAGCTTTCCGTCTTCGGGCTGCTCTATGCTTTCTTCGGGCAGATCTACAGTACGCACAGCTATCATGAAGATACCGGGAGCAGCCGCCGCAACTACAAGCGCCTGACCCAGATGCGCTCTGTTCTTGAACTGATTGAATCGCACTATCATGAGCCTCTGACGCTTCCGATGATTGCCAACGCCGCCGGCATGTCCCCGAAATATTTCTGCCGTTTCTTTGCGGCGATGACGCACCGCAAGCCGATGGAATACCTGAATCATTACCGCATCGAAAAAGCCTGCTGCGAGCTTTCTTCTTCCGATACTTCTGTCACGGAAATCGCCTATGACTGCGGCTTCAGCGATCTCTCCTATTTCATCAAAACGTTCAAGCGCTACAAAGGAATCACGCCCGGGAAATACAAACGTCATCCGGCCTGACTCTTCTTCCGGAATCCGTCTGCACTTCCCGTGAAACTTTTCCTTCCCCTTTCCCTGAAACCGCGTTAAAATAGAAGAGTTTTACAGGCTGTTTTCACGAAAGGAATAGGTTCCGCAGTAAAATGAAGAAGTTCCGCAGTATTGTTTTCCCTGATCCGTCCGATACGAAACGATCCGTGCGAATCCTGCACTGGGTGTTCAATCTTGTTCTCCTCCTGATCTGGTGTGCCGCTCTTACGGCTATGAGTCTTTGGTTTTCAGGTGCCAACTACGGCCCGGAGCTCTATCAGAGCTACTTTAAATATCCGCTGATTTTCTTCCTGAACTTTCTTCCGGTCGTCATCATTGCCCTGCTGTTTTTTCTGATTATCAACCGGATGTGGCCGGCCATCCTGATCAGTGCGGTTCTGGTGCTGAGCCCTTCCGTCGCGGAATACTTCAAGGTCCTGTACCGCGGCGATCCGCTTATGGCTTATGACTTTTTCCTGATTGGGGAAGCCTTCAATATGTCCGGCGACAATTACTCCATCGCGCCGACACCTGTCATGTGGGTCTTTTTTATCCTTTCCGCTTTATTTTCCGTATTTGCCTTCTTCTTCATGAAGGCAAAAATCAGCAGGCGTTTCGTCTGGATCCGTCCGGTCGGAGCTGCCGCCCTGATCCTGCTCTGCTTCCCGCTGTATAAAAATGTCTATACGGATGCAGCCGTCTACAACAAAACGATCCATGAGGCGGACATCAAGTTTTCTGACGGCTATGTCCTGAATGAAACGTGGAATGCGGCAGACCGCTGGTGCAGCCGCGGCGTCCTTTATCCCCTGATCTATACGACAACGTATATCACGAATGAAAAACCCGAAGGCTATAACAAAACGGAAGCGAAAGAAGCGCTCTCTTCCTATGCTTCCGGAGACATTGCGGAAGACAAGAAGGTCAACGTCATCTGCATCATGCTGGAATCCTTCAGCGATTTTTCGGAATACAGCGATACGCTTCAGTTTGAAGAAGATCCCTATGAAACCTTCCATGACCTGCAGTCGGAAGGCGTTTCCGGAAGCCTGGTCGTCAACGTTTTCGCAGGCGGAACCTACAACACGGAACGCTGCTTCATTACCGGCGATACAAAAATGTTCGCCCAGTACCGCGAGCCGACTTCCTCGTATGCACGCTATTTCAAGAGTCAGGGATATTATACGGAATACTGTCATCCGTATTACGGATGGTTTTATTCCCGGCAGGCTGTCGAAAATTATTTCGGCTTCGATGCTTTCCATTTCCTGGACGAGACATTCGAAGAGCCAACGGAAACGCAGTTCTATCAGGACAGCGATCTCTTTCCGCAGATTCTCGACTACATGGAAGATGCCAATGAAAAGGACATGCCTTATTTCAATCAGACCGTCACGATGCAGAACCACGGCCTCTACAATTCAACGGAACTGAAGAATCCGGATCATGAATACATCGCGAAGGGCGATCTCAGCAGTGACGTCTACTATGTCATCAACAATTATTTCGAAGGCCTGAATCAGACCAGCCAGGCACTCTCTTCCCTGCTCGACGGCCTGAGGAACAGCGACTCGCCGACGGTCGTCGTCTTCTTCGGCGACCATAAACCTTATCTCGGGAGCAGCTGGAGCGACGGTACGGAAGGGGTTTACGATGCCCTGGGAATCGACATCGACGAGAGTACGGACGAGGGATTCCTCAGCCATTACACGACTCCGTGGACGATCTGGGCAAATGATTCCGCCAAAGAAACTCTCGGAACTGACTTTTCCGACGAAGACGGCAAGTCGTTCTCACCGTGCTTCCTGATGATGAAGCTTTTCGACGAATGCGGCTACACCGGCGATTCCAACATCAACGCGCTCCGCGAACTGTACGGCTACACGGATGTCATCAGCGACAGCGGTGAATTCCGCGTAAACGGAGAACTTACCGATACACTCCCGGATGAAGCCCAGGCTGTATACGATAAGTTCCTGAAAATGCAGTACTATCGGTTTGCGGATTACGAAGAAGAATGACGGTCAGACTGCAGCCGGCAGAAAATTCAGACTGCCGGCTGCTCCTTTTCTATTTCAGACGTGATGCCAGTTCTTCGCTGTCAGGAAATACGACCCGGTAGGCATCGTCCACTGCTTTTGTCAGAATCCGGCATTCTTCCGTAAGGCCGAGAGAATCCGGCATGGTGTGTGCAATGGCAGCAGCCTCCGCCGCCGCTTTGCCCGCCACGGAATCTTCACTCATATGTCCCAGTCCGAGAATATAAGAGCCGTACTGTTTATCTTCCTTGCAGAGATAGAAATACAGCGTTCCCAGATGCTTGATTTCCAGATAGAGGAGATCCTCCCCTTTCTGTCCGTGAGCCTTCATCTTTTCGAATCCCATGTTGATCAGTTCTTTCTTCACTTCACGGATATGTCCGCGTTTGGAGAACGGCTGATTGACGGCATTCCCGATAAATCTTAAATTGATCCAGGCGGTCAGATAAACATCCTTCGTTACCTCCGCCTTCTTTTTTCCGTATTCCGGATAGCGGATCTCAAAAAGCTCTTCCCGGATTTTATCTTCCTCCGGGCACAGTCCTCTTTCAACAGCCAGATCCAGCATTTCCTTTCTCAGTGCCGGTTCCCGTTCGTTGTAATAGCAGTCCGGCCACGCAAGCAGCTTTTCCTCTGCGGGAGCACTGTTCGTCATCACGTTCTTTTTCTTTTCCTGATTGAAAAATGACATTCGCGGTTCCTCTCTTTTCCTGGATTCCTGTCTGCGGTGTCTTTAACCGTTTTATTTCTGCAGCTTATTCTGCTGTTCATTTCTGTTGCTCATTTCTGTTGCTCATTTCTGCAGCTTATTTCCGTTTTCTGTCCTGCTTTTTCGCCAGATCTGCCCAGGTGACGTCTCCCTGCGTGGAGACCCAGTCCTCCTCGAAATCATCGACGGCTTTCTTGACCGCCGCCATCTGGAATGCCGAGGAAATGAGTGCCGGCTGCACAGTCGCTGCCTGTGCTCCCGCCAGATACGCCCTGACCACCTGGTCGACGTTCTTGAAGCTTGCTGCCAGAATCGTGCAGTCTGCTTCATTTTCATCAATCATGTCACGGAACGCAGAGATCGTATCTTCAAAATCAACGTCCAGGCTGCACATGCGGTTGCAGTACGGAGCGATGAAATCCGCTCCTGCCATAATGGCCATGAATCCCTGGATCTTCGTATAAATTGCTGTCGCCGTGACATTGACATCCTGAGACTTCAGGATCTGCATCGCCTTGAGTCCTTCTTCAGTCGTCGGGATCTTGATATAGACGTTCTCGTCTACTTTGTTGAGAATGGCAATGGCATCTTCCACCATTCCCTTCGCATCCTCCGCGACGACCTGCGCATGCAGGGTTCTGTCCGGACCGATGATCTTCCGGATTTCCCTGAGCCGTTCGAAGGCATCGATTTTCCCTTCCGCCTTCAGAATGCTGGGGTTGCTCGTCACGCCCGTAATCGGATAGACCGGAAGATATTTCTCAATCAGTTCCGTATTCGCACAGTCAAATAATAATTCCATCTTTTCCTTTCTGAAAATGAATTCGTCTCAGCCGCCGATTTTTTCGATCTGAATCTGCGGCAGCAGGTTCTCCATATCGCTCATGACAAAGAATCCTGTCTCTTCCCTCATCGCGGACGCCGCCGAAATCGCACTGGCCTTCCTCAGCACTTCCGCAATCGGAAGCTTCTCGGAAAGACCGATGGCATATCCGGCAATCATGGAATCGCCGCAGCCGACGGTGTTGACGGCATTGATCTTCGGTACCCTCGCCCGGAAAATGCCTTCTTCACATACCACGAAAGATCCATCTGCACCCAGGGAAACCGCCACAATCGGAATTCCTTTTTTATGGACTTCTTCTGCAGCCTCAACCATCCTGTCGAAGTCCGTGCAGTTCCTGCCCGTCAGCATCTGAATCTCATCGATGTTCGGCTTAATCATAGTCGGAAGAGCTTCTATTCCCATTGTAAGCAGTTTGCCGGATGTGTCAAGAATCACCTTTTTCCCTGCTTCTTTGACTATGGCGATCAGCTTCTGATAGGCTGCTCCGTCAAGTCCTTTCGGAACGCTCCCGGAAATTTCCACGATGTCCGCCTGTTTCACAAGTTCCCTGTAATGCTCCGTGAATCTCCCGAAATCATCCGGGGTCACGGTAAAACCCGGTTCCAGAAACTCTGTCTGTTCTTTGTTCTTCTCATCCCATATATTGATGCAGGAACGGCTTTCATCCTGCAGATGATAAAATGCCGACCGGATTCCCATCGGCTTCAGCTTCTCTTCAATGTAATTTCCGGCATGGCCGCCGACAAAACCGGTTGCCGTGACATCCGCTCCGTAAATGGCTGCCGGCTTGGAAACATTCAGTCCTTTCCCACCGGGCGTATAGGTACATTCCTTTACCCGGTTCACTTCTCCTTTTCGGAATTCCTCCACTACATATCTTTTATCAATTGCCGCGTTCAATGTCGTTGTCAGAATCATTTTCCTCTCCTCTTCCGCATTCACCCGAAACGTTTCGCTTTTATTCCATTATACAGGTCTCTGCAGAAAAATCAAGTCTGCAGAGGACAATTACGAAAGCCGGAAAGAATTCTTTTATGAAAAGAGGAGCTGCCCTTCCGGGCAGCCCCTCCTGATTCATTTTCCCGTATGTCTTAAAGATTAGTCGTAAAGGTTCGGGCTGATAGACGGATCTGCCATGTTGGTGCTGTCGTACCAATAGCCATCCATCGGCATATCTTTGATTGTTGTTCCGTTCGCGCATGCTGTCAGAGCGTAGATGCAGTAGTAGCCCATCATCAGAGGAGACTGTGTGATAGCGCCTGCCATCGTTCCATCAGAGATAGCGCCCTTGATTGTGGAGCCGGCATCGAATCCGATAGCAACCATGCCCTTGGACGGATCAGAATTCAGGACAGAAAGGTTGTTGTTTGCTGCAAGGACACCTTCAGCGGATGTCTGGTTGGATCCGAAGATACCGATTGTATCGGACTTGCTCATGATCTTGGAAGCTTCTGTAGAGCAAAGGTCAACTGTTGTCTGAGCCGGAACTGCAACTTCGATGATGACGTTGGCATCTGCTTCTTTGCCGTTAGCGCCTTCAGCTGCATTGACATAGTACTCATTGCCTGTAACTGCAACTGTCTTGCCGTCAGCGATGATCAGTTTGATCATTTCGTTGATGAATCCAAGACCACGCTGCTGGATGTTCGTAGCGGTTGCATCCTGGTTGATTTCACCGATTCTGATCTGTGATGTAGCGGATGTGATCTTGTCTTTCAGGATTTCATGCATCTTGTCAGCTGCAAGCAGTCCGGCTTTGCCGTTGTCCGTTGCGATCGTAGCTGCGACTGTTCCTTCCGGAGCGCCGGCAACACCTGTATCGAAGAGGACGACCGGGACATTGGCTGTCTTTGCCTGAGTCAGAGAATCCTTAACGGATTCAGCGTCGCAGGCTGCAAGAGCGATGCCGTTCGGCTTGGCGGAAATAGCACTGTTAAGCATGTTGACCTGATCGGCGATATCGGACTCACTGTTCGGGCCCTGTGCCGTGTAGGAAACTTTGTCGGATCCGAGTTCGGAAACTGCCTGATCCATGCCCTTCAGGGCTGCCTGCCAGTAGGTTGACTGGAAGCTCTTGACAACGACGTTGAATGTGTAGGTTCCTTTAGCTGTAACGCCTTCGAATTCCGTTCCCTTCAGCAGGTCTGAACTGGATCCGGATGTGGAAGCTGCCGTAGAAGCTGCTGTGGAAGCTGCCTTGGAAGCCGCTGTGGAAGCCGCTGTAGAAGCCGCCGTGGAAGCTGCCGTGGAAGCTGCTGTGGAAGCTGCCTTGGAAGCTGCTGTTGAAGCTGCTGTGGAAGCTGTTGAAGAGCCGCCGCAGCCTGCAAGCATTGTAGCTGCCATTGCTGCACTTAAAACCATAGCCAAAATCTTCTTTTTCATTTTTTTCCTCCTTGTTTGTGTAAAAATGAAATTATATAAAGTCCGGACTTGCCGGAATCTTTATCACTATGATGGAACTGTCTTTATGCTGCTGCCTGTCCTGTTGCAATAGCCCGGCGTTTCTTGACGATATCGATCATGACCGCGCCGATCAGGATAGCTCCTGTAATCACCTGCTGCCAGTTTGCCTGCAGTCCGATGAACGGAAGTCCTACCTTCAGAAGGCAGATGACATAGACACCGAAGAAGGTCCCTTCAATCGAACCGCTGCCGCCTGTAGCTGAAACGCCGCCGACGATTGCTCCGCCGATAGCATCAAGCTCCACGCCTGCTCCTGTGCCCGGCTGGATAGTCGGAATGGCCGATGCATACGGGATTGCCGCAAGTCCTGCAAAGAGTCCGCAGACGACGTAAGCCATAATGTGGAAGAACTTGACGTTGATGCCGGAAAGGATCGTTGCTTCCTTATTACTGCCGATGGCAATGACGTAGCGTCCGAATTTTGTGTGCTTCAGCACGAAGGCCATGATGACCATCAGGATGATGACCCAAAGGAAACCAAGCGGTATCTTCGTGTTATTGCCCGTCGTGATCTTGAAGATGCTGTGGAACCATCCGCCCGGCTGTTTATCTGTCGGCCACGGAACCGTGCTCTTGAATGTCAGAAGAGAGCCGAGGCCTCGTGTGATCATGCAGGTACAAAGTGTTGCCAGGAATGCCGGAAGGTCCATGACCGCAACCAGCACGCCGTTGAGTGCTCCGATGCCGATTCCGAAAAGCAGTGCTACCAGGATGCCTACAATGACCGGGACCCCTGCATTGCGGACCAGATAGCCGCCGACCAGTGCATAGCAGACCATTCCTGTTCCGATACTCAGGTCAACACCGCCTGTAATCAGGGGGAATGCTACGCCGATGCCCATCAATACATAGTAGTAAGACATATCCAGCAGTGTCACGAAGGTCGTATATTTCCTGAAGTCCGCACTGGCAATCATGAATATTGCAGACAGCAGGATAACGACCAGGATGACAATATACTTCTGATTGCTGAATAACGATAATACCGATTTCTTCTTGGTCTTTTCCATCTCTTCCCTCCTACTTGATATCCCGTGTTGCCTTATCCATGATCTTCTCCTGCGTAGCTTCTTCAATCTTCAGCTCGCCGGTCTTCTTGCCCTCGCACATGATCACGATTCGGTCGCTCATCCTGAGGATTTCCTGCATTTCGGAAGAAATCATGATGATTGATTTTCCTTCGGATGCCAGGCGGTTCATCAGTTTGTAGATTTCATTCTTGGCACCGACGTCAATGCCTCGTGTCGGTTCGTCGAAAATCAGGATATCACAGTTCTTGACCAGCCACTTTGCAATGACGATCTTCTGCTGATTGCCGCCGGAAAGATTGACGACCAGCTGGTCTGCAGACGGCGTCTTGGTATCCAGCTCCTTGATATAGGTTTCAGCAGCTTCCTTCTCTTTTGCCTTGTTGATGAAGATTCCGCTGATGTAATCATCAAGGCAGGCAAGCGTGGAGTTCTCTGTAATCGACTTCTGGACCACCACTCCGTATCTCTTGCGGTCTTCCGAAAGATATCCGATTCCGTGATGCACCGCGTCTTCCGGAGAATTGATTTCCACTTTCTTGCCGTTGATGTAGATATCACCGGACTGTTTCGGATCTGCACCGAAGACGGCTCTTGCTGTCTCTGTACGTCCGGCGCCCATCAGTCCTGAGAAACCGAGGATCTCGCCCTTATGAAGCTCGAAGCTGACATCCTGAACCATCTTTCCTGCATTCAGGTGGTCAACCTTCAGTACGACCGGAGCATCATCCGGAACAAGGCTCTTCTCTTTCGGCTGCTCGTAAATGACACGGCCGACCATCATCTTGACGATATCGTCCTTCGTGCAGTCCTTGGTGATCAGGGTTCCGACGTAAGTACCGTCTCTCATGACTGTGACGCGGTCCGTGATGACCTTGATTTCATCCATACGATGGGAGATGTAAATGATTCCCATATTCTGCTCACGAAGGTCACGGATAATGGTAAACAGATCATCGATTTCCTTTTCCGTAAGTGCTGCGGACGGCTCATCGAAAATGATAACCTTGCATTCGTGGGAAATGGCTTTCGCAATTTCGCACATCTGCTGCTTGCCGACTGTCAGGTTGCTCATTTTCTCGGTCGGATTGATTTCAATATGAAGACGGTCAAACAGCTTCTTGGATTCCTCCACCATTTTCCTGTCGTTGATCTTGATGCCGCTCATAAACTCGCGTCCGATAAAAATGTTCTGGGCAACTGTCAGATCGCCGACCATGTTCAGCTCCTGATGCACGATGACGATTCCGGCTTCCTGAGCCTCTCTGGTGTTGTGGAATTCCGCTTCTTTTCCTTCGTAGATAATCTTGCCGGAATCCTTGGAATAAATTCCCGTCAGGACCTTCATCAATGTTGATTTACCGGCACCATTCTCACCCATGAGAGCATGGACTTCACCGCGGTTCAGATTGAAATGAACGTGGTCCAGAGCATGCACGCCGGGGAATGACTTGTCGATTTCTTCCATTCTTAATATTTCTTCGCCCATTGTCTTCTCCTTTATCTTTCTGCTTCCGATTTACAGAAGTGCGGTCATTATTTCCTTCTGCGTCTAGCCAGGACATCGGCGTAGACTGCAACGATGACGATGACGCCGGTAATGATCAGCTGGACATCCTTTGCAAGGCCGAGGGCCAGGATGCCTTCCTGAAGAAGGGCGATGATGAAGACGCCGATGACCGTGCCGCCGATGGAGGCAAGTCCGCCTGCCATGGAAGTTCCGCCCATGACGCATCCTGCGATTGCTTCATTGTTGTACTGATCGCCGTAGTTCGGCTGGACCGTTGTATACGTTGCAACGAAGAAGAGAGCTGCGATGCCGACCAGAATGCCGCAGATGACATAGGCAAGCATCAGCCATTTTCTGACGTTGACGCCGGAGAGCCTGACGGCTTCCTTATTGCTGCCGAGGCAGAGGATGTAGCGTCCGATTCTCGTATTGTTGAGGATTACGGCACAGATTGCTGCTCCGACCAGGAAGAGAATCAGTCCCATGGGGAAATCCCCGACCTTTACGATGCTTCTGAACCAGCCGCCGGCCTCTTCGGCTCTCGGCCAGCTGATGGACTGCGTCTTTGTGAAAATAGAAGCAGCGCCTTTTGCGATATTCATGGATGCCATGGATACGATGAACGGCGGGACATCCCAGTAAGCAACCAGATATCCGTTGAACATACCGAAGAGAAGTCCGACGAGGATGCAGAGGATGACTGCGACTGCCATCGGTACGTGATAGGTTCCGAAGCAGTAGCCCGAAATCAGGGCACAGCAGAACATGACAGGCCCGATACTGAAATCAATGCCGCCGGTCGCAATAACAAACGTAACGCCCAGTGACAGGAAGCCAAGGAAATAAACATAGTTCAGTGTTCCCATCAGATGGGAGCTTCCGAGAAATCCCTTGATTGCCACACTGAAGATGACATACATCAGGATCAGAACGCCGGCCAGAACGATCCGGTTGAAACCCACTTTCTTGACAAAAGCAGAGTTCTTGAATTTTTCCACTTCTATTCCCTCCATCTTTGCAGAGTTTCTGTGAAGAATACCTTAGAATCTGCGGAGGCACCCTATCACAACCATGAACATTATATGTCCTGACTGTGAACGAATAGAATTGAAAATCGTCCTGAAAATGGTTAAATTTTTCTTCGGCGTAAGAACGCCCCCGTAAATGGTTTTCACGGGGGCCAAAGACCCGTCCGGTCAGTTTTCCGTAAACGGGAAGAGAAGTTTCTGGTTTTCTTCTGAATAGAGATTATCAACCGTGACCAGTTTGGAACCGGATTCCAGATTGGCCGTCACTGTGCCGTGATGGAGAAGGTTCCATGCCTGCTGGATTCCGAGATAGCCCATATTGTAGGGCTTCTGAATGACGATGCCGCTGAAAACCCCTTCCTCCATCATGCGGATTTCTTCCAGAGAGCTGTCAAAGCCTACGATCTTCACCGCACCGGTCTTGCCCGCGGTGCGGATGGCTTTTGCCGCCCCTACTGCGGACGGTTCATTTAAGCCGATGATCATGGAAAGATCGGGATATTTCGCCAGAAGATCCATCGTCAGCGAATAGGCCTTGTCTGCAGAGGAACCGCTGTATTCAATATCCGTGATATTGTCCGCCTTGCTGCCGAGACCTTCCCGGACTCCCTTTTCACGGTCGATGGCCGTCGAAGCTCCCTTGACGTGTTCCACCAGAGCAATCTTTGCATCATCGGTCAGAAGTCCCGCCGCATATTCCCCGAGCAGTTTCCCCGCTTCGACATTGTTGGTGGCCACGATGGCATCCTGAACATCCCGGTCGACGATCGAGTCGATCAGCACGACTTTGATCCCCGCATTTTTCGCCTTTTCAAGGAGATCCGTCGTCTCCGTATAGCTGCAGGGCGCAACCAGCAGGGCATCCGGTTTTTCTTCGATGGCTTTCTCAATCAGCGCATTCTGGCTTGCCCAGTCCTCTTCATCCGGCCCTGCTTCGATGGTCAGATCCACCTCATATTCCTTGGCACCCATTTTGGCACCGGCAATCAGCGATTTCCAGAAATCATTGCTTTCATCAATGATTTTCGGAATAAAAATCATCCGGTATTTTTTGGTTCCGGAAGAAAAGGACATAAAAAGGACAGCCGCAGCGGCTGCGGCCGCTATAAGAATCATGATCACAATCCGGCTTTTCTTATTCTTCATGAGCCTCTCCTCCTTCCATCGGGATGGTTACGGTCGCCGTCGTCCCTTTTCCGGGCTCACTTTCATAAGAAATGCCGTAGGCTTCTCCGTAGTAAAGCTTCAGACGTCTCTGCACATTATAGATGCCGACCCCGTTCTTGGAACGGTTGACATGATGATGTTCAAAAATATGCAGCAGGGTATCCCTGTCCATGCCGACGCCGTCATCAGTGATGGTAATGACGGCATTCCTGCCGTCGCGGAAGGCATGAACCTTCAGCTTGCCGATTCCTTCCCGCACCTTGATGCCGTGGTTGATGGAATTTTCGATGATCGGCTGAAGGACCATTTTTACGATTTTGACATAGCGGACATCATCATCGATCGTGACTTCATAATCCAGCTTGTCCTGAAAACGGTATTTCTGGATCAGCAGGTAGCTTCTGCAGTAATCAATCTCCTGCGGAAGAGAAATTTCCTCGTCTTCAACGCTGATACCCTGACGGAACAGCCTCGAAAGGGCAGCCGTCATCTGCACGACTTCCTCGTTCTTGCCGGCCTCCGCCATCCAGATGATGGAATCCAGCGTATTATACAGAAAATGGGGATTGATCTGGGACTGAAGCGCTTTCAGTTCGCTCTTTCTCTTTTCTTCCTGCTCACGGTTGTTTTCCTGCACCAGCTGATCGATGCGCTCCGTCATCGTATTGAAGCCCTTCGTCAGCTGACCGATTTCATTATCGCTCACGACCGGTACAATCGCTTTTTTGAATTCGCCCCGTTCAGCTTCCTTCATCGAATTCAGGAGATTGAAGACAGGACTGGTAATGCCCCTGGAAATATAATCTGAAAGAAGAAGGGCAAGCAGGAGGATGCCGCCGGACATCAGGATATACATGCCCAGCGTCCGGTTGTCATTCCTTGTCAGTTCTGAAGTATAGGCAACCCCGACCGTTGTCCATCCCGTCATCTTCGAGGTGGATTTCGTATAGAGACGGCTGTCGCTGCCGCTGCCGATCGTGAAGCTGCTGTTCTGCGCTTTCCTGACTTCTTCCGTCCTCTCATTTTTCAGACCGCCGTAAATCAGCTGCTGCTGCGGATGATAAATCAGGTTCCCGGAAGCATCCATGATGAAGACATATCCCTTGTCCCCGATCTTATTGTCGTTGCAGAGGTTGCTGATGACGGAATAATTCAGATCGATGAAAAAGATTCCGTGGACTTCACCGGTGCTGCTGTCCGTGATCGGACGGCTGAGCGTAATGACCCACTGGTAGGAAGTCGTAATCGCATTCTGGACATGCGATGCGGAAATGGAGATTCCGTCCGGATTGGCCATTGTGTTCCGGAACCATTCCTGCCTGGACATCTGTGCGTACGGAATCAGCGAACTGAAGCCGCGGTTTACGACGCTCTGGTCCGTGTCGGAAACGGCTGCGATGTTGTAGATATCCGAACGGCTGTCGAGGACGGCTGAAAACTCGGAAATCATGCGGGCATACTCTTCTTCCCGGATTTCCTGTGTCTGATTCGTACGGAAAAGATACTTCTGAAGGTCCGTGCTTTTCGAGACGATATCCGAGATATTCTGCATGTTCTCAATATAGGAATCGATGTTGGAGTTGACCTGCGCCGTGATGTGGTCAGAATAAGTGATGGCATTGTCGATTGCCGTCGTATAGGTATAATTCAGGGAAATCAGCGCAAAAAGAATCAGGGCTGCCACGATCAGGACTGTAAAAGAAAACATGATGGATGCCCTGATTGTCCGGAACCGGTTCAGGAAAAACAGCATCGGCTGTTTCTTCATGCCTTCGTCTCCCTTGAGAAATCAGAAGGCGACTGTCCCGTAGCCTTCTTGAATACGATGCTGAAATAATGCGGATCCAGGTATCCGACCCGCTCCGCGATTTCGTAATTTCGCAGCGTCGTATCCGTCAGCAGTTCCTTGGCCTTCTCAATACGGATTGCTGTCAGTTTTTCCATAAAAGTCATTCCCGTATACTCTTTGAACAGTGAGCTGAAATGACTGGCGCTGATGCCCAGATAGGAGCATAGTCCGTTCAGGTTCAGTTCAGGCTCTGCATAATGCTCATTCAGATAATCAATCGCCAGAATGGCCTGCAGCTGTCCGTTTGAGGAGACCAGACTGCGCATGGTCTCAGCGCTCCGGTACGCATAGGAACGGAGTGCCGTCAGTCCTTCATTCAGGCTCTGACTTTTTGCGATTTCATCCAGCTGCTTCTTTTCCTCCGGATGGAGATCTTCTCCCGGCTGCGCCGTGAGCTTTCTCATTTCCATAACGGTCCTGAAAATCTGCTGCAGATACAGACGGCACCGGTTTTCACTGATTTTCCTTCTGCCCAGCGTCTCGGCAATCTCTTCAAAAAGTAGTGCGATTTTTTCATGGCTGCAGCTTTTGATGGCAACAGTAAGCTTTGAAAGAGCATCCCCCAGGTCGACGTCCTGGTCAAGATCTCCTGCATCCGCTTCCATATCCAGGAAATAGCCCTCTCCGAGGACGTAACGGTAATCCATCGATTCCATGGCGTTCCTGTACGAAATGCCGAAATCCCTGACGGTCCGTACACTCTTTCCGATTCCGAAAGACGTTCCCAGATGCATGACATTGCTGATGGTATCCTGGCACAGATGGCACAGACATACGGCCTCCTTCCGGAAATCCGCAGCCTTTTTGGTATAAAGCAGCAGAAGGATATAGCGGTCACGGCTTTGGAACGCCAGACCTTTTTCCTCATTCCTCAGTATTTCCGAGCATATATTCTCAATCGCAAAAAAATACAGGGAATCATCCTGGCTCTCTCCCGTGCGGATCCTGTTCGGATCGTTCCAGCTGTCGACCCGGATGCAGGCAACACAGTAAGCCTGATAATTGAAAATGATGCCGGCTTCTTTCAGCTCATTCAGTGTGCCGCTGTTGTCCCCGCTGTCCAGCATGAGATCTCCGAGGAGTCTGGAAGTAATCGCTGTCTGGTTCTTCCGGTAATTCTGATACACTTCCGTGAGCTCATTCATTTTCCGGGTATTGCTTTCGGAGTCCTCAAGCCGCTTGTGGACCTTGACCAGGACTTCCGTCAGCTCACTTGCCGTCACAGGCTTTAAAATGTATTCGACAACTTTGTACTGAATCGCCTTCTGTGCATATTCAAATTCGGAGAAGCCCGAAAAGATCACGATTGCTGTATCCGGATAGCGTGTATAAAGATAGCGTGAAAGCTCCATGCCGTCCATATAGGGCATGTTGATATCTGTGATGACCAGGTCGACAGGCCGGTGCTCGATGAATTCCACTGCCTGTTTTCCGTTCTCACAGTCTCCTGCAAACTCGAAGCCGAGCTCATTCCATTTTATCTTATCCCGGATGACCGTCCTTACGAGAGGTTCATCATCAACCAAAAGAACGCTGAACATACTGATTCTCCGTAAAATAAAAATCTCAGCAGGAAAATTTTCCCTGCTGAGATTGATTATACCACATCATATCCTCTGAACGCTATTCCACGATGAAACCATTTTCATCCCACAGATCATGCCAGTCATCCGCACCCGGCCACAGGAAAACCTGTCCCTTGACAAGGCGGTTGCCGCATTCCAGTTTTGAGATTCTCTCCATTTCCTCATCGGTCAGCGGATCTTCCGTAAAGGCCTTCAGGTTGCTCATGTACTCATTTTCGTGAACCGAGAACGGAATCGGAATCTGGCCATGCTTCTGTGCCCATTTCAGGGCGATGATTGCCGGATGGACTCCGTGCGCCTGTGCGATTTCCTTCATCGTCGGCGTCTGCAGGTCCGCAACATCTTCCGCGCACATATCCCTCTCCGGTCTCTGCGGAGAGCCCAGCGGCATGAAACCGACCGGCTGGATGCCTTCTTTTACAAGATAGTCAAACAGTTCCTGCTGCTGGAAACAGACGTGGCATTCCAGTTCGCAGGCTGCCGGCTTGACCGAAAGCTTCGGCAGAACTGCATCCAGTTTCGGGATTGTCATATTGGAAATGCCGATGTTTCGGACAAGTCCTTCTTTTTTCAGAGCCGCGATCTGCTCATAAGTGTCGACGAATTCATCAACGGAGAACGGCCTGGAATCCGGATTGCGGGAATCCACGTCGCAGTGCGGTGCATGATAGTTCGGGAACGGCCAGTGGATATAATACATATCCACGTAATCGCACTTCAGGTCCTGAATGCTCTTCGTGCAGGCCTCGCGGACCTTCCTGTGCATATCGTTCCAGACCTTCGTCATGATGAAAAGATCTTTTCTCGTAACGGTTCCAGCATCAAATGCGGACTGGAAGACTTCGCCGATCTCATCTTCATTTCCATAGCAGGCTGCGCAGTCGAACATGCGGTAGCCGCCCCGGATTGCCCCGGCGACAGCTCCGGAAACTTCCTCGGACGTAAAACGGTCCGAGCCGAACGTTCCCATGCCGACGCACGGAATTTCCTCGCCTGTATAAAGCTTCTTCTTTGGAACCATTGCCGGATCAATCAAATCAGTCATCTTCGCTTTCCTCCTTATTCTTCACTGCTGATCAGGATCTTGCCCTTGACAAGTCCGGGTGTCTTAAACATTTCAAAAGCATCCGCGATTTTCGAAAGCGGCACTTTCTTAAAAATAAACGAATCATCAAACTTCAGCTGGCCGGTCTTGAAATAATGGGCGGTAAGCTCCCATTCATGTCCCGGGAACGGTGCCGAATAGGACATCCAGGAACCGGTGACGGTCATTTCCTTGCGGTTGAGATTCTCCCATTCCGCAACCGTGAAGGTCATTTCCTTCTTCGGCGTTCCGATGAAGCAGACCTGGGCTTTATTGGCAGCGAGCTGATAAGCCATCTTCATCGTAATGGTATTGCCGGCCGTCTCATAGACATAGTCAAATCCCCTTCCGTCCGTGATGGCCATAGCCTGATTTATGAAGTCGGCATCCAGCGTATTGATTCCTGCCGTCGCACCGAGCCTCATCCCCAGATCCAGACGCTCTTGGACAATATCGAAAACAACAGTTTTGGCTGCTCCGAAAATCTTCGCAAACTGCATCGTGAACATGCCGACCGTGCCGCCGCCCAGGATTGCCACCGTGCCGCCGCCTTTGTAATCCAGCCTTTCCAGGCCATGCAGGGCTACGGTCGCCGGTTCAAACAGGGCGCCCTGTTCAAAGGAAACGTCATCTGAAAAAGGAACTGCATTTTTCTCCGGAACTGCTACGTATTCCGCAAAAGAACCAAACTGCCTGGAACCGATGAAGCTGTAATGCCTGCACAGGGAATAATTCCCTTTCTGACAGTCCTCGCACTGCATACAGGGAACCAGCGGCACACCGGCCACTCTCTGTCCTTTTGCGACTTTTGTGACGCCCTTGCCGACTTCCTCGACAACGCCCGAGAATTCATGTCCGAGCACGTTCGGGAAGAAATGGCAGGCATCCCCGTTGACGCGCGGAACATCCGAGCCGCAGATACCGGTGTATTTTACCCTGATCAGAACCTCGCCGGCCTTGGGAACCGGTTTTTCAATCTCCTCATAGCGTATATCATTTTTTGCATGCACAACTCCTGCTTTCATTTCCTGCTGCCTCCGTCTTTTTTCATCAGCGCTTTCAGATCCTCATACAGCTGAAGATAAATTTCATAATTTTTTTCATATACTTCCTGCATGGCCGGATCCGGTTCATGCCTTCGCGTGATTTTCACGGTCCGGTTTACGGCTTCGCGATAATCGGCATACATCCCTGTTCCGACTCCGGCAAGAAGAGCGGCTCCCAGCGTCGTCGCGGTATCGGATGACGGAACGGCAATCGGCCTCCCCGTGACATCGGATTTGATCTGCGTCCAGAGTACTGAATTTGCCGAGCCTCCCATCGCACGGAGCTCGCCGGCTTTCGCTCCTGCTTTTTCCGCCGTATCCAGATTGTGACGCAGGGCAAAAGCAACTCCTTCCATCGCAGCACGGATCAGATGGCCTTTCGTCTTGGAAAAATCAAGTCCGAAGTAAACCCCTTTCGCATCCGGATCCCAGATCGGCGACCGCTCTCCTGCCATATACGGCAGGAAAATAAGTCCTTCCGAACCTGCCGGCACCTTCTCCGCCAGATCATTGAACTGCTGAAGAGAGCTCTTTCCGTTTTCCGCCGACTTCATGCGTTCAGCTTCTCCCAGCTGTTTTTCCAACCAGCGCATGACGCCGCCTCCTCCGGTAGTCCCTCCCTGCAGAAGCCACTTTCCGGGAACGACATGGAAGCTCAGAATCAGCTTCGGATCCGCTTTCGGCGTATCCAGGCAGATGCTCATGCCTCCCGCCTGACCGCCCTGTTCCTGTGTTTCGCCTTCGGAAACCACTCCGGCCCCCAGCGTTCCGCAGCAGGCATCAAGACCTCCGGCCACGACCGGAACTCCTTCCGGGATTCCCGTCTCCTGAGAAGCCTTCTTCGTTACGCCACCGGCCACATAGTCGCAGGGAACGATATCCGGCAGGAAACTCATCGGGATTCCGAGTTCCGCTGCCATCGCCGCGTCCCATTTTCCGGCAGCGGCATTGAAACAGTGAAGACCGTACCCCTGACTCAGGTCCTGCGTAATCTGTCCGGTCAGCCGGTAGCAAATGTACGCATTTGACTGCAGGATCTTATCGATTTTTCCGAAGATTTCCGGCCGGTTCTGCCTGTACCAGATGATTTTCGGCGTCGTATAGGAAGGGGAAAGCGGATTGCCTGCCACCTCGAAAATCTTTTCTTTTCCGATACGCCTGTTCAGTTCCTCACAGATTCCGGCCGCTCGCATGTCGAACCAGATCGGCGTTTTCGCAAGAACCTTTCCTTCCGGGTCAACCGGAATGGCACTCCAGCTCTGCCCGTCGATGCCGATTCCCGAAATATCCTGCGGCTTCAGCAGCCCTCTTGCAAAGATCCGGCGGACTGCGCCGCAGACGGCTGTCCACCATTCATCCGGATCCTGCTCGGCCCATCCGGGATGGGGATAATAAACAGCATAATCGCCGCTTTCGCTGTCGATGACCGTACCGTCATCTGCAAAGACCGCAATCTTGCAGGCAGACGTTCCGATATCGATTCCCATCAGATATTCGCTCATTGACTGACCTCTTTCAGTTTCTTCGGATAAAGGCTGCGCACGGATTTTCCCTCTTCGATCTCCGTTTTCAGCGTAATGTCATGGCGAAGATACGAGCCGTCTTCCTTCGCACCTTTTGCCTTCTCATCTTTCGGTTCTTCCAGATGCTTCAGGATCATCTGCGCCGCTTTTTTCCCGATCTCCGCCGTCGGCTGCACGACAATCGTCAGGGACGGGGTACAGGCCTTCGCAAAAGAAAGATTATCAAAGCCGATGAAAGACAGATCCTGCGGAATCCGGATGCCGAGTTCATTGACGGCAATCATGGCTCCCATCGTCATTTCATAGTTTGTCGCAAAAACCGCCGTCATGTCTGGGCAGTTCTTTACCAGGGTTTTCAGGCCGTCGATTCCGCTCTGGATGGTATGGTCTCCGTGGTAAATGAACCTGTCTTCCTGCCGGATGCCTGCCTCTTTCAGTTTTTTCAGACACCCTTTCAGACGTTCATCTGCCGTGTAAAGTCCTTCCGGTCCGGCAATGATGCCGATCCGGTCATGCCCGTTTTTCAGGAATTCACCGATGGCGTTTTCAGCCGCCTCGCGGTTATTGACGCAGATGGAATTGCAGTGCATCGTCCTGATCCGGCGGTCAATCAGGATAATCGGTTTGCCGGAGTCCACAAAGGCTTCCAGATTTTTCCCCGACGTATCCACCGGCATGTTGATGATGCCGTCTACGCGTTTCCGGAGCAGGAAGTCAATCGCTTCTTTTTCCAGTTTCTGATTGGTGCGGCAGTCGCAGATGATGGTTGCGTAGCTGTGCCTGCGCAGGACATCCTCCATGCTTGTCAGAACTTCGGCACAGAAGGTATTGTTCAGTTCGGGAATAACGACGCCGATGGTTTTCGTCCGGTTGGTCTTCAATCCTCTCGCCGTCTCATTGACTTCGTAATGCAGTTTTTTAATGGCTTCTTCAATGCAGACGCGGTTCTTTTCACGCACATGACCGCCGTTGATGTAGGAAGAGATCGTAGCAAGTCCCAGTCCTGTCTCTTCCGCGATATCTTTGATTGTTGCCGCCATATTCAGTCCTCCGTCATACCTGCTGATCTTCTGCTTCCCGCCTGCTGATTTTCTGCTTTCCGACTGCTTCTTTTCAGATCCGTTTATGCCTTTCCGTCGCAGCCGCAGACCTTCATTCTGCCTTCGACGAGTTCCGTCACGGCAGCCATTCCGGCCTTTCCGAATTTCTTCGGATCAAAAGTATCCGGCTGTTCAGCATAAAGAGCTTTCTCTGCATCCGTATAGGCCTTGCGGAGTTCCGTTGCAAAATTGACCTTGCAGATGCCGCGCTTCACGCACTCCGTCACCTGCTCCGAAGTCAGCCCGGACGCACCGTGCAGGACCAGGGGAATGGAAACCATCTTGCGGATTTCAGAAAGACGGTCGACATCCAGGACAGGCGTTCCTACGTAAAATCCATGAGCCGTTCCGATGGCAACTGCCAGGGAATCAATTCCCGTACGCTCCGCATAATCCTGAGCCTGCTTCGGGTCGGTATTCGTATCGGCATCCTTCACGACAAGATCATCTTCCTTGCCGCCTACTTTCCCAAGCTCCGCTTCCACCGGCACGCCGTAGTTTTTGGCTTCGGCAGCCACTTTCCGGGCCAGCGCGATATTCGCTTCATAATCCAGCTTTGATCCGTCGATCATGACGGAGGTATACCCGTTTTTCAGGCATTCGCAGGCCAGTTCATAGCTGTCGCCGTGATCAAGGTGAAGACAGACAGGAACAGAAGCCTTCTCAGCCTCTGCTTTGACAATCGCCGCATAAGTGGCGCTCGTTCCGTACTTTATGGTTCCCGGCGTGGTCTGCAGCATGACCGGGGCCTTCAGTTCCTCCGCTGCGCGGATGACTGCCTTGACCATTTCCATGTTTTCAACGTTAAAAGCTCCGACGGCATAATGTCCTTTCTGGGCTTTAAGAAGCATTTCTTTCGAGGTAACAAGCGGCATCTTTTTTTCCTCCTGAGAATTTGGGTGTAAGCAATTCGAAACGTTTCGCTTTTTCTTTACTATATTCCCGCCCGGACGGTTTGTCAAGTGTCTCCCGAAACGTTTCGATTATTTCTCCGTTCTTCTTTCTGCTGCGGAGACGCACAGACGCCGGCCTCCCGGCCGGCGTCTCTCTTTCCAAGATTCCGCATTCTGCGGACTTCTTCTTTTCAGTCTTTTTCAGCTTTTTCCGCGATCCATTTTTCTTTTCTGCTTCTCTTCGTACATTCTCTGGTCCGCAATCCGCACGCATTCCCCGAGGGAGCGACTGTCATCCGCCGGTGAGAAACAGAATCCGATGCTCATTCCCAGAGGCGGGGAAACCGGACTGTTCCTGTTGAATTCGCCGAGTGCGTCCATGATTCTATCCTTCAGGATTTCCTTGTCTCCCTCACAGCTGCAGCTGCCGAGCAGAAGGAATTCGTCTCCGCCGTAGCGGACGGCAATCTGCCTGCTGCTGCAGACCTTTTTCAGGATATCGGCAATGATCTTGATTGCATAGTCGCCCAGATCATGACCGAGACTGTCGTTGATTTCCTTCAGTCTGTCCATATCCGCAAAGGCAATCAGCATGGGCTTTCTTTCTTCCCGGTTCCTGCTGAACAGTTCCTCTCCGAAACGTTCGTACCCGAAACGGTTGTAAAGCCCTGTCAGCGGATCATGCACATAGAGTTCATCCAGTTTCTTATTATAATCGTGCAGTACTTTCTTCGTGCGCAGGTTTTCAATCGCCAGATCAATCAGCGTCAGCGTGCCGTGCAGCATATCCCGGTCAACCGCCTGTGAGTAGCCGTTCAGCACCAGGAAGCCGAATGACCTCGACTTGAAATGCAGGGGATAGCACATGACGATTTCACCGCCGTTCGGACTGCCCGCATGGAAATCCAGGACTTCCTTTCTCGTCATGATTTTTTCATCCGAATTCATGGCGACAAACTCTTCCGGATAGCCGTTCTCCCGGTATTCTCTCATGCCCGTGCGCACCGAGTCATAAAAATCCCTGTTCAGAAAGACCTCGACTCCCCTGCATCCGAACATGCTCTCATTTTTCCTGAGGGAATCCGTAAGCTCCCGGAGCGTCGAAGCCTCCAGAATCTGCTCGTGAAGGATTTCCTGCTTCGCAAGATATTCCTGCTTGTAGTATTCTTCATGGAAATGACGCACGCGCAGGGAACGGTCAAACTCATCCCTGCTCGAAGCACATCCGCAGCTCTCCGTCTTTTCAAGACGGTATTCGGAGTCCATCTGCTTCGGAATGTCAAAACCCTGAATCCGGCGCAGAATCATCCGCATCGCTTCATAGCCCTGACCGTTGTGATAGCGATAGATGGTCGTGATGGACGGAGAATAATCCTGTGCACTTTTAATGCCGTCGAAACCGGTAATCCGTACATCGCCCGGCACCTGAATTCCATGAGTCTTCAGGGCTTCACACGCTCCGATGGCCATTTCATCATTCGAACATACGATGGCATCCGGCATCGCTTTACTTTCAATGATCTCATCGACAGCCTTCATTCCGGCCTCAATACGGAAATTTCCGCTGTGGATCATGGAATCGTCAATCGGCAGGCCGAACTTTTTCAGCGTATCCTGATAGGCTTTCAGCCTTTCCTGATTTTCCAGATGCCATTCCGGCCCGCTGATGAAATGGATAATGTGGCAGTTGTGCTGCGTAATCAGATGCTCCACGATTTCGCACATTGCCTTATAGTTGTTGACGCCTATAAAAGGACATCCTTCCAGAGGATAATCCGCAACGACAGCCGGCACGCCGGAAGCCCGCACATCTTTCCAGACCTTCTGCCTGATTTCATCGCTCATCAGCAGATTGCCTTCAATAATAATCCCGTCGAAATCCTTCCAGTTCGGCAGTTCGAAAATATTATATTCTCCGATATAGTTCGGACTTTTGCTGTCAATGCCTCCGAAGGAATTGAAAATAAAAACGGAAGTCGTTCCCTGCATGGCAAACCGGTTGATGCCGTGCAGAAATTCGACCATGATGCCCGGTGTCCAGTATCCGGTTAAGACCGCAATCTTATAGTTCATGCTGCTCCCCTCTGGTGCCGCTGTACTCTTTCATTGTCAGGAAATTTCAGACGGTCCGAAGCCTTCCGGCAGAAGTTCCCGCAAAGTGAACTCTTTTATCTGACCGTCACTTCTCGTCAGCAGAATCCGGAAACTGTCCGGATTGCAGAACTCTTCCAAAACCTGACGGCACACGCCGCAGGGCGGACAGAAATCCGTCGCTTTTCCGTCTTTTCCTCCGGCAATGCAGATGGCTGCAAAATCCTTCTCTCCTTCACTGACCGCTTTGAAGACCGCCGTCCTCTCCGCACAGTTCGACGGGGTAAAGGCTGCATTCTCGACATTGCATCCGGTATAGATTTTTCCGTCCCTGCACAAAAGGGCCGCTCCCACATGAAAATGCGAATACGGTGCATAGGAACGGGAAAGCATTTCAACCGCTTTTTCCTGCAGTTCCTTACGGACTTCCGCAGATATTCCGAAATCCTCTTTCATTTTCCGACAGCCCTCACGCAAGTTCCAGTGCCAGTTCCATCATCTTCCCGAAACCAACCTCGCGGTCTTTGGAAGTCAGGCATTTCCCGGTAAGAATCTCATCCGATATCGAGAACATGGCAAGCGCATTCTTCCCGAGCTTCGCTGCATTCATGTAAAGAGCGGCTGATTCCATTTCCAGACAGATAATGCCGAGGTTCTGCCATTTCCTGACGTTTTCCGGATCCTCGCTGTAGAAGACATCTTCGGACAGGACGTTTCCGACGACAACCTTCGTCTTCAGCTTCTCCGAAGCCTTGACAGCTCTGTAAAGAAGATCCCAGGAAGCAATCGGAGCAAAAGTTCCGTAAAGATGGAACTGATCCTGCCAGGAAGATGTCGTGCTGGCTCCCTGCGCCAGGACAATGTCCTTAAGCTGCACGTCTTTGCGGATAGAGCCTGCCGAACCGATGCGCACGATGTTCTCCACGCCGTAGAACTGATAAAGTTCATAAGAATAGATACCGATGGAAGGCATGCCCATTCCCGAAGCCATGACGGAAATTTTCTTTCCGTTATACGTTCCGGTATAACCCAGGACATTCCGGACATCCGTCACCAGCTTTGCATCCTGCAGATAATTCTCCGCGATGTATTTCGCTCTCAGGGGATCGCCCGGCATCAGAACAGTTTTTGCAAAATCGTTTTTTTTCGCCCGGATATGGGGTGTCGGAATGTTTGCCATCTTCTTCTCCTTTTTTTTGTTTTGCTGGTTGAAGGTACTGTCAGGACATACTGCTTTTCTTACTGCTTTTCCCTGTCGCTGCGTATCAGCTCACGGATTGCTTCCACGGCAATCCGTATCGCCGCATCCGTGTCATGGACAACAGGATTCTCCAGGCCTTTCTTTTCCCGCTCCTGGTTTGCCATGACCAGAAACAGCGAACCGACGCGTACGCGAAGGAAAGAGCCCGCGATAAATAAAGCTGCCGATTCCATCTCGGAAGCAAGGCATCCCATGCGGATCCATGCTTCCCACTTGTTCTGCAGTTCATAGGATACCGGCATGATTTCAGGGTTGTGCTGACCGTAGAAAGCATCCTTGCATTCCACGACCCCGACATGATAAGTCTGCTTTAACCTGACCGATGCGGAAATAATGGCATTCAGGACGTCGATATCCGGAACCGCAGGATATTCAATCGGAGCGTATTCCCTGCTGGTTCCTTCCATGCGAACGGCACCGGAGGCGATGACGATATCGCCTGATCTGACATCGGTCTGCATGCCTCCGCAGGTACCGATCCGGATAAAAGTCTTCGCTCCGCACTTCGTGAGTTCCTCAAGGGCAATGGAAGCGGACGGGCCGCCGATTCCGGTGGATGTAACCGAAACCTTCGTGCCCTCCAGCGTTCCGCTGTAGGTCATGAACTCACGGCTGTCCGCGATTTTTACCGGATTGTCGAAATACTGGGCAATCTTGACGCACCGTTTGGGATCGCCGGGCAGAATGACGTACTGACCGATTTCTTCCGGTGACGTCTGGATATGATACTGCCTGTTCGGGTCTTCAGAATAATGCATAAGCCATGCCCTCCTCCGGACCTTTTGATTATATCATGCCTCATCCCCTGCTGTCGCCGGAATTCAGCACTTTTTCCGGTTTGACCAGATGTCCGAAAATAACCGGATGCACAGTCGCCGTCACGGATGTATTGATGATGTCTTTCACGCCGTTTTCCATAAGGGACTTGACAAAAGCAAGGTTCCGGTAGCCGGGGGATTTATTGACAAAATCCAGCCCATCCTGGATGATATCCTCGCCGGGAGATTCGTTCCAGCGCACCTCGAGATCATCCCCCTCGAAATAAAGCTTGATCTTGCGGGTTCCGGCTTCTTCCAGGAAATCCGCTTTCAGGATCAGCGTGAGCCTTTCTTTCTCATCACGCGCAATCGTCCCCTGCGTTCCCACATAATAAGGTTCCCCATGAACCGTAATTTCCGAGATCTCCGCGGAACCGATGCCGACCTTCAGAGTATGCACTTCTTCGCCTTCGTGGAAGTCCACCGCCAGACGGCGGTCTTCTTCCCGGAAGTCGATCTGTGAAATTCCGTCCGTGAAATTATTGTGGAATACCTGCATGACCAGCGGGAAAAGACCGACCTGCTTCTGATCGAGTTCGTATTTCCTTCCCTTCAGCATGGAAATAAGATCTGCTTCTCCGACTTCCGGACGGTACGCGCTCCGCCTCTCTCCCCAGCCGCCGCGCACGATGCAGGGCAGATGAACCTCTTTCCCTTCCAGTCTCCGGACCGTGCTCCTCAGTTCCAGTTCTCCGGCGGTGTTCTCAGGCAGCGCCTCTTCTGAAGGTTCGTAACCCGCACCGAAATACCCGCGGATGATTTCCGTCAGATTTCCTTCCTGGGTCATTTCCTTATTTCCGGCATTGATCACGATGACCATGTCCGTGTCCGGATAGACGATGACATCCTGTCCCAGCATTCCGTTGTAGGCAAAACTGCCCGGACGGTCGCTCATCCAGACCTGATAGCCGTACCCGAAATTTCCTTCGCCGTTATCGATATGCTTCGTCGTGGATGTCTCGACCCAGCTTTCCGGGATTACCTGCACGCCGTTCCATTTTCCTTTCTGAAGATAGAGCTGCCCGAGCTTGGCGGCATCCTCCGGGCGCAGGAACATGCCCCAGCCGCCCTTCGTGATTCCTTTCGGGCAGGACTCCCAGAAAACCTCCGTAATGCCCAGCGGTTGAAAAAGACGCTCTTTCAGGAATTCAAACATCGGCATTCCCGTCTTCTTCGTCACGATGGCCGAAAGCATATAGGAATTCATGCTGTTGTATTCAAAAGCTCCGCCCGGCTCCCCCTTGCAGCCCGCTTTCATGAAGCCTCGCCGCCAGTCGTTTCCGGAAATGGCGCCGGCTTCCCCGAACTCGCAGCGGCTCGTCATGTCAAGAAGATTCTCGACCGTGATGCTCTGCCGGAAAATCCCTATCAGACCGACGTATTCACTGAATATGTCGCTGAGCTTCTCATCAAGAGTCAGCTTCCCGTCCTCGATCAGCAGCCCGATGGCCATTCCTGTCACGCTCTTGCACATTGAATGCGTGATGTGCCACATGTCTCTCGGATAGGGCGCAAAGCCGCACTCCGCAATTATCTTTCCATGGCGCAGCAGGATGACATGATGAGGATTGGCCTGCGGATCGTCCCTGAGCTTCTGCAGAAATTCAGCCGTATAGGCTGACGATACACCCTGTGATTCCGGAGTTGCTCTTGGAAAAGGCTGTTCCTCCGGGACATTTTCATAATGCGGCTTCTGCGGCTTATAATCGACGCGGCTGATATCTCCGGTCTGACGGCCAAGTATCCTGAAAAGAAGCTGGAAAAATGCAAAATCAAATCTTGCCATGCGGTATCCTTCTTTCTTCTGTGCTATAATACCGATAAATGTGTCCGACCATTCATTTTTTCAACCTGACTCTCCCGACCTATTCTCTTATCGGGATCTCCGGCATCCTTCTTGGATGGCTCTTTTCAGTATACCACGGAATCCATCTAAATAAAGACAGGGATGACTGTACCTTTTTGTATATGTACGGCTTCATCGGAGGCCTTATCGGCGCCAAACTCCTGCCGGTCCTCCTCCGCCTGCCTGCGATCGTGACCCATATCGGCCTGCTTGTCAGCAATCCTGCTGACTTTGCCGCGCAGTATCTGGGCGGCCTCGTCTTCTACGGAGGTCTCATCGGCGGAATGATCGGCGCCCTGGGCTACTGCAGGCAGTACCGGCTTTATTTTCCGGATTACTTTACGGCAGTCATCCCGGCAATACCGCTGGTTCACGCCATCGGCCGCCTCGGCTGCTTCTGTGCCGGCTGCTGCTACGGAAAGCCGACCGATCTGTGGTTCGGCGTAACCTTTCCCCCGGTCTCGGAAGCGCCCGGCGGGATTCCCAGGATTCCGACGCAGCTAATCGAAAGCGCCTGCCTCTTTCTCCTGTTTTTCATTCTATGGCGCTATTCTTCTGTCTGCCGCCGGGAAATGAACATGCTGCCGGCTTATCTGATTTCCTACGGAATTCTCCGTTTCCTGATTGAATTCCTGCGCGGCGACGACATCCGCGGCTTCTACGGTCCTCTGTCGACTTCGCAGTGGATCTCGATTGCCGCCGTTCTGACCGGACTCTTTCTGCTGTTCAAAAAAGACCGGCGGGAACCGGTCTCTTCTTGAAAACTTTCTTAACACGCCGGCCACAGCAGATAGAACATCCTGGCTGAATAAAAAATGAATTTGCAACTGTATCTCTTCAGTGACTTATTGTATACTGAAATTAATTCATAACAAACAGATGACGCAGATACCGGGAAGCGAGACGATTGATGCGAAGCTGTTTTTCCAAAGGTACAGCCTGAGAAAAAAGGAGGATGGAAAATGAGTCTTGAAAATGAAAAGAAGGACAGCATTAAGAAGCTTGCGGATACGGAACTTACGGGAGCGGAACTTACGAGTGCGGAACTTGCGGATGCAGATATGGAAAAAGCTTCCGGGGGCCTGATGTCGAATACATGCTCCTTCGGAACCGGAGTTGGCCATAACAGCATACCTGGCGGATCCATCAGATCATAAAACACCGGCAGCCGCCGGAATGATCTTTTTCGTGTCAATGATATCCATATACTGAATTTATTCATTTGCAGGAATCAAACAAATGTTGAATGGCTAATATACCGGAAACAGAAATGTACTATTCCGGATTTCAAAAACATGGAAGAGCGGCAATAACAACTGTCACTCTTCCATATTTCATTTCTCCTGGCTATCTTTCAAAACAGATTAACTGCTTGCCCTGCATTGTCTCGGCTCCTTTATTTTCCCTCGATGTAGAAGACTTTGCAGCCTTCTTTCTCACGGAAACCGTTCTCTTTGCACCATTCTTCCATTCCTTCAATCAAATCTGCATTTTCGACAGCGATATAGCCTGTATGATAGGCCTTTTGTATCTTTTTCAATATTTCATAAAGCTTGGTCAAATTTTCCTTCTGTGAATGAATAAAAGTCGCATCCGCTATCACAATCTCGTTTTTATCTCCTCGTCCGAACCGGAGCATCATACTGTTCAGCTCTGTTCCATATTTGCCCCTGATATAAAGGCGGTTATAATCCGTGTAGCATGTGTCCATATGGAAGTCGCAATCATCGACACACATTCCGACAATCGGGAATAACGCCTGCGGAAATGTGTCATGCGAGATATCCGCAGAGCCTTTGTAGAAGAAATTGAATTCTGGTACATGATGTTCTTTCCTGTCATTGAAGAAATCTTTCTGTTTAGCCATGATACTTTCACCTCCAAATTTTTAATCCCGCCATCATAGCATCAAACAGGACTCGTGTCTCCGTATAACTCTGGCAGAGGTTATATACTAAAATTATAGTTTTTTAGTTGTGGAAGAAACACAGTGAACGCCTCCAAGCAAGGCGTTCACCGCTTCATACAGTTCCTGTCTATTTGGCTGAAAAAGGGGGTAAGCGAAATTACTGGTGGAATCCATGATGCTTCAGACATCAGCTGAACCGTATCCTGGAAATGACGGTTGGTGAAAAAGAAATATTGCCGGAATATTCAGCAATGCACGTTTGGCAGAATTTGTTACAGTTTTGTTGTTGGTCGGGCGTTAAGATGTAAAAAATCCATTGGAAAACAGAGAGGATTATGGATTCCGTAAAGCATGTGCCACAATCCACGAAACCATAAAAGGAGGTCAAACAATTATCTCAAAACCTGAAAAGTAAAAATAAATATATCGAAAACAGAAACAAAAAAATAAATATACTGTTTTCGGATATTTAGTCTTTTTACAGTATATTTATTCTTTTACAACAAAAAAAGCCCTTGCTTCCGGGCTTTTTTTTCGTAGCGAGAGGGGGACTTGAACCCTCGACACCGCGGGTATGAACCGCGTGCTCTAGCCAGCTGAGCTACCTCGCCATCATGCGGACTTTATAAGCCCACTTTGTGATTATACTATTGCCTTTGGCCGAATGTCAACCGTATTTATTCAACTACTGCCGAAAGTTCAATCTCACAGAGGACATTCTTCGGAAGTGTTTTGACCGCCACGCAGGAACGTGCCGGCTTATTGACGAAATATTTTGCATATACGCCGTTAAAAGCTGCGAAATCTCCCATATCCGCAAGGAAACAGGTCGTCTTGATGACCTTTTCAAATGATGTTCCTGCCGCTTCAAGAACTGCCGCAAGGTTTTTGCAGGACTGCTCTGCCTGAGCTTCGATTCCGCCTTCCGCAACCTCTCCGGTTTCCGGGACGATCGGGATCTGACCTGATGTGAATAAGATTCCGTTTGCCACGATTGCCTGTGAATAAGGTCCGATTGCTGCCGGTGCCTTTTCCGTACTGATAACCTGCATGATGTTTCTCCTTTCAGAACATTCTGTTATTTATTATACCACATTCCAGAAGGAACGGAGAACCTCCTTTATTCCCTCAACCTTCACCGTTCTGCCGCCCGTCCACTCCCTCGGAAACAGGGCCGCATATTCCTGCGTCAGGAACCGGTCGTCCAGCAGTAAAATGATTCCTCTGTCGGTTACGGTGCGAATGACCCGTCCCGCCGCCTGCAGTACTTTGTTCATTCCCGGAATGCGGTATGCATAGCCGAAGCCGTCCCCGCCGTTTTTATCATAGTACTCCCGGAGAATTTCCTTTTCATTGGAAATCTGCGGAAGTCCGGTTCCTATGACGATGGCCCCGATCAGCCTCGTTCCGGTCAGATCGATTCCCTCGGAGAAAATACCTCCCATAACGCAGAATCCGATCAGCGTGTCCTTCGGATCCTCGTAAAAGTTCTCAAGGAACATCTCACGGTCTTCCTCCCGCATCATCGGTGTCTGCACAACCCAGTTGATGCCTTCTTCATCATATCGGTCAAGGTAGACTTCAAAGACATCCTGCATCATTTTATAGGAAGGAAAAAAAGCCAGGTAATTTCCTTTTTTCATCGACGCCGTATCATGAATGTAATGGGCGATTCTCTCATAAGTCTTTTCACCGCGTGTCCGATAGCGCGTGCTGACGTCCCGTCCGATCAGCAGCAGCTTCTGTTCCGGAAGGAAAGGCGTATCGGCATAAATGGCATAGTCATCCTCATGCGTGCTGAGGAGTTTCTTATAATAAGAAATCGGAAGCATCGTCGCGGAAAATAAAACAGCGCATCTTGCACGGTCGATGCATTTCTGGAGATTGGCGGCCGGATTCACGCAGAGAAGCTTTACGGAAAAATCACCGTCCTCATTCAGTTCGGAATAAGTGACGTAGTTCTCATCCGCGATCTCCGAAACAGAAAGAAAACCCCGCATCTCAAACCAGAAATCCTGCAGTGCCTTTTTCTCTTCGGCATCTGCCTTCTCCTGCAGAAAATCCTGCATTTTTTCGACAAGCGGCAGAAGACTCAGCACGAGCACTCCGGCTGTCTCAAGAACGGTATACTCATCGCATTCCCTCTTCAGGGAAAGCATCTGCTTATTCAGTTTCTCCAGCCCTCTGGCCAGAGCAGGATCTTTTTCCTTAACCGTCTTTTTTGCCGCCAGGACATGTTCCTTCGTCAGGGAAGCGCTGTACATTTCCCGGCCGCGCTCGACCAGATTATGGGCCTCATCAATCAGGAGGATGGCATCGCTCTTCATACCTTCGCTGAAAAAACGCTTCAGGCGGACATTCGGATCGAAAACATAATTATAATCACAGATTACCGCATCCGTCCAGGAACTGACATCAAGGGAAAGCTCAAACGGACAGACCTTCCTTTCTTCCGCCTGACGGCAGGATCGTGTCCCTGTCAAAGAGATCTGTCTTCTGCAGCAGGTCGTAGACTGCGTCGTTGATGCGGTCGAAATGTCCTTTCGCATACGGGCAGTCATCCGGATTGCACGACGGTTCGTTCATCGGGCAGAGTTTTTCCTTGGCCGTCAGCGAGACCAGTTTTATTTTCAGCCCCCTGCTTCGGAGAATGGCGAAAGCTTCCAGTCCGACGGTACGGGTCACGGTCTTGGACGTGAGGTAGAAAATGCGGTCTCCCTGACCGGCTCCCAGCGCACGGACCGCGGGAAATACAGCCGACATCGTTTTCCCGACTCCGGTCGGCGCCTCGATAAACAGTTCTTTCTGTTCGGAAATGGTATGCCAGACTGAAGCGACCAGTTCACGCTGTCCCTTCCGGTACGGAAACGGAAACGGAAGATCCTGCATGGATTCGTCCCGTTCCTTCCGGTGGTCGGCAAGAAACTTCGCCCATTTATGGTACTCTGCCATCAGCCCTTCGTACCATTTCTTCAGCTCTGAGGCCGTATAAGAATAATCGAAGATTTTTGTTTTCTCCGTATCCAGATTCACATAAATCATCCGGACACCGGCCTCACTCAGGCTGTCTCGTTCAGCAAGCAGCGCGGCATAGCACTCAGCCTGCGCAAGATGCACGGGAACCGGTTCTTCGACACGGTCCAGTTCCCGGTAGATTCCCTTGATTTCCTCAATGACCTTCCTCTGTTCCGGATCCGTGCAGCTGCCTGCCGTCGGCTCCGGGGAAGACTCCTGCGTACTGCCGGAAGAATCGATTCCGTCCGCCCTGCCTTCCACGCGAATGATAAGATCCTCGAATTCTGTTTCGCCGGAAAGAAAAACCTCTGATTCGTATCCGCCTTTTCTGCTTTTCTGAATTTTCCGGTGCACCCTGCTTCCGGCAAGCATCGCTTCCCGGTCTGCCGACGCTCCCGCCCGCATGTCGAGATCGCCTGATCTTAAGATGAATTCCACAAGATTCCGGACCGAGATCCGGATGACTGGCTTTTCCATAAGAAGATTATAACACAAAAGGGCTGTCCATAAGGACGGCCCTTCTGCAGAAGCATCAATAAGCGAATGGTTCGTTAAGCGGCTGTGTATTTTCTGATTGCTTTCTCGAACTGCGGATCTCTCCCCATAAAAGCAACGGTCAGTACACGTGACAGATCCATGCTGAGAATGCCGAGGATGGATTTGGCATCGATGATATAGTGGTTGTAGGAAATATCCACGTCACCGTCATGCTTCTCTGCTGCATTGACAAAATCCCTGACATCTTTTTCGGAAAGCTTCACTTTGTATTCAGACATATTAATCACCTCGTATCCTGTATCTGAAAACCCCTGAGTACCCCCTCAAAACAACACACGGATATTACAATATCAAGGTTTTCGTGTCAATGCCTTTTAAACAAAAACGGCATATTTTGGGGAAAATCCTGACTTGCTCAAATTTTTGCACCACATTTAGTACAAAGGCGATATCGTTTTCGCAAATATTTTCGTATATTTTCACGGTAAGCGGACCGAATGCGGCCTGAGGTTGTTTTTTCATTTTCCATGTTGTAAGATAGCACTAATATGTATAAGGAGGACAGAAATGAAAGCTCTGGAAGATCGGATTCTCAAAGACGGACAGGTTCGTCCCGGAAACATTCTGAAAGTAGACAGTTTCCTGAACCATCAGATGGACATTCCTTTCATCAATGAAATCGGAAAAGAATTCAAGAGAATCTTCGCGGACAAGAAGATTACCAAGATCCTGACGATTGAAGCATCCGGCATCGGGATTGCCTGTATCACGGCACAGTATTTCAATGTTCCGGTCGTCTTTGCAAAAAAAGCACAGAGCATCAATCTGGACGGCGAGATGTACTCGACCAAAATCGAGTCCTTTACCCACAAGAAAACTTATGATGTCATCCTCGCAAAAAAATTTCTTCTTCCGGAAGACCGCGTCCTCATCATCGATGACTTCATGGCAAACGGCTGTGCCGTTCAGGGGCTGATTGATATCATCAAAAAATCAGGTGCAGAGCTGGAGGGCGTCGGCATCGTGATTGAGAAGGGCTTTCAGGAAGGCGGCAGAGAAATCCGGGAGCAGGGAATTGAAGTCCATTCCCTTGCAATCATCGATTCCATGACCGACAGTGAAATCACTTTCCGGAAACAGGATGAATAATGTCTGACAAGCGAATTCAGAAATCCGTCCTCACTGCCCTCTTTGCCGCGCTTACCTGTGTTGCCACCATGATCATCCGGATTCCGACACCCGGAACATCCGGATATGTCCATCCGGGAGATGCCATTGTCATCCTGTCCGGCGTCCTTCTCGGACCGGGTGCGGGCTTTCTTGCAGCAGGAATCGGCTCCGCTCTTTCCGATCTCATCGGAGGCTATCTGATTTATGCTCCCGTTACCTTTTTCGTCAAGGGACTGATTGCTCTCTTTACCGGAATGGTATTTGCAAAAATCGGGAAGGATAAGAAGAAGAAACTCCTTGCCATCGTATTCGGAGGACTGATTGATATGCTGCTCGTCCTCCTCGGATACGGAATCTTCGAAATCATCCTGTACGGATTTGCAGGCGCTGCTGCTTCTGCCCTCCCGAATCTGGTTCAGGGTGCGGTCGGACTCGGACTGGCTCTGGTTCTTTATCCTCTGCTTTCAACCGTATCCAGGCAGGAAAGCTGACACACGATTTTTTACACAAAAACGGCGGGCGTCCTACGGACTGCCCGCCATTGCTTTTCACTGCAGATTATTTCGTCTCTGCTGCCTTTTTAGCCGGTGCTTTTTTTGCAGCCGGTTTCTTTGCCGGAGCGGCTTTTTTTACCGGAGCGGCCTTCTTTGCCGGAGCGGCCTTCTTTGCCGGAGCAGCCTTCTTTGCCGGAGCAGCCTTCTTTGCCGGAGCGGCCTTCTTTGCCGGAGCAGCCTTCTTTGCCGGAGCAGCTTCTTTGCCGGAGCAGCTTTCTTTGCCGGAGCAGCTTCTTTGCTACATCCTTCTTAACTTCAGCAACTTTCTTCTCAGCTGCTTTCTTTGTCGCGGTTGCTTTCTTTTCTACTTTTTTCTCAACAGCCTTGACATCTTTCTTGACTGCTTTTTTTGCAGCTTTTACATCTTTCTCAATCTTCGCTGCAAGACTTTTTTTTGCTGCCATTTTTACCCTCCACATTATACAAAAACGAAGTGTTATTAAAAGAGTATAAAATCTTTACATTCACAATATACATCTTTTAATAATTATCTGTCAATAAAACGGCTGTGATTTGAATGAGTGATAATTCTCACTTTGCTCCTTTTAAAACAACCTTGCGGTCTGTCTTGTCTCCCTCGACAGAAATACCAGGAATGCTGTCAATGAATTTATAGAGCTGTGAATAGCCGTAAACTTTCACGTTGAAATTTTTATGCTTCTTCCGGATCTCCTGTCCCAGCGTTCCGAGCGCTATGGCATGCGGAGCATGGCTCTTCACGATGGCAACGATTTCCTTCTGGATCCCGCTGTCATTTCCGCTGTCTTCCTTCAGGCTCACGGTCATCGTGTTGTTGTCTTTCATCAGCGTGATTCCCGGCATGTCTTCCAGGAATCTTGACAGCTGACTGTAGCCGAATGTACGGATATCAAAATCCGGATATTTGTTCTGCAGCTTGGATCCGATTTCACCGGTTCCCGTGCTCTTTCCCTTGTTGTCATTCTGCGTGATGATGTTGACGATATCCGCTTCGATTGCTTCTTTATTCATGCCTGTTCCGGCGACTTCATTTTCCAGAAGATTCTCAAGTTCCGTAAAAACCGTGCACGCCGCACGGAAAGAATCCGGAGTCTTCTTTTCTCCCATGCCGATGACCATCTTTCCGGATTCGCGCAGACGGCTTGCCAGACGCGTAAAGTCGCTGTCCGAAGAAACGATGCAGAAGCCATCGACGTTGGAGTTGTAAAGAAGGTCCATGGCATCGATGATCAGTGCCGAATCCGTCGCATTCTTTCCTGCGGTATTCGAGAACTGCTGAATCGGAATAATCGATTTCTCAAGCAGTTTCTCACTCCACTTTGCATTGGCCGGACTCGTAAAATCTCCGTAAATCCGACGGTACGTCGTAACGCCGTACTGCGTCAGCTCATCCAGGATTCCTGTCAGGTATTTCGCCGAGACGTTATCGGAATCGATGAGAAGAGCAAGTTTATTATCTTCCATAATGATTCTGTTCCTTTCCTGTAACTTTTTCTATTATATCACAGCAGTTCCCTCTCAATCTGCGGAAACTGTTATCATGATCCTGCTGCAGCTGTCCCTCTGTTCACGGGGGCCGCTTTTATTTTTCTTCCGTAACCTGGAAAATGTAGAACTTTAAATAATAGGTCTCATCTGCCGACCAGAGGATCGGGTGATCCGGAGACTGCGTGCGGAATTCCACCTGGCGCAGGCGCCTGTGCGCATCCGATGAAGCCAGATACAGCATTTTCGAAAACAGTTCCTGCGTCATGAAATGCGAGCAGGAGCAGGTCGCCAGAAAGCCTCCGTCCTTCACAAGTCCCATCGCCCGCCGGTTGATTTCCCGGTAGCCCTTTTCCGCATTTTTCACATTCTGCCTCGTCTTCGCAAAAGCCGGAGGGTCCAGAATGATCACGTCGAATTTTCTTCCTTCTTTTTCAAAAGCAGGCAGGGCTTCGAAGACGTCCGCCGTTTCAAAACGGGCAATCTCTTCCAGATGATTCAGCTCCGCATTTTTCCTCGCCTGCAGGATGCCGGTCTCGGAAGCATCCATGCCGAGAACGGATTTTGCTCCGGCCTTGGCTGCATTCAGCGCAAAGGCGCCGGTGTGGGTGAAGCAGTCCAGCACGTCCGCACCGTTGCAGCATTTCCGTATGGCAAGACGGTTGTATTTCTGATCCAGGAAATAGCCCGTCTTCTGGCCTTCCTTCACGTCCACGAAAAAGCGGATTCCGTTCTCCTCAATGGTGACCTGCGTATCGAATTCCGGTCCGATAAAGCCCTTGGTCCGTTCCATTCCTTCCTTCAGCCGTTCCTTCGAATCGCTCCGCTCGTAGATGCCGCGCACGGTGATTCCGTCTTCCGCAAGGACTTCCTTCAGAATTTCCAGGATGCGCATCTTCAGCCGGTCGATGCCCAGTGAAAGCGATTCGACGACAAGAACGTCTCCGTATTTATCAACCGTAAGACCCGGCAGGAAATCCGCTTCTCCGAAAATGATCCTGCAAGCTTCCGTCTCCACTGTTTTCTTCCGGTACTCCCACGCATTTTTTACCCGCATGCGCAGAAACGCGTCGTCGATGTCCTGACCGGCTTTCCTCGTCAGCATCCGCACGCGAATTTTGGAAGCGGAATTCCAGACGCCTCTTCCCATCGGGTATCCGTCAAAATCGGCAACCTCGACGATGTCCCCGTCTGCCGTCTGTTCTTCCGGGTTCTCACATTCGTTGTCAAATATCCAGGCTCCACCGCTTTTTAAAAGCCGGCCGCCTCCCTTTTTCAGTTTAATGACTGACATCGTTCCTCCGCCTTTCCGGCTGATGATTCTTATACAGGCTTCTTTTCTTTATGGATTTCCGAATAAAACAGAAACTGCTGCAGGATTCCCGAAAATCCTTCGTATCTTTCAAACGGAAAACCATCCGGGTAATGTTCCGCAAGCATCTGCCGGATATGCGTGTCAACCGGAAAGGAATCGATCCGGTGCAGGGCAAAGAGCATCACGCAGTCCGCTACCTTCGTTCCGACCCCGGTCAGTTGCAGAAGCTCCGCCTTTGCTTCCGCATCGGACATTTTCTGCAGCGCCCGGAGATCCGCCTCTCCTTTTTCAATCTGCGCCGAAGCTTCCTTCACATAGCGTGCCCGGTAGCCCAGGTTGCACGACAGAAGATCTTTTTCATCTGCCGCCGCCAGCACCTCTACCTCCGGAAATGCAGAATATTCTCCGATGCCGCTTCGTCTTTTTCTCTTTCCGTATCTTTCGCACAGAAGCCCGACGCACCTCTTGATCCGCGGGATGTTGTTCTGCTGTGAAATGATGAAAGTGATGAGCGTCTCAAAGAAATCCTGCTTCAGCACCCGGAGACCGTCCGCCTGTTTTACCGCATCCGAAAGCCAGGCATCCGCAGGGTCGACGGTTCTTACTATTTTCCGGTAGTCGGTATGGAGATCGAAATAGTCTTGCCAGACTCCTGCAAATTCTTTTTCACTGCATTCAAACCGGAAAAGATTTCCCTTCTGAAAGATCCGGAGGGCATGCGCTCCGGAAAAGAGAATAAAGACGCCGGGGTCATTTTCCGTCATGCGGAAGCACTGACCGGAATCCGCCACGGTCTTCAGATTCAGTCCGGGTATTTTTTTAATGATTTCCGTTCTATTCATGGTTTGGTTTTCCTGCAGTCCGTCGTTTTGATTTTATCACAATTCATAGAAACTTTCCTTACCTCATGTTATAATAAAAGGACTTTATGACAGGGGGTTTTTTCTTTATGGATCAGCTGCTGAATCTGTTCTCCAACGCATCCAACATTACCTGGCAGATGGCCGTCATGTGGATCATCGGGGGAATCATGATTTACCTCGGCATCAAAAAAGATATGGAACCGACGCTTCTCGTCCCGATGGGCTTCGGCGCCATTCTGGTCAACCTTCCGATGTCCGGAGCCGTGACGCAGGTCATCAACGGCGTAACGGAAACCGGACCTCTCAACTGGCTTTTCGACAAGGGAATCGCCAATGAAATCATCCTGCTGCTGCTTTTCCTCGGCATCGGCGCAATGATTGATTTTGCACCGCTTCTTTCCAATCCGAAAATGATGCTGTTCGGCGCCGCCGCACAGTTCGGCATTTTCTTCACGCTCAGCATGGCAACCCTTCTGGGGTTTGATCTCCATGACGCAGCTTCCATCGGAATCATCGGTGCTGCGGACGGACCGACCGCCATCTTCGTGGCAAACTATTTCAACTCCAAATACATAGGGGCAATCATCGTGGCGGCTTATTCCTACATGGCTCTCGTGCCGATCATTCAGCCGCCGGTCATCCGTCTCATCACGACAAAGAAAGAGCGTCTGATCAAGATGCCGTATGCAACGAAGCACGTGAGCAAGACCGTCAAGATTCTCTTTCCGATCCTGGTCACGGTCGTTTCGAGCATCGTAGCTCCGAGATCGGTCGCCCTGATCGGTTTCCTGATGTTCGGAAATCTGATCCGCGAATGCGGCGTCCTGAAATCGCTTTCCGACACGGCTCAGGGAACGCTGGCCAATCTGGTCACCCTGCTTCTGGGCATTACGGTCGCCGTGAAAATGCAGGCAGATATCTTCCTGACATGGCAGACTCTCATGGTCATCCTGCTCGGACTGGTCGCTTTTATTTTCGATACGGTCGGCGGCGTCCTCTTTGCAAAGCTGCTGAACCTGTTTACGCCTCACAACAAGATCAACCCGATGATCGGTGCCGTCGGAATCTCCGCTTTCCCGATGTCTGCACGCGTCATCAATAAAATGGGAATGGATGAAGATCCGACCAACATCCTTCTGATGCATGCCGTCGGCGCAAACGTTTCCGGACAGATTGCTTCCGTCCTTGCAGGCGGACTGATTCTGACACTGGTAGCTCGTTAACAGGGGAGGCAGAAGAAAATGAACGCAAACTTTCTTGAATCTTTAAGAATCATGGGAATGGGAATGCTCGGCATCTTCATCGTGACCCTTGTCCTGATCGGTCTGATGTATCTTCTCATGAAGCTCTTTCCCGACAAGAAGAAGGGGACCCGTAAGGATTGACCCTGCCGCAGGCAGATGATCGGAAAAAGCTTCTCTTGATTCTTTATTGATGAATTGTGTCCTGGTTTTCGAATACATGATTTTCTGAGATCCGAATACACTGTAATAGCCCGAAAGCATGTAGCTGACCGCAACCACGATGGAAAAGAATGCGGCGCCTTTGAAGCCGAACAGTTCAAAGGCAATCAGCAGCGATGTGATCGGGCTGTTTGTTACTGCGCAGAAAACCCCGCACGTCCCGCAGGCCGCACACAGGTCTGCCGGAAGTCCCAGCAGTCCCGAAAGGGCACTGCCCATCGTCGCGCCGATGAAAAGACTCGGAACGATTTCTCCTCCTTTAAATCCAAAACAGAGAGTAAGACACGTAAAGACCATTTTCAGGAGAAATGCTTCCGGCCTGACATCCCCGCTGAAGCTTGCCTTGATGGTTTCGGCACCCAGTCCGAGATAATCCTGCGTCCGCAGGAGCAGGGACAGAAGGACAACCGAACCGCCTCCGACCAGGATGCGGATATACGGATTCACAAACCATTTCTTCGCGTATCTTCCTGCGTGGACCAGCATGTTGCAGAACAGGATTCCGACCAGTGCGCAGGCAATTCCGACCGCAATGATTTTCAGGAAGGCAATGGAATAGATCGACTGTACGTCAAGCAGCTCATAGGGAGCCTGCAGTCCGTGAATATGAAAATAGACTGCAACGCTCTGTGCAATGAAAGAGGAAAGGACGCAGGGAACCAGCGCCGCATAGTACAGGACCCCGATGCTGACAAATTCCATCGGAAGCACGGCAGCCGCAAGAGGCGTTCCGAAAAGAGCGGAAAAAGCAGCGCTCATGGCAGCCATCATCATGATGGTCGTATCACTGTCATCCATATGCATTCTGCGTGCGGTAAAACTTCCGATAGAGCCGCCGAACTGCAGGGCAGCTCCTTCCCGTCCGGCCGAACCGCCGAACAGATGCGTCAGAATCGTCGAGAGGAAAATCAGAGGTGCAACCCGGAGTGCCACCGTTTTCTCGGTACGGACCGCTTCGATGACAGAATTCGTATCGCTCATCTCCGCCCCGGCCCGGCGATACAGAAAAACAATCAGAAGACCGGCTGCCGGAAGACCGAATACGATATAGGGATGCGCTTCCCGGAAGGACGTCGAGACCATCACCAGGTAGCTGAACAGGGAGGACGCGCCTCCCACGACGAATCCTATCACCGCCGAAATCAGGATCCATTTCCCAAGTATGATTAATGTCCTGCCGAAACTTTTCAAAACCCTCACCCCACAGGAAAAGATTATAGCACGTCTTTCCCGTCCGGTGGGAGTTTCTTAAGGAAGGAAACCAGAAACGGCACGGAAGTCAGGCAGGCCAGGATATCCGCGGCCGGCTGGGCCGTCTCAATGCCGGCAAGTCCGATCATGCCCGGAAGAATCAGGATGAGCGGGATAAAATAAACACCGTTCCGCAGCTGTGCGAGGAAAAAGGCACGGCCGCTTTTTCCGATGCTCTGAAACAGCATATTTGTGCAGACGGCAAACGGCTGGAAAAGCACACCGATGCAGGCATAGCGCAGCGCCGGAACTCCGACCGCGATGACTTCCGGATCATTCCGGAACCAGGCAACGACCGGTCCCGCCGAAAAGAAACCGATCACGGCAAGAACGGCAAGCATCAATCCGCCCGAAATCAGCGTAAAGAAGAATCCCTGTCTCACACGCGAATATTTCTTTGCCCCGTAATTGAATGCGGAAACCGGCTGGAACCCCTGCCCCATTCCGAGTCCTACGGCAAAGATGAGAAAGGAAACACGGCCGACGATGCTCATAGCCGCAACAGCGGCATCCCCGTAAAGAGCCGCCTGATGATTCAGGATCATCGTGGAAATGCTGTTCAGCCCCTGACGGGCAAGCGAAGGAGACCCGACCGTGAAAATATTCCAGAATTCACGGAACCGGCGTGTGATTTTCGTGAGGCGGATCTTGCTGGACGTCTTGCCGGAAAGCGGCATCCACAGAAGGATCAGGAAGCTGACCGCCTGCGAAATCGCAGTCGACATTCCCGCTCCCGTCACTCCCAGTCCGCAGCCGAACATCAGAATCGGATCGCCGATCATGTTCAAAAGGCCTCCGGCCGTCAGCCCGATCATGGCATAGAAGGAACGTCCCTCATAGCGGAGAATGTTGTTCAGGACACAGCTGGCGCACATGAAAGGGGCTGCTGTCAGGATCCAGACTGCATATTCTTTCGCATAAGGAAGAATCGTATCCGTACTTCCCAGAAGATACATGAAAGGAGTAAGAAACAGGAGGCCCAAAATCATGATGATCAGGCCGAAGACCAGAGAAAGAAAAAAACTGGTCGAGGTATAGACCGTCGCCTCTTCCGCTTTTTTTGCGCCCAGCAGACGGGAAACGCTGGATCCGGCTCCGTGACCGAGCATGAAGCCGAAGGCCTGAATGACGGCCATCAGGGAAAAGACCACGCCGATGGCACCGCTCGCCGACGTGCTGATCTGACTGACGAAATAAGTATCTGCCGTGTTGTAGATATTCGTAATGAGCATGCTGATGATTGTCGGAATGCCAAGCTGAAAAATCAGTTTGGAAACCGGTGTCTTTGTCATGCGGTCATACTGGGTCATTTCCTGTGAAGTGCTCAAGAGAAATCCTTTCTGCTCATTCCGTATGAAAACTTTCCATCAGGCGCGGCGAAGCAGCGCCCACACTCCCATCATGAGTTCGTGCGGAATTACTTTCGCCACGATTCTATGAAGAAAACACATAATGCCCGGAACGGAAACGGCAAATCCCAGCCGGCTGTCGCGAAGAGCAACAGCAGCAACCAAAGATGCATGGGTTGCCAGCGGATAATGACGGATTCTTCTTTTGGTCTGTTCGGTCTCTTCAGCAGTCGGGATAAAATCCGTATCCTTGATCCAGTACGGACAGACTGCCGTTACTTTAATTCCCCTTGGGAAAAGTTCGACGCGGAGGGCCCGTGAATAGCGGTAGAGAAACGCCTTTGTCGCCGCATAGACGCTCAGGAACTGAAACGGCTGAAAAGCTGCCGTCGAACAAATTTCCAAAATACGGCTGCCTTTTTTCATATAAGGAAGCGAAATCATTGTCATGTCGACCGCAGCACGGCAGTTCAGTTCAATCATGCGCCCGTCATCTTCGCGGCTGACTTCTTCATAGTTCCCGATTTTTCCGAAACCGGCCGCATTGATCAGGATCCCGATTACGGGTTTTTCCTCCCTGAACCGTTCGGCGATTTTACGGATGGACTCCGGATCGGTAAGATCACAGGGAAACGGACGGATCCTGACCGGAACCTCGTTCTGCAACGCCTCCAGTTTTTCCTTCGTACGCGCCAGGACCCAGATTTCATCAATATCTTTTTCTTTTTCAGCGATGCGTCTGACGAACTGTCTGCCGAGTCCGCAGGACGCACCCGTCACAACGGCAATTCTCATCGCCGTGCCTGTTTCGCGCCTGATTGGATCAGCCGCTTCTTCAGTCACGGTCATTTCCTCTGACAATCAGCAGGATCCTGACAAGCTGCAGGATAGAGGAAGCCAGAGCCGCCACATACGTCATGGCCGCCGCCGTCAGGACTTTTCTGGAACCGGCCAGTTCTTCCGGTGAAACGATCTGATAATCCCTGAGCATCTTCAGTCCCCTGCGGGAAGCATCAAATTCAACCGGAAGCGTTACCAGCTGGAAAATGACGACGGCACAGAACAGACCGATACCGATCTTGGCCAGCATCGGCCAGGAAAAAATGAGACCGATAATAATGAGCGGCCAGGAAAGCATGCTTCCGAAATTCGCAACCGGAACAATCGAAGACCGGATCCGGAGCGGGGCATAATTCGTCGCATCCTGTACGGCATGTCCGCATTCATGGGCAGCAATCGCAATCGATGCAACGGAACCCCTTCCGTAGCTTTCCTCCGCAAGTCCCACTGTCTTATCCCTCGGATCATAGTGGTCGGTCAGCTGACCGCTGATTGGTCTGACACCGACCTGCGGTATCCCGGCCCCGCCCAGGATTCTCTGTGCGGCCTGCCCGCCGGTGATTCCCGAACCGGAAGGAATCTGCGAATACTTTGAAACCGTGTTTTTCATGACGAGAGAAGCAATTCCCGTTACGGCAACAGCCGCAATGATCAGGATCCACTCCCAGACATAAAGACCGAGTCCGCTCTGGTAATTTCCGACTCCGTAATAGCTTCCGTATCCGTACATTATCATTGAACTGATCATAAAACCTCCGAAAAACCGACTGAATTCTTTCTTCAATTATACCAATCCGTTTCCGTAATTCAAGTAAACAAAAACTTCCGCCGCGCATCAAAACGGCGGAACTGTCGCCTGATGCGGACGGAAGCCTTGAGGAGCAGACTGATGCGGTTCTTTGTCTGTCTTATCTTCCCTGTCTTATTGTTCCGGACTTATCTTTCCGGACTTATTTTCCTGCCTTACCTGTCTTTTCGGTCGGATCTGTCTGATTTACTTCTTCTGAATCCCTTGTCGAATCCTTCTGTCCTTCTGTCGTATCCGCCTGTTCTGGTTTTTCTGTCTGTCCGGCTTGCTGCATCCGATCTTTCCGACCTGCCGGTTCTCTCTGTTCTATCGGATTTGTACGTTCTGCCGGCTCTCTCTGTTCTGTCGGATTTGTACGTTCTGCCGGATCTCTCTGTTCCGCCGGATCTCTCTGTTCTGTCGGATCTGTACGTTCTGCCGGATCTTTCCGGCCTGTCGGATCTCTCCGATCTGCCGGATTTCTCTGTTCTGCCGAATCTCTCTGTTCTGTCTGATCTTTCCGTCCTGTTGGATCTCTCTGTCCTGTCGGATCTCTCAGCTCTGTCAGATTTCTCAGCTCTGTCGGATCTCTCTGCTCTGTCGGATTTCTCTGCTCTGTCGGATTTCTCTGCTCTGTCGAATTTCTCTGTCCTGTCAGATCTCTCTGTTCTGTCTGCGCCGTCTTTCCCCTCACTCCTGCCGGCTGTCTTTTCCATATGGACATTCATTCCGCGGATTTTGACATCCTGCATGGCATCGATGACTTTTTCGGCACTGCTCCGGTCTACGTCGACAAAGGAATAGCTGTCAAACAAGTCAATCGATCCGACCATGCGGCCGGAAATTCCGGATTCTCCGGCAATTGCTCCGAGGATATCGGACGGACGCACGTGCTGATTCCTTCCGATATTGATAAAGAGCCTTTCCATGTCATCGTCTTCATGGCCTTCGCTCCGGCGTCCTCTTCCGGTGTTTTCCCCGCGGCTGGTACGATCTCCGCGGCCAGCTGCGTCACGGCCGCTTCTGCCTCGTCCGTCACGTCCGCCGCTCTTCCGGTCACCCAGGTCATCCAGGGAACGCGGTACCCGGCTGTCAATGATGTCGTCTTCGACATTTTCTTCATTTCCCATCTGGATCTTAAGAAGCGCTGCCGCAAGATCCATGGAATTGACATCATTTTCAAAGATACACTTGTCGATCATGCTGCGCATCTTTTCAAGATCCGTATCTTCATCTTCAATCAGTTCAATCGCATGCTCCAGATATTTTCCTGCCCGGATCTCTGTAATATCATTGAGAGAGGGAATCGCCTGCGGAAGGATCTTCGTCTTGCAGTATCTCTGGATTTCACGCAGCTTATAGACATCGCGTCCGACAACCAGGGAAAAAGCCGTCCCCTTGCGGCCGGCACGTCCGGTTCTTCCGATTCTGTGGACATAGTACTCATCATCCTGCGGAATATCGTAATTGAATACCGCTTCGATATCCTCGACATCAATGCCTCTTGCCATGACGTCGGTCGCCACCAGGATTTCCGTCCGTCCTGCCCGGAAACTCTTCATGACGCGGTCACGCTGTGCCTGGCTCAGGTCGCCGTGCAGTCCTTCTGCATAATAACCTCTGCCCTTCAGTTCATCGACGACTTCATCGACTTTTCGCTTCGTGTTGCAGAAGACAACCGAAAGCTTCGGCTCATAAAGATCGATCAGCCGGCAGAGCACTTCCGTCTTATTGGTCGGACGCACGTCGTAATAATACTGGGTAACTTCCGGAACCGTCAGTTCCTTCTTCGCGATCCGCACCATGACCGGATCCTTCTGGAAATTCTCGGCGATCTCGGCAATCTCTTTGGGTACGGTCGCAGAGAACATGACCGTCTGTCTCTCTTCCGGGAGTTCCGCCAGGATCGTCTTCATATCATCAATAAAGCCCATGTCCAGCATTTCATCCGCTTCGTCGAGAATGATCAGGCCGACTTCATCAAACTTGACCGTTCCTCTTCTCATATGGTCCATGACACGGCCCGGAGTGCCGACAATGATCTGCGTGCCGTCTTTCAGGCCGCGGATCTGCTTGACGATATCCTGTCCGCCGTAGACCGGGAGGATTTTCACGTTATGCATATATTTTGCATATTTATGAAGTTCATCCGATACCTGGATTGCCAGCTCACGGGTCGGGCACAGGACGACAGCCTGAAGCTTCTTGATCTTCGGATCAATCTTCATCAGCATCGGAATGCCGAATGCCGCTGTTTTTCCCGTACCGGTCTGCGCCTGTCCGATGACGTCGCGTCCTTCCAGTTCAATGGGGATTGCCTGTTCCTGAATCGGAGAGGCAGAATCAAAACCCATATCCTTGACCGCGTGGAGAATCTTCGCATCGATGTTCAGTCTCTCGAAGCTCCCCTCTTTCTCATCGGCTGCGGCATTGTCCGTCTCAGATACTGTTTCTTTTTCCATTTCTTTTTCTGTTTCTTTCTCTGTCACTTTTTCCGTTTCTTTCTCTGTCACTTTTTCTGTTTCTTCTGTTGCATTCTCTGAATCGCCGGCCTGAATTTCTTCCGGCGTCATTTCCTCTGATGCTGTTTCAATTTCTTTCTTTTTACTCATTTTAAGTTCCTTTCTGGTGAACCGACACTTAACTAAAGCACAGCGCACCGCAAAAGTCAATGAAAAGCTTTCCTGACAGAAAAACAAGCCGCTCTCCCGCGCGGCTTGTCTGATCTTTCCTTATTTACTGTTTCTTTGCCGTATCTGAATCGGACGGTCCGTCCTGGCTGTCTTCCGTCCCGTACGTGCCTTCGCCGATCTTCAGGACTTCCGCCCTCTCCTCTGTCTTTACCTGAACCTTGGAATCCTTCGGCAGGATCAGGTTCAGTACGATGGCCAGAAGAGTCGCAATCACAACCGGGGACTTTCCGAAAATAATCGTAAATGCCGCCGGGAACTGACTCAGGGAAGACGACGCCTGTGCGATGCCGACACCGAGGGCAGCAGAAAGGCCGACGATGGTCGTATTGCGGGCATTCATTTCCGTGCTGTTGATCAGCTTCATGCCGGTCATGGCGATCGTCGAGAAAACCGTGACCGTTGCGCCGCCCAGGACGCACTGGGGAATTGTTGTCAGAACGGCTGAGAATTTCGGGCAGATGCCTGCTAGGAGAATGAACCCGGCAGCAAAGGCGTATACCTTTCTTGCAACAACTTTGTTCGTCGTCACGATACCGACGTTCTGGGAATAGGTTGCGGTCGGAAGGCCTCCGCAAAATGCCGTCAGGATATTGGTAAGTCCGTAGGCAATGATGCCGCCCTTCAGTTCCTGATTGGTCGGTTCACGGTTGAAGCCGCCGACCGTCGTGGAGGTAAAGTCGCCGATGGCCTGCACGGAATTAATGGCAAACAGAATGCCCAGCGCAATACAGGCGGATGGTTCAAAAGTAATGCCGAAATGCAGCGGCTGCGGAACACTGAACCAGGCTGCGGTCCCGACACTGGAGAAATCAACCATGCCGCAGACTGCCGCGATGATATAGCCGACGATCATTCCCAAAAGGATCGAAGCCAGCTTGAAGACTCCCTTGCCGTAATTGTTGAACAGCATGACGGCAACCAGCGTCGCAATGGCGATAGTCCAGTTCTGCCAGGAGCCATAGACCAGGGCAGTGTTCAGCCCTTTCTTTGCAATCAGCTCCGCCGTATTGGAAGCACCGCCGGCCATATAATTGATGGCGGTCGGGTACAGCGACAGGCCGATCGTGAAGACAACGGTTCCGGTTATGATGGCCGGGAAGAACTTTCGGATTTTTTCAGAGAAGATGCCGAAGACAACCGCCACGACACCGCCGACAACCATGGCTCCGGTTATCGCCGCAATACCGCCGGTTTCTTCGGCAATTGCCTGCATCGAAGGCAGATACGCGAAACTGGTTCCCAGAATGACCGGAAGCGCAGATCCGATCTTGCCGCCAATCGGGAACAGCTGGATGAAAGTGGAAACGGCCGACATGACCAGACAGGCCTGTATCAGAATGATCCTGTCATCCGAACTCAGTCCGATGACATTTGCTATGATAATGGCCGGCGTGACGCAGCCGACAATCATCGCTACCAGATGCTGCATGGCCAGGGAAATAGATGCTCCCGCAGGAGGATTTCCTTTCCATTTGAAAAGTTCCTGATTGACCGAATGCTGGTTCATTTTTCAATGCCTCCCCGGAAACCAAAACAAAGCCGCTTTGTTCCGGGTAAATCGTAACACAATATCCGGCCGGGTTCAAACTATTTTTGTATATTTCTAACTTTTTTTGTATTCTGCTGCCGGCTGCAGGAAATAAAGCGAACCCGGAACATAGCGATTGTTTTCGTCAAACTGTCATTGTGTTTTGCATATCAGCAGAAAAAATGTTCGGGCATCGCACTGATAATTGTGCAAAAATATTTTTATTTCGCCAAAAGGTTTTATTTCACATTCGATTCTGCTATAACAGAATCAGAAACCTTTCTGAAAGGAGCGCACCATTTATGAAAAAAACTCTTCTGGTTAAAAACGCCCGTACGATTGTCACCTGCGACCTTCAGGACCGCGTCCTGGAAAATGCCTATCTGTATGCCGAAGACGGGGTCATTTCCGCAGTCGGCCCGATGTCGGATCTGGATCCGGAAATGAATCCGGCTTTCCTGCCCGAAGAGGCGGAAGAAGTCATCGATGCCTCCGGAATGCTGGTCTATCCGGGACTGGTCAATACCCACCATCATCTTTATCAGATCTTCACGCGCAATCTTCCGGAAGTCCAGAATCTGGAACTCTTTCCGTGGCTGACTGCGCTCTATGAATACTGGAAGAACATCGATCCGGACGTCATGCGCTATGCTTCCCTGTCCGGTCTCGGCGAGCTGCTGAAATGCGGCTGCACGACCTGCTTCGATCATCATTACGTATTTCCGGAAGGAGTCGGCGGACTGATGGACGCGGAATTCCAGGCGGCTTCGGAACTCGGAATCCGTTCTGCCGTATCCCGCGGCTCCATGTCCCTCAGCAAGAAAGACGGCGGGCTTCCGCCGGATTCCGTTGTACAGCCTACCGAAGAGATCATCCGTGACTCACAGGAAGCCGTCGAGAAATTCCATGACCCGAACCGTTTCTCGATGCGCCAGGTCGTTCTGGCTCCCTGCTCTCCTTTTTCTGTTACGGCCGACCTCATGCGCGAATCCGCAAAACTTGCGCGCTCGCTGCATGTCCGTCTTCATACGCACCTGTGCGAGACCAAGGATGAGGAACGTTTCACGCTTGAAAAAACCGGCATGCGGCCGCTGGCCTATATGGAGTCTCTCGGATGGATCGGCTCAGACGTATGGCTCGCACACGGCATCCATTTCAATGATGAAGAACTGAAGCTTCTGGCTTCAACCCATACAGGCGTCGCGCACTGCCCCATTTCCAATATGAAGCTTTCCTCGGGCATCGCCCGGATTCCGGAAATGCTGAGCCTGGGAATCCCGGTCGGACTTGCCGTCGACGGTTCCGCCAGCAACGACGGCTCCAACCTTCTTGAGGAAATGCGCGTCGGATTCCTGCTGCACCGCCTGAACGAAAGCGAAAAGGCTCCGACCGGCTACGATATGCTGAAGATCGCGACCCGCGGTGGTGCTGCCGTTCTGGGACGCGACGATATCGGACAGCTCTCCGAAGGCATGGCTGCCGACTTCTTCATGATTGATTCAAACCGGCTGGATCTGGTCGGTGCCCTGGATGATCCGAAAGCAGTGCTTTCCGTCGTCGGATACAAAGGTTCTGTGGCCCGTACGGTCGTCGCCGGAAAAACCGTCATGAAAGACGGAAAGCTTTTGGGAATCGATGAAGAAAAGACAGCCGCCGAGGCAGCTGTCTGCAGAAAGCATTTTCTGGATAAGAACCGCTAACGTGAATGCCTTCCTTCGGGAAGGCATTCTTTTTTTTGTCTTATTTTACAAAACCTCTGCGGAATTCCATGGAAATTTCCTTCAGTTCTTTTTTTCCGTCGATGTAATCCTGATACATCTCATCCCCGAGTCCGCAGGCGCAGCCGTCGCAGTTCCCGTCACAGTTTCCGATGGAATCCCTGACTATTTTCTCGCGCTGGGCGCGCGTCGTATTCTTAATAAGATATCTGTCTTCCTGTGATTCCTGTTTTTCTGATTTCATGAAGTTCTCCTCTCCGGCGTTTCCGTCTCCGCCGTCATCCCTTATCCATTTGTAAATTAAATTGTAGCAGGAAACTTTTTTTCTGCAATCCTCGAAATCGCTTTTCCTGCATCCGTTATGCCGTACCGTCTGCGGAAGACATAAATTTGTTTCAGTTTTGTTGTGGGTCATTGTTTATATTAAAAAAAATAAATTTGAGAAATGAATCATACATCAGACAGCGGAGAATAAGCGATGAGGATACTGATCATGGGACAGCCGCGGAGCGGCAAGAGCACGCTCGCAAAAAGAATGGCAGGGCTGACCGGATTCGCGGTGATCAATACGGACAGATACAGGAGGGAATGGGTATACCATGAACCATGGAAGGGCTATCCTACCGAAATTTCGCCGCAGAACCAGCCCATTTTCTACCAGCGCCTGACCGACCTGTGCGGAAGCTCCGATGTCATCATCGAAGGATCCGCGATAGCGCCTGAAGACAGCGCGCTTCTTTGTCCGTCGGCATCGGTGCTTCTTGGCCGGCCGGGCCTTTCCCCAGAGGGCATGTTTGCCGCAAGCCGCAGGTACGATACTGACTGGACGTCCAGGAGGGAAGACGATTACCTGCTGAAACTTTTCTCGGACTATCATAACTATACAGTTAAATGGTTCCGGGACAATGGCGCAATAGCCGTCGACACGACGGATTATGAGAAGGGTCTTGCGGATGCGGAGGCCCGCCTCATGGATGAATACCGGCATGCGCTGCATGCAAGTACTGATGCACTTTAACGGCTGTACCATTTACGGTACAGCCGCTCTTCTGTCTTAACCGGTTTGAAGTTTTCTTTCTATTTCAGCACATTGTTAATTGCCGTCTTCATCGTATCCGACACCGCGCCATCCCCGCCGAGGATCCAGACGTCGCCCGCATTCCCGATGATCGCCTTCTGGTCATCCGTAAGCGATGTGCCGCTGCCGTCCACGAGCAGGATCGTCCCACCGGACTTCCCGGCAAGCGCCGCGCCCACGAGGGCATCCGGATAATTCGTCCCCGTCGCGACGGCAAGCACCGGGGCATAACCGCCGAACAGTTTGTTAATGACATCGATCGACGTGCCGTAACGGTCTGTTCCTTCATAGCGCACCGTCTTCATGACCGTCAGCTGCTTCTCGACGTCGAGGCTCACCGCATCCTTCCCGCCGACAATGATAGCCTTGCCGAAGTTCTCCGCGATTGTAAGCGAGTCAGTCGTCAGCTTCCCGTCGCTCCCTGCCAGGAGGATCGGCATCTTCTTTGCGTAGGCGTAGGAAGAAATCGACAACGCGTCCGGGAAGTTCTGCCCGGAGCAGATGATGATCGTATCCGCATCGCTGCTGTCAATGACACGCCGTGACACAAGGTCAGCCGTCTGCGTGCGGTCACTTCCCCAGATGCGCTCCGTCGTGATGCTCTTCGCTTCAACAGCCGCTTTCACATCATCGGAAATCGCCGCCGTCCCGCCGACAATGATGACGTTCGTCACCTTGAAGGATGCGAGAAGATCTGCCGTCTGCTGTGTGAGCTGCCCCGGCTCCGTCAGGAGCACCGGGCAGTCTTTCACGCCGGCAAGGGAAGAGGCCGAAAGGGCGTCCGGCCAGTTCTCGCCCGAGGCAAGGACTGCCGTTTCGCAGCCGTCCGGGAATGCTTTCTTCACGGTTTCGGACATCGTGTCATAGCGTGTCGTCCCAAAGACCCGCACGGAGGACGATGCCCGGAAATGGGCCGTGATGGTGCGGTCGCCGGAGGCAGCGATTTCGATCGTCGCACCGGTACCGATGGACTTGCCGTCTTCGTACCAGCCGAGGAACGTATAGCCTTCCTTTGCTGAAGCTTTCAGCGTTACGCTTGCCCCTTCGACATAAGTCCCGCCGCCCGTGACGGTGCCGCCGGAAGACGGGGATGCGGATGCCGTGATGGTGTAATATGTATATACAGGATCTGCTGCGAAATTTGCCGTATATGTTGCCGATGTATAACTATTACTTGTACGATTCTTTGCAGGAATAAATACTGCATTCGTGGATACCTGATTACCTTCCTGATCTGTCCAATTCACGAAATGATACCCGCTTTTGGCTGTTGCCGTAGAACCGGAGGATGTGCCATATGTCTCTTTGATGTTTTCGCTTTCAAGACTTACCGTTCCCATCCTCTGATCAGCCGATTCATAACAGATGGTGATGAGCGGATTCAAATACGGATAACCGCCATTCGTACCGCTTGCCTGATGCCACGTATTATAGGAACCAGTGATCTGCCCGGTCACCCATGTATTCAGCGAATCGACCAGTGCATTTTCAGTTTTGGTTGCTGCTTTCATCTGATTGGCTGAAAGTGATGTGCCAACAGCATCATTTGTGTTTCCAGCACCTTTATCTGGTTCTATGCCTGACTGCCAATAACAATGTTCGACTTTTCCCGGGGAAGTAAGTTGACCTATGATACAGCCGGCATAGTTATTTCGACTTCCATTCGTGGCGTTTACCACACCGGCATTATAGCAGTTCTCTGCATAATTGCCCTCACCGATGATACCTCCCGCAATGCTATTAAAACCGTTAACGCTACAATTTGCTGTCACGCTCCCAATATTACAGCAATTTCTCACATTGCATAAACCACTTCCGAGAATACCTCCGGCATTGGCTGTACTGGCGTTATATGCTGTTGTTTCTGCCGATATCCTACCAGTATTGCTGCAATTTGTTATTTGATTATTAGCAAAACTCGAATGACCAGCAATCCCGCCACAATCTATTTGAAAAACATGTCCGGGCTGACTGATTGTCCCTGAAAAACTGCAGTTGTCTATCTCGGAGGCACATTCACCGGCAATACCACCGCATTCAGCGCTGCTGCATTGATTGATGTCCATATTCACGCTGGAACTGCAGTTCAGGATTTTGCCATCAGAGAATCCAACGATTCCACCGGCAAAAATACCTGCTGTGCCAGGCAAATCGTTGTTTACGATGCTCCCAGCCACATCAACATTCCTGATGAGTGAATCCTCATAAGCTACGCCAAAGAAACCGTAGTGCATATCCATGCTGACAGCAATACCGATTCCACTGACCTTATGCCCTCTGCCATCGAATGTTCCATTAAACCAATGTTTGTCACTTTCACTATTATAATATCCGATTGGTAGCCAACGATGTCCATTCAATTCAATGTTTGCGGACAGGGACACCGCCTTCCCGGTAAAAGAATCAGCCGTCTGTCCGTTCATCCCGTTCACGATGACCGCTAGTCCTGCCAGCTCAGCTGCGCAATCTATTGTGAACGAAGTAGCCGTCGCATTGTACCAGCTTATGTCATAATTATTGACATCAGTCCAATTATCCGTATCCGCACTAACTGACATCATTCCCGCAGGTATGAGCGTCAATACCATGCTGAGTACCATCAGAACCGCAGTTATTTTTTTCTTCATCTTTTTCTACCACCCTATTGAAAACATCCTTCACTTTTTTCTTCCCATGCAATCATTGGTTCCATTTATTAGTTCCATTTCACGCGGAAAGTTCGTAGTAAATTTCTTACAAATTTTCATAATTTGATTTGTGAATTTTTCAGCTATTGAAAAAAGAGTGCCACATAAAAAAAACACGCTAACCGCCATTTGCATGACAGATCAGCGTGTTATCTTTATAAGGTGCCTTTCTTCTTTTAACTTTTATTTCAATATATTGTCAATTGCGGTCCTCATCGTATCCGACACCGCGCCATCCCCGCCGAGGATCCAGACATCGCCCGCATTCCCGATGATCGTCTTCTGGTCATCCGTAAGCGATGTGCCGCTGCCGTCCACGAGCAGGATCGTCCCGCCGGACTTTCCGGCAAGCGCCGCTCCCACGAGGGCATCCGGATAGTTTGTCCCCGTCGCGACGGCAAGTACCGGGGCATAGCCGTCGAACAGCTTGCTGATAATCTCAGCTGATGTGCCGTAGCAGTCCGTCCCTTCATAGCGCGCCGTCTTCATGACCGTCAGCTGCTTCTCGACATCAAGACTCACCGCATCCTTCCCGCCGACGATGATGGCCTTGCCGAAGTTCTCCGCGATCTCCAGCGAGTCCGCCGTCAGCTTCCCGTCGCTCCCGGCCAGGAGGATCGGCATCTTCTTTGCGTAGGTATAGGAGGAAATCGACAGCGCATCCGGGAAGTTCTGCCCGGAGCAGATGATGATCGTATCCGCATCGCTGCTGTCGATGACGCGCCGTGCCACAAGGTCAGCCGTCTGCGTGCGGTCATTGCCCCAGATACGTTCCGTCGTGATGTTCTTCGCCTCAACAGCCGCTTTCACATCATCGGAAATCGCAGCCGTCCCGCCGACGATGATGACGTTCGTCACCTTGAGGGATGCGAGAAGATCTGCCGTCTGCTGCGTGAGCTGCCCCGGCTCCGTCAGGATGACCGGGCAGTCTTTCACGCCGGCAAGGGAAGAGGCTGAAAGGGCATCCGGCCAGTTCTCGCCTGAGGCAAGGACTGCCGTTTCGCAGCCGTCCGGGAATGCCTTCTTCACGGTTTCGGCCATCGTATCATAGCGTGTCGTCCCAAAGACCCGTACGGAGGACGATGCCCGGAAATGAGACGTGATGGTGCGGTCGCCGGAGACAGCGACGTCGATCGTCGCACCGGTACCGATGGACTTGCCGTCTTCGTGCCAGTCAAGGAACGTATAACCTTCCTTCGCGGCAGCTTTCAGCGTTACGCTCGACCCTTCGACATAAGTCCCACCGCCCGTGACGGTACCGCCGGAAGCCGGGGATGCCGATGCCGTGATGGTGTAATAGGTTGGATTGACCGCAAAGTTGGCCGTGTAGGTGGCGGCTACATTTAAGCCGTTCACTTTCGCCGGTGTGTATGCCGCATTCGTATTGACTTCGTTACCTGCCGCATCGGTCCAGTTCACGAAATGATACCCGGAGGCAGCTGTTGCCATTGAACCTTGGGGCCCACCGGTCACGCAATCGATATTTTCGGATTCCCGAGAGACCTTGCCCATTGCCGTATTTGAACTTCGATAATTGATGGTTACTGGGTTTTCTGTACAGATGGCCTGATAGTCCACCGCCTCAGCAGGCATCGTGAAACTATATGGATTATTATACGACGTGGATTGTTGATTAGATGTTTTCAGCAGAATATTACCACTTCGAAATGTACACCCATCAAATAAAGTCGTCGTAATCTGTAAATTCGAACCGTAGTAAACGTCTTGGTTCGAACACTTGGCATAAGTCCCATCAGAATAGTTTATTCGTGCCTCAATATTCTCTACACCTGTCGGACTTATGCTATCCGGAAATGCTCCAACACTTAAGTGATATTTCATTCTTGTATAATAAACATTGATAGTATTTTGCTTCTCGTCTCCCGAAACAGTGATGCTTGCAAGAGATGTCGTAACGACTGAGAAACCTTGAGGATTCCGTTGCGACGGTGTATAAGTTGTACCCGTTACTTGAATTATAGTATCAATATTCCCAGGATTACTCGGATATGTAACACCTGTATCCGTTGCCGCAGACGGCAGAGACTGATAATAATGATTCACTGTGATTGTCTGACTCAACGCAGTCCATGATGCTTGCAGTACTATATTACCCGTTTCCACTTTCCCGATAACAAAAAAAGGGCCGGGGTTCACTGCATCTTTTTTATGCCAGCCGCCGAAGCTGTATCCAGACTTAACAATATTTTGTTCTGTCGGAAGATATTTTTCGGTACCCGAATTATAGGACGTATAACCGCTCAGATCAAAGCCTTCCGCCCAAGTGCCTCCGTCCAGTTCATAGCTAATTGTATAGGTATCCGCAAATACATTCAAAGGCGTGATCACTGTTCCACTTAAAACAATAACCAGAATCATTAAAAAAGAAAATGTACTTTTTATCCTCTTCATACCTTAACTCCTTTCAAGTTGCTGTTTTTCTTCTCTTTTCCTTCTTCTGCGGACTCTCAGTATTTCTTCCTCCTGATCCATGGCTCTCTCTTTCCATTCAATCATCGGTTCTACCTATTAGTTCCATTTCACACGGAAAGTTCGCAGTAAATTTCTTACAAATTTTCATAATTAAATTTGTGAATTTTTCAGCTGTTGAAAGGAGAGTGCCCCGGTTAAACCGTGCTGAATGAACTGCAGAAAATACATAAGAAAGATTGACTTTCCTGCTTTAAAGCGTTACACTTTAACCCATAAAATCGCTTTTGAGGAGGGTTCTTTCATGTTCATCAAGGTATTTCTGCTGGTTGTTTTCTTTGCCATCATGATCGGCGTCGGCTGGTACACCAGACGTCACGCCCGCACGGTAGACGGCTTTGTTCTGGGCGGCCGCAATGTCGGTCCGTGGCTGACTGCCTTCGCTTACGGAACCTCCTATTTCTCCGCTGTCATCTTTGTCGGCTACGCCGGACAGTTCGGCTGGAAATACGGCCTGGCATCGACCTGGATCGGAATCGGAAATGCGCTGATCGGCTCTCTTCTGGCCTGGGTGGTTCTCGGCAGACGCACGCGCGTCATGACCAAATCGCTGAAATCGGCAACGATGCCTTCTTTCTTTGAAAAACGTTTTGATTCGAAAACCCTGAAAATCGTTTCTTCAATGATTATCTTCATTTTCCTGGTTCCCTATACCGCTTCTGTCTACAACGGCCTGTCAAAACTTTTCGGCATGGCTTTCAACATTCCGTATATCGTCTGCGTCATCCTGATGGCCGGCCTCACCTGCATCTATGTCCTGCTCGGCGGCTACATGGCCACGGCATGGAATGATTTCATCCAGGGCATCATCATGCTGATCGGCATCTGCTGCGTCATCGGGGCGGTTCTGACCGGACACGGCGGGTTCATGGCGGCGGTCCGCCAGCTGGCCGAGATTCCGTCCGAAAGCACCATGACCCTCGGTCAGCCCGGTGCCTATACTTCCTTCTTCGGGCCGGATCCTCTGGGACTTCTCGGCGTCGTCATCCTGACTTCGCTCGGTACCTGGGGACTTCCGCAGATGGTTCAGAAATTCTATGCGATCCGTTCGGAAAAAGCCATTGCGACAGGCACGGTCATCTCGACGATTTTTGCCTTCGTCATCGCCGGCGGCTCCTATTTCCTCGGAGGATTCGGACGCCTCATCGATGTTACCCAGGTCAGCTCGACTGCCGCTGACGGAACGGTCAAGATTGCTTACGATTCCATCATGCCCACCCTGCTGCAGAATCTTCCGGATCTGCTCATGGGAATCCTGATCATGCTGATCATGAGCGCTTCGATGTCGACCCTCTCTTCACTGGTTCTTACTTCCAGCTCAACGCTGACGATCGACTTCATCAAAGGAACCCTGATCAAGGAAATGTCGGAAAAGAAGCAGCTTTTCTTCCTGCGCATCCTGGTCGTTGTCTTCATCGTTCTCTCTGTCGTCCTGGCCATTAATCCGCCGACCTTCATCGCCCAGCTGATGGGAATCTCCTGGGGCGCACTGGCAGGAGCGTTCCTTGCTCCCTTCCTGTACGGCCTGTACTGGAAAGGCGTCACCAAAGGATCCGTCTGGGCATCGTTCCTCTTCGGCGTCGGCTTTACGGTCCTCAACATCTTCTTCAAATTCGTCAGCCCGATCAATGCCGGTGCCATCGCCATGATCGGCGGACTGATCATCGTTCCGCTCGTCAGCCTGATTACTCCGAAAATGAAGAAAGATTTCGTGGAAAAGATCTTTACCTGCTACGATATCCAGGTGGAAGCAACCTCTGTCAAAATTCTTCCGGAAACAAAAGATACCGACATCCTCGACTGAACGGGGACATCGGTACCTCAGACTTTTCTTTCTATGACTGCCGGGATCTGAAAATGATTCCGGCTTTATTTTTCTCTTCTTTTTCTCCCGTCCATGACTACCCAGAGGATGACGGCCGATGCCAGAAGCAGCATCATTTCAAATGGGAACTCTTCCGGCGTCGCATCGCCTGTCGAAGCACCCGTGCCTGACGTTGAAGCAGTCGATCCGGAAGATCCGGAGGATCTTGAGGAAGTACCTGTGCTCGATGCTGACGTTCTGTTGGAAGAAGCCTTATAGGTATTCGTCAGCGTCGCCGTCCACAGCCCTGCCTTGCTGAAATTCGTCACGCTCGAAGTCAGTCTGTAATTTGACACGGTATCTTCATAGACCCGGTATTCATATTTTGCGCCGCTGCTCTTGTATTTCGGGAGCTTCGTGAACTGTGCCGTCCAGCCGTTCGCCGCATTCAGCGTCACGGTCAGGCCGGTGTCCTTCCCCTCCTGATACAGATGCACCGTGACGGACGACGGCCAGGCGGACTGTGACTGCGTGCCGTGCTCCCAGACTTTCGTCACCGTAAAGGTCGTTGTCGGATCATACGTGTTCGTCACCTTAATCAGATGGCCCGCATCGTCGGAACCTGCATCCGCCGAATAGTCCGGCGTATAATTGGCAATCTCATCTTCCACGACGGTATAGGTATAGCCCGTCAGCAGTCCCGTAAATGTCCAGGTCCAGCTGTTCGCCGCATTGAGCGTCGCCGTTATGTCTGTCGCACTTCCGTTCATATAGAGCCGGAACACCGCCTGTGCCGGATAATCCGCCGGATCCTGTGCTCCGTAATTCCAGGTTTTCTGAATCGTCAGGGTCGTCAGGTTGCTGCCGTAAGTATTTTTGAAAGATGCCGTATATCCGTCTGCTGCGGAACCGCTCAGGGTTCCTCCGCTCACGGCGTAATGATCGACCGGATCTTCCGTCAGCGTATAGACAATGGCATTTCCGGCCTCATCATACGCAGCCAGGTCATCGAATGTATAGCTCCAGCTGTTTGCGGAAGACAGCGTGCAGGTCCGGAGCTGCTTTCCGTTCTGATTCAGGAAGACCGTCGCTGAATTCGGCCGGTCTGCTTCCGGCTGCGCACCGTAGTCCCAGGTCTTGGTCACCGAAACTTTTGTATATTCATACGTATTGAGAATCGTCTGCTTCCAGTTTCCGTCGCTTCCCTGCGCAGCGGGATCCGATGTCATCCGGTAATTCGGCACCGTGTCTTCATAAGCCTTGTACAGGATCTTCGTGCCGTCGGCCAGGTAGCCGGGCAGGTCCGTCCAGGATGCCGTCCAGCTGCCTGCTGCCGTCAGCGCCGCTGATTTCCCTGTATCGATATAAGTCTTCCCGCTGTCGAGGCTCTGCTGCAGATGGACCATGACGGCAGACGGCTGCCGGGAAGCTTCCGTATTGATACCGTGGTTCCAGGACTTGGTAACCGTGAAGGAACAGAGCTGCGGTGTATTATCGATTCCGAGATATGCGAAATGATTCAGCCTGATAAGTTTTTCTGCTTCCGCCGTATAGCCCGGCACGCTGTTTTCCTTCAGCGTGTAATTTTCGGTACTGCTCATATTCGGCCAGATTGTATACCAGTCATTTGCATCGCTCAGCGTGACCGGATTCGTGATGGCATTTCCGTTGGCATCCTTGTCGACCGGCGTTCCGTCGGCTTTACAGAGCGTCATCGTGACAGAAGAGGGACGGTACGTATCGTCGCTGTCCTTCCAGTATTTGAATGCTGCCAGTGAAATCTGGCTGGAAGTATTATAGATGTTGACCACATAGATTCCGTATCCGTCTTCCGGAGTTCCGCCCGGTCCGAAAACAGCGTGATCATAATCCGCCGGAACAGGCGTCTCTTCCAGGGAATAGGTCAGCGACGGATCCAGTCCGTAAATGGTGGAAGTCCAGGTAGTTTTCGAAGTATCTCCCGTGACTGCATAGCCATTGTTTGTGTACTTCACCTCACCGGCTGCATTCTTTCCGGTAATATTCACGGTGACTGATGTGGGCCAGTCTGCCTGATTCTGGCTTCCGTGATCCCAGACCTTCTTGATTACCAGGTAGGTCGGCTGATAGGTGTTCGTCACCGTCTGCGCATATCCGTCCGACGCGTTTCCGGTTACATTTCCGTATGCGGTCTGATACCCGGCTACCGCATTTTCTGTTACCGAATAGGTCTTTGCCGGATCCAGGGCCGTCCAGGTATAGTTCACGGAAGATGACGTATTCCATGTCACGGGATTCGTGATTGCATCCCCTGCTGCATCCGCCGTCACGACATTTCCGCTGCCGTCCTTTAAAGTCATCGTCACGGACTGCGGAAGATATTCCGTATCCGTATAAGTCTGATTATCTGCCGAGATGCCGCTGCGGTTCCAGGTCTTAGTCACGGTAAAGGATGCTGCCGTCAGAGTAAAACTGTACGGAGAAGTCATGCCCTGGGAAGAATAATTCGCCCAGATATCCAGTGCAGTCTGATCTCCGGCCTTGTTGGTATAGACCATCGCGCCGGAAGCCGAACTGACTCCCGCCGTCTCGTCTTTCTTGTCCGCCACATTCCAGTTCACGTCAGGCGACCACGGAGCCGTCGCATCCCCGATATTCGAGGAACCGGAATTGTTGTAGTGAACCGTATAATCCGGAGAGGCCTCGGAAGCACCGGTTCCGTTGATTCTCCCGATGATCAGTCCTTTCGGATTCGATTCCGCATCCAGAAGCGGGAAATGAACCTCGCCGCCTTTCAGCTCTACATTTGCCGCACTGACCGTGTAGGTACCTGCCGGCACGTATTTTCCGTTCGCATCTTTTCCGTTCCAGAAAATGCTGTTCTTGCCATTGGAAAGCGTATTGGAAAGAACGACTTTTCCGCCGCCGGTTCCCGTGAAATCCAGCGTGATCTGATAGGAGGTCGCTGTCACCTTGTCCGTATCGACTGAGAAGCTGAAGGTTCCTCCCTTGCCGACATAGCCGGTGCCGTCAGCGTTTCCGGTAAATTTAAAGTCCGATACCGAGCCGCTCGTATCCGGATCCCCGATTCCGAGTGCCTCAAGGGCCGTGCTGTCCGGCTTATTGAAGAAAATGGAATACGTCTGATCGGCGGCAGGATCATAAGGAAGATTGTTCAGCAGGATGCTGTGGGCCGAAAGATCCGACAGCTGATTGTTGAGCGATTTGACGGAATGGTAAAGAGAACGGATGCTGCCGGACTTGCTGCTGTCCAGAAGACCGCGGTTATTTGCAAAGAACACGAAGCCATAGGGATCGAGACCGTTGAAATTGACGAGGTACTGATAGCCGTCTCCGGTTACCGCATAAACCTTGGACATCAGGACGCTTTCTCCGTTTGATCCGTTCTGTCCCATATTGAGAAAGAGCGTATCCGTGAAGGTGCGTCCGTTGATGACCTTTCCGTCAGTTCCCACAACCGTCGTATCCCAGGCCGCGACGCAGTTGCCTCTTTGATTCCAGGCTGCGGTGACGCGGACTTTTTCGGGATTGCCCTTGTCATGGTTTTCCGAGAAGAATTTGAAGCAGTAGACGCCGGGCTCTTCCGCCTTGTAGGAAAACGGTGCATAGCCTGCCGTCTCTGTCCCCAGATTCGGTCCTGCGGTTTCACGTGCATAATCCGCAATATAGCCGCGGGTCGTGTCCGCCGGATTTTCCGCCACATTATAGAGAAGGATGGAATCATCCTTTTTTCCGTTGATATAAGGATAGGCATGGGAATTTGCCGATGAGTCCCAGGACGGAGTCATGATCAGGATATCGTTGTCGTTCAGGGCAGTCAGTTCCGCGGCCGTCAGGGCTGTACCCATCTTGGCATTGGTAAAGCCGAGCTTTGCATTGCTGACGGAAGTTCCGAAGCAGACTGTCTCTCCCTGTTTCATGTAGACCTTGATGACCTGATCCCGTACCTCCCCGGCCGTTTCCGATGAATTGCGCTCGGTATACGGGCGGTAGCCCACGCTTGCTGATGCCCCTTCGCACAGCTCCCGGCTGCCTTCCGCAGAGACCGAAGTGCTGAAGCAGGCTGAAAGAAAAAGATACGCAAAAAAAACAGCCGAAAACAGAAGTGTTCTGTGCAGCACAGTTCTCTTCATGACCCGTTCCCGCCTTTATTTATCTGTAGGATCAACAGCCATCTGACATTTTATTATACTGCTTTATTCCAACTTATGTAAAGCCTTTCAGGTCTCCGTGTGAACCTGTTTCGGAAAAAATTCAGTCTTTTTCGGTGATGATCCAGCCGTCGGAATTATTTCCCGAAACTTCGTATGAGCCCGAAGGTTTTTCAACCGTGCTCTCCGCCGTATACCAGATGTGAAATGACCCTGCATCGCAGCTGACGGTCAGCGGGTTTTCCGCGGAAGTGCTGTTTTTCAGAAATTCCAGATATTCCTCGAGGCAGAGATTCTGCCGGGTCATGTACACGGCATGCGGGATTCCGACGTACCGGAAATGCCAGGCCTCATTATTGACCTTCGTGACCGATACCTTATCCTCCGCATAGCGGCGTACAAACCCGAACCGGCTGCAGTTCTCCTCCATCCAGACGGCATTCGGGCTTTCTGAAAATGACTCTTCCGTACCGTCCGCCTCGATAATGCCGAGGTCGACGGCAAGTCCTGTATGATGCTCGCTGAAGCCGGGCACGGCCACGTATTTTTCCGCATAGCTTTCGCCGTATTCCTGTACCGCCTCGTCCCATACCTGCTGCTGGTATTCTTTTGTCCGGCAGGCACTTTCGATTCCGGTGACTTCCGTCCCCATTGCTTCATTGCAGGCTTTGATCATCGCATCGAGAGGCGCCATCACATGGGAGGAAAGCTGAAACTCCGCCTTGGCGACCGGATAGGAAAAGGACTGCGCTTCCTGAATGCTGACAAGATCAATCAGGGAGGCATTTGCCTCAAAGTCATAAGGATGTTCATAGTTGACCAGGATCAGATCTCCCGTAACCTTCTGCGATTCGGAAAGCGTGACCGTCCCTGATGCCGCTGAAACGGCAGAAGCAGAGGATCCTGAAGCTGATGACTGGGATGCGGAGGATTCTGAAACGGACTTCCCGGATGCGGAAGAATCCCCTGTGCCGGATTCCGATGCGCCGGAAGAATCCGGCCGGGATGCAGCGGACTCCGCAGAAGCGGAAGAATCCGGCCGGGATGCAGCGGACTCCGCAGAGGCGGAAGATTCCGCACGTCCGGAAGTTCCGTTCAGTTTCACAATCAGCAGAATCAGCGTGACCAGGACTCCGGTCAGTACCGCAATCAGGATTCCCCGTAAAATCAATCTGTTTTTTCTTTTCTTTCTTCCTCTTTCCGTCATTCCGGACTCCGTTTTCCTTTATTTTCCGAATTCTTCCGTCAGCTTCCGTGCCAGTCTGATACCCGGGAGCAGACTGTCCGCTTCAATATATTCTTCCCTGGTGTGGGCACCTTTTCCCCGGCACGCTCCGAGACACACGGACGGGATGCCTGCTGCCAGGAAAACATTGCAGTCGGTTGAGCCCGAGGCCGTGTACGGTTTTTCATTATAGCATTCACGGACCGCGGCGGCCGCCGTCTTCACCAGTTCCATTTCCTTCTCCGGATCGACGCCTTCTGCACACGGCCGCTCGCCGAGGCTCCTGACGCTGATCTTCATTTCATCCGACTGCATTGATTCAAAAACTTTATTGAAACGCTTCTTCATTTTCTGCAGGGACCCGCTGCGGTCCGAACGGAACTCAAAAAGCATCTTCACTTCCTGCGCAATGGAATTGACGGAAGTGCCTCCGCTGATTGTCCCGAAATTGTAAGTCGTCCGTCCCTTTTTCGGAAGCTTCACCCTGCAGGCTTCTTCAATCAGTTCTGCCGCTGCTGCGATGGCGCTTTTCTTCCCGAAATCCCGGTAGGAATGTCCGCCTTCGGTCCGGACGGAAATCTCATACCGTTCCGATCCGACGGCATCGTCGACGATTTCTTCCGAAGTGCTGTCGAAGGAAATGAACCTCCGGATCCGGCTGCCGTAATCCTTCAGAATCCGGCGCGCTCCCTTCAGGTTTCCGAGCCCCTCTTCGCCGGAGTTGATGACAAAGAGCAGTCCGTCCTCCTTCGGGCAATGCCCGCTCTTTACGAAAGCCTCTGCCGCTGTCATCAGGACTGCCGCATTTGCCGAATTGTCACCGATGCCCGGGCAGAAAATCCGCCCGTTCTCCTCTCTGAGCGGCAGCTTTTCCGTATCCGGAAAGACGACGTCACTGTGGGCGGCAAAGACCGTCAGCCGGTTCGATGCCGTCACATGAACCGGGACCAGGACATTACGGGCTTTATCCGTCACGGCATCCTTCACTCCGTGTTTCCGCAGGTATTCCAGGCAGAATGCCGCGCGCTTTTCTTCACCGCCGCAGGGGGCGGGAATCACCGCCAGTTCCTTAAGCAGGGCAAGCGTTTCAGCGGATATTTCATCCCATCCGGGAGCCCCGCTGCTTCCTGCGGCCTGTTTGTCTTTTGCCTTTATCATCCGCATGCTTCCTCTTCCGTGTGCTTTCTTTTCCGGATTCATTCTCTCCGGACATTTCCGTGCTCCTTCATTCTACCACGAATTTCCCCCTGTGCGAAATGAGACCGTCCCCGGCATGCTCACGGCACGGCGAAGACGGTCTCATTTTTTTCTGAATCTGGTTTATTCCAGCTTCGCCCGGATCGTATATTTTCCGGATCCTGCCTCCGCACGGAGCCCCTTCTCCGTTTTCCTGAATTCCAGTCCGTCTGCTTCCAGGATCTCCTCGCATCCGTACGGAATGATTTCCGCCGATGTATTGACCGGCACGGAAAATGAAACGGTCACCTCATCCCCCTGCCGCCTCCATGCGCACGATACATTTCCGTAAATGGATTCATAGGAGCCCTCGGCAAAGTCCAGACGCCGTGTGGGATGCGGCTGGAAGAGAATTCTTTCAAAACCCGGTTTCCCCGGATCGGCTTCAATGCCGGCGCACACGCGGTACAGCCATTCCCCGACCGCCCCGTATGCGTAATGATTGAAGGAGTTCATGTCCGGGCTCCACATCGACCCGTCGGGACGGATGCCGTCCCAGTGCTCCCAGACCGTAGTCGCGCCCATCCGGACCTGATAAAGCCATGACGGAAAATCGTCTTTCAGAAGCAGGTCGTACGCCTCGGACGTGCAGCCGTTCTGACTGAGTGCATGACAGAAATAGGGCGTTCCGACGAAACCGGTGACCAGGTGTCCGTTCTCTTTTGCCAGCAGCTTCCTGAGTCCTTCTGCCACCGTCGCTTTGAATTTCTCCGGAACAAGTCCGAAATACAGGCTGACAATGTGGGCTGTCTGCGTCTGCGCCTTCATCGTGCCGTCGTCATTGAAGAAGGTCTTCTGATATTTTGCGCAAACCGCGGAATACAGTTCCCGGTAGTTCTTCTCCTCTTCCTTCCGTCCGAGGATTCTGCAGATTTCCGCAAACAGGCCGGTTGAATAGGCGAAATAAGCCGTACACGTCAGGTCATTCGGCGTTGCGCCGAAATAGCTTCCTTCTTCGGCATCCAGCGCGACCCAGTCGCCGAACTGCAGCCGGTAATTCCAGATGTAATCATTCGAATGACGGCGCATGAATTCGATCCATTTCTTCATGCTGTCAAACTGCTTTTCCAGGATGGCCGTATCCCCGTAAGTCAGGTACATGGTCCACGGCACGATCACGGCGGCATCCGCCCAGGCTGCCGCGGAATCAGCCCCTTCCGCCATCATGTCGTTGTCCGATGCATGTCCCGACGCGGTCAGCGTATCCGGGACCACATGCGGAACCCCGCCTTCCGGTGTCTGGTCTGCCGAAAGATCCGTCAGCCATTTCTCATAAAACAGGTACGTGTTCATCAGATAGCTGGCCGTACGGCAGAAGATCTGCGCATCGCCGGTCCAGCCGAGACGCTCATCCCTCTGCGGGCAGTCCGTCGGAACATCCACGAAATTGCTTTTCATTCCCCAGAGGATGTTGTGATGCAGCTGATTGACATCCGGGTTTGAGCAGCGGAACGTGCCGGTCATGTCCATATCCGAGGAAACTGCCCGGGCTGTAAAGCATTCCTTCCGGACCTCTCCCGGGAACTCCAGAACCTCCGCATAGCGGAAACCGTAATAGGTGAAATGGGGCCGGTATTCGATTTCCCCGTCTTCTCCGAGCACGACTTCCAGTTCCTGCTTCGCTGTCCTTAAGTTTGCCGTATAGACATTGGCTTCTCCGTCAAGGATTTCAAAAAAGCGCATGCGGATCCGGTCACCTTTTCTGCCTTCCGCCCGTATGTGCGGCCAGGCAGACATATTCTGACCGAAGTCCAGGACGGTCTCATTTTTCGGTGTACGGATGATTTCCTTTACTCCGATGGTCTCCATTTCACGCACCTTCGGGAATGCCTGCGCCGTCAGCACGCTTTTATCGAAAGGAATTTCTTCGACAGGACGCCAGCCGGACTCGTCCAGTCCGGGCAGATTCCATCCGGCGATTTCCCTGCCTGCGTCATACCGTTCGCCGTCATAGATTTCGGCAAATACGACAGGGGAATCATTTCCTTTCCAGCTTTCATCCGTAACGATGTCATCCGTGCTTCCGTCCTCGTATTCGACGTGCAGCTGCATCAGGAAGGCCGTGCGTTTTCCGTAATTGTTGCGGTGCCGCACAAACGTCATGATTCCCTTGTACCAACCTGCTCCCAGCATGGCTCCGGCAGCATTCTTCCCTTCCTTCAGGTACTCCTTCACATCGTACGTCTGATACAGAAGGTGCCGGTTATAGGACGTATAGCCCGGCGTCAGGATGTCCTCCCCCACTTTTCTTCCGTTCAGATAGAACTCATAAAGTCCGAGCGCCGTGGAAGTCACACAGGCTTTCCGGATTCCTCCCTTCAGCGTGAATTCCCTGCGGGCATAGGTGCCCTTGGAATTTTCCGCGTCGGCATCCGTTTCGGCGGAAATGAACTTTCCGCTCCATTCCGCATCCGGTTCCAGCGCCGTCAGGAAATGTCCCGGACGGCTCCATTCACTGTACTCTCCGTTCTCGGCGCAGACCATGACTTCGGCAAAATAATCCGTCAGGGGCTTCGGGCGGAAATCTGCCTGCACATGGGCGGAATTCCCGCTTTCGATTTCTCCGCTGTCATAGACAGTTTTTTCGAAACACCTGTCCTCCGCAATGCGGAGACGATAGCGGCTCTGTTTCCGGTTCCTTCCGTCAGCTTCTGACTGCCAGGAAAAAGACGGCACCTTCGCCGTCCCGATCAGTTCCTCACTGTAATCCATCCGTATCTTCTTTACGCAGATCATAGAACCCTCCGTTTAAAAAACACCCGCCGGCCCCTCTGCCGGCGGGTGTTTCCGATTACATCTTGATCTTGAAAACAATTTTCCGGCCTTTTTCTCTCCGGCCTTCTTCCGCCTCGATGCAGGGCATATGCGCCTCCCATGGTGCGTAATAGCCGAACATTCCGGCACTGATCAGATTGCCTCCGCGGTTCTTTCCTTTTTCATAAAACAGGATGTCGCCTTCGGTCGGTTTCCCGTCCGGAACCAGGTTCTCCGTCAGGTCATAATAAATGAATTCTCTGCCATCCGTAATGTACTGCAGATCGGCATACAGGTGATGCGATTCCATTCTGCCTTCGGCGAACGGCTTTGTCTCAACCTCCTGTACCAGGGCAAACAGCCTGTCCGATCCGATCAGCGGATACTTTCCGTCCGGCAGCTTTTCGTTCCTGTCCTTTTCTATGAAGGCCCTGATGGCTTCCAGACAGGATCCGAACTGCGGATACATTTCCAGATTCCTGATATCATCTACGATCATGGAATCTCCTTTTCATTTCGTGATTCTAATGCATTAAGTGATTCGGCAGGAACATGATCAGATCCGGTATATAGGTCATCAGAAACAGTTCGATGATCATGATCACGATCATAGGCCAGATTTCCCGTATCATATCGGCCAGTTTCGTCTTGCCCAGCTGCGATGTAATGAAGAGAAGCATGCCGAACGGCGGCGTGGAAAGTCCGATCATCATGTTGAAGCAGATAACGACGCCGAATTGCACCAGGTCGATCCCGAAGGCATTGACCAGAGGAAGGACCATCGGTACGAAGACCAGCTGAATCGTGCTGACATCCAGAACACATCCGAGAAGCAGGAAGACGATATTGACGACCAGCAGGAAGATATATTTATTGTTCGTAAGTCCCGTAACAACAGCTGCGACATCTGCCGGCACCTGCTCCTTGGCGATAATATAGGAGAAAAGCATCGAGGTCCCGCAAAGAAGAGCCAGTGTTGCCGTATTGGCTGCCGATTTTTTAATGATTCCCCAGAGTTTCTTCCAGCCCATCGTACGATAAACGAAGGTTGAAATCAAGAGGGCATATGCGGAAGCAACAGCGCCCGCCTCAGTCGGCGTGCAGACGCCTGTATAAATGCCTCCCAGAAGGATGACGACTGTCAGGAGAGCCGGCAGGGCGCGAACCGTCGCGCGTCCGAATTCCCTTCTCGACATGATGACGCCGGACGGATAATTTCTCTTATTGGAAATGTAGAAGACATAGGCACCCAGAAACAATGCCAGAAGAACGCCGGGAACCATGCCGCCCATGAAGAGCTTGCCGATTGACGCGCCGGAAAGCATCGCGTAGATGACCATCGGGATCGAAGGCGGGAAAATCGGGCCGATCGTGGCAGAAGCCGCCGTAATGGCACAGGTGAATCCGTCGTCATAGCCCTCTTTTTTCATCTGGGCAATTTCCATGATGCCGATGCCGGAAGCATCCGCGATGGCGGAGCCCGTCATGCCCGAAAAGATCAGGGACAGGAGGACGTTCACGTGAGCGGTGCCGCCTTTGAGCTTGCCCAGAAGTCCGTTGCAGAAATCGAAGATCCTGTCGGTGACTTCGCCCTCGTTGAGGACGTTCGCCATGAAAATGAAAAGCGGCGCCGCCAGCATCGTATAGTTTGAAAACATGTTACCGGTGATAACCGTGAAGACCTGTCCCATCTGTGCGGGAGCAGCAACAATAAAATACAGGATGGATGCCGCCAGCATGGAAAAAGAAATCGGCATGCGGATGATGAAACAGATTGCCAGTGCAACGAATAAGATCAGTACGGCCCAGTTCATTCCTGCTTACCTCCTTCTTTATTTTCTGCCTGCGGCACATTTTTATTTTCCGCCGGATTGCCGGACTCTTTCCCCCGTTTTTCCATTTCAAGGGCAGCAGCCTTTGCCTTGTCCGAAAGTTCAATGCTTTCATCCGCCGTACTGTCGATGGCGCTCTTGATCAGGTTATCCTGGAAAGATGTCACTCTTCCTTTATTCAGTTCATATTCTTTTTTCGCTTTGAAGACATTGATGACGGAACGTACGATGACTTCCGCCAGCATATAGATGAAAGGTGCAAAGACAACGGCATGAGGCATCTGAAGGACACCCGTCACGTTTTTCTTCTTGAGCATCGACTGGATACAGGGCACGAACGCGACAGACAGAAGGACCGCCAGCAGAATGTTGTAAATCACCTTGCAGATATACTGTCCTTTGGGCTGGAGACTGTCGTACACCAGGCTGAAGACCACGTGCTCATCTTTTTCCATGGCCTTCCCGACGCCGAAGAACATCGTCCACATATACCCGAGTACGGAAATCTCGTAGCTCCAGGCAACCGGAACACGAAAGATATAGCGGGAGATAATAGAGACCATGAAAGTAACGAAAATGATGGTGAAGCAGACGGAAGTGACGCCAACTCCCAGGAAATCCATGATCCATTTTCCGATCTTTCTTCCCTTGGATACGGGTGCTTCGTTATTGGTTTCCACTTGTAAACCCTCCTCATAACCGTCTGACGGGATGCAGGCCGGCCGGGGCCTGCCCGCATCCCATCGGATTTTCAAAAAAGCTTACTGCTGCTGATTTTCTTTCTATTTTGCCGCTGCCTGAATTTCATTGTACAGATCCATATCCCACTGTGCTGTCTGTTCCGGATGATTGGTGTAATAAGCCTGTACGTTTTTCTTAAACTCTTCTTTGTCCGGTTTCGTGACCGTGATTCCGTTGTCGGTCAGGGTCTGGATGTCTTTTGCTTCCTCAGCGATACGGGCATCGTCGTTGACACCGCGGGCATATTCCATGGCATCCGTGACTGCCTGCTGCTGAGCTGCCGTCATGCCGTTCCAGGTATCCTTGTTGATGCAGGGCATAATGGAGTCGATGACATGATCCGTCATGGCGATGTACTTGGTGACTTCGTAGAATTTGGCACTGACGTCTGTCGGAAGCGGGTTCTCCTGGCCGTCAACTGCGCCGGTCTGAAGTGCGGTGTAAAGTTCGGAGAAGGAAATCGGGGTCGGATTGGCTCCGAGTGCCTCACCCAGATGCAGCCATGTCTCGGAATTCGGCATTCTGAGAAGAAGCCCGCTCATATCTGCATAGCTGTTGATGGCCTTTGTACGGGTATTGACTTCGCGTGCGCCCAGATAGAAGCTGGAAAGCGGTACGCAGTTCGTTGCATCCTGAATCTTCTTGCGGATCTCATTCTTGCCGATGTCGCCGTTCAGGACAGCCGTCATGTGATCATAGCTGCTCCAGAAATATCCGGAAGCAATCATGGAGCACCATTCCAGACCGGACTGGGTTGCCAGTGTCGGGAAGGAAAGATAAGCAAGATCCGCATCGCCGTTCAGCAGAGCGTCCAGTTCATTGTCTGCCGTAAATAAAGTACCGTCTGAATAAACTTTGCAGGTGACGGATCCGCCGGAAAGTTCCTTGACCTTATCCGCAAAAGCCGTCATGGCGGTCGTATGGGAATCACCTGTTACGGAAACCGACGTAAAGATCAGCTCCACTGCCGGATCCTTGGAAGCATCGCCGGATGCCGTGGAAGCAGTCTTGGATTCCGCTGTGGAAGCTGCTGTCGAAGCCGCTTTCGAAGCTGCCGTCGAAGCTGCCGTGGAAGCTGCCGCGGAGGCCGCTGTCGAGGCCGCCTTGGAAGCTGCTGTCGATGTCGCCGTGGAAGCTGCTGAACTGCCGCAGCCCAGAACCGATGCTGCTACCATCGCTGCACATAGAACTGATGCTAAAATTCTCTTTCTCATTTTTTTCCCTCCGTTTGATTTGCTTCATAATTAAAAATCTGAATCTATTTTCAATGCCCTGCCGGCATCAAAAAACAATTCTGTCCGGGTCGGATTCTCTTACTGTTCAGCGAAAAAGGATTCCCGGAAATGCTGCGTGATAGCATGAAACTCTTCAATCTCAAGCCTTCTGCTTCCGGTCAGCAGCGCGTCATCCTGTTTTCTCGACTTCGTCGTAATCGGCACGCCTTCCAGCTGCATGTGGTATTTCGCGTTGCACGGATAAACCTGGCACTCAATCATCGAAGCCGCCCCGAGAAAGTCCATCATGATCTTCGCCCTTTCCGGTTCCTTCTGCCAGTTTTCAACGAGCCAGGCATAAAGATCTGCGTGGAAATTCGCCATGACGCCCGAATACCCCGCCACTCCGTAGGACAGGCTTTCCAGAAGCGTCGCCGCATTGGCATTGAAAATCTTCAGGTCGCTTCCCTTCACGGCTTCGCATTTTGCCTTCAGCTGCGGAAGATCGCAGCAGGTATCCTTCAGGAAGGAAAACTTGCCGGTATCCGCACACCATTTCAGAAGTTCAGGACTCAGAAGTCTCTTGTACGGATAAGGACACTCATACACGCCGAAGCTTTCCGCATCAATATGGTCAAGCAGATACTCGATTCTCTTTTTCGCGGCATCTTCGCTTTCGTTGGCTTTTGCAAACTGATTGGAAATGAAAACATAGGACTGGACACCCGCATCAATGACTGCCTGCGCCTCCCGCACCTGATCCTCCGGATCTTCGGCCACGTGCCCCGAGGCTACGACTCCGATGTGCTTCGGCGTATTTTCAATCACAAATCTTGCAAGCTCAAAACGTTCCCCGGCATCCAGCTGAAACATCTCGCTTGACTGGCAGACGGCAAAAATTCCCGTGACGCCCATTTTATCATACCATTCGATAATCTTCAGAACTCCGTCATAGTCAATTCTGTTGTCTTCCGTAAACGGAGTGATCATAACCGGCCATACACCGCCCGCAATCTTCATTGCCTGTCCCCCCTGCTGCCGATGCAGTTCATGCTGCATGGATTCATCTACAAGCAGTGTAAGCTATTCCGAAACATTTCGCTTTCAATTTTGGACGCAATACGATTTTATACTTTTTTAAGAAAAAGCTTCCTTTTCGTGCAAATGTATGGAATAATACTATACAGAAATGAACGATCTGTTTTGGTACAATTGACGAATTTTCCCGGAACACTTTCTATTTATATTTGTTCTCTTCTGAGGAGCGCCCATGGAGAAACTTGAAATATTTGATGATTACAACTGGACAAAAGAAAAAAAGGTCATCACGAAAGACAAGCATCATGTCACGGGACTGGGGAATTTTTCTTACTGGAATTACAACTCTTCAACCGTGCCCTCGCCGATGCATTTTCATTCCGACATCATGGAGCTGCACTGCATGATCAAGGGCATCCGCCTGACGCAGATTGAAAAAAACGGAGAGATCCTGAAATACATCACGACCGGCAATCAGATCTGCATCGTCTATCCGTACGAAATGCACAGCAACGGGACACAGCCTCAGATGCCCTGTGAATTCTATGCCTTTCAGGTCAACCTTTCCGATCCCTGGCATATGTTCGGACTGAATCACGAATACAGCTATGCCCTCTGCCGCCTTCTGACGGGTATGAAGGATCATCAGCTGGTCATGGGAGAAACGGGCCTGACGATGCTGCGCACAGCCTTCAATCTTTTCAGCGACCTCAATCCCGACACGATCCGGATCGGCGTGCAGTATCTGACTTCTTTTCTGTTCACGCTGCAGTACCTGACCCCGCTTCAGAAGACAGAAGTCATGACCGTTGATTCCGGCATCCGCGACTCCATCCGCTTTCTGAATGAAAATCTTCAGGCCAATCTCCGCCTCGAAGACCTGGCTCAGGTTTCCGGTTATTCACTGTCCCGTTTCAAGGTAAAATTCAAAAAAGAAATCGGCGTCACGCCGGCAGAATTCGTCACGCTGCAGAAACTGGACGAAGCAAAAAGGCAGCTGCGGGAAACCGATAAAAATATAACCGAGATCGCCTATGACCTCGGTTTCTCCTCAAGCAATTATTTCAGTTCTGTCTTCAAGAAAATGGAAGCCTGCACGCCGCAGTACTACCGGAAAAGAGTAAGTGTCCCGGGTTCATGAATGACTGCCGCCGGACGGACCGGTGCGGCTGCCGGTTTATTTCCCGTCCTGCTGCTTTTTCTGCTCTTCCTGCTGCATATCAACCAGTTCCTTGATGATCTTGTTCTGGTAATAATAAACCAGTGCTACCACACCGAGAATCGCTGCCAGAAGAATAAACAGGAAATAAGGCGGAAGGATGCTGTTGAACAGAAACGCCAGGAACACAAGGATATCCAGAAAAAGAAGTCCTGCTCCGGTTATGCGGCACATCCGCTGGCCTTTCTTTTTTTCTTCCCCGTTACGGAAGGTCGTAAACTTCCGGACCAGAATCACGCCGCCCTTTCCCATCAGAAGCGGGATGGAAAGCCCCGTGAGAAGTGCAATGATGATGACAGCCGCGATGATTTCCTTAATCGACATTTCTTTCCTCCGTTCCGTACAAGTCTTTTGCCGGAAGAATCCTCTGCGGATCCGCAGGATGCTCTCCCAGCATTTTTTCCATCCATACCATATCATACCATGTTCTGAATTTGTAGCCGCATTTTGTAAAATGAGCAGCATTCCGGTAGCCCATATGCTCATGAAAACCGACGCTGTCATTTGTAAGATGCGGATCCGGTGCCGCGGCATAGGAAATGCAGGCGCAGACATTCAGGATTCCCTGGCGGCGGAGAATCTCCTCCAGCCTTTCCAGAAGAGACCGGCCGATGCCCGATTCCCTCAGATCCTTCCTCACGTAAATGCTGGTCTCGGCAGCATAGTCGTATGCCTCGCGTTCCTTGAATGGTCCCGCATAGGCATAGCCGGCGATCCTGCCGGAAAGCTCTGCCGCCAGATACGGGTACCTTTCCTTCGTATGCCGGATCCGTTCACGGAATTCGGAAACGGAAGGGACCTCGATCTCAAAGGTAATTGCTGTTTCCCGCACATACGGAGCATAAATGTCCAGCAGTGCCTGCGCGTCCGTTGCCTCTGCTTCCCTGATGATCAGTCCTGAATCTGTTTTCATTTTCAGCCGCCTTTCTGTACCGACAGATTCATCATACAGGAAAATGTTTTAAATGGACACAGAAAACTGAAAAAAACCGGATGCAGAGCCTTTTCCGACAGGTTTCCGACAGGTTTTCATTCTTTTTGCGGAAAATTACGTCAACCCTTGCAATTATTACAGTTCTGTGACATAATATTTCATAATTATTATTGTTAACATAAACCCGCTATGAGGGAGTCAGGTAAAAAACCTTATGAAGAAACGTATTTTTTGCTTTATGCTCGGACTTTCGCTCGCCTTCTCTTCCGTCAGCGTCATGGCTGACCAGGAAAGCGATCTTCAGACCCAGAAAGAACAGAACAGTAATGCTCTTGACAGCACGAATTCCGCACTGAACGATGCGGAAAGCGCTCAGAGCAGCCTTCAGCAGGAAGTTTCCGATCTGGACAGCCAGCTTGTATCTCTGATGTCCAGTATCGATGTTGTCAATGCAGATATCCAGTCGACGCAGAGTCAGATTGACCAGAAGACGGCAGATCTGTCGGATGCGGAAGCGACGCGCGACCAGCAGTATGCCGATATGGAAACGCGCATCCAGTATATGTACGAGAACGGCGGCGGCATGACCTGGTTCTCCTATATTCTGCAGGCGCAGGATATCAGCGATCTTCTGAACCGGGTGGAATATTCATCCCAGATGAATCAGTACGACCGCAGTCAGCTCTCCGAATATGAACAGAACATCCAGACAATTTCCGATATGAAAGACGCTCTGGAGGTCAATAAATCAGAGCTCGTGGAAGAACAGAACAGTCTTCAGGATCAGCAGGATGCTCTCAATACTGCCCTTGAAGAAAAGAAGGCACAGTCCGCCGATTATGACGCAGACATTGCTTCCCTCCGTGAACAGGCAGATGCTCTCAATGCAAAGATTGCCGAGCAGAATGAACAGCTGAAGCAGATTCAGGCAGAAAAGCAGGCAGCAGCGGAAGCAGCAGCCAAAGCGGCGGCAGAAGCGGCAGCGGCTCAGGCAGCGGCAGATTCCGAAGCGGCCCAGGCAGCGGCAAAAAAAGCGGCAGATGCCGCAGCTTCAAAAGCATCTGCGGAAGCAGCCTCTCAGGCAGCAGCTTCCCAGGAAGCTTCGCAGGCGGCAGCATCCGGTACGCAGGCTTCCGCTTCTGAGGGATCCTCTTCTGCTGCTTCCTCTTCTTCCGGTTCAAACATCGGCCAGCAGATTGCTGACTACGCCTGCCAGTTCGTCGGCAATCCTTATGTCGTAGCCGGCGAAAGCCTGACCGAAGGTGCCGACTGCGCCGGATTCGTCAAGGCCGTCTATGCACATTTCGGCGTCTACTTTATCCGCAATCTGGACATCATCGGACAGCTTGGCCATTCCGTTCCTCTTTCAGAAGCAAAGCCCGGCGATATCCTGATGTATTCCGGCCATACCGCCATCTACATCGGAAATGATTCACTCGTCAACGCAAGTTCTCCGGCTCTGGGAATCATGATCCGCTCCCCTGTCACGTATCGTACCCTGATTGATGTCCGGAGAGTCTTCGATTATTGATGCGGAAATAAACAGCGTCATGGCTTCAGAGCAGCCACTCTGACCAGGAAACAGCAAAACCATCTGCTGCCTCATCCTGCACATATGTATAGAATTTCTCTGCCATGTCCGCTTTTTCATTGTAATACGGCGTTTTCCATCCTGCCTGTCCGTCTGCCGGCCGGTATCCGAGATAATTGCCGCCGAGCAGACACTGGCGGTATTCAATGTCCTTCAGTGAAACATCCGGATTGCATATCATGTCATACATTGCCATAAATTCCACGGTTCTTCCGACTCCGCCCGCACAGTGGAAATGAAGCCAGCTGTCCCGGGGCAGTTTTTTAACGAACTCGATAAAGGCATCGATGCATTCCGGTTCCGGCCAGGCATGGTCGGTTGCCGTGATTCTGAAATACTGCAGTCCTTCGTTTTTCACCGCCTCTTCTTCTGTCAGTGCCTGCACTGTTTCAATGGTTCTTTTCTCATCCGCATTTTTCTCTCCGTCCAGAGTACAGATTTCCGTCTGTTTTCCGACGGTATCCTGCAGGCGTTCCTTCTCATCCGCCAGGACTTCCTCCCGGGTCATTCCAATATTGCTCCAGTCGTTCTTTCCGTACCAGCTCACGGCAGTTCCGTTAAGGAAACCATGCGACTCCTGCCGGAGATCGACGATATAAACCGGTCCGTCCGACTGCTTTTTTATTTCTGCGGCAAGCAGACGGAGGCCGTCCAGCGAAAACTGCGCGCTTCCGGACATACGGCATTGTTCCATACCCTGCCGTGACGGAACATAATTCGCGTCCATCTTGTATTTATCTTTCGCTTTTCCAAACACTGACTGCATTGTGCGAAAGACTTTGGGAAGTTCGGCTGCATCTGAATCGATGATCCATTCCGTGCCGTCATATTCCGCTGTGCTGCCTTTTGCAATTTCCTGTTCCAGCAGCGTCATCGTTTTCTGTGACGCCGCTTTTGTACTCCCGCATGCGGACAGAAGACATGCCGGGACCAGAAGTCCTGCGATCAGGAACCTCCGGATTTTCTTTTCCGTACGCTTCCGGTACACCTTATCTCTCTGCACAGATCTGCCTCCTCATTCTCATCACATAAATTTTTTTATCATGATGACATACCTCATACGACAAATCTGTTACAAGGAGAATCGTACATGACCTGCGGGGTTCCGGAAAAAGAGTCCTGCCACCTTTTTACGGAACACGGTTATATCGCTGCAGATATTTCAGTATCCGGGTTGTTGCCAGTTCGTTTTTACTCATTGCTAAGAGCTCATCAAGGCTAATCCACTTATAAGCCACCGTTTCCCCATGTTGCAATTTAATATCGGTTTTCCTGATATTTGTTATGCAGATATATTCGTAATAAACAGTCTGATGATCCGTATTGACTTCAACGCCAAGCTGTTCCAAAGCATCTGACAGAACTCCGGTTTCTTCATACAATTCTCTGCCGGCACATTCTGCAGGACTTTCTCCTCGCAATGCTGAGCCGCCGGCCGAAGCTTCCCACATTCCGCCAAGGTGTTTTCCAGGATCGCGCTGCATGATCAGATAACTGCCATCAATATGTTTAACTGCAATGCCGCAAACCAGGTGAAAAACTCCATCAGGAATTCGTTCTCCGCGGATAAGCGGTGACATGTGCAGTTTATTCATGTGCTCATCATATGCATCCCATAATTCCATAACGCACCTCTCACAAATGAATGTCTGAGTGAAGGTCGCAAAATACTGAAAACCGGTGGCACGAGACAATGATAACCTTGAAATTTACCGCGTAAGTCTGCTGATTCCTTCTTCAATAAGGGTAAATACCCTTGCTGCAGCGAACCCGTCAGCAATCGCATGATTCAGCCTTACAGAGACCGGCATCTTTATGATACCGTTCTCATCCTCATATCTTCCCCAATTGACAATAGGATTGAAATACAGATATCCATCCGGCAGTTCAACGCTAAGCGAATCGTATGAAATCCAGGGGATACACGAAGCATCAAACCAATTAGGATGATTAACCATGTCTAATCCGTACTCGCGCGTCTGTTTGGCTTTTTCAAGGTCAGCAAGTACATTTTTATAGAACACATGATAATCTTCATTGTACTCCGCATAAGCAATGGTAAAGGTCTCCGTAAATTGAGGTAGAGCATTTCGCATCCTTTGAAAAATGTTCAAAGACACCTTTGCGATAATAACGATTAATGTCTACAGCTTTCTAATTCATCCTATGCATCTCCGAATATCATGGCTTCTTTAAGAGCTGCTATTGCTTAAGAAGACTTAATTTTCCGGTGCTTCATCTAACCACGGCAGGCCTCCCCGACAGGACAGCAGATTCCATGGATACCGTAACTTATCTTTCTTTCCGTGATAGCAATGCCACCGTCTCGACGTGAGGAGTCTGAGGAAAAAGGTCAACCAGCGACCAGCGTTCGATCCGCCATCCGTACATCCGCAGCTCATGCAGATCTTTAGCCAGAGAGCTTGCCTTGCAGGAAATATATACCATCCGGGGGACTTGATATTCAATCAGTTTCATCAGGGCTTTCGGGACAATGCCTTCCCTCGGCGGATCGAGAATGATGTAGTCCGGCTTCTCTTCGATTTCATCCAGCATCTTCAGGACATCCCCGCAGAGAAACCTGCAGTTTTCGATTCCGTTTTCAGAAGCATTTTCCTTCGCCGCTTCAACGGCTTCCTCTACGAGTTCAATGCCATAGACCTTTTCCGCATTGGCTGCCAGAATCTGTCCGATAGTTCCGGTCCCGCAGTACAGGTCATAGAGCACTTTTCCGTCTGCGGCGCTGCCGACGTAATCCCGGACTGTCCGGTAAAGGATCTCGGCGCCGGCACTGTTCGTCTGGAAAAAGGAAAACAGGGAGATCCTGAATTTCAGTCCCAGAAGATTCTCGGAAAACCAGCTCCTGCCGTACAAAAGATCGAGGCGCTCCGTCTGCACATTATCCGACGGATTGTCGCAGACAGCATGCAGGATTCCTGCTGCCCGGCCTTTCAGCGGCAGTTCCCGGATCTCCTCAGCCCAGTCGCGGAAATCGCAGTCATTCTGTGAGGAAGTGACGACGCAGATCAGGAGTTCACCGTTCTCATGCGAGCGCCGGATCAGAAGCCAGCGCAGAAATCCTTCGTGGCTTCTCTTGTTGTAAGGAGTGAAATTCCGCTTCACGCAGTAGTCGAGCGTACATTTCAGAATCTTTCCGAAATCTTCATGCACGATGCGGCAGGTGTCCGCGTTCAGGACATCATAGGTCGTGGCACGGCGATGGAGACCGAGCGTCAGAGGACCGCCCATAGTTTCATTTCCGAAAGAAAACTCCATTTTGTTCCGGTAGGCAAACTCATCCGGACTCCGCCGGATGCCGTCGAATTCCGTCTCCCCGTCAAGGTACGGAGAAAGAAGGCGCGTGACTTCATCGGTCTTGATTTTCAGCTGTTCCTCATACGGTACTTTCTGCATGAGGCAGCCTCCGCAGGACGGGAAAATGTCACAGGCGGAAGGCCTCGTCTCGACCGGGGAATTTTCCAGAATCTCCAGCATTTTCCCCTCGGCACGCTCTGCATTCGCGCGGATGATGCGGTAGGAAATTTTCTGGCCCGGAACAGTATTTTTCACGGTAACGCGGGTGCCGTCCTCCGACACCAGTTTTCCTTTATTCGGATAATCGACGTGATCGATCACGCCTTCTGCAATCTGTTTCCTCTTCATTTTACATAAAAAGCGGCTCCGGCATGATACCGGAGCCGCTGGGATTCCTTCCTTAAGCCTTCGTTGCTTTTTCCTTTACGTCTTCCACAACATCCTTGACTTTATCCTGGACCTTGCCGGCTGTTTCCTTCGCCGTTGACGCGACTTTCTCCGCCGTCTCGCGCACCTTGTCAGCTGCCTTCGACGCCGTATCCTTCACGGTCTCCGCTGTGCCTTTATCCTTGTCTTCCTCATCTTCGAAATAATCATCGAAGTCATCATCGAAATCATCATCGAAGTCTTCCAGATAATCCGGCGTGAAGAAACGGTAAACCGCATAAGCAATTGCCGCGACTGCAGCGACGCAGCCGATCACTGCCAGGATCCAGAGAATTGTATGTTTCGGTTTTTCGATTTCAGCTTCCTGTTTCTTTAAGTGACTGAGAATCTCATCCATTTTTTTATCCATGGCAGAACCTTCCTTTCAGAACTTTTGTGCATTTATTATACCACGAGTATCCGGCGTTTTCTATATCAGCCGTAAATATTTCATATGATGACCGCATAAACCTGCTCATCTGCCGCCTATTGTCCGATTTTATGGAGATTGGCGAAGGAAGCGAACATTTTCTTCACCGTGCCGTCGAAATCCACCGTCACTTCATAATCACGACCGCCCTTGACGATTTCCCTGACGATGCCGTCTCCGAAGCGGTCATGCCGGACGGAATCGCCGACCTCGTAGTCCAGCTCTCCGCCGGAGGTGCCGATATTGCGCGGTGCATAAGCCTTTGCCCGGAAGGCCTGCCGCAGTTTTGCGTAAGTCCCCGCGCTGCCTTCAAAATCACCTCCGGGTGAGGCTGTCCGCTGACTGTCCCACGGACTGCCGCTGCTGCCGTCCGATCCGAATGCCGGACTTTTCCGCACCTGATTCTCATACCCCATATCCACCAGTTCCCTGGGAATCTCTTCCACGAATTCCGACATCGTGCTCGCCTGCACTTCTCCCCTGAGCATGCGTTCGCGGGCACAGGTCAGCGTCAGCTGTTTCTTCGCACGGGTAATTCCGACATAGCACAGTCTCCGCTCTTCTTCGATTTCCGTGCCGTCTTCCGAATTAATCGACATATAGCTCGGAAAGAGTCCCTGCTCCATCCCGGCCATATAGACATAATCGAACTCCAGCCCTTTCGCCGAATGCATCGTCATCAAAAGGACCCGGTCATCCGAATCGCTGACGCTGTCGATATCCGCGATCAGGGCCACCTCTTCCAGAAAACCTGAAAGGGTCGGCGTCTCCGCCGTCTCATCGTAGGTCACGGCCTTGGAAATGAGTTCGTCGATATTTTCAATCCTTGCTTTCGACTCATCGGTATCTTCCGCCCGGAGTTCATCCGTATAGCCTGTCCTGTCAATGACTTCCTTCAGGATTTCGCTGACCGTTTTTCCTTCCGAGCTCTTCCTCAGGTCTTCAACGAATCCGGTAAATGCTTCAATCTTCCCGGCCGACCTTCCGAGAGCATCGATTCTCGGGGCCTCCAGCGCCGCATCGTAGAAGCCGATGCCGCCCGCCTCCGCGTACTCATCGATTTTCTGGATCGAGGCCGCACCGATCCCGCGCTTCGGGATATTGATGATGCGCTTTACCGCCACGCTGTCCACGGCATTGTCGATCGTCTTCAGGTAGGCCAGCAGATCTTTGATCTCCCGGCGGGAATAGAAATTCGTGCCCCCGACGATGGTGTACGGAATGTTCGCCATCAGGAACTTTTCTTCGAACAGACGGGACTGGGCATTGGTACGGTACAAAATGGCGCAGTCTTTATAACGGCAGGTTCCTTCGCGGACCATCGAGGAAATTTCTCCGGCAATGAACTCCGCTTCCTCGAACCCGTTGGCGAATTTTCTCAGCCGTACTTTCTCCCCTTTTCCATTATCGGTCCAGAGTTTCTTTTTCTTTCGTCCTTCATTGTTCCGGATGACTTCATTTGCCGCATCCAGAATATTCTGCGTCGAACGGTAATTCTGCTCCAGCTTCACGACCTTCGCATCCGGGAATGTTTTCTCGAACCCGAGGATATTCCCGATGTTTGCCCCGCGGAACTTATAAATGCTCTGGTCGTCATCCCCGACCACGCACAGGTTCTTATACTTGGCCGCCAGAAGATGCACCAGCTCAAACTGGGCGGTATTGGTATCCTGGTATTCATCAACCATCAGGTAGCGGAACCGTTCCTGGTAATAATCCAGAATTTCGGGATGATCCCGGAAGAGCCGCACGGTCACGCAGATGAGGTCGTCAAAATCCATGGCGTTGTTTTCCTTCAGCCTCTGCTGGTACTCCGTGTAAAGCTCGCCGATTTTTTCAAGCCGGAAATCCCCCCTGTGCTCCCTGAGGAATTTCTCCGGTGTCAGCATCTCATCTTTCGCGGAGGAAATCACGCTCAGCACGGCCTTCTCCCGCATCATTTTCGGATCAATGTTCCTTCTGTGGAAAATGTCCTTCATCAGCGACAGCTGGTCGTCCGTGTCGTAAATGGAGAAGTATTTCGAATAGCCCAGCTCTTCCGCATGATGCCGAAGGACCCGGACGCAGAAGGCATGGAAAGTCATCACCCAGATTTCACGTGAGCCGAAGCCAACGATATCATCGACTCTTTCCCGCATTTCATCGGCTGCCTTGTTCGTAAAGGTAATCGCCAGGATATTTCCGGGCACCACGCCGCACTGATCAATCAGATAGGCAATGCGATGCACCAGTACCCGCGTCTTCCCAGATCCGGCACCCGCCAGAATGAGAACCGGTCCTTCCGTCTGAAGCACGGCCTCTCTCTGCTCTTTATTCAGTTTTTGAAAAATCTCTTCTTTATCCATACCGGCCTATTATACCAAAAGGGCGGAGTCCGGGCAAGGCAGAGACAAAGAAAGGATCTTCCGGAAACTGCTGCCCGAAATTTACGGAAAAGACCTTGTCATCTCGTTCGGAAAACTATATCATAGAGCAGGGACAGTCCGTATTCTTTCAGTAGGAAGCCCCGGAAAAAAGACAGGAGATGCACGGCGATGGCGGAAGATTCAAAGAAAGCACTGAAGGAAATCATGGAGGTCTTTTCAAAAATCGGCATGATCGATCCGGATGACGTTCCGGGGATTCCGCTGTACATGGATCAGGTCACGACTTTCATGGATGATGAGCTGAAAGCCTGCAAGCGCTACGACGGAGACAAAATCCTGACCAAGACCATGATCAACAATTATGCCAAGAACGATCTGGTGCCTCCGCCGGATAGAAAGAAATACTCGAAGGAGCATCTGCTCCTTCTGATTTTTGTATACTATTTCAAGAATTTCCTCTCCATCAGCGATATCCATACCCTGCTGGCACCGGTCACCGAAAAATACTTCGGTACGGATTCCGGCCTCAGCCTGGACGGCATTTACAAGACCGTCTGTGAAATGGAAAAAAGCCAGTTCAGCAGTATTCAGAAAGACATCCTCCGGCGCTATGAGGAATCTGCCGTTCAGTTCCCCGAAGCAAATAAAAAAGACGAAGAGTTTCTGCACACCTTCGCCTTTATCTGCCTTTTAAGTTTTGATGTCTACGTGAGAAAGCAGCTGATTGAGCAGCTGATTGACCGGATGCCCGATCCTGTCCAGAAGAAAAAAGAAGCAAAAAAGCCTAAAAAATGAATCCGGCCGGAATTTTAATCCTTCATTCTGTCCCAGACAATCTGGTAGCCGTCGTTTCCGTAATTCAGGGACCGGTTCACACGGCTGATGGTCGCGGTCGAAGCACCCGTCTTCTCGGAAATGTCCAGATACGTCTGGCGGTCGCGCAGCATTTTCGCAACTTCCAGCCGCTGTGAAAGCGACAGCAGCTCATTGACCGTGCAGACGTCTTCGAAGAATTTATAGCACTCTTCCCTCGTCTTTAAAGTCAGGATCGCATCAAACAGTTCATCAACCTCTTTGTTATGAATCTGCTTTTTCATATTCTATTCTCCTATCAGGTCAGTACTTTGCTCAGAAACTCCTGAAGCCTGGGTTCTTTCGGATGGTTGAAGAAGCCGTCCGGACTGTCATCGGCCTTGATGATGCCGTCTTCCATGAAAACGATCCGGGTCCCGACTTCCTTGGCAAACCCCATCTCATGCGTCACGACGACCATTGTCATTTTATCCCTGGCCAGGGCTTTCATGAGATCCAGAACTTCGCCGACCATCTCCGGATCAAGGGCCGAAGTAGGCTCGTCAAAAAGCATGACATCCGGATTCATCGCCAGCGCCCGGACAATCGCGATTCTCTGCTGCTGCCCGCCGGAAAGCTGCTTCGGATAAGCATTGGCACGGTTTTCCATGCCGACTCTCGTCAGAAGCCCCATGGCAATTTTCTTTGCCTCTTCGGGAGACTTGCCCTGCAGTTTCTCCGGTCCGAGCGTAAGATTCCTCAGGATGGTCATATGCGGAAACAGATTAAAATGCTGGAAGACCATTCCCATTTTCTGACGGTGCATGTCGATGTCGACTTTGGGATCCGTAATATCCGTTCCCTCAAAGAAAATGTGTCCTCCGGTCGGCACCTCCAGAAGATTGAGACAGCGGAGAAAAGTCGACTTGCCGGAACCCGAGGGTCCGATCACGACCGTGACATCGCCCTTCCGGATATCCAGCGAAATGCCGTTCAGTGCATTGACCGTCTTCTTTTTATCGTTTGTGCCGATGAATTGCTTTTCAAGGCTTTCCACCCTGATCAGAGGCATTTCGGTTTGTTCAGTGGTCACTTTCCCTCAGCCTCCTTTCCAGAATCGATACAAGCTTCGTGAAGATCAGCACAAAGAACAGGTAGATCAACGCGACCGCAATCAGCGGCATAAAGGCGCTGAAGGTTCTGCTGCGGATAATATCGCCTGCCTTTGTCAGATCGCTCACCGCAATATAGCCGGAAACGGAAGTCTCCTTCAGAAGGGTAATGAATTCATTTCCCAGAGCCGGCAGGACGTTCTTGAAAGCCTGCGGCAGAATGACATACAGCATCGTCCTGGCATAGCTGAAGCCGAGACTTCTCCCGGCCTCCATCTGTCCCCTGTCGATCGACATGATGCCGGAACGTACGATTTCCGAAACATAGGCGCCCGAATTCAGGCCGAAGGCGAGGACCGCCACGAAGATCTTGCTGATGTTCACCGAAGCAAAGACGACATAGTAGATGATCATCAGCTGCACCAGCACAGGCGTCCCGCGGATGACGGTCGTATAAATCTGTGCAATGACGTTCAGGATCTTCAGTTTTCCGGTCGTGTCGTGAGCCGAGCGTACGATTGCCACCAGGAACCCAAGCACGATGCCCAGGATGACCGCAAAGAACGTAATCAGCAGCGTCGTGCCCAGACCCGAAAGCAGAAGCTTCCAGCGATCCCCGTCGATAAAATTCAGTTGAAACTGATCGATAAAGTTCTGCATCATCCCTGTACGATAATAACCTGTTTGCCGGTGTAATAGGAATCCGTGAAATCGACGGACTGTTTGCGTTCATCCGTAACCGTAAGTCCAGCCATTGCGAAATCCGCTTTGCCGGAAGTCACGGCTGTGATGATGGAATCAAAAGCCATATCGGAAACTTCGATCTCATATCCGATCTTGTCGCCGATTGCCTTTGCAAAATCAACATCGATGCCGATATAGTTCTGGCTGTCGTCAATGGATTCATACGGCGGGAATTCGGCATTTGTTGCCATGACCAGTTTTCCGTTCGGATACTGAGTGCCTGCCGGAGAAGTATAGGTTTCGCCTGTGCCGTCGATATAGAACGATGTGATCTTGTCCAGCGTTCCGTCGCTCTTCAGGGTTTTGATGGCATCATTCATCTTGGACAGCAGGTCGCTGTTTCCCTTTTTCAGGGCGATGGCATATTCTTCTTCCGTATAAGGCGTTTCCAGGATTTTCAGTCCGGAGGCCTGTTTCACGAAGGTCTGTGCCGGCTGGTCGTCAATGATGACCGCATCGATCTTTCCCTGTGACAGAGCCTGGACCGCTTCAAATCCTGTGTTGTAGCGTTCAACGTTTCCGACAGCCGTGTCGGAATCATCCGAAATATAGATATCGCCAGTTGTTCCGGTCTGGACGCCGACGGTCTTCCCCTTCAGGTCCGCGATGCTTGTGATCTTTCCGTCAGATGAAGCTCCGGAAGCTGCTGCTGAAGCTGCTGTCGAGGCTGCCGCTGAAGCTGCCTTGGACGTCGCCGTTGACGCTGAGGACGAGCCGCATGCCGCCATCGCAAGTGCCATGATCGATGCAAGTGCTACGCAGAATACTTTCTTCATTTCAGATATTTCCCCCTTTTTCATTAAAAAATACTTTTTCATTTTAGCATTGTGAAGTGTGAAAGTAAAGATGTGAAGACAAATTCTTAGCTTGAAGTAGGCGTTTCCGGATGCTATGATGGACGCAGACTGAAATTCCCGCAGGCGCCGTATTCAGCGGCGGGACCGGGGTTTTAAGACAGATCAAGAGGTATTCGGCATGGCAGACGCCCAGACTTTATATAAGATGATTATTCTGTATATGCTCCGGAGGGTCACGTTTCCCCTTACGAATTCGCAGATTACCGGCTTTATCCTGGATCAGAACTATACGGATTATTTCCATGTCCAGGAGGCCGTCAATGATCTCCTGGAAGCAAAGCTGATTTCCGGTGAAAAAGTCCGGAATACTTCCCAGTACAGCGCAACGCCGGAAGGGGAGCAGACTCTGGAATATTTCGGGAACATGATTTCCGACAGCATCAAGAAGGATATCGACAGTTATCTGAAGAAGAATGCTTTTGAGCTGCGCAACGAATCCTGCATCCGTGCCGACTACGACCGCACGGAAAGCGGCGAATATGCCGTCCACTGCCTGGTGCGCGAGGGAAATGATACCGTCATTGAACTGACCGTGAACGTGCCGACGGAAGAGGAGGCAGACCGCATCTGCTCCAAATGGCCGGATAAATCCCAGGAAATCTACATGGATATCATGAACAAGCTGCTGTAGGACACGGCAGCCGGCTGCTCTTTGAATGGCCGGGTCCGTCTTTAAATGGCAGAGTCATTCTTTGAATGGCAGGGTCAGTCTTCGAAAGACCGGCCTTTTATTTTCGAGAAAAGTTCCCGTACGGATTTTTCATAGCCAAGATCCGTCGGGTGGTAGAATCGTTCGTCTTTGATCTCGTCCGGAAGATACTGCTGGTCGACCCAGTGATTCGGATAGTCATGGGCATACTTGTAGCCGACGGCTTTTTCTTCATCCCCATAGCCGTTGGCGTGGACATTCATCAGATGGCCGGGCACGGTCGTCTTCTTTTCCGAAACGCTCTTCTGGGCAGCATTCAGCGCCAGATAGCAGGCATTGCTCTTGGGAGCGGTGGCCACATAAATGGCCGCCTGTGCCAGGATCAGACGTGCTTCCGGAAGACCCACCCGCTCGATGGCCAGGCAGGCATTCGTCGCCACGACGATCGCCATCGGATCCGCGTTGCCGACATCTTCAGAAGCGCAGATCATGATCCGGCGGGCAATGAACTTAATGTCCTCGCCGGCCTCCAGCATTTTCGCCAGATAATAGACCGCAGCATCCGGATCCGATCCCCTCATGCTCTTGATGAAAGCGGAAATCGTATCATAGTGCTGATCCCCGTCCTTGTCATAATGGACCGCACGCCTCTGGATGCAATCCGAAGCCGTTTCCAGGTCAATGACGATTTTTCCGTCTTTTCCCGGCTCCGTCGTCATGGCAGCCAGTTCGAACGCATTGAGCGCCGCGCGGGCATCTCCGCCTGCGATATCCGAAAGAAACTCCCTGGCTTCCGGCGTCAGGACGGCATTCCAGGCACCCAGTCCCCGGTCCTTATCCGTCATCGCACGGTCCAGCAGAATTCCGATGTCTTCCTTTGAAAGAGGATGGAGCTCAAAGATCGTCGATCTTGAAAGCAGCGCCGAATTCACCTCAAAATACGGATTCTCCGTCGTCGCCCCGATCAGAATAACCGTCCCGTCCTCGACAAACGGCAGCAGGTAATCCTGCTGTCCCTTGTTGAAGCGATGAATCTCATCGATGAATAAAATGGTTCGCTTTCCGTATCCTCCGAGATTCTTTTTTGCCTCTTCGACAACTTCCTCCATGTCTTTTTTCCCGGAGGTTGTCGCGTTGAGCTGGCGGAATTCCGCATTTGTCGTATTGGCCACAACCTGCGCCAGCGTCGTTTTCCCTGTTCCCGGCGGGCCGTAGAAAATAACCGACGTCAGTTTGTCGGCCTTGATGGCACGATAAAGAAGACGCCCCTTACCTACGATGTGCTGCTGCCCGACCACTTCTTCCAAAGTTCTCGGGCGCAGCCTCGATGCAAGAGGCGACTCATTTTTCAGATTTTTTTCCTTTGCGTAGTCAAATAAATCCATTAAGCGATTTTTGATTTGGCAAGTTCAGCGAGTGTCTTGAATCCTTCCTTGTCGTTGACTGCAAGGTCAGCGAGCATTTTACGATTCATGTCCACGTTGGCAAGTTTCAGTCCATGCATCATATTGCTGTAGGAAATGCCGTTCATCCTGGCAGCCGCGTTGATACGGGCAATCCAGAGCTTGCGGAAAT